>Ga0136616_10000643_pt1 | contig 17013 bp, 19 predicted proteins | sample AntDrymUQ2992106_2_FD_106648 | JGI IMG/M metagenome (GOLD analysis project Ga0136616, IMG submission 106648) | Polar desert sand microbial communities from Dry Valleys, Antarctica - metaG UQ299 (21.06) | ecosystem: Environmental > Terrestrial > Soil > Desert | place: Antarctica: Dry Valley...
AGTGTACGTCTCCAGAGTCCTGCCGGTCTAGGATCACCACATGTCCGAGCGGCTGCCAGAGGAGATGACAGCTCCGCAGCGCGATGCACTCGCATCGGAGCTGTCTCAGCTCGAGGGGCCGCGTCGCGCGGCCGTCGTCGAGGCGATCGCGACCGCCCGAGCCTTTGGCGACCTCTCGGAGAACTTCGCCTACCACGACGCGAAGAACGAGCAGGGCCTGTTGGAGCGGCGCATCTCGATCCTGCGCGCCCGGCTCGACGGCGCCGTGATCGTGGAGCAACCGATGGACGGCGTCGTCGGCGTCGGCTCGGTCGTCGAGGTCGAGGACGACGCCGGCGAGCGCCTGGAGGTCGAGATCTCGAGCGTCGGCGGCGTTTCGCCCGACTCCCCGCTCGGCGGCGCACTGCTCGGGGCGCGCGTGGGAGACGTCGTCGAGGTGGCGGCGCCCCGTGGCGCCTGGAACGCGCGCGTCGTCGTCGTTCGACGCACATAGAGGCTCCATGTGAAACTCAGGCACGCACGGCTGGTGTGCCAGACACGGCGCAGTTTCGCCGGCTCGGGCTTGCCCGTAGTACCACCACGCGCCGCACCCGACCCGGCAAGACCACTTGGTCTGGCCCATCCCCGCGCGCACCCGAGTTCCACATCGAGCCTCTTGACACCCAGATGAGTGGTGCTAGAACCCGACGCTGCTTCGGCGACGGGAATCCGCTCTACGAGGCCTACCACGACGGGGAGTGGGGCTTCCCGGTGCATGACGAGCGAGGCCTCTACGAGCGGATCACGCTCGAGGCCTTCCAGTCTGGGCTCGCCTGGATCACGATCCTGCGCAAGCGGGAGGCCTTCCGGGCCGCTTTCGCCGGCTTTGACCCCGAGGTCGTGGCGCGCTACGGAGAACGGGACGTCGAGCGCCTGCTCGCCGATGCTGGCATTGTCCGCAACCGCGCGAAGATCGAGGCCGCGATCGGCAACGCACGCGCAACGATCGCTCTTCGCGAGACGCAGTCGCCGCTACCCCAACTCTTCTGGTCGTTCGCGCCCGCGAAACGCGAGCCCGCGGAGTCGCTCGCCGACCTGCCGGCGGCGACACCGGAGTCGACCGCGCTTGCGAAGGCTCTCAGGGCGGCCGGCTTCCGCTTCGTCGGCCCGACGACGGCCTACGCGGCGATGCAGGCCTGCGGCGTCGTCAACGACCATGTCGCTGGATGCCCGGTGCGCAGCCGGGCGGACGCTGCCCGGCGCCGTTGATTCTGGACGACAGCGAAGCGCAACGAGGGCTCGATCGCACAGGCGAAGCGGGGCTACGCTCCCTTTCGATGGGAATCGCAGACGGACGCGAACGCCTTCGACGGCTCTGGGACGAGCACCTCGCCCGCACCCAGCCTTCAGATGAATCGGCTCGTCCAGGCGCTGCCGCCCGTTTAGTTGAACTGCGCCTGCGCGCTGCCGAGGCCGTCACGAGCGAGCGCCTCGACGGCGTCGGCCGCTCGAGCCACGAGAGCTCCGGGGTCTTCGTCCGCTCCGAAGGGCGAGAGGACGTAGTCCGCGACGGGCCGGCGGTCGCCGCGGCCCGGCCGGCCGACGCCGATCCGGACACGGAGGAACTCGGACGAGCCTAGCGACTGCCGGATCGAGCGCAATCCGTTGTGGCCCGCTAGACCGCCGCCGACTCGCAACTGCAGCCGGCCCGGCTCGAGGTCGACCTCGTCGTGCACTACCGCGATCGACTCGGTCGGCACCTTGAAGAACCTCGCCGCGGCCGCGACCGACCCGCCCGAGAGGTTCATGTACGTCTCGGGCTTCACGAGGGCCAGCCGGAGCTCGTTCAGGCGCACCTCCGCGACCTTCCCGGAGAACTTGGAGCGAAAGGAGCCGCCGAGGCGGCGCGCGAGCTCGTCGACGACCAGCCAGCCGACGTTGTGCCGGTCGCGGAGGTGCTCGGAGCCGGGATTGCCGAGTCCGACCACCAGCAGATCGAGCGTCGAGGCCCCTTCGCCCCGACGGAGGAGGCGCACCTAGCCCGGCGTGGTGCCTGGTTCGCCGTCGTCGCCCGACGCGGCGTCGCCACCGGCGGGCTCCTCGGCGGCACCCTCGGGCGCCTGCTCGTCACCCTCGTCGCCCGCGAGCTCGTCGATCGCGGCCTCGAGATCCTCCTCGCGCATCGGCGCGGTGATCGTCGCGATCACCAGTTCGTGCGGGTCGTCGAGGAAGGTGACTCCCTCGATCGCGGTAACACTCTCGAGCCGGAGCGTGTCTCCCATCTCCATGCCGCTGACGTCGACCTCGATCGACTCCGGCACCTCCATCGGCAGCGCCTCGACGTTGATCTCCGTGGTCGGCTGTGACATGACGCCACCCTCGCGCACACCCGGCGCGTCCTCAACTCCGATGAGGTGCACCTGGATGGCCGCGTGGATCGGCTGGTCGAGCCGCACCTCCTGCAGGTCGACGTGCCGCACATGGCCGCGAATGGGGTCGCGCTGGTACTCCTTGACGATCGACGGGTGCGCCGCCGACTGGCCCTCGACCACGACGTCGAGCACCGCATGGAGCCCGGACGCGCCGGTCAGCGCAGCCCGGAGATCGCGCTCGCTGATCGCGATCGGGCGCGCGCTGCCTGTGCCGTAGAGCACGCCTGGAACGACGCCCTGCTTGCGGAGGCGGCGCGACTCGGGCGAGCCGAGCAGCAGGCGCTCCGTCACTTGCAGGCGATAACGCTCCCCGGCCACGGCGGCGGATGATAGCGAACCTTGTGTGGCAGCGACACAAGCTGCGCCGCGAGCGCATGCACGGCTCTCCAGCGCGAGCCCACATCGCCGGCTCGATGCTCTAGGCTTCGGGCCTGGTCCGAGGTGGCGATGAACCGCAAAGAGATCCAGCGGAAGATCGAGCTCGCCGAGACGAATCGTCGAGAGGCGGCCGCGCGGGTCGAGGCGACCCGGAAACGGCTGGAGGAGCTCGAAGAGCAGCGGGCAGAAGTCCTCGGCGAGTCGGAACTGGCGCGCCGCGCGCTCACCGACTTCGAGCGGCTTTCGGAGCAGTCGCGTCAAGAGCTCGCGACCATTGATCTGGAGGCGGCGACGCAGGAGCGGGATCGGATCGTCACCGAGGCTGCCGCTGCCCTCGAGGCGGCGGTGACGCTGCTTGGCGAGATCGGGGCGCGCCGGAGCGCGGTCGTGGAAGCCCATCAGCGGCTGGCGGCGCTCAATCCGGAGGCAAGGAGCCCAGTTCCTGAGGAGCCCAACATCCTCGACGGGCCGTGGCAGCGGATGGTGTCCGCCGTGAAGTCACAGCTCGACGAGAAGCTGGAGGCAGACCTCGTCGATGCCGCAGCCCGGAGCTACACGGGGCAGGCGATCAACGCGTTGCCGGAGCACCTGCGAACCCTCGCAACCCTGCGCCGGAAGGAACTGCAGCGTAGGTCGATCCGTCGCCCGGGCTAGGAACCGCACGTGACGTTCGCACGGCTGGCCGCCTTCCTCCTTCTCGCCGTAGGAGTTGCGGCGTGTGGAGGCAACGACGACGAGGCTTCGCCGTCCACCGCACAGACTGGCCAGTCGGCGGACTCCCCCGATTGCGTCGCGGTCGATTCGAATTTCATGACTCCGCTCGGAATCGGAATGAAGGACGATCAGTACCGGTTGAAGAACGGTCAAGCCGTTCAGTCGGCTGATCACGAAGACGTCTACTTCGTCTCCGCCGAGATCTATGGCTCCGCAGAGGCGGAGGGCAAGATCGGAACTTGGGCGACGACGAGTCTCGGAGGTGCCGAGGCGATCTGGACCCTTGATGATGTTGCGAAGCAGTACTCGGACTTCCGCGACGGCGCGAGGGTTGCCGACCTAGCCGTGGATGACGACGGCGTAGCGGCCTCCCACAAGTGCGTCGAAGCGCTCGGCTGACATCGATTTAGCCGCCGAGGGGCGTAGAACGGCCGACGCCCTGCGCTAGGGGAAGTGGGGCGACGCTGCGATCAGTGATCTTCAGCGGGATTGCTGAGACGGAGAGAGACGAGCCGCTGGACGGCCCCGACCCGGTGACTTCCAACCTTCTCCCCGTGCGCCGACCCCACGCGCGATGGCCTGCCCCGAGGAGCGCGCAGCGACCTCTGGGCCTTGGCCGGACGACAAGCCGCGGCTCTGTCGAGCCCCGCGGGCCTCTCGCGAGGCGTACACCGTCCGCGGCACCATCGCCTTCGTCACGTCCACCAACGCCAGCATCAAACAGCTCGCCCAGTGCAAGGGCTCCCAACACCGCCCCGACCTGAGCTCAACGAACCCGACCTAGGTATCCAACTCGCCGCGGGTAGCCTCGGCGACATGCGGCTTCAAGTCCTTGGGACGCTCGCGATCATCCTCGGCTGCCTCGCCCTCGGCGTCGACGTATATCTCGACCGCGTCATCCTCGAGTTTTACGTGCCGACAGTTCCAGGACGCCACGGAATCCACGCGTCGGATGCGATCGGGAGCACGCTCGTCATCGCAGGGCTCGTTGCTCTATGGCGACCGGCGCACCGCTTCATTTAAGGCGCTAGAGGAGTGGCCCGAGTCGCCACACGATCGAACCTTTTGCCGCCGGGACAGCAAGGGACGGCCGCTCCGGGACACGTGAACATCTTCAGGACGGTGGCGGGCGCTGCTCGAGCAGCTCGACCTGAAGAATCAGCGGGTGCGGCTCGTGGCGACCTTCGAGGCCGGCGAAGCGCAGTTTGCCGCTGTCAGCGAGCGCGGCTGCAAAGGCGTCGTCGGGAAGCGTAGGTCCCACTCCTATCGACCGGGGGAGCGGATCTGGGTTGATGACAAAGAACGCGCGCCTCCGCCCGCTTCGCTGAGGAGCGGGAGGGCGTAGGGCGTCGGATCCGGTCGGGGCGACATGAACGTCTTTGGGGTGAACGTTGAGGGCCGAGTTCTGCAGAGGATCGCTGAGCGCTAGATACGCTCAGTTTGACCCTCCCTCGACGCCGACGACCCTCACCGTCGATCACATCGTGCCGCTCGCCCTCGACGCGAAGCGACGCGACCGGGACAACGAGTTGGCGGCGCGACGCCGCCGCGCCGGGATTCACCGAGCGTTGACGAACACGACGCTCCTGATCTGCTCGAACTGCGCCCGCGCCATCCGCGAGGCCGATGCTGAGCACGCCGGCTGGCGCTTCTGGAGCGAGGCGTCGGCGAGTTCCATCCGTTCTGTCCGGTCTGCGCCGAACGAAAGTTCGCCTCGGACGCGCCGGCCTCAGGCAACGCTGCGGGCTAGCTGCTCGAGTCGCCCTCGATGTGGCCGATCGATAGCCAATAGGGCAGACCGCTGACGCGAACCTCAGAGGCGTTGTAGCTCAGCGAAAGAAGCCGGCCGTCCTTTGCTCGGATCGTTGATACACCACGATGACCGCGGGCCCGAAGCATGTCGTCGTAGATCCGAGGAGCTTCGACGTCCACCGCGACGTCGGTCACAGCGAGCGAGAGGAGTTCCTCGCGTGTGTAGCCCAGGGTCCGACACGCCGTCTGATTCACAGCGACATACCTCATCTCTTCGTCAGCGACGAAAATCAGGCTCGGCCCCTCATCGAGCGCTTCGTAGATGAGGAACTGTTGCACCTGCGGCTGCGCAAGATTCCTGGCGCTCGCGACGCTCCCCTGGCCGTTCATCGCTACCTCTCGTTCATGGCTCAGACGACGACGGACGTAACGGCCGACATCTCATTCTACGCCTCGGCACCTGCACCCGCCACCCACCTCCGTCAGCGTTTTGCTCCTTCTCCGCGGTTACTTGCGGCGTGAGCGGCCCCACCCGGTGCTCACTCCTAATAGGCTTCGTTCGAGCCCGAAGTTCGGGCTGGCCGAGCGACGTGCGCGCGACTGGCGGAGCGGCCATCAGCTCGACAATCTAGTGCACCCGTCCGGAAGGTTGGTGCGTGATCCGGGGGATGGATCGTCGTTCGTGGCAAGCACGCAGGGAGTGCCGATAGTGGTTCTATCGGGGCGACTGAGGACGCAGCCACGGGCGGCGAGATGCCGCCGGGCGCGTGCCTGATCTTGCGGACGGGTGCACTAGTTGGTCGCCGGTGACCAATCAGTGCCGAAACGTCCCGGAACCCGCTCCGCGTGGTTGCAGGTAGGAACCCGGTAGAGACTGCGGGTAGAAAGAGCGGCTCAACCGCTTGGCTGAGCCGCTCAGCTAGAAGAGTTGGTTCTCGCCGCCGAAGATCGCGGAGACCGAGTCGTCGGAGAAGACGTTCATGATCGTCTCGGCGAGCAGGCCCGAGACGCTCAGGACCGTCAGGTTCGGCGGCCGCTTGCGCGGGTCGAGCGGGACGGTGTCCGTGACGACAATGCCGGTGATGTCGGAGCTCTCGAAGCGGTCGAGCGCATCGCCACTGAAGAGCCCGTGCGTGGCGAAGACCCAGACGTCGCGAACGCCATGCTCCTTCAGCGCGGCGACGTTCGCGAGCAGCGTGCTGCCGGTCATGATCACGTCGTCGCCGACAACCGCCACCTTGTCCCGAACGCGGCCGGTGATCTCAGTTACCTCCACCGCGTCGTGCGCCGGCCGGGTCTTGTGGATGATCGCGAAGTCCGCGTCGATCATCTCGGCGAAGCGGACTGCGAGCCGCGCGCGGCCGGCATCGGGCGAGACCGAGACCACGTTCGCCCCGGTGAGGCCGATGTCTCGGAAGTGACGCGCGAAGAGCGGCAAGGCGGTCATGTGATCGACGGGAATCGTGAAGAAACCCTGGATCTGACCCGCGTGCAGATCCATGGTGAGCACGCGGTCGGCTCCCGCAAGCTGCAGCATGTCGGCGACGAGGCGACCCGAGATCGGCTCTCGCGGCTTCGCCTTCCGATCCTGACGTGCGTAGGGATAGAGGGGCACCACGGCCGTGATCCGCTTGGCGGAGGCGAGCCGCGCCGCTTGGATCATCATCAGCAGCTCCATCAGGTTCCGGTCGACGGGCGCGCACCCGGTCTGGACGATGAAGAGGTCGGCCCCGCGGATCGACTCGTTGTAGCGGCAGTAGGTCTCGCCATTCGCGAAGGTCTCGAGCTCGACCTGGCCGAGCTCGACCCCGAGCCGCTCCGCCATCCGGCCGGCGAGCTCGGGGTGTGAGCGTCCGGAGAAGACCATCAGCCGCTTCTTCGGCGTCAGCGGGAGCGCACGACCCACGCTCAACTCCGGCCGCGAAGGGGTGAGCTCGAGACCGGGCAGCGCGTGCTCAATCGTTCCGCTTTCCACCGCGTCCTTCCTTGTTGACTTGCCGGGGCGGGAAACCTGCCAGGGCGTTGGGAGGAACATCTTCGGTGATCACCGTTCCGGCCGCGAGCCATGCATCGTCTCCGATCGTCACTGGGGCGACGAAGGCATTGTCGACACCGGTCCTGACGTTGCGACCGATTCTGGTCCGGCCCTTCGGCCGGCCGGGCTGATGCGGGAGGTTCACCGTGACATTGCTCGCAGCGACGTTCGTGTCCTCGCCGATCTCAGCGTCTCCGATGTACGAGAGGTGGGGCACCTTCGTCCGCTCGCCGATGTGGGAGTTCTTGATCTCGACGAACGTTCCTGCCTTCGAACGCGCCTCGAGGATCGTGCCCGGGCGAAGGTAACAGAAGGGTCCCACGGTCGCGCCCGCTCCGATCGACGCGTCCACGGCCACCGTGTGCGAGCCGACCTCGGCCCCGGCCGCGACTCGTGTCCGGCCCCGCAGGGACGTGAACGGGTGCACGACGCAGTCCGGCTCGAGCTCGACCTCCGGCTCGATCCAGCTGGAGGTCGGGTCGACGATCGAGACGCCGGCAAGCATGTGCCGCCGGTTGATCCGGTCGCGCAGGCCTGCGGCCGCCGCGGCCAACTCGACACGCGTGTTTACTCCCTCGGCCTCCGTCGGGTCGGAGGCAACGTGTGCCGCGACCGGCTGCCCGCCATCGACGAGGTCGCGTACCGCATCGGTCAGATATAGCTCCGCCTGCGCGTTGCCGGGTCGAAGGCGGTCGAGCGCAGGCCAAAGCTGCTCGCCGTTGAAGAGGTAGATCGAGGAGTTGCACTCGCGAATGGCCAGCTGCTCGGGCGTGGCGTCGACTGCCTCGACGATCGATCGGACACGACCGTCCTTCCCCCGCACGATGCGGCCGTACGCTCGCGGCTCGTCGGTCTCGAACGTCAGCACGGTGGCCGTCGCGCCCTCGCGCCGGTGCGTGTCGAGGAGCGCCGCCAGGAGCCCGCTCGTCAGGAGCGGCGTGTCCCCTGAGAGGACGAGCAGGTCGCCGTTCGCCTCCCCCAGGACCGACAGGGCCGCCCGCACGGCATCGCCGGTGCCGAGGGCCTGCTCCTGGATCGCCACCTCGAGGCCGGGGAATGCCTCGCTGCTGGCCGGCGAGGTGACGACCACGAGGCGCGAGGGCTTGAGCGGAACGGCCGCGGCGAGGACCCAGTCCACCATCCTCCGGCCGAGGATCGGATGCAGATGCTTCGGCGTCGCCGAGCGCATCCGCGTCCCGTGGCCTCCGGCCATCACGATCGCTGCGAGATTGGTGTCGGTCACGGGCGGCGGCGGGATGGCTGGGGCGCCAGGATTCGAACCTGGGATCGCGGGACCAAAACCCGCTGCCTTACCGCTTGGCTACGCCCCAATGCTCGTCGGCTCAGTTTGTCAGAGGAGTGGGCCCACGGGAGAGACAGGGACATCCCCGGCCTGAAAACCCACTGCTTTACCACTTGGCTACGCCCCAGTGAACGTCAGAGGAGCGGCGAGTATGGGCGTGCGTCACGTCACCGGCGGAGCAGGATCAGGACGAGCGCGCCGATCGCGACGACGACGAGCGCGATGATCGCGAGTGACGTCAGGACGACGGCCAGCACCGGGACGAGGACGACGACGAGCTGCGAGACCGCCGCGATCCAGCTCGCCTCGCGTAGGAGGGAGCTCGTGGTTCCGCGACCGGCGATCCAGTAGACGGCGAACGCGACGACGGCGAGAAGGAGCACGGTCCACCACGGGATCACGTCGAAGAGGACGAGGATCCCCTCGACCACGATGATCCACAGAACCAGGTGCAAGCGGCGCTTGTGCAGGAGCGCGCCGATCCGCCCCTGCCGGTGCTCGAGAGTCTGAAGGCTGCTCATCCCGAAACCGTACCGGGAGCGGGCTCAGCGCTTCGACCAGAATGAAGCTTGTCGTCGCGGCGGGGTGAGGAAGCCAGCTGAATGGGTGCAGGAATCTGACCGATGAGGCGAGCTACGGGACGTGAACGCCGCGGCGCACCGTCCAGCACAGTCGGGCCAACAAGGCTTCGTCTTGCGAGTCAGCTGTACCAGACCGGCACGGTGAGCCAGGTACGGCCTCTGCGAGCAAGCGAGCGCTGCGCCCGCTCGGCTGTCGGCCGGTGGTGGAAGAGACCGTAGAGAACCGGGCCGGCACCGGAGACGTCGGCCCGGAAGGCGCCTTGCGCGCGGAGGTCGTCGGCGAGCGGAGAGGAGGCGAGGTCGTTCGGCGGCAGCGCAGCGAGATCCCGCGGCCGCCGGACCTGCGCGAGCGAGCGGTAGAGAGCACCGAAGCGCTCGGATGCCCCGTCCTGCCCGCCGCGTTCGTCGAAGCTCCGGTACACCGACGCCGTCGATTCCTTTGCACTCGCCGTTGCGTTCGGCAACAGGAGCAGAATCCAGTAGTCCTGTGGGAGATCGAGCGGCGTCAGCTCCGAGCCGTCTCCCCGACCGAGTTGCGGGCCGTCCGCCAGGAAGAACGGGACGTCGGCACCCAGGCCGGCCGCACACGCGTGCAGCTCCTCGGAAGACAGCGGTCGCGGCAGCGTGCCGTTCGCGAGCCGAAGCGCGGTCGCGGCGTCGGAGCTGCCGCCGCCGAGACCTGCGGCCACCGGGATTCGCTTCATGAGCGCCGCGTGCCACCGCGGCTCCACTCCGGCGGCGCGTGCGAGCGCCTCCAACGCTTGCCGAACGAGTGTATCGCCTGCGAAGCCGGTCACCACGAGCGCCGTGGCGGGTGCGATCGCGACACGATCGCCGAGGTCCACCCGCTGGAGCACCGTCGCGACCTCGTGCTTGCCGTCATCCCGCACAGGGCCGACGACGAGCGAGAGGTTGATCTTCGCCGGTGCGGCTGCCCGCCTCACCGTACCCCTCGTCAACACAATGCCTCCGTCAACACCACGAACTCGTGCGGCGCGAGCGCCTCCGCCCGGCTCGTCGGGGGACGCCCGAGGACGTCGAGTGCAGCGGCAGCCTGCTCACGGGTCGCAAGACCTGCAAGCTCGAGTGAGTTCGGGAGCGTCTTGCGCCGATGCGAGAACGCAGCCTCCACCACCTGTTTGACGCGACCGAACCCGTCCGGAAGCGGAATCCTGCGGAAGGCGATGAGCGCCGACTCCACATTCGGCGGTGGGCGGAACACCGTGCGGGAAACGGCGTGGAACCCGGTGCGGCGGGCAGCAAGCTGAATGAGCACGGAGACCGCGCCGTAGGCTTTGGTCGAAGGGACGGCGAAGAATCGCTCCGCCACCTCGCGCTGCACCATCACGCACCAGAGGTCCAACGACGGCAGCCCGGCAAGACTCTCTACGACGATCGGGGTCGCGACGTTGTACGGAAGGTTCGCGACGAGCTTGGTCGGAACCGGCTCGAGCGCTGCGAGATCGAGCGCAAGCGCATCGCCCCAGTGCCGCTGGACCTGCGACGGCAGGTCGGCGAGGTGCGGCTCGAGCGAACGGTCGAGCTCCACGGCATGCACGCGACCGACTCGGTCAGCGAGGTACCGCGTCAGAACGCCGAGGCCCGGACCGATCTCGAGCACGACGTCGCGCGTCTCGAGCTCGGCCAGGCGGCCGATCACTCCGAGCATGTTCTCGTCGACGAGGAAGTGCTGCCCCAGCTTCTTCTTCGCCCTGATCACCGGAGGCCGAAGGCAGCCGAGGCGTTCGCTTCGATCCGGGCGGCCAGCTCGTCGGGATCCTCGGAGCGCGCAGCCGCGAGCGCCTCGACGGTGTGCCGGATGAAGGCGGGCTCGTTCCGTCGGCCGCGGACCGGCTGCGGCGCGAGGTAGGGGCTGTCCGTCTCGGCCAGGATCCGATCTGCCGGAACCCTGGCGGCGGCGGCGCGTAGCGACTGTGCTCTGGGATAGGTGACGTTGCCGGCGAAGGAGAAGTACCAGCCGCGGTCGACCCCGACGTCGAGCAGCTCAGGCTCGGAGAAGCAGTGCATGACGACAGCGCCGTCGTGGCGACGGAGCAGCGCCGCCGTATCGTCGTTGGCGGAGCGGGTGTGGACGACGACCGTCATGCGCAGCTCGAGCGCGAGCGAGAGCTGTGCCTCGAACAACCGCTGCTGCTCGAACCGGCGGTCACCGCCGTAGTGGTAGTCGAGGCCGGTCTCGCCGACCGCAACCGCCTTCGGCTGCCGGAGGAGCTCCCGTAGCTCCTCGATTCCGGCCGCGGCAGCGTCGCCCGCCCCGTGTGGGTCGATTCCGAGTGCCGCGAAGACGCCGCCGTGGGCGGCAGCGATGGCGAGCGCCGCCCGACACGACTCGATGCCGGTTCCGACCGTCACGATCCGGTCGACTCCGGCCGCCGCAGCCCGTCCGACCGCCTCGTCCGCCCCCTCGAGCGCGTCGAGGTGCGCGTGCGTGTCGATCACGCGGCAGGGGCTGGCGCGTCGATGCGCGGGAAGAGCGGAGGCGCGGGGTCGATCCCTGTCACAGCTTTCGTTCGACCCGCGGCGACGTTCTCCCAGGCGACCTCGATTGGCTGACCGATGGCCTCGAGGATCTGGGCAGAGGTCTCCGGCACGTACGCGAACAGCGCCGTGGCGGCGACTCGCAGGCCGTCCGTGAGCTCGTAGAGAGCGTTGTCGAGCTCGGCGCTCCGGCCCGCGTCTCTTGCCAGCACCCAAGGCTTCGTCTGCTCGACATGGCGGTTGAGACGGCGGACGTAGTCCCAGATCCGGTCGAGCGCAGTCGTGATGTCGTAGCGGTCGAGAAGAGTCGGCACCTCGTCGTGCACCCCACGCGCCGCTGCCGCAAGCTCCTCGCCCACCGTGCCCGTGTCGGCCAGCTCGCCGTCCCGGTAGCGGGCGATCATCGCCGTCGTGCGAGAGAGCAGGTTGCCGAGGTCGTTCCCGAGCTCACGCTCGTAGCGTTCACGGAAGCCGTCGAGCGTCACGTTGCCGTCCTGGCCGAACGGCACCGAACGCGCAGCCCAGAAGCGCACCGCGTCCACACCGTATTCGGAGGTGAGGTCGAGCGGATCGACCACGTTCCCGATCGACTTCGAGATCTTGCGGTCATCGAGATTGAGGTAGCCGTGCACGAAGATCCCCTGCGGCACCTCCTCTCCGGCGGCGAGGAGCAGCGCGGGCCAGAAAACGCAGTGAAAACGCAGGATGTCCTTGCCGATCAGGTGGTGGGCAACCGGCCAAAAGCGGGCGCGCTGATCCTCGCCGGGCCGCGCATAGGTGAGCGCGCTCAGGTAGTTGATCAGCGCATCGACCCAGACATAGACCACCTGCCCCGGATCCCACGGGATCGGCACACCCCATGGCTGGCCCGCGCGGCTAAGGCTGAAGTCCTGCAGGCCGCCTGCGATGAAGCTCCGCGCCTCGTTGTAGCGGAACCGTGGCCGGACGAAGTCGCGGCGCTCGTCGTAGAGGTGCAGAAGAGGCTCCTGGAAGGCGGACAGCCGAAAGAACCAGTTCTGCTCCTCGATCCACTCCGGCTCGATCCCGTGGTCGGGACACTTGCCGTCGACCAACTCGGCCTCGCTCTTGAACGCCTCACAACCGACGCAGTAGAGGCCGGAGTAGACGTCCCGGTAGATGTGTCCGTTGTCGTAGATCCGTTGCACGAACTCCTGAACGAACGTCTTGTGACCATCATCGGTCGTGCGGATGAAGAAGTCGGTGTCCGCGCCGACGCGGGCGGCGAGCGGGCGCCAGTGCTCCTCGACGAGCCGGTCGACGAACGTCTTCGGGTCGACACCGGCCTCCTCGGCCGAGCGGACGTTCTTCGAGGCATTCTCGTCCGACCCCGTGAGGAAGAACGTCTCCTCGCCGCGCTGCCGGTGATGGCGGACGAGGATGTCCGCCGCGATCGTCGTGTAGGCGTGCCCGATGTGCGGGGTCGAGTTCACGTAGTAGATCGGTGTGGTCAGGTAGAAGCTCATCCTCGGAAATGATAGGTGCAGGCTCCCGGCCGATCTCCCTGTGGATCCCCGCGGCGATCCCCCTGTCGATCCTGAGCGCAAGCAGCACTACAAGCGCGGCGGCGCCGAGCGCTGCCAAGACGGTCGCCAAGAGGGACGGCACCGAGCGACCGCCGCCTCCGTGCTCTGCGACCGAGGGAGCTGACGGCCGACGTGCGTCACGCGGAGTCGCACGGGAGGGAGCAGGGCGACCGCCGTGCTTGCGTGCGACCGGCGCAACTCGTGGATCGCGGCCCGCCTGGGTCGCGAGGGCCTGCGGAAACCCACCCAGGGCTTCTGCTGTGCCTCCGTGAGAGGCGCTGTGGGCGGAGGGAACCTGTGACCGCCCTCGTACCGGCCGCGCCGAGGGCGCAGCGATCGACGCGGCGGGCCTGCTCGGCCGAGCTGCAGCTCTGCCCGATGTGCTGCCGGGCGAGCTGGCGCCGGCCAGGGTTCCCGAGCCGGGTAAAGGCGCGGTCGCGGCAGTGACCTGGCCGGCTGCCCGCACGGAGCTCGAGGGGGCGGCGGCATCCCGTGGTGCGGGTGGGCCGGACGCCCTGGGCGCCGACACGGACGAGACCTTCTCGACCGCGCCTGCGGAGGCGCCCGCCCTGGGAGCTACGGCAGGTACACCAGGCCGGAGCGATGTCCCCCGGCTCACCGGCGACGGCACCGATCCAGACGACGGCACCGATCCAGACGACGGCACCGATCCAGACGTCGTGGTGGGCTGGGCGACCGGAGCCGGCTGGACGACTGGCACCTCGACCGCCCGGGGCGCGCCCGGCTGCTGGACCGGCTGCTGGGCCGACGGAGGCTGGCCCTGAGGTGGGGGCGGGAGCTGCGGTGCGGCCGGCTGAGGCACAGGTGCCGGCTGCTGAACTGCCACCGGCTGCGGAGCGGGCGCCGGCTGAGGCGCAGGCACCGGCTGAGGGAGAGGCACCGGCTGCGGAACGGGCGCAGCCGGGCTCCGCGGCGGCAGGAGCGAGAGCGGGTCGACGTAGCCTTCGGGCTCGGCCGCGACGCGAACACCGAGGTGGACATGCGGCTCGGCGGTGACGGTGTCCGAGCTCGGGCCGACTGCTCCCACGATCGCGCCTTCTTCGATCGCCGCTCCACGTACCACGGCCGTCGAGCCGAGCTGCAGCGCCGTCACGGCGTAGCCGCTACCGGTCTGGATGGTGACGACCTTTCCGCCATTGGGAACGGAGCCGACGAAGGAGACCGTTCCCGACGAGGCGGCGCGGACGGGGCTACCCTCCGGCGCCGCAACGTCGATCCCACGGTGCTGCCCGCCTGCATAGGGATCGGCGGTCAGGGCGAACGCGCGCAAGACGGTTCCCTCGACGGGCCACGTCCAGGCCCGAGCGGCTGGCGCCGCGATGAACGCGGCGAGAACGGCTGCGGCCAAAAGTAATCGTCGCATCGACGCACCTCCCAGTGCTGTGTCTTCCCAGTGCCTCTGTCTTCGCCAGTGCCTCTGGCTTCGTGGATAGCTTCCGAATCCACGCTAGCGGGGCGTCTCAGCCGCTTTGCAACGATTCTGCATACAACCTGTTCCGAGTTGCAGGAGTCAGGCGCGCGACGAGGTCTGCGGCCTGCCGCCGCGGGAGGCCGGCGGCGACCAGCTCCCGGACCACGGCGAGAGACTCCGTCAGCTCGGCGTCGCGCCTGATTCCCTCCCCCGCGCCGACTACCAGAGTGATCTCGCCCCTGGGTGCCTCGGCGAACCGCTCCGCGAGCTCCCTCGCAGAGCCGCGGGCCACCTCTTCGAAGCGCTTCGTCAGCTCGCGACAGACAGCGGCCTGGCGTTCGGGCAGCGCCACTGCAAGGCTCCGAAGCGTCCCGGGCAGACGTTTCGGCGACTCGAAGGCGACGGCGGGATGGGCCCAGGATCCAAGCTCGCTCCAGACTGCGGAGAGCGCCTTCTCCCCGCGCGGCAGGTAGCCGAGGAAGGCGTACCTCGCGCCCACGAGGCCGCTCGCCACGAGTGCCGTCTCTACCGCCGACGCGCCCGGGAGGACAGTCACGGGAACGCCGATCCGTAGCGCCGCCTCGACCAGGCGCGCGCCCGGGTCGTTCACGCCGGGCAGGCCGGCGTCACTGACGAGCGCGATCCGCTCCCCTGCCTCCAGCCGCGGCAGTAGCTCCCCGACCCGCGACGCCTCGTTGTGCTGGTGAAGGCTGAGCAGGCGTGCGCTGATCCCGTGCCGCTCGAGCAGGATCCTCGTGTGCCGCGTGTCCTCGCAGAGGACCGTGTCAGCCTCCGCGAGCTCGCGGAGGACGCGCAGGGTGACGTCCTCCAGGTTCCCGATCGGGGTTGCGCAGACTGCGAGCGGCATCGCTCTCGTGCACTAACCCGCTGTGTCGAGCGATTCGAGCGCCAGCAGACCCGCGCCCATCAGGCCGGCGTCGGTGCCGAGCTCCGCGCTCACCAGCCGGAGACCCGCCCGAGCAGGTCGCAGTGCCTCACGTCGCGCAACCTCGAGGGCAGGCTCGAACAGAAAAGGGGCTGCCGCCAGGCCGAATCCGCCGCCGACGACCACGAGCTCCGCGCCGAAGACGTTGACGAGGGAGCCGATGCCGGCGCCCAGGAGCCGTCCGATCGCCCGCAAGCGGCCGAGAGCGGCCTCATCCCCCTCCGTTGCCCGCGCCACAAGTTGCTCGGCGGTTCCGTCTGCGCCCCAGAGCTCCGCAGCCGCCCGGTCGGCGGCGTTCCCGGAAGCAACCGCCTCGAGGTGGCCGCAGCCGGTGCAAGAGCCCTGGCATCGGGGCCCATCTGCGAGAACGACGATGTGCCCGAGCTCGGCCCAGCCGCGAAAGAGCCGGCCGTCGAGGACGACACCGCCGCCGACGCCGGTCCCCAGCGTCAGCATGATCAGATCCTCGACCCCTCGACCCGCGCCTCGCTTCCACTCGGCGAGCGCAGCGACATTCGCGTCGTTGTCCACGACCGCAGGGATGCCGAAACGCTCCTCCACGACCCGGCCGAGCGCCACGCCCGCCAACGGGATGTTGTTCGAGCCGAGCGCCACGCCTGTGCGATCGACCACCGAGGGGATGCCGAGGCCGATCGCCGCGACGGAATCGTCCCGAACGCTCTCGATCGCCTCCACCACTCCCTGCAGGAGGTCCGGTTGCGAGCCCGTGGGCGTCGGCACTTCTCGTCGCTCGGTGACCTCTCCGTCCCGGTCGAGCAGTCCCGCCAGGATCTTCGTGCCGCCGAGATCGACGCCGATGACGCGCTGTTCGCTCAAGGGCCGCGGCTACCATACCCGGCTGCATGGCAGAGGGAGAGAAGCCCTACCGCCTCTACCGAGGTGGGCGGTCGAAGGGGAAGGTGCCGCTCGCAGGGCGCGGGGCGCTCGGGGAGCAGGCCCCGCGACCGGGAGACGGAGGCCAACGCAAGGGCGCCGCACCTGATCGGCGCCGCCCCCGCTGGGGGCGCCGGATCGCCCTCCTCCTGCTGCTCCTCGTCACGCTGACGGTCGTCTGGGTCACCGCCAGCTACCTGGCATTTCGGAGTGGTGTTGAGGACGCGAACAAGCGGCTGCCGCGCAACGTCCGCGCCGCGCTCGCACCGCAGGACGGCTTGCTGGTCTCCGAGCCGACGCTGATCCTCCTGCTCGGCACCGACGGTGACCGGACGCCAGCACGGTCGGACGCACGTCGGTCCGACTCGATCCTGCTCGTCCGCACCGATCCAAAGCGTCATCGCCTGGCCTTCATGTCGATCCCGCGGGATCTTCGCGTCGACATCCCCGGCTACGGCCCGAACAAGATCAACGCTGCCTTCCAGCTCGGCGGCCCGCGGCTCGCCATGCGCACGGTCCGGGCG
>Ga0136616_10000644_pt1 | contig 16997 bp, 16 predicted proteins | sample AntDrymUQ2992106_2_FD_106648 | JGI IMG/M metagenome (GOLD analysis project Ga0136616, IMG submission 106648) | Polar desert sand microbial communities from Dry Valleys, Antarctica - metaG UQ299 (21.06) | ecosystem: Environmental > Terrestrial > Soil > Desert | place: Antarctica: Dry Valley...
CTTTGGGATGCTGCCCTTGCCGAGTCCGCGCGGCGGCCGGTGCTTGACTGGACGCGGGCGACGGGCGCCGGGTCCCGTGGGAGCCTGGCGACTCACGCCCCACCCCATGCGAGCGCGCCATGGTCTTGTGGTTCAAAGCACCATCTTGAACTGGTTGGTGCTGATCACGGCGTCCAAGGCTAGCCGAGGCGGTTGTCACTTCCGCCCCCCATACGGGGACGGAGGTGACAACGGGGCTCCCGCGCTGCGGATCCGCGCAAGCGTCTCGGCGGGTCGAGCGACGGCCTGCTCCCAGGTGACGCGCACGACCCGTTCCCCGTGGGCCTCCAGCAGCGCCTGCCGCGCCGCGTCGTCCTCACGCGCGAGCCGGTTGTCGTGCCACGCGGCACCGTCGGCCTCCACGACAAGGCGCTCGGCCGGCCAGCGGAAGTCGGGGACCACGCGACGGCCTCCGATCACGAGCGCGACGTCGACGTCCGGGTGCTCGAGGCCGCCCCGCACCAAGAGGTCGACTACGACGTCCTCGAGCATGCTCCGCGTGGGAGCCGGTGCGCCGGCGACGATGCCCGCCAGCCTGCCCGAGCCCGGGCACGGCGCGAGCCGGCCCAGGACCGCGACGAGCTCGGGCACGCTGACGACACGCAGCGCCAGCGCCTCGCGTACGGTCCGGCGCAGCGCGCGCGGCGGCAGCTGCGGCGCCAGGTCGAGTAGCGTCCGGGCCGGGGCGGTCACCGGAACACCTCGGTGAAGGTGTTGGTCCTGCGGAGCCAGGCACAGGGTCCTGTGGACGCGGACGTGCGCGTGGCGGCGCGCCGCGGTCCCCGGCACCGTCACCTCGATGCGCCGGCCGTCCCAGCGCACGAGGCCGAACAGGGTCGCGGCCGCGTAGTGGCTCAGGAGCGCGCCCTCGCCGCACGCCTTGACCGCGGCCAGGAAGCGGCCTTCGAGTGGCACGTTCGCGTGCCCGACCGCGTAGACGCGACGGTGCAGCGGATGCAGCCGGCCGTTACGCACGCGCAGGGCGATGGCGTTTGCGCTCAGCCCGCAGGCTCGCAGCTCGCCGAGCGACAGCACGCCCCACTCGCGAGCGGCGAGCCTCGCGACGCGCACGTCTGGTGGGTTGTCACCTCCGTACCGGTATGGGGGATGGAGGTGACAAGCGGGGCGCACGCACCGATCGTGGCGGCGCGCGTGTGACGGGACAACGCGCGTTCGTGACGACTTTGCGCCTACACGTCCTCCATCGTGAACGCGTCCTCGCCGACCTCGAGGAACTCGGTGTAGGCGTCGACGACGGCGTCGGGCTCGTCCCACATGCGCAGTTCGCCGCGGTGCAGCCAGATCGCGGCGTCGCAGAGCTGCTTGATCGAGCCGAGCGCGTGGGTGACGAGCACGATCGTGCGGTCCTCGCCGCAGAGCTGGCGCATCTTGCGGAACGACTTCTTGCGAAAGCGCGCGTCGCCGACGGACAGCGCCTCGTCGATCAGCAGGATCTCCGGCTCCATCGTCACGGCCACGGCGAACGCGAGCCGCCCGTACATGCCCGACGAGTACGTCCGCATCGGCATGTCCATGAACTCCTCGAGCTCGGCGAAGGCGACGATCTCGTCGTACTTCTCCTGCAGCTGCTCGCGGCTGAGGCCCGCGGCGAGGCCGCCGAGCACCACGTTCTGGCGGCCGGTCATCTTGCCGTTGAAGCCGACGCCGAGCGCGAGCAGCGTGCTGACGCGCCCGTGCACCTCGACGCGCCCCGAGTTGGGCGGCAGGATCCCCGCGACGGTCCGCATCAGCGTCGACTTGCCGGCGCCGTTGGCCCCGACGACGCCGAGCACCTGCCTCTCGGGAACCTCGAAGGAGACGTCCCGCAGCGCCTGGATCTCGCGCACCACCTTCTCCCGGCGGCCGAGGCGCAGCACCGTCGAGCGCAGCGTAGGCGAGGCGTCCAGCGACGTGCGATAGGTGACCGAGACGTCCTCCACCCTGATCCGTGGCTCAGAGCCCATCCCGGAACCTCCCGCGGTCTGTGACGGACTCTCAGAGCCGGACAGCGAACTCACGCTCCCGCGACATGAAGAACAGCGCGCCGGCCAGGAAGATGCCGAACGCCCAGCCGGACGCGAGCGCCAGGGAGGAGGCGTCGGGCGCGCGGCCCTGGTTGATGACGTCGCTCCAGGCGGTCAGCAGACCGCCGAGCGGGTTGAGCGCGAGCAGTATGTCGTAGCGGTCCGGGACCTCGTCGGCGTAGTAGAGGACGGGGGAGGCGTACAGCCACACCCGCAGCAGGTAGGGCAGGAAGTTCTTGAGGTCGCGGAAGTAGACCTGCAGCGAGGCGACGAGCATCGCCGCGCCGGCCGCCAGCACCACCATCAGCGCCGTCAGCGGCAGCACCCACAGCAGCACGGGCTCGATCGGCAGCCCCGCGATCAGGTGCACCGGGACGTAGATGGCGATCGTCGGCAGGAAGCGCATGAACGAGGTGAGCACGCCCGACAGCGGCAGCAGCGCCCGCGGGAACGCGGTGTTGAGGATCAGCCGGCCGCCGCCGGTCACCGACTTCACCGACAGGCGGACGGCGTCGGAGACGAAGTAGTACGCGAACAGGCCCGCCATCAGGTGCGCGAAGAAGTCCGCGCCGCGCGAGCCGGAGCGCAGGATGTCCACCAGCACGAAGTAGACGCCCGCGAGCATCAGCGGGTTGAGGATCAGCCACAGCTGCCCGAAGACGGTGTTGAAGTGCTGCGCGCGCAGGTTGGTGCGCGACATCTCACGTGCGAACTCGCGCCGGCGCCACAGCTCGCGCAGGTAGGGAGCGACCGGCGGCAGGCCGATCTTGTGCGGCTCGTAGACGTGGCGCTCGGAGGTGAACTCGTCCTCGCGGGGCGGATGGTCGTGGGTGGCGGGCGCCGAGGACACGGCCAGCAGGCTAGCCGCTAGATGAACGGGGGCCGGCCGGCGCGGGTCATCCGCCACAGGGTCTTCACACGCAGCGGCCTGCGCCGGCCGCACGGCCCGCGCAGGCCGTCGCGGTAGCCGCGCGCCGCCTGCGCCAGCCGGCCGCGCGAGCGCACGAGCAGCGGCAGCGTGCGGGCGACGAAGCCGAGCACGTAGAGCACCGCCAGCGGGAGCGGGAGGTGACGGCGGGCGAGCCACATCCGGTTGCGCGCGCCGTGGTAGGCGGAGTAGGCGTGCGGGGCCGTCGCGTAGACCGGGTGCAGCGCGGCGATGTCGCCCACGTAGAGCACGCGGCGGCCGGTGTCCATCACCCGCCACGCGAGGTCGACGCCCTCGTGCGCGTAGCGGAACTCGGCCGGCCAGCCGCCGACGGCGTCGAACACCGCGCGCGGCATCGCCACGGCGCCCTCCCACACGGCGGTCACGTCGCTCGAGCGCTGCGGGTCGCCGACGCGCAGCCGCGGCACCCAGTCGCGCGGCGGCACGCCCGGGGTGGAGGGGGCGACGCGCAGCTGCAGCAGCCCGACGTCGGGCGCCATCCGCTCCGCCACTCGCGCCAGCGCGTCGGCGGCGGCCAGCCGCGCGTCGTCGTCGAGGAAGAACAGCAGCGCGCCGCGGACCGCCGGCACCCCCGCGTTGCGCCCGGCCGGGATCCCGACGTCCTCGGGCAGCGCCACGGCGCGCACGCCGTCGGGCAGGCCGGCCGGCTGCCAGCCGTTGCCGACCACCACCACGTCGACGTCCACGCCGGTCTGGGCGAGCAGCGAGTCGACGGCCACCCGCAGCTCGGTGGGGCGGCGGCCCCGGGTGAGCACGACCGCGCCGAAGGTGGCGGTCATCGCAGCCGCTGGGAGGCGAGGATCGCGGCGAGCCGGCCCGCCGCGGTGAGGGCTGCGACCGGCACGAGCGCGATCACCAGCGCGCGCGTGCCCGCCTCCTCGCCGGCCAGGGCGTCCCACACCGCCGCCAGCAGCGCCAGGAAGCTGAACTCGATCGCCACGAACGCCCGGAAGAACGGGGCGAAGCCCAGCGCGCGCCGCACCCGCGCCAGCCCGGCCGACCGTGGCGCGGCCACCGCCGCCGTGTCCTCGACCACCGGCAGGCCCGCCTCCGCGCGCGCGACGTAGACGAGCGCCGACTCGACTCGCACCAGCAGCACCAGCACCGCGATCAGCAGCCCGAGCGTCGTCCAGCCGCCGAGCGAGTCCCAGCCGCCGTCGGCGCGGATCGCCAGCGCGATCGGGAGCGCCGCCTCGGTCAGGTTGTGCGCCATCCGGTCCAGGTAGATGCCCGCCGGCGAGCCGACCTTGCGCCAGCGGGCCAGCTCTCCGTCGGAGCAGTCGAGCAGCAGCTGCAGCTGGATCAGCGCCGCCGCGCCGATCGCCGGCGGCAGCCCGGGCAGCGTCAGCAGCCCCGCCGCCGCGAAGCCGACGGCGATCATCAGCCAGGTCACCGCGTCGGGCGTCAGCCGCGTGGGCACCAGCAGCCGCGTCAGGTACGGCGAGACGCGCCGCATGTAGAGCCTGCCCGCCCAGTGCTCGCCGCTGTTGCGCGCGAAGATCGAGGCCGGCTGGGTCGCCGCGCGCAGCTCGGCGATCGAAGGCGCCACTATCCGTAGGCCTCGGCGAAGGCGCGCACCCGCTCACGCGCGCGCGCGCCGTCGAGGCCCAGGTGCTCGAGGATCGTGTAGCGGTCGGGGCGCGTCAGCGGCGCATGGACGACCGCCTGCGCGAACTGCGCCTCGCCGAGGCCCAGTTCGGCCGGGGTGCGCGGCAGCCCGTGGCGGGCGAGGCAGTCGCCGATCCCCGCGCACAGGCCGGGCTCCTCGCGCAGGAACGCCGTGAACAGGCTGGCGGCGCCCGCCAGTTCCCCGTGGCCGGCCGTGCCGGGGAACAGGTGGTCGATGGCGTGCAGGATCTCGTGGTCGCCGCCGCTGCACGGCCGCGACGAGCCGGCGGTGGCCATCGCCAGGCCCGAGAGCACGAGCGACTCGGCCAGCGCGATCAGGAACGAGTCGTCGTCGATGCCGTCCTCGCGGTGCACGATGGAGGTCGCCGCCGTGCGGGCGAACGTGACCGCGACGCCGTCGACCTCCTCGCCGCGGACCCGCTCCGCCAGCCGCCAGTCGGCGATCGCGGAGAGGTTCGAGACGACGTCGCCGATGCCGCCGCGGCGCAGCGCCGGGTCGCTGCGGCGCACGTAGTCGAGGTCGACCATGACCGCGATCGGCATCTGCACCCCGTAGGAGCCCTTGCGCCCGTGGTCCTCGAGCGAGGCGACCGGGGAGGCGAGCCCGTCGTGCGCGAGGCTCGTGGCCACGGCGACCATCGGCAGCCCGGACAGGCTCGCGGCGTACTTGGCCAGGTCCAGCGTGCGGCCGCCGCCGATGCCCACCAGCGCGTCGTAGAAGCCCTCGCGCAGCCTGCGCGCGAGGGCTGTGGCCTCCTCGACGCCGCCGGCGTCGGTCGGCCACAGCTCGGCGTTGTCGAGCTTCCCGCGCAGGCTGTCGGCGATCTCCTCGCCGAGCCCGGGGCCGACCACCACCGCGACGTGGCCGCCGCTGGAGATCCGCCGGTCGGCCAGCAGCGGCGCGAGCCGCTCGACGGTGCCGGACCCGATGTCGATGGTCAGCGGCGTGCCGACCACGCGGGTCAGCAGCGGCACGCGAGCTCCCGGGCGAGGGCGAGGTCGCGGTGGTCGTCGACCTCGACCCATTCGACGCTGCCGATCGCCGCGATCCCGACGCGCCCGCCGCGGTCGGCCAGCTCCTGGAAGCCGTCCTCGTAGTAGAGCTGCGGATCGCGCTCGAAGGTCGCCTGCAGCGCTTGGGCGAGGGCGCCGGCGGCGGTGGGCTCGATCAGCGTCACGCCGATGTACTCGCCCTGGGCGGTGGCGGGATCGAGGGCCTTGTTGATGCGGTCGAGCAGGCCCTCGGCGGTGAGGTGAACCTTCATCTCCTCCTCGCCGAGCGGCTTCTCGCGGTCGACGGCCAGCACGAGGTCGGTGCCGCGCGCGGTCAGCAGCGACGCCTCGACGGAGGCGGGGTGGACGGTGTCGCCGTTGGCGAGCAGGACGCCGCGGGCGAAGTGCTCGCGCGCGCACCACAGCGAGTAGGCGTTGTTCCACTCGAGCGCCTTCGGGTTGTAGACGGTGTCGATGCTCAGGCCGTGGGCCGCCTCGAGCGCGGCGACGCGCTCCTCGATCCGCTCGGCGGCGAAGCCGGTCACGACCACGGCCGCCTCGAGCCCGACGGCGGCGAAGTTGCCCAGCGCGACGTCGAGGATCGTGCGCTCGCCGTCCACGGTCAGCAGCGTCTTGGGCAGCGCGGCGGTGTCCTCGCCGAGCCTGCGCCCGGCCCCGGCGGCCAGCACCATCCCGATCATTCGCCCTCGTCCTCCGCGTCGTCGTACTCGGCGGGCCGGCGCCCGCGCTCGAAGTGCCGCCAGGCGTTCGCGGTGGCCGCCAGCGAGGCGGCGCCCAGCAGGCCGGCCCAGACGAAGAAGCCGGCCGGCAGCACGCCCGCGACGAGCAGCCCCCAGGCGATGAGGAGCCGGCCGTCCCAGCCCGCGGCCAGCTTGTTCAACCAAGACGGTGGCAGCTCGCCCCGGTGGCGCAGGCCGTAGACGAGGTCGTAGTGCCGGAAGGCGAGCGCGGCCAGCAGCGCGAAGGCGGCCGCCGGGCCGGCGCCGGCGGCGATCGCGGCGAGCCAGATCAGCCCGGCGTACTCGCCGAGCCGGACCAGCGGCGGCACGGCCCAGTGGACGCTCGCCCGCGGCCAGTGGCCGCTCGTCACGCCGACGCTGAGGATCACGAAGGCGAGCACCGCGCCGGCGAGGGCGGGGGAGGCGTCGTCGCCGGTGACGGCGATGGCGGCGAGCAGGACGCCGACGCCGGCGAGCAGCAGCGCCAGTGCGGGCACGGGAACACGCCCACCCGCCCCGAGCGCGCGCGCCAGCGGGCCGTCGTCGCGGAAGACCGCCTCGTTGGGCGGGAGCGCCGGGGGAGCGACGGCGGTGGCGGCGCTCATCGGGCGACCGACCGCAGGACCCGCCCCGCGAGCGTGTAGGCGGCGGCCACGCCGCCCCAGGCGAGCAGGACGACGAAGGTCACGCGCGCGTCGAACAGCGCCGCGGTAAGCGACGTCACCGCGAACCGCTCCCCGATCGGGAACGCGACCATCTTCTTGACCCAGCGCGCGCCCGGCAGCCGGTCGACCACGTGCCAGAGGCGGAGCGTCCGGCGGGGCAGCGAGCGCCGGGGGAGCGGCGGGGCAGCGGCCCCGTCCGCGGGAGCCGCACCGGGCGGCGCGGCCGTGGCCGCCGCGGCGGCGCCGGGCGGTGCGGCGGCGGCTCCACCCGTGGCGGCCGCATTCGCGGCGGCGGCCGCGGCGCGCGCGCGGCGCTCCGCGGCGGCGAGCCCGCCCGCGTCGCGCGCGCGCCGCACGGGCGGCTGGGGGGTGGAGCCGATGACCTGCGTCTGGCCGGCGCCGAACGAGAAGTCCGTCATGTGGCGCACCGTCTGCAGCGTGATCGCGCCGCAGGCGAGCAGCCACACGGGATCGCCGGCGCGGCTCGCGCCGATCGCCAGCCCGGCGAACGCGAGGTACTCCTTCGAACGGTCGAAGATCGAGTCCAGCCACGCGCCGAGCTTGGAGAACGTGCGCGTGTAGCGGGCCAGCTGGCCGTCGACGCAGTCCGTGGTGAAGGCCGCCTGCAGCAGGACCGCGCCGGCGATCAGCCCCCAGCGCTCGCCGGTCGCGAACGCGGCGGCGGAGGCCAGGCCGATCAGCAGCGACACCGTGGTGACCTGGTTGGGCGTGAAGCCCCGCCGCGCCGCCCAGCGCGCGATGTAGCGGGAGTACGGGCTGACGAGGAAGGTCGTGAAGAAGCCGTCGGACGACTTGACGGCGGAGTCCAGCAGCACGCGGTCCTCGTCGTAGCCGACGATCCGCTCGGCCGCCGAGCCCGCGGCGGCGGACGAGAGCGGCCGCGCCCAGTAGAGCTTGCGCAGGTGGCTCACGCCCACGTGCGTCCCGCCGCGCACGAGACCGACCAGCAGCAGCGCCGGGACGTCCTCGGGCGCCGCCGCCACCCGCTCGCGCAGCCGGGCCTCGTCCTCGGGGGAGAGCTCGACGTGCTCGGGCGCGAGCGCCTCCTCGACGGCGTCGTCCTCGTCGGCGTCCTCGGCGGGCTCGTCCTCCGCGTCGCCGTCCTGCTCGGCCGCCACCGCCTCGCCGCTCGCGGCGCGCCACAGGGTCGTGCGCCACATGGCCTCCTTGCGCTCCAGCTCCTCCCGCCACTCCTCCGGGGGGGAGCCGGCCGGCGGCGCGAGCTGCGCGGCCGCCTCCGCGAGCGCCGCGCGGTCGGCGGCGGCGACCTTGAGCACGCCGAGGAACGAGCCGGTCGGCCGGTGGACCGCGTGGTAGGGCGAGGCGGCGCTGAGCACCCGGCCGCGCTTGGAGCGGATGCGGAAGGCGAACTGGCGGGCCAGCCGCCCACCGCCGATCAGGATGCCGGTGCGGATGCGGGGGTCCTTGAGCAGCCCGGCCAGCGCCTCGCCGTGGGTCACCAGGTCGGCGGGCAGCACCACCAGCCCGCCGCCGGCCTCGGCCGCCACCTCGACGACGAGGCGCAGGTCGGCGTCGGCCCCCGCACAGGTCTGCAGCGTGCTCGCGCCGCCGGCGTCGAGCGCCTCGCGCACGTCGGCCTCCCACGCCGGGCGCGTGACGAGGCGGACGTCGGCGACCCCGAGCGCCGCCAGCTGGTCGAGCAGGCGGCCGAGCAGCGTGGAGCCCTCCCACGGCAGCAGCGCCGCGGGCCCGCCGGCGGCGGCCGGCGCGGTGGCCAGGACGACGGCGGTGGCGACGGCCGCGGGGTCGGCGGGCGGCACCGGCGGCGCACCGTCCCGCGGCGCGCCCGATGCTGCGACTGCCGTGGTGTCCGCCGCGCCGCTCGTCAAGGCGGTGGGAGGGTAGCTACCAGGTCGGCGAGCAAGGCGTCCCAGGACGGGCCGATCGCGGCGCTCTCGTAGCGCCGCGCCTTCCGCCGCGCCGCGGCGGCGAGGCGGCGGCGGCGCTGCGGGTCCTCGATCAGCTCCAGCAGCGCCGCGGCGAGGGCGTCGGCGTCCTCAGGCGCCACCAGCAGGCCGTCCTCGCCGTGGGAGACGATGTCGGCCGGGCCGCGCGGGCAGTCGAAGCTGACCACCGGCAGTCCCTGGCCCATGGCCTCGACGAGCACCATCCCGAAGCCCTCGAAGCGGGAGGAGAGCGCGAACAGCGACGCGGCGGCCATCGCTTCACCGAGCGCCTGCGTGCGCCCCATCAGCGCCACCCGCTCCGTGAGCCCCAGCTCCCCGATCAGCCGCTCGAGCGCCGCCCGCTCGGGCCCGCCGCCGTAGATCTCGAGCCGCCAGTCCGGACGGCGCCGCGCGACCGTCGCCCACGCGCGGACGAGCAGGTCGAAGCCCTTCTGCGTGTTCAGCCGCCCCGCGGCCACGACGAGCCTCGCCTCCTGCTCGGAGATCCCGCCCTCCAGCGGATCGACGGGGTTCGCGATCAGCTCCACGCGCGAGAGCAGCGCGCCGTAGTCGCGCGCGTCGTCGGCCGTGAGCACGGTCAGCGCGTGCAGGCGCGGGTAGTGGCGCCGGATGTCGGCGGCCAGGCGCGGGCGGTGGGAGTGGAAGTTCATGTGCTCCTGGCCGATCACCACCACCGAGGGATGCGCGAGCCGTGCGGCGAGCAGGTTGAGCGCCGGCCGCGTCGCGATCAGCACGCCGCCGCGCAGCGAGCGCAGCCCGCGCAGCAGCGCGACGTCGGTCCACAGGCTGCACCACGGATAGGCGTAGTCCTCGGGATGCACGAGCAGGCTCGGCACCCGCCCGAGCGCCCGCGCCGATCGCCCCGGCGACCGGCGGTCCTCGAGCGCCCGCACCCGCACGCCGCCCGGCAGCGCGAAGAACGGCCGCTCGCGGCGGCGCAGCACGCTGACGATCTCGACGTCGTGACGCCGCGCCAGCTCGCCGGCGAGGTTGAGCGTCGTGCGGATGGTGCCGCCGAAGCCCCACGCGTGCGCGAGCAGGAAGCGCACCGGCCCTGGCTCGGGAACGGCCGGCGCGCGCCGCCCGGCCACCGCCGCCACCGCTCCCAGCGCGGCCCGGTGCAGCGCGACGGCGAGCGGCCCCAGCAGCCGGCGCCGCCGCGACTCGCGCCGGCTCAGGCTCAGCCTGGATCCACCGATTCCCGCGGCGCCACGGATGATCGGTCGATCCAGGCTCAGAGCGCCGCCGGCTGCGGCAGGTAGCCCCACTTGGCGGCGATCTCCCGCAGCGGCTCGGGGACCTCCTCCGGCGGCGGCTCGGGCGCCTGCACGCGGCCCGTCCTGATCTTCTCCTGCCAGTCGCCGAGGCCGGAGCGGTAGCGGCCGTGGTCCTGGTTGCCGTACTCGAGCATCCCCGGCTCGAACGCCACTTCGAGGTGCGCGCAGACGATCTGCAGCGTCGCGGCCGGGTCCGCGGTCAGGTCCTCGTAGCGGATCGTCACGCCGTCGTAGGCCCGCCGCGCGTGCTCGAGCGCCGCGCAGTAGCGCCGGATCAGCTCGACGTTCTTCTCCTGGTCGGCGTCCTCGTCCTGCACCGCCTTGCGGGAGCGCACGATCGCCGCGGGGTGGCGCAGCAGGAAGATGAGCTTCGCATCCGGCCAGCAGGTCTTGATGCGATCGGCGATGAAGACGTCGTTGGGCGTCTTGGTGACCAGCCGCGGCTTGCCGCTGCCGGCCAGCTCGCGCGCCAGCACGCGGTCCCACAGCAGGTACTCGAGGCGCTCCTGGTCGAGCGCCATCTCCTTCATCGAGCGCTCGACCCACTTGGCCTCGAGGTTCACCGACAGGTAGCGCAGGTGGACCTCGTGTGGGCAGTGGACCTCCGAGTGGCTGTCGAGCATCACGCGCAGCAGCGTCGAGCCCGAGCGCAGCGTGCACATCACGAAGCCGGGCGACTCCACCAGCCGATCGCCCGCGCGCACCCTCCGGGAGCGGGCCGGCGCGACCTTCTTCGCCGCGCGGCCATCGGTCCGGCGCAGCTCGTAGCCGCTCCTGCGCAGCGCGCCGTTCACGGAGTCCTTCCAGCCCACGCGCGGGCACTCTATCTTCCCCGCTCGTGGAATACCTGGAGTTCCTCGGCCGCCTGCACGAGGCCGTCGAGCCGCGCGCCTACCTGGAGATCGGCCTGCGCCACGGGGACAGCCTCGCGCTCGCGCGCTGCCCCGCGCTCGGGGTCGACCCGGCGTTCAGGCTCAAGGCGGAGCTGGGGCCGGAGGCCAAGCTGCTGCGTGAGACCAGCGACGAGTACTTCGGGCGCTCCAAGCCGCTCAAGCCGCTCGGTGGGCGCCGCCCGGACCTCGCGTTCATCGACGGCATGCACCTCGCGGAGTTCGCCCTGCGCGACTTCGTCGGCGTCGAGCGGCTCGCGCCCTGGACGGGCGTCGCCGTGTTCGACGACATCCTCCCGCGCAGTGTCGAGGAGGCCGCGCGCGACCGCCGCACCCGGGCGTGGACGGGGGACGTCTACAAGGTGCTCGGCATCCTCTCCCGCCACCGGCCGGACCTGATCTGCCTGCGCGTCGGCACCCAGCCCACCGGGCTGCTGCTCGTGCTCGGGCTGGACCCCGACAGCCGCGTGCTGCGCGCCCGCTACGACCTCATCCTCGAGCGCGCGGTCGTGCCCGACCCGCAGCGGGTGCCCGCCGCCGTGCTCGAGCGCCGCGGCGTGCTGGACCCCGACGCCGTGCTCGCCTCGCGCGTGTGGCCGGCGCTGCGCGACCTGCGCGACCAGGGAACCTCGCGCCGGGCCGGGCTGCGCGACCTGCGCCGGGCCGTGCGCCGCGAGCTGGGCCCGGTCAGCGCCGGCCGGCTGCGGCGGCTCTTGCCCGCGTCCGCCTGAACGTCGTCATGACCGGGCCGGGCAGCCGGCGGTAGACGCGCTGGCCCAGCCCCGGCGGCGGGGGCGCCTCGGCCCCGACGACGATGCGCCCGGGCGCATAGGTGGTCACGACGAGCGGCTCGCCCCGTCGCGGCACCGGCGCGGCGCGCGAGAAGCCCGCCACGGTCACCGCGACATGGACCGACCAGCGGCCGGGCGGGAGCGGGCCGCCGGCCGCCGCGGCCGTCGGGGCGATCGGCACCGTCGTGGCGAACCGCGGGTGCAGCCGGCCCGCGTCGCCGGCCGCCTTCAGGCGCACGCTGGTGCGGGCGGGCAGCGTGTACTCGCTGCCGTCGTCGAGGTTGCGCAGGAACGCCGCGACGGCGCCGCGGCGCAGCTCGCCGGTGACGTCGCGATCCTCCTCTCCGACCGCCGCCGCGAGGCTCTCCGTCGGCGGCACCCACAGCATCCGCTCCCCGCGCCGCTCGAAGCGCAGCCGCGCGTCCGGGGTGCCAAGCCAGGACTCGAGCCGCAGCACGACGTGCGTCCCGCCGCGCTCGAGGCCGCGGATGCGCACGACGGGGCGCAGCCGGCGCTCGTAGCGCGCCATCCGCCCGAGCGAATCGAAGTCGCCCCGCCGCAGCAGCTTGGAGCGAAGGCGCACGTTGAACGTCAGCCGGTCGTGCACGTCGTCGGCGAAGCGCTCGAGCGCGAGCGCCCGCACCGCCTCGTACAGCTCGCGACGCCACTCGGCGTCGCGCCTCAGCCAGGCACGGCCGCCGACCCGGCCGAGCATCTTGCCGCGGTACCAGTGGGCGAGCAGCTCGTCGCGCCACGCGCCCGGCTCGGTGTGCGCCTCGACGAGGTCGAGCACCTCGCGGACGTTGTCGAAGTACAACTGCGCGTCGAACCGCTGGGAGGACGCGGTGGCGGCGCGCTCGCGCCGCATCCAGTGGTACACGGGCCGGTCGGCCAGCACGGAGATCCGCTCCGCCCTGAAGTAGGCGTCCAGCACGAACGGATGGTCCTCCAGCCGGCGCCGGCCCTCGGGGAAGCGCAGGCCGTGCTCGTCGAGGAAGGCGCGCCGGAACAGCTTGTGCGGGGCGAGCAGCCCGAGCAGCTCGGTCGCCTCGTCGAGGCGGACGCCGTGCAGGTTGCGCGCGAAGATTCCTCGTGGAACGCCCTTGCCGTGGCCCACGACCTTGCCGATCGCGATGTCGGCACGGTCGAGCACCGCCAACGCGTGCAGCCGCTCGAGCGCGTCCGCGACCAGCCAGTCGTCGTTGTCGGCGAAGAACACGAAGTCGCCGCGGGCCATGCCGAGGCCCACGTTGCGCGGCCGGCCCGGCCAGCCGGAGTTCGGGATGTGCTCCACGCGCACGTGCGGGTGCTCGGCGGCCAGCGCGTCGAGCCGCGCCGGCGTGGCGTCGGTGGAGCCGTCGTCGACGAAGATCAGCTCGAGTGCCTCGCGCGCCAGCGTCTGGCCGAGCAGCGAAACGAGCAGGTCGTCGATGTCGGGGCCCGGGTTGTAGACCGGGACGATCACGCTGACCTTGGTCATCCGGCTCGGGAGCGTAGTACCGTCACGGCCCGCCGTGAGTCGCCTTCCCCGCCCGCTCGTCCGCGCCCTGCTGCTCGTCAAGCGCGCGTTCATGCGCCTGCTGCGGTCGGCGCTGGTGCGCTACGTCCGCGTGGCGCCCGAGGAGGGCCAGGAGCCGGGGCGCAAGGTGTTCATCCTGCTCGTGAGCGCGTGGGGGATGGGCGGCACGATCCGTGCGGCGGTCAACCTCGCCGGCTACCTCGCCTCCCACCACGAGGTGGAGATCATCAGCACCTACCGGCGGCGCGAGCAGCCCTACTTCGCCTTCGGCGAGGGCGTGACGGTGACCGCGCTCGACGACGAGCGCCCCGGCGCCACCCCCCGGCACCTGCGACCCCTGCGCGCGGTGCTGCGCAGGGTCCCGAGCGCGCTCTACGACCCGGCCGACATCCGCAAGCACAACCACAGCCTGTGGACCGACGTCCGGCTGCTGCGCCGCCTGCGCGGCCAGCGCGGCGTGCTGATCGCGAGCCGGCCGGGGCTGAACATGCTCGCCGTCGACCTCGCCGCGCCCGGGCTCGTGACGATCGGCGTGGAGCAGATGAACCTGCGCTCGCACCGCAAGCTCCTGCGCAAGCGGATACGCCGCCGCTACGGCCGGCTCGACGGGCTGGCCGTCCTCACCGAGGAGGACCGGCACGAGTACGAGCGCGCGCTCGACGGCGGCGCCCCGCCGATGTGGCGGATCCCGAACACGGTGCGCGAGATCGAGCCGCCGCAGGCCGACCTCGCCGCCAAGCGGATCTTCGCCGCCGGCCGCCACACGCCCCAGAAGGGCTTCGACATGCTCATCCCGGCGTTCGCGCCCGTCGCCGCCGCGCATCCCGACTGGGAGCTGCGCATCTGCGGCCGCGGCCAGCGCACCGCGCAGCTGCAGGCGAAGGTCGAGGAGCTGCGGCTCGGCGGGCAGGTCACGCTGGCCGAGCCCTCCGAGGACATCCCCGGCGAGATGGCCCGCGCGTCGATCTACGTGCTCAGCTCCCGCTACGAGGGCTTCCCGCTGGTGCTGATCGAGGCGATGAGCAAGGGCATGGCGGTCGTGGCGTTCGACTGCCCCACCGGCCCCGCCGACATCGTCGACGACCACCGCAACGGCATCCTCGTGCCCGCCCAGGACGTGGAGCGGCTCACCGCGGGCATGCTCGCGCTGGTCGAGGACGACGAACTGCGCCGCCGCTGCGGCGCCGCGGCGATCGAGACGGCGCGCGAGTACACGATGGGCGCCGTCGGCCCGCGCTGGGACGAGATGCTGCACGCGCTCGTCCGCGACCGCTGAGCCAGGCCGAGGCGCATCGAACCCGCGGACGGCGTGTTCTGACCGTTCGTGCGCCGACTGGTCCTCTCCCTGCTGCTGCTCGCGGCGGCCGCCGCCGTGCTCCCCGCCACGGCGAGCGCCCGCACCGGCTCGTGCCTGCTGCGGGCGGGCGGGGAGACGTGCGACGTCTGGACCGGCACCGTCACCTTCGTGGCCGACGGCGACACGATCTACGTCGACGTCGACGGCGACGGCATGCCCGCGCGGCGATCGGTCCGGATCACCGGCGTGCAGGCCATGGAGCAGACCGTCTACGCCAGCCGCGCCGCCCAGCGCCGCGGTGACTGCCACGCGGTCGAGGCGACGGCGCGGCTGGAGCAGCTGCTCAAGGCCGGCCGCTTCAAGGTGCGCCTGCTCGCCCAGGACCCCGCGAGCCGGTCGGGCAGCCGGCTGCGGCGCTCCGTGGCGGTCAAGGTCCGCGGCCGCTGGCGCGACGTCGGGCGCACGCTGGTCGCCGAGGGGCACGCGCTGTGGCTGCCCAGCGGGCGCGAGCACGCCTGGAACCGCGACTACAGCATCCTCGCCGGCCGCGCCGCGCTGGCGCAGCGCAACCTGTGGGACCCCAGCTACTGCGGCACCGCCTACGGCGAGGGCGCGCCGGTGCAGCTGCGCGTCAACTGGGACGCCGACGGCAACGACAACCTCGATCCCAACGGAGAGTGGGTGCGCGTCTCCAACCCCGACCCGGTCAACGCGCTGGCGCTCGGCGGCTGGTGGGTCCGGGACTCCGCGCTGCGCCGCTACGTGTTCCCGGCGTCGGCCTCCGTTCCACCCGGTGGCGAGGTCCGGGTGCTCGTCGGCGACGGCGACGACACCCCGACGGAGTTCCACTGGGGCCTGCGGACCTCGATCTTCGAGAACATCACGCGCGACGAGCGTGCCATGGGCGACGGCGCGTACCTGTTCGACCCCGAGGGCGACCTGCGCGCGTCGATGACCTACCCGTGCCGGGAGGCGTGCACGGACCCCGCCGCGGGCGCGCTGCAGCTGTCGGCGACGCCGCGCGGGCGCGAGTCGGTGCGCATCACCAACGTGGGCGCGGCGGCGATCGACCTCGAGCCCTACCGCCTGACCAGCCGGCCCTACGGCTACTCGTTCGCGGCCGGCTCCGTCGTGGCGCCGGGCGAGACGATGCGCGTGCGCCTGGAGTCCGAGGAGGCCGACGAGCCGCTGGTGCGCTCCTGGCCGACCTATGGCCCGATCCTCGACAACGGCGGGGACTCCGTGCAGCTGCGCCGCTACGACGACGTGGTGGTCGCCTGCACGGCGTGGGGCAGCGGCGCCTGCGCGGGCTGAGTGCCACAATGGCGGCGTGCCGTCCGAGCTGGACCGACTGACGGAGCGCCTCGAGCGCGCGGCGGCCGAGCTGCGCTCCGGCACGCTGGCGCCCGAGCGCGCCGCGGCGGTCGTGGACGACTGCGCCCGGCTCGCCGGCGAGGCGAGCGTGGAGCTGGACCGGCAGGTGCGCACGGGCGACGCGGACCCCGGCGGCGCGGGCCAGCTGGCGCTGGAGCATTGAGCCCCGATCCACCGATTCTCGCGGCGCCTCGGCACCGTGGCCCTTCGCCAGGGCCGATTGGCCGCGAACCAGGTGATCCACCACATGGAACCGCGGCCAATCGGCCCTGACTCGACCCACGGCACCGAGGCATCCACGATGATCGGTGGATCGAGGCTGAGCTCGGAGGCGACGGCCGGCGCGGTCGGCTATCCCGAGCACCTCCGCGAGGAGGTCGAGGCCTACCTCGCCGGGCTGCGCTTCGCCGAGGAGCCCGCCGCGACCGGCCTGGCGGAGGCGATGCGCTACTCGCTGCTGGCGGGCGGCAAGCGCATCCGCCCGGTGCTCGCGCTGGCGACCGCCACCGCGCTGGGGCGCGAGGCGGCCGAGGTGCTGCCGCTCGCCGCTGCGCTGGAGCTGATCCACACCTACTCGCTCATCCACGACGACCTGCCGGCGATGGACGACGACGCGCTGCGCCGGGGCCGGCCGACCTGCCACGTCGCCTACGGCGAGGACGTCGCCATCCTGGCCGGCGACGGGCTCTACGCCGAGGCGTTCCGGCTCGTGCTCTGCGAGCAGCCGGGCGAGCCCGCTCATGTGCTCGCCGCGGTCGGCGAGCTGGCCGCGGCCACCGGCGTCAACGGCATGGTCGGCGGCCAGTACGTCGACGTGCGCAACCTCGTCCCGGACGGCGCCGTGAGCCTGCGGCGGCTGCA
>Ga0136616_10000646_pt1 | contig 16987 bp, 15 predicted proteins | sample AntDrymUQ2992106_2_FD_106648 | JGI IMG/M metagenome (GOLD analysis project Ga0136616, IMG submission 106648) | Polar desert sand microbial communities from Dry Valleys, Antarctica - metaG UQ299 (21.06) | ecosystem: Environmental > Terrestrial > Soil > Desert | place: Antarctica: Dry Valley...
CCCCTGAGCCTGGAGGGCAGCCCAGACGATGTGCGCGGACCGAGATCGCCCGTGGCTCATGCGCACCTACTCCGGGCACTCGTCGGCCGCGGCGTCCAATGCGCTGTATCGCGCCAACCTCGCCAGGGGCCAGACCGGCCTGTCGGTGGCCTTTGATCTGCCAACGCAGACCGGCTACGACGCCGACCACGTGCTCGCCCGCGGCGAGGTCGGCAAGGTCGGGGTGCCGGTGTCGTCGCTGGAGGACATGCGGGCGCTGTTCGACGGCATCCCGCTGGCCGAGACGAACACGTCGATGACCATCAACGCGACCGCGGCCTGGCTGCTGGCGCTCTACGTCGCGGCGGCCGGCGAGCAGGGTGCGGACCCGCGGGCGCTGGCCGGGACCACCCAGAACGACATCATCAAGGAGTACCTGTCGCGCGGGACCTACGTGTTCCCGCCCGCGGCATCCATGCGCCTGGTCAGCGACCTCATCGTGCACACCGTGCGCGAGATCCCACGCTGGAACCCCATCAACATCTGCTCCTACCACCTTCAGGAGGTGGGGGCGACGCCCGTGCAGGAGGTCGCCTACGCGCTGGCCACCGCGACCGCGGTGCTCGACACCGTGCGAGCCTCCGGGCAGGTGCGCGCGGCGGACTTCCCCGGCGTCGTCGGGCGCATCAGCTTCTTCTGCAACGCCGGCATCCGCTTCGTGGAGGAGACGGCGAAGCTGCGCGCCTTCGCCACCTTGTGGAACGCGCTGTGCCGGGATCGCTACGGCGTCGTCGACCCGGCGCTGCGGCGCTTCCGCTACGGCATGCAGGTCAACTCGCTCGGCCTAACCGAGGCCCAGCCGGAGAACAACATCGCCCGCATCCTGCTGGAGATGCTCGCCGTCACGCTGTCCAAGGATGCGCGCGCCCGTGCGGTGCAGCTGCCCGCCTGGAACGAGGCGCTCGGGCTGCCCCGACCGTGGGACCAGCAGCTGTCGCTGCGGATGCAGCAGGTGCTGGCGTTCGAGACCGACCTGCTGGAGCACGGCGACCTGTTCGCCGGCTCGCACGTCATGGAGGAGCTGACCACCGAGATCGCCGAGGGCGCCCGCGTCGAGTACGAGACGGTGCTCGACCACGGCGGCGCGGTCGCCGGGGTCGACTACATGAAGTCCGCGCTGGTCGCTGCGAACGCCGAGCGCTTGCGCCGCATCGAGACCGGCGAGCAGGTGGTCGTCGGCGTGAACCGCTTCACCGAAACCGCCGAGTCCCCGCTGGTAGCCGGCGCCGATGGTGGCTACCTGACCGTCGACCCCGCCGCCGAGGCCGAGCAGCTCGCCCGCCTCGCCGACTTCCGCGCCCGGCGCGACCCGGTCACGGTGGAGCGGGGCCTGCACGCCCTGAGCGTCGCCGCGTCGTCGACCGAGAACATCATGCCGGCGTCCATCGCCGCAGCCCGCGCCGGGGTGACGACGGGCGAGTGGACCGATGCCCTGCGCGAGGTCTTCGGCGAGTACCGAGGGCCCACCGGTGTCGGCGGGCAGCCGGGCCGCGGCGCCGGGGGGCTGGGCGCCGCGGGGCTCGCCCAGGCCAGGGCGCGCGTGGCCCAGGCCGAGCGGCGGCTCGGCGGCAAGCTGCGGATGCTCGTGGCGAAGCCAGGGCTGGACGGGCACTCCTCGGGCGCCGAGCAGATCGCGGTGCGCGCCCGCGACGCCGGCTTCGAGGTGGTCTACGAGGGCATCCGCCTCACACCCGCCCAGATCGTGCGCGCCGCGGTGGACGAGGATGTCGCGGTGGTCGGCCTGTCCATCCTGTCCGGCTCGCACGCCTCGCTGGTGCCCGAGATCGTGTCCGGCCTGCGCGCCGATGGCCTCGACGCCCCCGTGGTGGTGGGCGGCATCATCCCTCCGCCCGACGCCGCCGCCCTCCTCGACGCCGGCGTCGCCGCCGTCTACACCCCGAAGGACTACCGCGTCTCCGACATCATCGCCGCCATCGCCGACCTGATCGCCCCCGCCGCCGCCGCCGAGGGTGCAGCGGACGCTGCCCAGGTGCCAGGATCCCAGCTGCGGACGTGGTGACGGTGGCCGGGGTCGAAGGTGGGGCGGCCGAGTCCCCTCGCTGACCCGGCTCGCCCGGGCTCTGCTCGCAGCCGAGGCGCTGTGCGTGTGCGGCGCCGCCCTCGCCATCGCCGTCTCCGAGGACCCCTTCAGCGGGCTGGCGCTGGACCTCACGAGCGTCGGGGTCGTGCTGGCGGGGGCCGGGCTGGTCGGCCTGGCCGTGCGCTGGCCGCCCGGCGCGGCAGGCCAGCGGGCGATGGCGGTCCTGGCGGTCGCGATGGTCGCGGCGCTGGATGGTCTGGCCGCGGCCACCGCGGGACTGTTGTCGGCATCCGTCCCGGTGTTGGCCATCGGCTATCCGCAGCATCCCGCAGCATCGGAGCTGCTCAGCCAGCTGCTCGTCGCCGGTCTGCTGCGATCGCTGCTGTGGCGATCGGTGTCGGCGTCATCCCCCTGCCCGCCGCTGCCTGGCGGGCCTGGCGGCCGTCTGTGCGGCTGGGGCTTGCGAGCCCGCGGTCTACGGGTCCTCGGCGATGGTGACGGAACCGATACCGATCACGTAACCCTGGGCGTAGACCTGGGACAGGCCCTCCTCCTCGGTGAGGCGGAACTGCGGCTCCAGGGAGGTGCTGGTGTCCACCGTGTCGACGGTGCCGTCAAAGGTGACACGCTGGCCGGGATCGATGTCGGGCGGGGACTCGCCGTCGGCGAACGTGCGGTAGATGACGTAGATGCGGTCGTCGCGGTTCTCGCCGACCCAGAAGCCCTCGTCGGCGACCACCTCGTCGACGAGCACGCCGACCCCGCGCACCTGCCGGTTCGCGTAGGGAGCGAGGCCGCCAGGCGGGATCGGCAGCAGCAGGTCCTCGCCGGCCCGCAGCGTCCCGTACTCCTGCGCGGACCCCGACGCCGGTTCCGGCGCGGTGGGGGCGGGCTGGGCGCTGGCGGCGGGCGGGGTGCCTTCGGAAGGGCGGTTCACGCCGAAGGGGTCGACGGTCACCTGCGGTTCCGGCCCGATCTGCAGGTCGGTGCCCGCGAGGGCGCCCAACGCGATGGCGCCGATGAGGACCACCACGGCGATCACGAACGTCGCGGTCCACGGCGGGATACCGCTCACACGCTGAGGCTCGACCTCGGCGTTCAACGCTTCCTGCGACTGCGTCCGCGGCACGACGCCTCCCGGGCGGTCAGGGCATCCTCATGCGGTCATTCCCGGCTTGGGATCCGTTCACCCGCGACGCGGCCCAGAGATACGCGACCGCGCCGACCGCCAGCACCGCGACCCGCACGGGCTAGGTCACGGGGTAGCCGCCGTCGCGCAGCGCTCCCACGACCTCGGCGATGTGGGTGGGACCGCGGGTCTCCAGCTCCAGCTCCACCTCGGCCTCGCGAATGCCCAGCCGCGTCCCCAGCCGCTGGTGGTCCACCGCCACGACGTTCGCACCCTCGGCGGCCAGCAGCGCGAGCAGCTTCGACAGCGCGCCTGGCTGGTCGTCGAGCCGGGTGCGCAGCACCAGGTAGCGCCCCTCCTCGTACAGGCCCGAGGAGATGATGCGCGCGAGCAGGAGCGGGTCGACGTTCCCGCCGCACAGCAGCACGCACACGGGGCCGGGCAGCGCGGCGCGGCCGGTCGCGGCGTGCTGGAGCAGCGCGGCGAGGCCGGCCGCGCCGGAGGGCTCCACCACCTGCTTCGCGCGCTCCACCAGCAGCAGCACCGCCCGCGCGATGGACTCGTCGGTGACGGTCACCACCTCGTCGACGAACGCGCGCACGTGCGCCAGGCACAGCTCGCCCGGACGCTTCACTGCGATGCCGTCGGCGATGGTCTCCACACGGTCGAGCAGGAGCGGCTGGCCCGCCGCCAGGGCCGGCGGGAACGACGCCGCACCCGCGGCCTGCACACCGATCACCCGGACCTGCGGACCTAGCGCCTTGAGGGTGGCGGACACCCCGCTGATCAGCCCGCCGCCGCCGACGGGGACCACCACGGTGCCGATGTCGGGCACCTGCTCGGCGATCTCCAGCCCGACCGTGCCCTGCCCGGCGATGATGTCGGGGTGGTCGTAGGGGTGGACGAAGACCGCGTCGTGCTCAGCGGTCCACTTCTGCGCGATCTCGAAGGCGTCGTCGAAGGTCTCGCCGGTCAGGACCACGTCCGCGCCGTAGCCGCGGGTGGCGTCGACCTTGGGCAGCGGGGCGCTGTCCGGCATGAACACCGTGGCCTTGACGCCGACGAGGGTGGCGGACAGCGCGACCCCCTGGGCGTGGTTGCCCGCCGAAGCACACACCACGCCCCGCGCGCGCTCGGCCTCGTCGAGCTGCACGATGCGGTTGTAGGCGCCGCGGATCTTGAACGACCCCGTGCGCTGCAGGTGCTCGCACTTCAGCACCGTCTCGATGCCCGCCGCCTCCGAGATCGCGCGGGAGCGCTCGACGGGGGTGCGCTGCGCCACGCCCTCCAGCCGGCCCGCGGCGGCGCGGACGTCGTCGAGGGTGAGCAGTCCGGCGGTCACCCGGCGAGCCTAGCGAGGCAGAATGGCCCCGTGAGCATCGATCTGCATCCCATGGATCGCCCGCCGCCGCTGGGAGGCGCCGGCGACCGCAGGACGGTGTCGGGTAGAACGTTCGCCATCGGTTTCGTCGTTGTGGCCTTGTCGGTGGTCGGGTTCATCCTGGCGTTCACCCCGGCGCTGCAGGACGCGGCGCGCCAACAACTCGGCGGAGAGCTGGACCGCGACGTGCTGGAACTGGGGGCCCGCGGCGACACCGAGTGGCAGGTGGCCGCGGAGTTCACCGACGGCCGCACCTGCGTGCTCGGCGAGGTGGACGGCGAGGGCGTCAGCGAGGCCTGCGCGACGCCGGACCTCGACGCGCTCGGCGAGGTGGGCGTGGCGTCCCTGGGCGACGGCAGCTACCTCGTGACGGGTGTGACCGAACTCGAGCTGCCCGCGGTGCGCGTGGACCTGGACAGCGGCGAGCGCCTGGCGCCGCGCGTCTACCGGGTCCGCGGGTACCCGGCGAGCTTCTACTACACCATCGTGGACGGCGCCATCGCCGTGGAGCGCGTGGTCGCCCTCGACCGCGACGAGCGCGAGCTCGCCGTGCGCGCCTGCGACGGCCCGCTGGCGGGCGCGTCCGGGATCGGGACGGGCTGCGCCACGCTGCCCGTGGCCGGCCGCTAGAGCGGCGGCCAGGGGTACGGGCGGTGATCCTCGGGGACCTTCGGCAGGGCCTTGATGGTGCACAGCGCCTCGCCGCGAGCGCCGGTGACGTCGACCTCTCGCTCGCTGAGCAGCTCGCACAACTCGGCGCGCACTGCGCTGCCGTCCGAGCCGAGCGCCTCGGCCAGCCGGGTCAGGTCCGCCCGCGCGCCGGCCTCGACCCTGCGGCCACCCAGGTCCCAGATGACCGTGCGCAGCTTCGGCTGCGGGTGGAACGTCACCCCATGGTCGATGCCGTGCAGGCGCCCGTCCTCCTCGCCGAGCAGCACGTGGCTGCCCTTGCGGTCGGTGTTGTTGATCAGCAGGTCGAACAACACCATGAGCGCGAGCTCGGGGTGGTAGCGGCGCTCCTCGACGAGTACGAAGTAGTGCAGGCGCGGGTCGTGGGGCACGAACAGCTGCACGCTGCCCTCCCCCAGCGGTCCGTCGCGCAGCATCGTGGGCGGTACCAGCGACCAGCCGAGGAACTCCGAGACCACGCGGGCGGCGACCTCCCGGCGGCCCAGTGTGCCCGAGGGGAAGTCCCACAGCGGCCGCTCGCCCGCCAGCGGCTTGTAGACCGCGGCGACTCCGGAGTCCGCACCGCCGACCTCGCAGTACAGCGTGGAGTTGCTGGCGTTCGCCAGGTAGCCGACCGGCACCAGCTCGGCGCTGGCGAGCAGGGACTCCGGGTCCTCGGCGTGCTCCGGCGTGATCGCTGCCGGGACCACCTCGCCGGGCGGAGCGTGATCGGGTTCGGGTGAAGGTGCGGGCATCACACCGTGAGCGGACCGTGGCCGTTGGTCGCCGGGCAGACGTGGCCGAGCACCGGGTCGATGGGGCGGCTGCAGAAGCGGCAGCGCTCGCGCGCGCCGGCCGACACCGCGTAGGCGGCGTGCGCGGCGAGCGCCACGAGGTCGTCGCGATCCATCCAGAAGCGTGCGACGCCCGCGGTCTCGACGTCCTCCTCGTGGTCGGGGTCGGCGACCAGTTCCTCAGCCTGCATGAGAAAGCGCTCCCCGGCCTCGTCGCTGCCGAGGGAGATCGCGCCGGCGCGCCACACCGGGGTGACCGGCTCGACCAGGCGCTGGACCCGCTCGTCGAGGTCGTCGGGCGTGACGGTCACGCCCGCGCTGCCCAGCAGCTGCTGGGCGAGCTGCGCGAGCGCCGCCACCTGGCCCTTCTCCAGCACCAGGGCGACGTAGTCGGAACCCTTGCGCGCCTGCAGGTAGAAGGTGCGCGACCCCGGCTCGCCGACCGCGCCGGCGGAGATCCAGTCGACCGGGTCGAACTCGTAGGACTCAGCCACGTGCGCCTGCCTTCTTTCCTGCCACAGGCGGCTTCGGCTGGGCGAAGCGGTCGCGGGTGAGCGGGCCGTCGTCGTTGAAGCGCAGCAGGGCCGGCTGCCCGCCGGGCGACAGGTGCAGCACCGTGACGGAGGCGGGGCTCACCACGAGTCGCTGGAACAGGTCGAGGGGCTCGCCCAGATAGAAGGCCACGACGGCCTTGATGACGTCGGCGTGCGTGACCGCGGCGATCACGGTGGTCTTGTGCTTCGCGACGAGCGCCTCCAGCGCGTCGACCGCACGCACCTGCGCCTCGCGGATGGTCTCGCCCTCGGGAAAGCGCACCAGCGACGGCCGCGCCTGGATCACCGGCCACAGCCTGTGCTTGTACAGGGGTTTCAGCGCGCGGTCGGTCCACCTGCCGTACTCGATCTCTAGCAAACCTGCATCAGGTATCGGCGTCAGCTTGTGTGGCCTGGCAATGAGCTCTGCGGTCTGGGTGGTCCTGGCCAGGGGTGAGGTGTAGACGGCTTTGAGGGGGAGGTCAGCGAGGCGCTCAGCGGTGGCGGTGGCCTGGGCGCGGCCATTGTCGTCCAGGGGGGCCTGGGTGCGCCCGCCGAGGCGCTGGCCGGTCGCCGCCGTCGTCGCGTGCCGGATGAGCAGCAGCGTCGTCATGGCCGCCAGCGTAGCCGTGGGTAGGCTCGCTCCCGCCCAGTGCCGATCCCCGCCGACAGGAGCCCCGCGCCATGACCGACACCCGGACCGAGCGGGACTCCATGGGCGAGATGCAGGTCCCCGCGGACGCCTACTACGGCGCCTCCACCCAGCGGGCCGTGGAGAACTTCCCCATCTCCGGGCAGCGCATCCCGCGCGCGCTGATCAAGGCGCTCGGCCTGGTCAAGGCCGCCGCGGCGGTGGTGAACCGGACCTCCGGCATCCTCGACTCCGACCAGTACAAGGCCATCTCCGCGGCCGCCGCAGAGGTCGTGGACGGCGCGCTGGACGAGCACTTCGTGGTCGACGTGTTCCAGACCGGCTCGGGGACCTCGTCGAACATGAACGCCAACGAGGTCATCGCCAACCGTGCGATCGAGCTGCTCGGCGGGCAGCTCGGCGCCAAGGACCCGGTGCATCCCAACGACCACGTGAACGCCGGGCAGTCCTCCAACGACGTCTTCCCCAGCGCGGTGCACCTCGCCGCCTACGTGGCCTGCGTGGACGACCTGCTGCCGGGGCTGTCGCTGCTGCACGGGTCATTGCGCCGCAAGTCGGCGGAGTTCGCCGACGTGGTGAAGCCCGGGCGCACCCACCTCATGGACGCCGCGCCGGTCACCATGGGCCAGGAGTTCGGCGGGTACGCGCGCCAGGTCGAGCTGGGCGCGGCGCGGGTGCGCGCGGCGCTGGAGCGGCTGGCGGAGCTGCCGCTGGGCGGAACCGCGGTGGGCACCGGCCTGAACGCGCCCGCGGGCATGACCGAGGGCGTGATCGCCGAGCTGCGCGCACGCACGGGCATCGAGGACCTGCGCGAGGCGGAGAACCACTTCGAGGCGCAGGGCGCGCGCGACGCGCTGGTGGAACTGTCCAGCGCGCTCAAGGTGATCGCGGTGTCGCTGACCAAGATCGCCAACGACATCCGCTGGATGGGGTCGGGACCGCGCGCCGGGCTGGGCGAGCTGCGCCTGCCCGAGATCCAGCCCGGCTCCTCGATCATGCCCGCGAAGGTCAACCCCGTGATCCCCGAGTCGGTGACCCAGGTCTGCGCGCAGGTGGTGGGCAACGACGCCGCGGTCACGGTGGGCGGGCTGGGCGGCGCGTTCGAGCTGAACGTCTACATCCCGCTGATGGCCCGCAACGTGCTGGAGTCGATCGCGCTGCTCGCCGCCTCCGCGGTCAACTTCGCCCGCCAGTGCATCGACGGGCTGGAGGCCAACGTGGAGCGCGCCACCGAACTCGTGGAGCTCGACCTGTCCACCGTCACCGCCCTGGTGCCCGCGATCGGCTACGACCTCAGCGCCAAGCTCGCCAAGCAGGCCCTCGCCGAGGACCGCCCCCTGCGCGAGGTCGTCAAGGCCGCCGGCGTCCTGCCCGACGACGAGGTCGACCGCATCCTCGACAACCGCAAGATGACCGAGGGCGGCGTCCTCTGACCCGGCCGCCGGGCCACGGCCGCACCGTTGGCTCCAACATGTTGAGCCAACGGTGCAATCACGCGCCGCCGCTGGCGGCGGTGCGCAGGGCGGCGGTGAGCGTGGTGATGGTGGCGGGCTCGAGGTCGGCGTGCAGGAAGAACACGTCGCGGACCTCGGGGCCGAAGGTGGCGACGCGGGCGCCGAGGACGTCGACGCCGGCGTCGGCCAGGACGCGGGCCAGGCGGTAGAGCAGGCCGGGCGCGTCCGGCCCGCGGACCTCCAGGCGGGACAGGTCATCGCGCACATCGAAGGCGACGTCGACGGCGATCGGCGCGGCCAGCGCGCGCGGGCGGGCGTCGCGGCGGCGCTCGCGGTCCGCGACCGCGCGGGCCACGTCGAGGGTGCCCGCCGCCGCGGCGGCCAGGTCGGCGGTCACGCGCGGCCAGTCCGGCGGCTCGCCGCTGCCTCGCCGGCGGACCACGAACCAGTCCAGCGCCGTGGCGCGCACGGTGAAGGCGCGCGCATCGAGCACCTCCAGACCGTGCGCGGCCAGGATGCCCGCGCAATCCGCCATGAGCCCGCGACGGTCGCCGGCCGCCAGGCTCAGCGTCCACGTACCCTGCGCCGGGCCGGGGCGGACCCCGGCGCGCAGTTCGCCGGGGGCCGGGCGCGGCGTGGCGAGCCGGGCGTGGACCAGCGCCTCCTCGGCGCCGGCGACGGTGAGGTAGCGGGGCCCGGCGCCGTCGAGGAACTCCCCGACCTCCTCGGCGCCGGCGGCGCCGAGGAGGGCCGCGGCGACGGTCGCGGCGTCGGGCACCACCGGCCCGCGCCCGCCGTCCAGGATGCGCCGCACGCGGGTGTGCAGCTCGCCGAGCAGGGCGTCGCGCCAGGGCGACGACGCGGTCGGGCCGGTGGCGCGCGCGTCGGCGAGGGACAGCAGGTACAGCGCGTCGAGGACCTGGGCGCTGCCCACGGCGTCCACGACCGCGGTCAGCTCGTCGGGGTCGTCGAGGTCGCGGCGGGTGGCGACGTCGAACAGCAGCAGGTGGTGGCGCACGAGCAGCGCGACGGCAGCGGCGCGCTGCTCGCCGAAGCCCATGCGCCGCAGCCAGTCCGCGACCAGCTCGGCGCCCACGGTGCTGTGATCTCCCGGCCAGGCCTTGCCAGCGTCGTGCAGCCAGGCCGCCAGCCACAGCACGGCAGGATCGGCGAGGCCCTCGGCGAGGACCACCTCCCGCTCGCCCATGGCGCCGCGCGTGAGGTCCGCCAGCTCGGCCACCGTGGCGAACAGGTGCGTGTCGAGGTCGTAGCGGTGGAACGGGTTGCGCTGCGGGTGCCCCCGCACGCGCGACCACTCGGGCAGGTGGGCCACGAACAGGCCGATGGCGTCGGCGTCGGCGACCGCCGGCGAGGCCCGGGCACCCGCACGCAGCAGGTCAAGCAGCGCGGCGCGCGCGGTGTCGTCCCAGGGCAGGGTCAGTCCCTCGGCGAGCTCTGCGCGCAGCCGCTCCGCGCTCGACCGTGCGAGCCACAGGCCCAGCCGCCCGGCCGCGGCGACCGCGCGCAGGCCGAGGGCCGACTCGCCCGCCAGGGTCCGTTCCGGGTCGATGGCCACGGTCCCCCCCTGCAGGGACAACCCGTCGCCCAGCGGCTCAGCGGCGACGGCCACGGGGGGGCCGGGCGGCGCCGCGCGGCGCCGGGGGCCGCCGGCGTCCACGGCGGCAGCAGCGCTGGCGGGACCGCGGGCACGCAGGGCGGCCAGGCGGCGCAGCGGGAACCGGGCGCGGCGACCGCCCTGCGTGTCGGCGAGCAGCTGGGGCCAGGTCCGCGCGTGGTGGTAAGCGACGGTGCGAGTGGCCAGGCCCACCCCGCGCAGCAGCGCCGCACCGCCGTCCATGCCGAGCCGTGCGGCGACCTCCTCCTGCAGGTCCAGCCGGAGGCGGTCCAGCTCGGCGCCCGCGGGCCGTCCCGCCGCGCCCCGCACAAGGTGCAGCGCGCAGCGGGCGCGCAGCAGCACGTCGCCCGCTGTGGCCAGCTCGCGGCGGGCGCCCGCGCCGAGATAGTGAGCGTTGACCAGCGGGTCCAAGCCCACCTCCCCGAGCACGCAGGCGGCGGCCCAGCGCAGGCCCGCAAGGTCGCGCAGACCGCCGGCGCCGTCCTTCAGGTGGGGCTCGAGGGCGCCGGGGCGACGCCCCGCGCGGGCGTGCCGCTGCTCGTCGGTCACGGCAAGCTCGGTCAGCAGGCGCTCGGCGTTGCGCCGCAGCCAGCGGGTGGCGCGCACGGCAAGGTCGTCGAACAGTCCGTGGTCGCCCGCCACCAGCCGGCGGTCGCTGAGGGCGGTCGCGGTGTCCACCCGGTCCTCGGCCGCGCGGACGGCGTCGGCGGGCGTCCGCACCGCGTGACCGACCTGCAGCCCGGCGTCCCACAGCGGGTAGCACAGGCGCTGGACGAGCCCGGCGAGCTCGTCGCGCGGCCATCCAGTATTCAACAGCAGCAGGTCTATATCAGATCCAGGGCACAGCTGGCGCCGGGCGTAGCTGCCCAGCGCCACGACCGCGAAGCCGCCGCGTCCCGGCGTCCAGGAGCGCAACGCTGCGTCGACCCGGTCGGTCCAGGCCCGGCACCAATCCGGACCGGGGACGGCGTCGACGGACAGCGGATCCAGCATGGATGCCATGCCGCCCAGGGTAGGGTCGAGCGCTGCGCGCTCCCGCCAGGCCACCGGTCAAGACTCGACCGGCGGCCTGGCGGGCGTGACATGCAGGTGGCCCGCGAGCACATCAGCGAGGCGTACCAATCACTCCTGCAGAACACGGAGCGCATCGACGCCTACGGGAAGCCCAGCGACGCCGTCTGGGAGATGATCCGACAGTTCGCGGGGTCGGGGGTCCCGCTGAGCGTCAAGGCCCGCCACCTCGGCGGGTTCACCCGCTCCACTGCCCAGCTGACGAGGCAGATCGGCTGGCCAGGGAGCTGGCGACCACGACGGGAGCGACCATCTACAGCGCGGTGCGGCCGGACTCGCCCGTGCGGATGCGGACCACGTCGTCGAGCGGGAGCACGGCGACCTTGCCGTCGCCGATCTTGCCGGTGCGCGCGGCCTTCACGATCGCGTCGATCACACCGTCGACCTGGTCGTCCTCGACCATGACCTCGATCCGGCTCTTGGGCACGAAGTCCACCTGGTACTCGGCACCCCGGTAGACCTCGGTGTGCCCACGCTGGCGGCCGAAGCCGCGGGCCTCGGTCACGGTGAGCCCCGCGACCCCGACCTCCTGGAGCGAGACCTTCACGTCCTCGACCTTGAACGGCTTGACGATGGCGATGACAAGTTTCATGGCTCCCCCACGGTCCCGCGGTTTGCGAATGCCCGCCGACAGGATGACGGTGGCGTGTTTCCACCGGTACCCCCGCGGCGTTACCGCAACGTTACGGCTGCGACCGGCGCGTCGGCGACCCGCAACACGTAGTCGTCGGCCTCGTCGTCCCAGGCCATCTCCACGATCCCGCGGGTCTGCGCTGCCTTGCAGAACTGCAGGAACCCGCCGTAGCCGAACTCCTTCTCGCTGAAGTCCGGGCGCCGCTTGCGCATCTGGTTCTTCAGCCCCGACAGCGGCGGCGGCCCGCTGTTGGCCTGGAGCTGGGTCACCGTGTCGCGCAGGAGCGCGAAGGCCTCACTCTCGTCGATGCTCGTGCGCTCCGGGAACGCGACCTCGGGGTCGCCCTTCGCCGCGCCGGCCGCGAGCTCGACGATGTGGCGGTCGGCGAGGTGGCGCAGGAGCTCCCCGAACGCGCGGAAGCCGTAGTCGGCCTCGTTGAACGTGGGGTCCTTGCGCAGAATCGCGCGCTTGAGGGACGACGCGAGCACCGCACCGCCCGTGGTGCGCTGCAGGCCGGACAGGGTCTGGGCGACGAGCCGCCCCAGCGCCGCGATGTCCCCGGGCGTACCGGTGGTCTCGGGCTCGGTGGTGACCTCGGCCTCGGCGTCCAGCTCCGCTTCGGGCCCGGGGTCGGCTTCGTTCTGGACGTTCTGGGCGTTCTGGGCCGGCACCGGCAGCTCCTGGGGCGCCGGCAGCGCGCTGACGGGCGCGTGGGCGGCCGGGCGGGCGCCGCGACGCCCTCCGCGCCCCCCGCGGGCCTTGCGCTCCGGCACCTCGACACCCTCGAGGCGCTCGTAGAACAGGAACTCGTCGCAGGCTGGTGGCAACAGCTTGGACGTGGAGGCCTGCAGCCCCACGCCGATGACGCGGCGGTTCAGCTCCCGCAGCTTGCCGACCAGCGGGGTGAAGTCGCTGTCACCGGTGCAGATGACATAGGTGGTGATGTAGTCGCGCTCGAAGCACAGCTCGATCGCGTCGACGGCGAGCTTGATGTCCGCGGCGTTCTTGCGCACGGCCCCCATGCGCTGGGGGATCTCGATGAGCTCGACGTGCTGCATGGTCAGCATGCGGCGGTCCTCGTCGAAGTAGGACCAGTCCGCGTAGGCGCGGCGGACGACGACGCGTCCGCGCTCGGCTAGGGCGTCGGCGATTGGCTTCAGGTCGAACGACATGCCCCCCAGGTCCTCGCGCGCGCCGATGGCGAGGTTCTCGTAGTCGAGGAACAGGGCGATGCGTTCTTCTTCGGTAGTCATACCGCAGCGTACGCCGTCTGGACTGATTCCCCCCGCCGGGGGGCACCGTGCGGTCATGGTGAGATTCCGCAGGTCGGCGGGCCACAGCTCGCAGGTCCAGGACCGCCGCGGCCAGGGCGGGGTCCGGGGCGGAGGCCTCGGCGGCGGCCGGGGCGGCGGGCGTGGGATGGGCATCCCCGTCGGCGGGGGCATCGGCGGGGTCGTGCTCACCCTGATCCTGGCGGTGGTGTTCGGCCCCCAGATCCTCGGTGGGGGCGGCAGCGGGATCGACGTGGGCGGCGGGACGGACGTGAACTTCCCCGGCATGGCGCCGGCCGCGCCCGGGCAGGCCCCGCTGGAAGGCGCCCCGGACCCCGAGGCGGAGCTCGTCGACTTCGTCGAGTTCGTGGTCGAGGACGTGCAGGCGTCCTGGGAGGACCAGTTCGCCCGCGCGAACCAGCGCTACGACGTGACCCAGCTCGTGCTGTTCAGAGACGGGGTGCAGTCCGGTTGCGGGCCCGCGTCCTCCTCGACCGGCCCGTTCTACTGCCCGGCCGACAGCCTGGTGTATCTGGACCTCGGGTTCTTCGACGACCTCGCGCGCCGCTTCGACGCCCCGGGCGACTTCGCACAGGCCTATGTGGTCGCCCACGAGTTCGGCCACCACGTGCAGAACGTGCTCGGCACGTCGAGCCAGGTCCGCAACGCCCAGCAGTCGTCCCCGGACCGGGCCAACGAGTTGTCCATCCGCCTGGAGCTGCAGGCGGACTGCTACGCCGGGGTGTGGGCCTTCTCCGCCTTCGAGGAGGGACTGCTGGAGCCCGGGGACCTCGAGGAGGGCCTGGCCGCCGCGGCGGCGGTGGGCGACGACCGGATCCAGTCCCAGGCCGGTGGCGGGGTGAACCCGGAGACCTGGACCCACGGCTCCTCCGAGCAGCGCCAGGCCTGGTTCACCCGCGGCTTCGACTCCGGCGACCCGAATACCTGCGACACCTTCAGCGGCGACTTCTAGCCCCTACCGGCGTACGGTCGTCTCTGCTGTCTGGTGCTGGAGTCGAGGGGACGACGTGGAGTTCGAGCCGAGCGAGCGCTGCCGCGAGTACAGCAAGAACCTGACCGACTTCATGGAGTCCCGCGTCTACCCGGCGGAGCCGGTGTACTTCGACGCGATCCGCGCGTCCGGCGACCCGCACCACCACCCCGCCGTCATGGAGGAGCTCAAGGCCGAGGCCCGCCGGCGGGGGCTGTGGAACCTGTTCCACCCCTACCGGGAATGGGGTCCGGGGCTGTCGAACGCGGACTACGCCCCGCTGGCCGAGATCATGGGCCGCAGCCCGATCGCGCCCGAGGCCTGCAACTGCAGCGCGCCGGACACGGGCAACTCCGAGGTGCTGCTGGCATTCGGTACCCGCGAGCAGCAGGAGACCTGGCTGCGACCCCTGCTGGAGGGCGAGATCCGCTCCGCGTTCGCCATGACCGAGCCGGACGTCGCCAGCTCCGACGCGACGAACATCTCCCTGCGCATCGAGCGCGACGGCGACGAGTACGTCCTCAACGGCAGAAAGTGGTGGATATCCGGCCCGAAGCACCCAAATTTCAGGATCCTCATCGTCATGGGAAGGACGGACCCCGACGCCCCGCCGCACCGCCAGCAGAGCCAGGTCCTCGTCCCGGCCGACACGCCCGGTGTGCGGATCGTGCGGGCGCTGCCCGTGTTCGGCTACCTGGACCCCGAGGGCCACTGCGAGATCGAGTTCCGCGACGTCCGCGTGCCCGTGTCCAACCTCATCGCCGGCGAGGGCGACGGGTTCATGATCAGCCAGGCCCGCCTGGGGCCCGGTCGGATCCACCACTGCATGCGCGCGATCGGGGTGGCGGAGCGGGCGCTGGAGCTGCTGTGCACCCGGGCGCTGTCGCGCAGCACCTTCGGCCAGCGTGTGGCGGACCGCGCGAACATCCAGGACTGGATCGCGGAGTCGCGCATCGCGCTGGAGATGACCCGACTGCTGGTGCTCAAGACCGCCTGGCTGATGGACACGGTGGGCAACTCCGGCGCCCGCACGGAGATCGCGGCCATCAAGGTCGCGGCGCCGAACGTGGCCCTGCAGATCCTCGACCGCGCGATCCAAGTGCACGGCGGCGGGGGCGTCTCCGACGACTTCCTCCTCGCCTCCTGGTACGCCCACGTGCGCACGCTGCGGCTGGCCGACGGCCCCGACGAGGTGCACAAGATGACCATCGCCCGCCGCGAGCTGCGCCGCCACGACCCCGACTTCCGGCCGCTGGCTGTCGCGCCCGCATCCTCACGTGGCTGACGACCCCGCGCGCTACGGCATCACCATCCCGCTGCGCGGGTTGGTCGAGGACCGGGCGCTGGTCGAGGAGCTCGACACGCTCGGCTACACCGACGCGTGGTCCACCGAGACGAACGTGGCGGACGCCTTCACACCGCTGGTCCTGGCCAGCCAGTGGAGCGACCGGCTGCGCCTGGGCACGGCGATCGTTCCGGCGTTCACCCGCGGGCCGGCGCTGCTGGCCCAGACCGCCGCGGCGCTGGCGGCGGCGGCGCCGGGGCGCTTCATCCTCGGCCTGGGCAGCTCGTCGCCGGTGATCGTGGCCGACTGGAACGGCCTCGACTTCGACCGCCCCTACCAGCGAACCCGGGACGTCCTGCGCTTCCTGCGCCCTGCCCTGCGCGGGGACAAGGTGTCGCAGGAGTACGCGACCTTCAAGGTCTCGGGGTTCCGCCTGGGGCGCGCGCCGCAGGTGCCGCCGCCGGTCTACCTCGCCGCGCTGCGCGAGGGGATGCTGCGGCTGGCGGGCGCGGAAGCGGACGGGGTGATCCTGAACTGGCTGGGCGCCGAGGACGTGACGCGCTGCCGGGAGGTGGTCGAGGAGTCGGCGGGCGGCGCCCACCGCGAGGTCGTGGCGCGCATCTTCGTGGTGCCGAGCGCTGACGCGGAGCGCGCCAGGGGCCATCGGTCGCCGAGCGATCGCCGCCTACCTCAACGTTCCCGCCTACGCCGCGTTCCACGAGTGGCTCGGCCGCGGCCCGCTGCTCGCTACGATGTGGGCAGCCTGGCGAGCGGGCGACCGCCGCAGCGCGCTCGCCGCCATCCCCGACGAGGTGGTCGACGCCCTCGTTGTCCACGGCGACCCGGACAGCTGCCGCGCCCACATCGCCCGCTACGTCGCCGCCGGCGTCGACACCCCGACCCTCGCCGTCATCGACCCCAACGCCGACTCGCAGCAAGCGGTCCGCGCCCTGGCCCCCACCCGCTAGCTAGGGCCGGGCCGGCGGCCACGCAGGTCCCCGCCACCGGTCCCAGGGCCGGTCCCGTGAACCGTCGCCGCCGCCATTTGCGTCGCCATCCGTGCACAGCACGGTTGCCGCGCGCGTCCCGTGCATGCGTGTCCCCTGCACGATCGGCGACGCAACCAGCAGCCGCGCGGGGCGCTAGACATTCGCACACTTCGTGCGCGAGGGCGTCGGCACGCCGGCACCGGTGGCGCCCACGGAGCGGCTCGTGGTCGGCGGGCTCTACCGGCACGTCCGCAATCCCATGTACCTGGCGGTGGCGGCCGTGATCGTCGGCCAGGCGCTCCTGCTCGGGCGGCCCGCGCTGCTGGCCTACGCCGGGCTGTTCGCGGCGGCGGTGCTGGCGTTCGTGAAGGTCTACGAGGAGCCGACGCTGCAGCGCCGGTTCCCGGCGCAGTACGCG
>Ga0136616_10000649_pt1 | contig 16977 bp, 18 predicted proteins | sample AntDrymUQ2992106_2_FD_106648 | JGI IMG/M metagenome (GOLD analysis project Ga0136616, IMG submission 106648) | Polar desert sand microbial communities from Dry Valleys, Antarctica - metaG UQ299 (21.06) | ecosystem: Environmental > Terrestrial > Soil > Desert | place: Antarctica: Dry Valley...
CGCTGGGGATGACCGCCACGAGCCTCGGCTCGGTCCTGCAGGACGGCCGCGGCACGCTGGACAAGGTGGCCGGCGGGGTGATCATCGCGCTCGGGGTCTTCTTCCTGCTGACGCCGTTCGTCGACCGGCTCAACCGGGAGTGGCGCCCGGACGCGCTGATCTCGCGCGCCGGGTCGGGCGGGCCGCTGGTCGCCGGCGCGGCGTTCGCGTTCGCGTGGACGCCGTGCGTCGGCCCCACGCTCGGCTCGATCCTGACCGCCGCCTCGGTGTCGGACACCGTCGCGCAGGGCGGCGTCCTGCTGCTGTTCTACTCGCTCGGCCTCGCCGTGCCCTTCCTGCTCGCCGCGGTCGCCTTCACCCGCGCCACGGCGGCCTTCCGCTGGCTGCGCGACCGCTATCTCGTCGTGACCGCCGTCTCCGGCCTGGTGCTGATCGCGATGGGCGTGCTGCTGTTCACCGGCGAGCTGACCCGGCTCAACATCGAGGCCCAGCAGGCGCTGGACTCGGTCGGGCTGAACGTGTTCGGCGAGCTGTAGCCGCCTACATCGTCTCGGGCGCGGAGACCCCGAGCAGGTCCAGCGAGCGCGCGATCGTCCGCTTGGCGGCGACGCTGAGGCCGATCCGGAAGGCCTCGAGCGCCTCCGGCTCGGCGCCGACCACGCGGCAGTCGCGGTAGAACGCCGTGAAGGATTGGGCCAGCTCGAGCGCGTAGGTGGCGATCCGGTGCGGGGCGCGCCGCGCGGCCGCCTCGGCGATCTCCGCCGGGAACGCGAGCAGCCTCTTGACCAGCTCGCGCTCGGCCGGCTCCAGCGCCAGCTCGCCGTGCGAGGCGGCCAGCGCCTCCCGCACCCGCGCCTCGCCCGCCTTGCGCAGCACGGAAGCGATCCGCGCGTGCGCGTACTGGACGTAGTAGACGGGGTTCTCGGCCGACTGCTCGCGCGCGAGGTCGAGGTCGAGGTCGACCGTGGAGTCGTGCGAGCGCTGCAACATGAAGAAGCGCGCGGCGTCGACGCCGATCTCGGCGATCAGGTCGTCGAGCGTGATGAAGTCGCCGCGGCGCTTGGACATCGAGGAGCGCTCGCCGCGCTCGACGATGTGCACGAACTGCAGGATCGGCATCTCCAGCCGCGTGGGGTCGGCGCCCAGGGCGGCGACGGCGGCGCGCATGCGCGGCAGGTAGCCGTGGTGGTCGGAGCCGAGCACGATGAACATGCGCTCGAAGCCGCGCTCGAGCTTGGACTCCAGGTAGGCGACGTCGGAGGCGAAGTAGGTCGGCTCGCCGCTCGAGCGCTCGAGCACGCGGTCCTCCTGGTCGCCGCCCAGGCTCGTGGTGCGCAGCCACAGCGCGCCGTCGGCACGGTAGACGTGCCCCTGCTCGCGCAGGCGGTCGAGCGCGCGCTGCACGGGGCTGGGATCGCCGTCGTGCAGTGAGCGCTCCTCGAACCAGCGGTCGAACTCGACGCGGTACTCGGCGAGCGTCGTCCGGATGCGCTCGATCAGCCGCGCCACGCCCTCGCCGGAGAGCTGCTCGGCGCTCAGCTCGGCCGCGCCCGGGATCTGCGCGGCCAGCTCGCTGACGTACTCGCCCTGGTAGCCGTCCTCGGGCAGCGCCTCGCCGCGGGCGCGTGCGGCGATCGACTGCCCGAGTCGGTCGATCTGGGCGCCCGTGTCGTTGAAGTAGTACTCCCCCTCGACGTCGTGGCCCATGAAGCGCATCAGCCGCCGCAGCGCGTCCCCGTAGGCGCCGTGGCGACCGCTGGCGGCGGTCAGCGGGCCGGTGGGGTTGGCGGAGATGAACTCGACCTGGACCCGCTCGAGCGGGTCGGCCTGCCCGCCGCCGTAGCCGTCGCCCGCGGCCAGCACGTGGGCGGCCGCCGCGGTGTACCACGCGTCGGCCAGGAAGATGTTGAGGAAGCCGGGGCCGGCGACCTCGACGCGCTCGAGCTGCGCGCCGAGCCGCGCGCCGAGCGCCTCTCCCAGCCGCTCGGCGATCTCGCGCGGGGGCGCCTTCAGCGCGGGCGCCAGCAGCATCGCCGCATTGGTCGAGAAGTCGCCGAAGCCGGCCTTCCTCGGCCGCTCCAGCGTGGGCGGCGTGCCCGCCGCCGCGGCGCCGTCGCGCAGGTCGGCGGCGGCGGCCTCCACGGCGGCGCGCAGGTCATCCATCGGCGTCACGGTCAGTGATGGTACGGCTCGCCCGCGAGGATCTTGTGGGCACGGAAGAGCTGCTCGAGCAGTACCACGCGCGCGAGCTGGTGCGGGAGCGTCAGCGGCCCGAGCGAGAGCCGGTGGTCGCAGCGCTCCAGCGCGCTGCCGAACGGCCCGCCGACCACGAAGCAGACATCGCGCCCGGCCTGCCGGCGGGCCTCCAGCCAGCGAGCGAAGGCCGTCGAGTCGTAGGCGCTGCCGCGCTCATCGAGCAGTGACACGTAGGCGCGCGGCGGCAGGCGCCGGGCGACCGCCTCGTCGTCGGCCACCTCGATCACCTCCACGCGCGCCTGGCGAGCCAGCAGCCGCTGGTAGTGCTGCACGTCGTCGGCGTACGGAGGCCGCCCCCTTCCGACGGCCAGCACGGTGTAGCGCACCTGCGCGATACTAGGTGTGGATGTCCTCCGAGGGACCCGAGCGCCAGTTCAACCTGCACACGTCGCCCGAGACGATGGCCGGGTCCTATGCGAACTTCGCCAACGTCTCGCACTCCGACTACGAGTTCAGCGTGACGTTCGCGCGCGTTGACCACGAGGTCGAGGAGGGCGAGGTCCCCGGCGTCGTGGTGGCGCGGCTGAACCTCTCGCCGAAGTTCATGCGCGAGCTGATCGACGCCATGGAGGACAACTGGTCCAAGTGGCGCACGACCCAGGGGATCAAGAACCTCCCGGAGGCTCCGCCGCGCCGCTCCGAGCCGGAGTCGTAGACCCGGCGCCGAAGCGCTCGGCCAGGCCGATCCGCTCGATCGTCGTCGGGTGGGTGCCCAGCAGCCAGTGGGTGGCGGCCGGCGGGTCGGGATCGGAGACGTTCTGGAGCGTGATCCGCCGCTGGAAGGCGACGAACGTCTCCGGCTCGCCCGTCAGCTCGAGCGAGTAGGCGTCGGCGCGCTGCTCGACCGCGCGCGAGAGCTGGTTGGAGGTGAAGGTGATCGCCGGGGCCATGACGCCGACGCCGAGCACCACGGCGGGCACCGCCGCCGCCGTGCCGAGCGCGTCGCGCGGCCCCACACGCTCCGCCAGCCGCGCGGCGGCCAGCATCCCGAACGGGGCCACGATCGCCAGGAACAGCAGCCCGTGCGGCACGTCGCGGTAGCGGACGTGGCCCAGCTCGTGGGCGACCACGAGCCGGACCTCGGCGGGCTCGAAGTCCGCCAGCAGGTTGTCGTAGAGCACCACCCGCTTGGTCCGCCCAAGCCCGGCGACATAGGCGTTGGCGGCCGTCGTGCGCCGCGAGGCGTCCATCACGTAGACCTGGCCCACGTCGACGCCGGCCCGGCGGGCCAGCTCGAGCACCGCCGTGCGGGTCTCGCCGGCCGGCAACGCTGTGAACGTGTTGAACAGCGGGTCGAGGACCACCGGGGTGACGTAGGTCGTGACGACGCCGAAGCCGACGATCACGGCGGCGGCCGGCGCCCACCAGCCGCGCCGGAAGCGGCGCATGCCGAACACCAGCAGCGCCCCGCCCGCGCCGGCGAGGCCGGCGCCGATCGCCGTGCTCTTGGCCACGTCGCCGGCGTAGCCGACCCAGCCCTGGGTCACCAGCCCGACATCGCGCGCACGTTCGCGCGAGACGACGCGCAGCGGCAGCGTGGCGACCGTCAGCGTGGCCGACAGCGCCGCCGCCGCGACCGCGCCGGCGAGCACCTGCCGCCGGCGCTCACGCAGGAGCCGGCGCGGCGGGCGGCGCACGATCAGCACCAGCAGGCCCAGCTCCAGCGCCGTCTGCGCACCGAACAGCCACAGCTGCCCGCGGCGGAACGTCTCGGCCCGCTCGACCTGGGCTGCGCTGAAGTAGGCTCGCGACGCGACGTCGAGGGGCTCGACGAGGCCGCGAGGCCGCATGACCAGCACCGCGGCCTCCGCCACCACCAGCGCAGCGACGATGGCGATGGGGAGGCGGAGCCGCACCGGCACCGAATACACGATACGCCGCCATGCGGGTCGCCATCGCATCCGACATCCACGGGAACCGGCACGCGTTCGAGGCCGTGATCGCGGCCGCCGAGGGCGACGGCGCCGACGAGCTGTGGTGCCTCGGCGACCTCGTCGGCTACGGCGGCGACCCGGACGCCTCGGTCGCCCTGGCCCGCCGGCACTGCACGGTCTGCCTGGCCGGCAACCACGACCTGGCCGTCGTCGACGTGCTCTCGCTGGAGGAGTTCTCGCGCGGCGCGGCGCTCGCCGCGCAGTGGACGCGCGACGTCATCGAGCCCGAGACGCGCGAGTTCCTGCTCGCGCTGGAGCCCGCGGGCAGCGCAGTGGGCGTGGGGCTGTTTCACGCCTCGCCGCGCGACCCCGTCTGGGAGTACGTGCTGTCCGGCCTGACCGCCGAGCTGTGCTTCGACGCCACCGAGTTCCGCGTGTCGCTGATCGGCCATTCGCACGTGGCGCTCTCCTTCGACCGCCAGGAGGGCAGGGCGGCGACGGGCACGACGCGCAAGGCCGGGACCGACCTCGACGTCGGCGCCGGACGCTGGCTGATCAACCCCGGCTCCACCGGCCAGCCGCGCGACGGCGACCCGCGCGCCGCCTGGCTGCTGCTGGACACGGAGCGCTGGACGGCCGGCTACCGGCGCGCGGAGTACGACGTCGCGGGCGCGATGGCCGCCATCCGCGCCGCCAACCTGCCCGACTCGCTGGCCGAGCGGCTCCAGTACGGGCAGTAGCGGGCGCTAGCCTTCACGGCGCGCATGCGATGCCGCCCCACCCTTGCGCTCGGGCTGCTCCTGGCGGCCCTGACGGCCGGTTGCGGGAGCGAGGAGCCCGAGCTCATCCCCCAGGCCCGCGCCGGTCAGCTGACGGCGACCGTCGACGAGATCGCCGGCGCGTGCGCGGACGAGGACCCGGACACGGCGCGCGCCGCGATCGCCGCCGCGAACCAGCAGGTGAGCGAGCTGCCGCGCCGCGTCGACGACGATCTGCGGGCGAACCTGCGCGAGTGGCTCGAGCACATCGAGAGCCGCCTGGACCGCGACTGCGAGGCCGCGGAGACGCCCACGCCCACCCCCACGCCCGCGGAGACGGCGACCCCGGAGCCGACGGAGACCCCCACCCCGGACCCCACCGAGACGCCGACTCCGGAGCCGACGGAGACGCCCGCGCCGGAGCCGACGCCCGCGGTCACGGTGGAACCTCCGGGCGACGGCGGTGTCCCTGCTCCCGAGGACGACGACGGATGACCGACGACCAGCTCTTCGCCGACCGCTACCGCCTGGAGCACCGCCTGGGCGTCGGCGGCATGGCGACCGTCCAGCTGGCGTTCGACTCGCGGCTCGAGCGCTACGTGGCCGTCAAGCTGCTGGCCGAGCACCTGGCCGAGGACGCGAGCTTCGTGTCGCGCTTCCGCCGCGAGGCGCTGGCCGCCGCGCGGCTCGTGCACCCCAACGTGGTCCAGGTGTTCGACTTCGGGCTCGACGACGCGACGTCGCGCAACTACATCGTCATGGAGTACGTGGACGGGGAGTCGTGCGCCGAGATCCTGCGCGACCACGGCCCGCTGTCGCCGCGCGACGCCGTCAACGTGCTGACGCAGGCGTGCCGCGGGCTGGACTACGCACACCGCAACGGGGTCGTGCACCGCGACGTCAAACCCGGCAACCTGCTGCGCAGCCGCGACAACGCGGTCAAGCTGGCCGACTTCGGCATCGCCAAGGCGGCCGAGCAGTCCGACATCACCAAGGTCGGCTCCGTGCTCGGCACCGCGGCCTACCTCTCGCCAGAGCAGGCGCGCGGCGAGCCCGCCGGCCCGGCCTCCGACGTGTACGCGCTCGGCGTCGTCTCCTACCAGCTGCTGGCGGGCCGCCTGCCCTACGAGGCGGCGTCGCTGACCGACCTCGCGCGGCTGCAGGAGACCAACCCGCCGCCGCGGCTCGACGAGCTCAACCCGGACGTCCCGCAGCCGCTGGCGGAGGCGATCATGGTCGCGCTGCACCGCGATCCCGAGCACCGCTACGCCGACGCCTCCGAGATGGAGCAGGCGCTGGCGGACGCGCTGCAGGGTAGGGGTCCGGGCAGGGCTCCGGGGCGTGACACGGAAAGCACCTGGGCGATGGACGACACGGAGTCCACCCGCAGCCTGGCCGGCACGAAGGCCACCACCGCCATGCCGCCGCGCGAACGCCCGCGCCGCCGGCTCGAGCCGCTGCAGGAGGACGCGCCGCCGCCGCGCAGGCGCGAGCGGGCGGGCGGGCCATCGGTCTCCCCGGCCCGCCGTCGCCCCGCTCGCTCGGCGCCGCCACCGGCGCACAGGCGCGGCAGCGGCGTCAAGCTGTGGCTGGGGCTGCTGCTGGTGCTGGCGCTGGTGGCCGGCGGCATCGCGCTCTACCAGGCCGCCGCCGACGGCGTCCAGCAGGGCGCGCAGCTCAAGGACAACGTGGAAGGACAGGTGTCGGACGCCGTCGACGAGCTGAAGGCCCTGATCGAGGACAATACCCGCTGATGAGCGCTTCCGACATCGTCGCAACGGAGCAGACGGGCTTCCAGCTCGAGCGCTTCCAGTGGTCCGGACCCGATCGGTTGGAGGTCGAGGGGCGCTGGTTCGGCGTGCGCGGGCGGCGCTTCATCCGGCCGGTGCTGACCGTGCAGTTCGAGGGCCGCCGCCGGCGGCTGCTGGCGATGCTCGAGCACAAGCCGTGGCAGGCGGACGAGAACGAGTCCTGGATCGCCGCGTTCCCGTGGGACGGCCCGACGGACGGCGTGAGCAAGGCCGAGCTGGAGGTCGGCGCGCTGACGGTCGACCTCCCGCCGCCGGGCGGGTCGCGGCGCGGCCGGCGCTGGCCGGAGCCGGCGAAGGTGCCCCCGGCCGCCGCGGCGGCGGCGAAGGCGCCCCCGGCCGAAGCACCGGCGCCGGCGAAGGTGACCCCGGCCGCCTTCGAGGCGCCGCGCGCCGAGATGGACGTGCGTCCGGCGGCGAGCCGCCGACCCGCCTTCGAGCGCCACCAGCAGCTCGAGCGCGAGCTCGCGGGCGCGCGATTCGAGCTCGGCCGCCTGCGCCAGCGCCACGACGAGAAGTCCCAGCAGCTGCGCGCCGCCGCGCATCAGGCGGCGGAGCGGCTCGAGGCGCAGGCCGCCGAGGCGGTGGACGCCGCCGGGCGCGCCGAGCAGGCCTCCGCCGAGGCGAGCCACCTGCGCGAGGCGCTGCGCCGCGAGCGCGAGGGCCAGGGCGCCGAGCTCGAGCGCCTCCGCGCCGCCGACGCGGAGGCGCGAGCCGAGGCCGGCCGCCAGCGCGAGGCGGCGGCCACCACCGCCGCCGAGGCCGAGCGGCTCCGCGAGGCGCACGCCGAAGCGGTCGCCGAGAACCAGCGGCTGCGGCAGGCGAGCCGGCAGGCGTCCGCCGAGGCGGAGCGCCTGCGCGCCGCCGCCAGCCGCCGCTCGGAGGCGCGGCGCCCGCCGGACCCGCAGGCGACGGCACCCTTCCAGGCCGTCCCGGACGACGACACCACGGCGCGCATGCCACCGCCCGCCGAGCGCCGGACCACCGCCATCCGCGGCCACCCCGAGCCGGCGGCCGTCGCCGCGCACCCGCTCGGCGAGGCGTCCGGCGACCGCACCGCCCTGCAGGTCTGGGCACCGCGCATCGCGGCGCTCGTCCTCGTCGCGCTCCTGCTGCTCGCGCTCGCTCTGACCGTCAGCGGGATCCTCTAGGTCGCGCGGTGCTCCGGTCGCCCGCGGGCGGTCTACGATCCAGGTCTCGTGTCGACGCTCGTGATCCGCCTACTGGGACGGCCGGAGATCGAGCGCGACGGCGTCATCGCCGCGCCGCCGCGTGGTCACAAGGCGTGGGCCGTGCTGGCCTATCTGGTCCTGGCCGAGCGACGGGTCGCGCGGGCGCGGCTGGCCGAGCTGATCTTCGCCGATGCCGACGACCCTCTCGGGGCGCTGCGCTGGACGCTGGCGCAGCTGCGACGCGCGCTCGGCGTCGCCGACGGGCTGCGCGGAGATCTGCTCGAGCCCGGGCTGCCGCCCGGTGCCGCGGTCGACGTGCTCGCGCTGGCTTCCGGCGACCCGGATCCCGCACTCGTCCGCGGCGAGTTGCTGGAGGGAGTCGATCCCGCCGCCGGGGCGGTCTTCGACTCCTGGCTGCTGGTGGAGCGCCGGCGCCTGGCGGGCATGTGCGAGGCCGTGTTGAGGGATGCGGCGCTGGGGGCGCTGGCGGCCGGTCTCCCCCTCGACGGCGCCGCGCTGGCGGCGCGGGCGCTCGCGCTGAACGCGTTCGACGAGAGCGTGCACGAGCTGCTGGTGCGATGCCTCGCGAGGGCGGGCGAGGCCGGCGCCGCGCGCCATCACGCCAACGCCTGTGAGGTGCTGTTCCGCCGCGAGCTGGGGCGCGCGCCCGATCCACGCGTGCGCCGGGCGGCCGACGAGGGCGCCGGGAGCCCGCCGGCCGTCGGCGATCGCGCGGCCGCCATGGGCCAGCTCGACGCGGGCCGCGCGGCCATGGACGCCGGCGCCGTAGAGCCGGGCGTCGCGTGCCTGAGACAGGCGTGCGCGGAGGCGCGCGGCGTCGGCGACCCGGCGCTGCTCGCGCGGTCGCTGGCCGCGCTCGGGGTCGCGCTGGTGCACGCCGTCCGCGGTCGTGACGAGGAGGGCGCGGCGGTGCTGCACGAGGCGCTCGTGCTCGCCGAGGCCGGCGGCGACCGCGCGGTCGCCGGCAAGCTCTGCCGTGAGCTCGGGTTCGTCGAGGTCCAGGCCGGGCGCGGAGTGTCGGCGGGGCGGTGGCTGCTGCGGGCCGGTCGGCTGGCGGACGACGAGGACGAGCGCGCCGCCGTGCTCGGCGTGCGCGGCATGGCCCTCTCCGACCGCGCGCACTACGAGGCGGCGATCGCCCTGCTCGGCGAGTCGGTCGCGATCGCGCGGCGCTGCGGGGACGTCCGCCAGGCGGCATGGTCGCTGGCGATCCTCGGCCGTGCGCGGCTGCTGCGCGGCCAGTTGCCCGACGCCGTCGAGGCGCTCGACGACTCGCTCGCGCTGGTGCGCGAGGAGCGATGGGTGGCGTTCCAGCCCTTCCCCGAGGCGCTGAGGGCCGAGGTGGCGCTGCGCCAGCACGAGCCCGAGCTCGCCGCCGCGCTGCTCGACCACGCCTTCGCGCTCGGTTGCCGCCTCGCCGACCCCTGCTGGGAGGCGATGGCCGCCCGCGCGAAGGGCCTCGTCCACGAGGCGGCCGGCGAGCGCGCCGCCGCGCTGGCGTGCCTGCGCGACGCGGCGGTCCGTGCCGTCCGGGTGGCCGATCCCTACGTCTGGGTCCATGCCTACTGCCTGGAGGCGCTCGCCGCGGTCGCGATCGCCGACGCCGCGCCCGATGCCCGCGAGCACGTGGCCCAGCTGGAGCGGCTCGCCGCCCGCGGCGACATGCGCGAGCTCGTCGTGCGGGCCGCGCTGCACCGCGCGGCGCTCGGCGATCCCGGCAGCGTCGCCTCCGCCCGTCTGCTGGGCGAGGCCATCGACAACGCGGTCCTGCACGCCGAGCTGGCCGCCGCCGGCTGATCACACGCGCCGTCACACGGAGGGCTGGTGGACTCCGGGCATCGTCCACCGCAACAAGGAGCGGCCCATGCCCCTCATCAACGTCAAGGTCATCGAGGGCGTCTTCACGCCCGAGCAGAAGACCCAGATCGCCGAACGGCTCACCGACGCGATGGTCAGCGTCGAGGGCGAGAACATGCGCGGCGTCACCTGGTGCGTCATCGACGAGGTGAACAGCGGCGACTGGGCGATCGGCGGGCAGTGCCTGACCACCGAGGCCGTGCACGCGCTGGCCGCCGGGCAGCCCGCCTGAGCGGCGAGCGGAGCGGCCGGCCGGCGGGTGGGTTCGCCGGCCGGCCGCTCACCGCTCAGTCGACGGACGGCACGACGCAGACGGTGGTGATGTCGATCAGCCCGCCGAGGCCGTCGAAGTCGGACGGGTTGCGGGTGTAGAGGGGGAGGTCGGCGGCGAGGGCGGTCGCCGCAATCAGCAGGTCGAGCGCGCGCCTGCCGCGGGCCTTGCGGCCCCCCGCGGCGACTTCGGCGTACAGGCGGCCGTAGGCGCGGGCCGCGGCGGCATCGAACGGGATGGCATCGAACGTCGCCTCGGTGCGTTGCAGGCGATCCTGGCGGCGGGCCCGCTCGGTGGGGTCGGCCGTGGCGTGAGGGCCCGCGGCGAGCTCTGCCAAGGACACCGCGGCTATCGCCATCTCCGGCGGTAGGGCCTCGGGTGCGACGCGCTCGAGATCGATCACGACCGAGGTGTCGACGAGTCCGCGGCCCGCCGGCTGGTCAGGCACGTGGCGTCGGGTCCTGATCGAGCAGGAGGTCGACGTCGGTGCGCAACCGGGCGGCGTCGATCGGCGCGGCGCCGGCGAACACGGCGAGCGCGGCTTCGCGAGTGACGAATCGGTGACGCCGAACGGGGCTCAGCTCGCCGACCGCCACCCCGTTTCGAGTGACGAGGAAGCTCTCTCCGGCGTCCAGTGCTCGCATCACCTCGCCGCTCTCGTTGCGCAGCTGGCGCTGGGTGATCTTACGTGCCATGGCCGCAGCGTAGCACCTGTGCGACGCTTAGCCGGCCGGCAGCTCCCAGGGCGCGGCGCCGGCGCGTATGGCGGCGGCGGCCTCGGGCAGCCGGCCGGCGTCGATCGCGGCGCGGAGGGCGGCCATCAGCCGCTGGAGGTACGCGAGGTTGTGGATCGTCAGCAGGCGCTGGGCGGTCTGCTCGCGCGCCCTGAGCAGGTAGTGCACGTATGCGCGGCTGTAGCCGTGGGCGCAGGCCGGGCACGGGCAGCCCTCGAGGATCGGCTCGTCGGCGGACCGCCAGCGGCCCTTGGCGAGGTCGACGCGCCAGCGCCGCCCGGGGTCGGGGACGACGGCCATCCCGTGGCGGCCGATCCGGGTCGGCATCGCGCAGTCGAAGGTGTCGACGCCCAGCTCGACGCCGCGGACGAGGTCGTCGATCTCCCCGATGCCGAGGAGATGGCGGGGGCGGGCCTCGTCGAGCTCGGCCACCGTCCACTCGACGACGGAGAACATCTGCGCCTTGTCCTCGCCGAGCGTGCCGCCGATCGCGATCCCGCCGACCGCCCGCGAGGCCACCGCCTGCGCCGACGCCCGCCGCAGGTCCTCGTCCACGCCGCCCTGGACGATGCCGTAGACGACCTGCCCCTCCGGCCCGTGCTCGGCGTGCCAGTCCAGGCAGCGGTCCAGCCAGCGGTGGGTGCGCTCGGTCGAGCGCGCCGTGTAGTCGCGCGAGGCGTGGAACGGCGTGCACTCGTCGAACACCAGCGCGGCGTCCGAGCCGAGCGCCGCCTGGACCTCCATCGAGGTCTCCGGCCCCATGAACCGCTGCGACCCGTCGAGGTAGGAGCGGAACGTCACGCCGGCCTCCTCGATCGCGACGACGCCTCCTGCGCGCCGGGCGGGCGGGTCGGACTGCTGCGCGGCGCGGCCCTTGATCTCGTCGGCCACCGCGCCGTGGCCCATCGAGAAGACCTGGAAGCCGCCGGAGTCAGTGATCACCGGGCGATCCCAACCCATGAAGCGCTGCAGGCCGCCCAGCTCCCGGATCAGCTCGTGCCCGGGGGTCAGGAACAGGTGGAAGGTGTTGCCGAGCACCATCTCGTAGCCCAGCTCGCCGGCCTCGCGGACCTCGAGCGTCTTGACCACCGCCTTGGTGGCGAGCGGGACGAAGGCCGGCGTGCGCACCTCCCCGTGCGCGAGCCGCAGCATGCCGGTGCGCGCCGGGCCGGCGCGGGTGTGGATGTCGAAGCTCAGCCCGGCCGACCGATGTCGGCGACCTCGCCGGCGCCCGGCATGGCGCGGTTCCACCACGCCGCCATCTGCACCAGCTCGGCCGGCTCGAAGTGGCGCAGGAAGCGTTCCCGCACGCCGTCGAGGTGCGTGGCGCGCGCGTGGGCGAGCAGCTCGTCGCCGCGCTCGGTGAGCACGGCGAAGCAGCCGCGGCCGTCGGAGTCGCAGATGTCGCGCTCGAGCAGGCCGTCGCGCTCCAGGCGGTCGACGAGGCGGGTGGTGCCGGAGCGGCTCAGCAGCACGCCCTCGGCCAGCTCGGCCATCCGCCGGCGCCGGCCCGGCGCGGCTTGCAGGTTGATCAGGACCTCGTAGGAGGTCAGCGGGAGCCCGTGGACGGCGAGCAGCTCGGCGTCCAGCGCCTTCACGAGCGCGCTGTGGACGCGCAGCATCCCGCGCCAGGCGCCCAGCTCGGCCGGGGCCAGCTCGCGCAGCGGCGGGACGATCTCGGCGGGAATGGGCACGACGGGCTCGCGGGTGCGGGTGCTCATGCCCGACACAGGCTAGTCGTCGACCTCCCCCTCGAAGACGGCGAACGGCGCGCCCTGCGGGTCCAGGACGACGGCGATCCGCCCCGCGGGGACCTCCATGGCCTCGGCGAGCACCTGGCCGCCGACCTCGCGCGCGGCGGCCGCGGTCGCCTCGACGGACGCGGTCGTGAAGTAAGGGAGCCAGTGCGGCGGCAGGTCCGTGTCGCGCCGGATACCCCCGTTGAGCACGCCTTCGTTGGTGATCGTCGCGTACTCGGGCGCCTGCTCGGCGATCTCCCACCCCAGTAGCTCGCCATAGAACGCCGCTGCGGCGTCGGGGTCGGGCGTCGCGAGGTCGTTCCAGGTCAGGCAGCCCGGGTCGTTGACCAGCCGGGCGCCGATGTGCCGCCCGGCCTGCCACAGCGAGACGATCGCGCCCGTCGGGTCCTGGACGATCGCCTGCCGGCCGGAGTCGAAGACATCGAACGGCTCGGCGAGCAGCCGCCCGCCGAGGCCCTCCACGCGCGCGGCGACCTCGTCGACGTCGACCACGGAGACGTAGGAGGACCAGTGCGGCGGGATGCCGGCGCTGCGCTCGTCCTCGCGCTGCCCGTAGACCGCGGCGACGTCGAGCCCGCGCAGGCGCAGCATCGTGTAGGTCGCGGACTCGCCGACCGGTATGTCCTCACCCTCCCAGCCGAACAGCCGCCCGTAGAAGGTCTTTGCCGCGGCGGCGTCGGTGGTGCCGAGATCGACCCAGCAGAACGTCCCCGGCGCGTAGCTCTCGCGCTCGCCCATGCCGCGATGGTACTTCGTCGTTTCACGGTCCGGGCACGCATGCTGGAGCCTCCCGGGCGCTCAGCCGCCGAGCAGCGAGCGCCCGGTCATCGCCACGGGCGGCTCGATGCCGAGCAGCGCGAGCGCGGTCGGCGCCACGTCGGCGAGGATCCCGTCGCCCTCGAGCCCCTCCGCCCCGCGGGTCACCACGAACGGCACCGGGTTGAGCGAGTGGGCGGTGTCGGGCGAGCCGTCGTCCTCGAGCATCTCGTCGGCGTTGCCGTGGTCGGCGGTGACGATGCACGCGCCGCCGGAGACGTGCACGGCCTCGAGCACCCGCCCGAGGCACTCGTCGACCGCCTCGACCGCCTTCACCGCCGCCTCGATCACGCCGGTGTGGCCGACCATGTCGGCGTTGGCGAAGTTGATGATCGCGAAGGCCGGCCCGTCCGCCCGCCAGCGCTCGACGAAGGCGTCGGTGGCCTCGTAGGCGCTCATCTCGGGCTTGTGGTCGTAGGTCGGCACGTCGCGCGGGGAGGGCACGAGCGTGAACGTCTCCCCCTCGTGCTCGTCCTCCTCGCCGCCGTTGAAGAAGTACGTCACGTGCGGGTACTTCTCCGTCTCGGCCACATGCAGCTGGCGCAGCCCGCGGCCGGCGATGACCTGCGCGAGCGTGACGTCCGGGCGCTCGGGCGAGAAGACGACCGGGTGGCTCCAGTCCTCGTCGTACTCCGTGAGCGTCACGTAGCGCTCGATCGGCGCTGCGCCGCCGCGATCGATCTCGCCGAGCTCCGCCTCGGCCAGCGCGCGGGTGATCTGGCGCATCCGGTCGGGCCGGAAGTTGAAGGCGAGCACCGCGTCGCCGGGGCGGATGCACGCCTCCTCCCCGACGGTCGTCGGCGCGATGAACTCGTCGGTCTCGTCACGGTCGTAGGCGTCGCGCGCGGCCCGCTCGGCCGTGTCCGCGTGGTGCTCGCCGCGCCCGTGGACGAGCAGGTCGTAGGCCTTCTGGGTGCGGTCCCAGCGCTCGTCGCGGTCCATCGCGAAGTAGCGGCCGACCACGCTGCCGACCCGCGCGTTGCCGGCCTCGGCCGCCCAGCGCTGCACCTCCGCGAGGAACCCCGCGCCGCCCTTCGGCGACGTGTCCCGCCCGTCGGTGAAGGCGTGCACCACGACGTCGTCGACCCCCCACTGCGCCCCCAGCTCGATCAGCGCGTGCAGGTGGCGATCGGAGCTGTGCACGCCGCCGTCGGAGACGAGCCCGATCAGGTGGACCCGGTCCGCGCCGCGGAACGCCTCCCGCAGCGCGTCGATGTCGCCCAGCGTGCCGTCCTCGACCGCCGCGTCGATGCGCGCGAGGTCCTGGGGCACGATCGCTCCGGCGCCAAGGTTCAGGTGCCCGACTTCGGAGTTGCCCATCTGGCCCGCCGGCAGCCCCACGCTCTCGCCGCAGGCGGTCAGAGTCGTGTGCGGGTGCTCGGCCCAGAGGCGGTCGAACACCGGCGTCTCGGCCAGCGAGACCGCGTTGCCGGGCCCGTCCGGCGCCAGCCCCCAGCCGTCGAGGACGACGAGGCAGACGCTCGGAACGGTCATGCCTGCGTCACCATCCGGGTGACATCGGAGGCCGCCATCCGGGCGACGCTTAACCGGACCTTCGGTCCTCTCACGGCGCCGCGACGCGCCCGGCGGCGATCTGGACGATGCGCGCGAAGTCGGCGGGATCGAGGCTCGCGCCCCCGACCAGCGCGCCGTCGACGTCGGGCAGCGCCAGCAGCTCCGCCGCGTTCTCGGGCTTGAGCGAGCCGCCGTAGAGGATCCGCACCGCCTGGCCCGCCGCCTTGTCGAAGTCCTCCACCAGCGCGCGCACGAACGACACCGCCTCCTGGGCCTGCTCGGGCTCGGGGGTGAGCCCCGTGCCGATCGCCCACACCGGCTCGTAGGCGACCACGACCTCCCCCAGGCGCTCGATCGGCACCTTGTCGAGCCCCTCCTGGACCTGGTGGCGCAGCTTGCGCTCGGTCTCGCCGCGCTCGCGCTCCTCCTCGGTCTCGCCGACGCACAGGATCGGGACGAGCCCGGCCTCCAGCGCCTGCAGGACCTTCTGCTGCAGCGCGCGGTCGGTCTCGCCGAAGTGCTCGCGCCGCTCGGAGTGCCCGAGCACGACGCCGTCGACGCCGATCTCGGTGAGCATGGGCGCCGACACCTCGCCGGTGAACGCGCCCGAGTCGGCCTCGTGCATGGTCTGCGCGTAGACGGCGACGCGCGAGCCGCGCGCCGAGTCGACCATCGCTGCGAGCGCGAGGAACGGCGGGCAGATCGCCACCTCGACGCCCTCGGCCTCGGAGACCTGCGGCAGCAGCGCGGCGATGAACCGCTCCGCCTCGGCGATCGTCTTGTTGAGCTTCCAGTTGCCCGCGATGAACGGCGTCCGGCTCACGTCAAGACCTCCACGCCCGGCAGCGCCTTGCCCTCGACCAGCTCGAGCGAGGCACCGCCGCCGGTGGAGAGGTGGTCGACCGCGTCCGCGAGGCCGAACTGCGCCAGCGCGGCGGCCGAGTCGCCGCCGCCGACGACGGTGGTGCCGGGCGCCGCGGCGATCGCCTCGGCGACCCGCCTCGTGCCGCCGGCGAACGGCTCCAGCTCGAAGGCGCCCATCGGGCCGTTCCAGAACACCGTCCCCGCGCCGCCGATCACCTCGGCGTAGCGCTCGGCGGTGCCGGCGCCGACGTCCAATCCCATCCAGCCGTCGGGCACGTCGACGCCGTCGAGGTCGCGGCGCTCGGTGTCGGCCTTGAGCTCGCGGCCCGCCACGAGGTCGTCGGGCAGGCTGAGCTTCTCGTTGCCGAGCACCTTGCGGGCGGGCTCGATCCCCTCCTTCTCGCACAGCGAGTCGCCGACGCCGTGGCCCTGGGCCTTGAAGAACGGAAAGCACATCGCGCCGCCCACGAGCACCGCGTCGGCACGCTCCAGGAACGCCTCCAGCACGCCGATCTTGTCGGTCACCTTGGCGCCGCCGACGACCGCCACGAGTGGCCGCTCGGGAGCTTCCAGGATCTTGCTCAGCGTGGCCACCTCGCGCTCGAGCAGCCGCCCCGCCGCGCTCGGCAGCAGCCGCGCGAGCGCCTCCGTGGAGGCGTGCGCGCGGTGCGCCGCACCGAAGGCGTCGTTGACGTAGAGGTCGGCCAGCGCGGCGTAGCGCTGCGCCAGCTCGCCGTCGTTCCTGGTCTCGCCCGGCTCGAAGCGGACGTTCTCGAGCATCACGACGTCGCCGTCGGGCACGTGGTCGAGGTCCTCGGCGAGCGGGACGTCGATCCCCAGCAGCTCCCCCAACCGGGCGGCGACCGGTGCGAGCGACAGCTCCGGCTCGCGGTCCTTCGGCCGCCCCAGGTGCGCGGCCAGCAACAGCCGCGCGCCGCGCGAGCGCAGCTCGCGCAGCGTCGGCAGCGCCGCTCTGATGCGGGCGTCGTCGGTGATCCGCCGATCCGCGTCACCTGTGCCCGCCGACGAGGTCGGCTGGGTGAGCGGGACGTTGAAGTCGACCCGGACGAGGACGCGTTTGCCCTCGACGTCCAAGTCGTCAAGCGTGCGCACGCACCAGCACCTTCTCGGCCAGCTCCACGCAGCGGTTCGAGTAGCCCCACTCGTTGTCGTACCAGGCGACGAGCTTCACCAGCGTGCCCTCCAGCACCGCGGTCAGCTCGGAGTCGAAGATCGACGAGTACGGCGACTTGACGATGTCCGAGGAGACA
>Ga0136616_10000651_pt1 | contig 16945 bp, 14 predicted proteins | sample AntDrymUQ2992106_2_FD_106648 | JGI IMG/M metagenome (GOLD analysis project Ga0136616, IMG submission 106648) | Polar desert sand microbial communities from Dry Valleys, Antarctica - metaG UQ299 (21.06) | ecosystem: Environmental > Terrestrial > Soil > Desert | place: Antarctica: Dry Valley...
GGGCATCTTGCACAAGATGGCGGAGACGCTAATCAAGTACGAGACCATCGAGAGCGCGCAGATTGACGATCTCATGGCCGGCCGCACCCCAAGTCCCCCAAAGGACTGGTCGGAAGAGGAGCGTAAGGGCACGCCGAAAGACAAGACGCCGCAAATGGTTGACAGCGGGGATCAAAAGGCGGACGGCACGATCGGAGGGCCGGCAAGCTTGCATTGAAAGGTTAATAGAGCAAGTTCTGGTGTGGGGTTCGTTGTTTTAGGCGAGGAAGCCAGCGATGGAGCATGAACGACGGTATTTTGGAACCGATGGCATACGCGGCAAGGTGGGCAGCCCGCCGATTACGCCTGATTTTGTCATGAAGCTCGGCTGGGCGGCGGGCCGTGTGCTCGGGCAAGGCGGCGCCAGCCGAGTGTTGATCGGCAAGGACACGCGGATCTCCGGATACATGTTCGAGTCGGCATTAGAAGCGGGTTTTTCGGCCGCCGGCGTCGACATCCTGCTGTTGGGCCCGATGCCCACACCCGCCATCGCCTATCTGACGCGCACTTTTCGGGCGCAAGCCGGAGTCGTAATAAGCGCCTCGCACAACCCCTACTACGACAATGGGATCAAGTTTTTCGGCAGCGACGGTATGAAGCTTGCCGATGCCGTCGAATCGGACATCGAAGCGGCGCTGGATTGCCCGCTAGCGACGGTCGATTCGAGCAAGCTAGGCCGGGCGCATCGCATTGTGGACGCGGAGGGACGGTATATCGAGTTTTGCAAAAGCACATTCGGGACCGGCGCCAAACTTAACGGACTCAAAATCGTCGTGGATTGCGCTCACGGCGCCACGTACAACATTGCCCCCAAGGTTTTCGACGAGCTCGGGGCCACGATCATTGCGATCGGTGCGGCGCCGAACGGTCTTAACATCAATGATCAGTATGGGGCAACCAAACCGGAGACGCTTAAAGCCGAGGTGATGTCACAGGGGGCCGATGTCGGCATTGCTCTCGACGGTGACGGCGATCGGGTGATCATGGTGGACCACCAGGGCGAAGTCGTCGATGGCGACGAGCTGCTCTTTATTATCGCCCGTGAGCGCCAGCGGAGGAATAAACTGATCGGAAGCGTGGTCGGCACGCAGATGACTAACCTCGGTCTTGAGCATGCGCTGCGAACGCTCGGCCTCAATTTAAAGCGGGCTAAGGTGGGGGACAGATATGTCTTGGAGATGATGAAAGAGGGCGGGTGGACACTCGGCGGCGAATCGTCGGGCCATATCATCTGTTTGGATATGACAACCACCGGTGACGGTATCGTTTCCGCCTTGCAAGTGCTTGAGACCGTCGTCGCTACGGGCCAGCCGTTAAATTCATTGAAATCAGGAATGAGGAAATACCCGCAAAAGCTCATCAACGTGCGAATGGCCCGGCGAATGGATGTCGGCAATGTCCCGGCGGTGCATCAAGCCGTACGGGATGCGGAAGAGCGGCTGAGAGATCGGGGGCGGGTGCTGTTGCGGCCCTCAGGCACCGAACCGCTGATCCGTGTCATGGTCGAAGGGCCGGACGAGGGTGAAGTCAATCAGGTGGCGACAACGCTCGCCGAGGTTGTGGCGGAGGCTTTGCACCATGCGGAACCGGGCGTTGCGGCAGCATAACGGCGTCAAGTTTCAACGCCACGCTGGCTCAGAGCTTGTGAATAGAACTGCTGTGCGGCTGCTCGCGACGATTCATTCACAACCTCTCAGCGATCGCGCAATAGTTCGTTTATTCCGACCTTAGCGCGGGTTTTTGCGTCGACCTGCTTCACAATAACAGCGCAGTATAAACTGTAACGTTGATCGGCCGAAGGTAAGTTTCCGGACACAACTACTGAACCGGGCGGAATCTGTCCGAAAGTCACATCACCGTTTTCACGGTTATAGATCTTGGTGCTCTGCCCGATATAAACACCCATCGAGATCACCGAACCCGCGCCCACGATCACACCTTCGACGATCTCGGATCGAGCCCCGATGAAGCAGTCGTCTTCGATAATGGTAGGGGCGGATTGCAGCGGTTCGAGCACCCCGCCGATCCCGACCCCTCCGGAGAGGTGCACGTTCTTACCGATCTGGGCGCACGAACCGACCGTGGCCCAGGTGTCGACCATGGTGCCGCTGTCCACATAGGCGCCGATGTTCACGTAGCTCGGCATCAAGACGACGTTCGGCGCGATATAACTCCCGAAGCGTACGGTCGCGGGTGGCACGACGCGAGCGCCAACGCTGGCGAAGCGTTCACGATCGAAGCCATGAAACTTGGCCGGAACGCGATCGAAGAAGTTCGTGAAATCGCCGTGCAGCACCTTATTCTCCTCCAGCCTGAAGTAGAGGAGCACGGCTTTCTTCAGCCATTCGTTGACGATCCATCGGCCGTCCTTGTTCTCGGCGACCCTGGCCCGTCCTTGATCCAAGGCGCGGATACACTCGGCGACGGCATCGCGCAAAGGATTCGGTGCGCTCGCCGGGGTTAATTGGTGACGCCTCTCGTAAGCCGCATCAATGATCTTTTTTAGCTCTTCCAATTGTCACACCTCAATGCACCCGCCAGTAACGTTGCCCCTGCATAAATTTGATAAAATGGATTAGGTATTACGACGGTCATGTCGTGTCTGGAAGCGTTGGGGATCTGGGCAACCCCAGTATAGGTGATGCGTAGGTGTCGGCCAACGACGTTGACGAGTGCCGATCGCGCCGGGTTGCTCTAACGGCTGACCGCTCTTTGGAGCCGACAGTAAATTGCTGTGTAAGTAATGCTTAAGAAAATTCTGGTCCTCCCGGGTGACGGCATAGGTCCCGAGATCACAGCGCAGGCGGTCAAGGTGTTACGCGCACTCCGGTCTCATTCCGGTCCGGAATTCGAGATCGAAGAGGCGCTCATCGGGGGCGCGGCCGTGGACGCGGCCGGCGATCCGCTACCGCAGGAGACACTTGCCAAGGCGCGGCAAGCCGACGCGGTATTGTTGGGCGCGGTCGGCGGCCCGAAATGGGACGCTTTAGCCACTAAGCTACGGCCCGAGAGAGGCTTGCTTCGGCTGCGCGCCGGGTTGGACTTGTTCGCAAATCTGCGCCCGGCGAAGCTTTACGGCGAGTTGATTGACTCTTCCTCGCTCAAGCCCGAGGTGATCGAGGGCTTGGATCTCGTCATCGTGCGCGAGCTAACCGGCGATGTCTACTACGGGGAACCGCGGGGCGCTCGGACACTTGCGGGAGGCGAGCGTCAAGCCTTCAACACCATGGTTTATCGCGAGTCGGAGATAGATCGCATCGCTCGGGTGGCGTTTAAGCTTGCGCTGCAACGCCGCGGGCGAGTGTGCTCGATAGACAAAGCCAACGTGCTCGAAGCAAGCCAGCTTTGGCGGCAGGTCGTCGCAGAAGTAGCCTGTGAGTTTCCCGGCGTCGAGTTAACCCACATGTATGTCGACAATGCGGCGATGCAGTTGGCGCGGCGGCCCACGCAATTCGATGTCTTGCTCACGCCGAACCTGTTCGGAGATATCCTGTCCGATTTGGCCGCGATGCTGACGGGGTCCATCGGGATGCTACCTTCCGCTTCCGTGAACCAAAGCGGGCAGGGCCTTTATGAACCGATCCATGGTTCAGCCCCGGATATCGCCGGCCAAAATAGCGCGAACCCCTTGGGTACGATTCTCTCGGTCGCCATGATGCTCCATTATTCTCTCGGCGCTCCGCTAATGGGTGAACGGGTGGAGCGCGCGGTGGCGGGTGTGTTGCGTCAAGGTGTCCGCACGCAGGATATCGCGGCTCCTGGGGAGAGCAGCGCCGGCACCGGAGAAATGGGTAACGCGGTAGCAAATGCGCTTGGCCGATGATCGCGGGTTGTAGAGAGGTATAGTGGAAGGATGAGCCGGGAATTCAATGTTGCCGTGGTTGGGGCCACCGGGGCGGTGGGCGAGGCCATGTTTTCGATCCTCGCCGAGCGGCGCTTCCCGGTAAAAAACATTCACGCGCTCGCAAGCCGGGGCTCAGCGGGAAGCACCGTTCGCTTCAATGGTGAATCGCTGGTGGTGCAGGATCTCGACGCATTTGATTTCAGCGGCATCGAGATCGGATTATTTTCGCCTAGCGCCACCGTGTCGGAGATCTTCGCGCCCAAGGCGGCGGCGGCGGGTTGTGTCGTGATCGATAACACCTCATGTTTTCGGTACGAAACCGATGTTCCGCTTGTGGTTCCGGAGGTAAATCCTCATGCTGTCGGCGGGTTCAAAAACCGGGGGATCATCGCGAATCCAAACTGCTCGACGATTCAGATGGTCGTTGCGCTTAAACCGATCTACGATGCGGCCGGTATCGAGCGCATCAATGTGTGTACCTATCAATCGGTTTCAGGCACCGGTCGGAAAGCGATCGACGAGCTTGCGATCCAATGCAAAGCGATGATTGACGGTGAGCCTGTGCGCGCTCAAGTGTATCCGAAGCAAATCGCCTTTAACGTATTACCGCACATCGATGATTTTCAAGCCAACGGTTATACCAAGGAAGAGATGAAGATGGTTTGGGAAACGCGTAAGATCCTCGAAGACGAAAGTCTCCTGGTGAATCCAACCGCGGTGCGCGTGCCCGTGTACTGTGGGCACTCCGAGGCGATTCATGTGGAGACCAAACGGAAACTCACAGCACCGGAGGCCCGCATCTTACTCCGCGCTGCAGCAGGGGTTACCGTGCTGGACGAGCCCAGTGCCGGCGGTTATCCCACCGCCGTGACGGACGCCGCGGGGCGCGATGCGGTCTATGTCGGCAGGATCCGCGAGGATATCTCCCACCCCCGGGGTTTAAATATGTGGGTGGTGTCGGACAACCTGCGCAAGGGGGCCGCGCTCAACAGTATCCAGATCGCGGAAATGTTGGTAAAAAGTTACTTATAAACTATAGTTCATGTAAGGTTATAAGATTTTTCTATACAATTAAATGTCAAGTTTATTATTTAATTGTAATTAACTATTAATGTGCCTACCTCAATAGCTCCATCTCAAAACGCCTCGGCACACTTTATATAGAAAAGGTATTCGACCATGGCTCATCGATTGGTTGTTCTCCTACTCCTTTGTATCCCAAGCACGGCGTATACCCTTGGCCTTGGCGATCTGCAAAAACGCTCGCAGCTCAACGAGCGATTTTACGCCACGGTGCCAATCATCAATGCCAAGGCCGAAGAGCTCGATGCGCTCACGGTCAAACTGGCCGACGTGGAGCGATTTAGGCGCGCTGGTTTGGAACGGCCGGCTTCTCTGTCGCAGCTCCGTTTCGAGGTCGTGGAGACGCGCGATGGCCCGGACTACATCAAGATCACCAGCACGGAACCCATCCGCGAACCGTTTATCAACTTCTTGATTGAGGTCAACTGGTCCAAGGGACGGCTGTTTCGCGAATACGCGGCGTTGCTGGACCCGCCTGCGTATAAGGGACGGAGCAGCTTACCGCCCACGAGGCCCGCAACCGCGCGGCGCGAACCGCCTCGCGGCGCCATCGTGAGGGACAAAAGCACCACGCCTCCGTGGAGAACCGAGCGGCGCGCGGCGGGGGGCGCCGGGGACAGCTACGGTCCGACGGTATCGGGGGACACCTTGTGGGAGATTGCAGTATCGGTCCGCACTGATCCGAGCGCCTCGGTGCAACAGATCATGTTCGCGCTTCTGCGTGCCAACCCCGACGCCTTTTTCTTGGATAATAACATGAATGCGCTGAAGCGCGGCGCCGTGTTACAGCTCCCCGAGCCCGGGGACAGCGCGCGCATGTCTCAGCGCGAAGCGATGCAGGTTGTGAGCAAACACTCGGCATTGTGGGAGCGCTACCGGCAGCGAGTCGCGGCCTCCGCACAGCCGCAACCCGCGGGCGAAGTGTCGTCTGCGGGCGCCGCCGGGGCACCGGCCGCGGCCGCAGGTCCCACCGCGGATGAAGCTCAGCTCAAGCTATTAGCCGCGGAAGCCGGCGCGCCATCGCTCGCGCCTGGGAATGTCGATAAGGGCCTCGCCATCGCGCAGGAAACAATGGCCTCGCAAAAGCAGGAAATCGGCGAGCTTAACAGTAAACTCACGGAGGCCGATGAGATCATCAAGCTGCTTCGCAAGCAGATCGAGATTAAAGACGCCGATCTCGCCGCACTGCAGGCTAAGGCCGCCGGCGCACCCGTCACACCGGAGACAGCCACGCCGTCTGATCGCGCCGCCCCCGAAACCGCGGCGCCGCCGCCTGCAAACGCCGGTGCCAGTCCCGAGACCTCGGCTGGGGGATCCGGGACGACGCCGGAGGTTACCGAGCCATCGGCGAGCGCGACCCCCGACGCTGCTGCTCCATCACAACCAACCTCTGAGGAGACTCCCCCGGCGGCGCCTCCAGACGCCGAATCCAGCGCGCCACCGGAATCGTCATTGCCTCCCGCGATTCCTACGGAAACGACCAAACCCGAAAGCGAGGTCGCGGCGCCGTTACCCCCGCCGACGCCGGAGGCCCCAGCGACCCCCGATGGCGGAGGACTGACCGATAACCTCCTGGGTGGAAACCTTGGGCTCATCGGCGGTGTCGCGGCGCTGGTGGTCATCGTTATCGGCGTGGCGATGGTGTTAAAGAAGCGCGGAACGTCCGACGATTCTGATCGGCCCGTGGCCGAGGATTTCGAGCCGGTGGGGCTCCTGCCCGCAAGCCCGGAGGACAGTGGTGGTGGTACGTTTAGAATGCGGCAAGCCCCCGCGAGCGCGGCCGCCCAGGACGGTCAGTCTGCTGCCTCGCCCGCCTCGGAAGTAATCGCGGAGTCGAATATCGAGGACCCGCTGTCCGACCTCGATGTTTACCTAACCTACGAGCGATTTGAAGAGGCCGAGCGTTTGGTCAACCAGGCCATCGCCGCGGATCCTAATCAACTCGACTACAAGCTGAAACTGCTCGAGGTATATCACGCCTCGGGGAATAAGGCGGCGTTTGCAACAAGCGCCAAGGAATTGCGTGACGCCACGGTTGGCCAAGGCAGTCTGTGGGAGCGCGCCACGGCGATGTGGCAGGCGCTCTCACCCGACCAACCGCTGCTTGCCGACGAGCCGGCGGCGGCGAGTGTGGACGTGGAGGAAAGCGAGTTCATGGATATCGGCGTGGCGGAGCAGCCGCGCAGGCCCGGAGACACAGTCGCGGATATCGGCGTGACGGAGCAACCGCGCAGCGGGACCGGCTTCGATCTCGGGATCACGAGGTGGTTGGATGCGGCGCCCACCGGGACCGGCATCGATGGATCGGCGGTCGCAGCGGCGTCCAATTCAGAGATAATCGATGTGACATCACCGTCCGCGCAGGATAGGGAAGCGACTGAATTCATCGACATCACGGCGCCTGAAGGAGGGGCCGAATCGGTCGAAGACACGGTACGGGTTGTTAAACTCACTGAAGATGTCTCTGACGAAATGACCCGGCCGATAAGCCCCGTGGTCGTGGACATTACCAGTCCCGGAGAAACCGAGCCGGAAGCGACGCACGAACTGCCTGGTGAGCGCACTCTTTCGTCCTGGCTGAAGGAGCCGCCTGCAAAGAAAGACGCGCCCAAACGCTCACCGATGGACGATACGCTTGCGAACTTTGATACGCGTACCGCCGCGGTTGACGGCGATGACGGCATCGAATTTGACTTATCTGATTTCCCGTTCGAGAAAATCGAAGAGATCAAACCGGTGATCTCCGGGAAAACGAACCTGACCCTGGACGCCGAGCCCTCAGCACCGCCCGAGAAGGACGCCGATCCTTTGGATATCATGGATCTGAGCGCCGAATTCGGTTTATCGCCCGAAGATACCAGCGATCTGTACAAGGCGATAAACAAGGCCGAGACTGAGCAGAGCGGCATAGAGGATGAGGCCGACACCACGGCGGACGTCGATGTCAAGCTGAACCTGGCCAAAGCCTATATCGAGCTCGGTGACGCGAAAGGTGCGCGTTCCATCTTGGAGGAGGTGGTCCAGCACGGCGTCGAGGAACAACGTCAGGAAGCCACGCAGCTCCTGCAGCAGTTAGGCTAGCGGCTGAGGCGTAGCGCGCGCGCGGGGGCCTGCACGCTGTTGCGCGCGCATCGCAAGGTCTTCAGGTGGCCGCATGCACCCGGTGATTACTATCCTCGGCTTTATCGTTTGGTCGGGGTTTCTTTCCCGCGGAAGTCCCGAGGTTTTAGTGGCGAGCGCGGGCGTCGCTGGCGTTGCGTTGACGGTGTCCGGGCGGGCGTCGTTTGAGCTTACTTGCCGGCTTCTCCGGCGGCTGCGGTGGTTATGGTTTTCCATCGTGATGCTCTACGCATTTTTTACGCCGGGCCAGGCAATTATCCAGGATTGGGAGGTCCCGTCCGTGGACGGGCTTTATGCCGGGACCTATCGCGTGGCGCTCCTGATCGTGACGGTGCTGTTGGTAAGCTTACTCGTCACGCACACGCCACGCGAGGAGCTCATCGGGGCGATTTACAGACTGGCGAAGTGGCTTCCGGGCCGGTTCGCGGAACGCGTCGCGGTGCGGATTCAACTCGTGCTTGAAATCTTACCGGCTTTGGAAGACATGCTGCGGATCCGGGTCAAGGAGTGGGCTCGGATCGTTTGGCGAAGTCCCCTGCGCGCGGGTGAGGCGCTTGCGAGCGTGTTCGAGTCCGTCGTGCAGTGCGCCGAAGCGGCTCCGATCAAGCGGGTACGGATCCCGGATTTGGGCGCTCCGTCATTACTGCAATGGGGAATTTTGGGCGGCGTCTTGGCGTTGCTCCTCGCTCTCCAGAACGGCCTGTGAGGATTGCTCTCGGTGTCGAATACGATGGAAGTCGGTTTTGTGGTTGGCAGATCCAGCCGCGCGCACGGACCGTGCAGGCCTGTATCGAGGAGGCGTTGTCGCGGGTCGCCGATCAACCCTTGCGGGTGCATTGCGCCGGGCGGACGGATACCGGGGTGCACGCGCTTGGACAGGTCGTTCATATCGAAACCAATGCGCGCCGTGAGGCACGCTCCTGGGTGTTCGGCGCCAATAGCAACCTTCCGTCTGACGTGTGCGTGCTGTGGGCCAGAGGGGCGCGCGCCGATTTCCATGCACGCTTCTCCGCGATCGCGCGGCGTTATCGTTATTTGATCTTGAACCGCCCCGCGCGCTCCGGGTTATGGGCGTCGAAGATCACCTGGGAACGCCGGCAGCTCGACGCCGAGCGGATGAGCGCGGCGGCGCTGTGCTTGCGCGGTGAGCACGATTTCTCGGCCTTCCGATCGCAGGGATGCCAGGCCAAGACCCCGGTGCGGACCATCCACCGTATCGAGGTCCGGCGCAGCGGCCCGATCGTGGCGATCGATATCGAGGCCAATGCTTTCTTGCACCACATGGTTCGCAACATCGCCGGGGTGTTGCTGGCCATCGGGCGCGGCGAAGCCATGATCGGTTGGGCCCGCGAAGTCTTGGACGGACGCGATCGCACCCTCGGTGGCGTGACGGCCCCGCCCGAGGGCTTGTACCTAATGGCAGTGTGTTATCCCGAGACCGACGGCATTTCGCCTCCGGTCCCGATAATGCTGCCGTTCTAGCGCCGCGTCGAGACCGAAGCCAGTGACGGGGACGCAGGAAATTCCTACGACACACGTTAAGATCAAGATCTGCGGGATCACGCGCGGGCGCGATGCCTGGGCGGCTAGCGAGCACGGGGCGGACGCCATCGGTTTGGTGTTTTACTCCGGCAGTCCCCGGGCTGTGAATATCGACCAAGCTTTTGAAATCTTGGCTGGATTACCACCGTTCCTGACACGGGTGGGTCTGTTCGTGGATGCGGAAGAAGATAAGATCCGCGCGATCTCGGAGCGGGTCTCTCTCGATGTGTTGCAGTTCCACGGTGATGAGCCGCCGGAATATTGCCGGAAGTTTGGAAAACCTTATGTGAAGGCCATCCGTGTCCGGGAGGGGGTCGATTTACGCGCGCTCTGCCGGATTTACGCGGATGCGAGTGCATTGCTGCTGGATAGTTTTGTCACCGGATTGCCGGGGGGCACCGGACAGACATTCGACTGGGCAGCGATTCCGGAACAGTTGGAGAAACCGATTATCTTGGCAGGAGGATTAAGTCCTGATAATGTCGCATCGGCGATCGCGGCTGCCCGACCCTACGCCGTGGATGTGAGCGGGGGGGTGGAGAGGGCCAAGGGAATCAAAGACGAGGAAAAACTACGGCGATTCATGCGCACGGTTTGGGATGCAAGGCTCGGTTGACACGGTAAGCGAGGCAATGGCGGACGCGCGTGTCGGCGACATGCTTCCGGATCGGCGCGGGCATTTCGGCGTCTATGGCGGCCGCTTCGTTGCCGAAACCTTGATGAAGCCATTGCAGGAGCTCGAGGACGCCTATCAGCGATTCCGCCGCGATCCGGAGTTTGTCGCCGAGCTGGATGCGGACCTCGCGCATTATGTAGGCCGACCTTCCCCGCTTTACTTTGCCGCACGCTGGACGCAATGTTTAGGCGGGGCACGGATATTCCTAAAGCGCGAGGATCTGAACCACACCGGCGCGCACAAGATCAATAACACCGTGGGGCAGGCCTTACTCGCGCGCCGCATGAATAAGCACCGTATCATCGCCGAGACGGGCGCCGGCCAACATGGGGTGGCTACAGCCACGGTCGCCGCCCGAGCCGGTATCGAATGCGTGGTCTATATGGGCTCGGAAGATATCCAACGGCAGGCGATCAATGTTTACCGCATGAAGCTGCTGGGAGCGAGCGTGATCCCGGTGGAATCGGGATCCAAGACGCTCAAGGATGCGCTCAACGAAGCCCTCCGCGATTGGGTGACGAACGTCGATAGCACGTTTTATATCATCGGCACGGTGGCGGGCCCGCATCCTTATCCGATGCTCGTGCGTGACTTCCAAACCGTTATCGGGCGCGAGGCGCGTGCCCAGTGCCAAGAACAAACCGGCCGCATGCCGGATGCCTTGATCGCCTGCGTGGGCGGCGGCTCCAACGCGATGGGATTGTTTTTCCCGTTTATCGAGGATTCCTCCGTGGCCTTGTACGGGGTAGAAGCCGCCGGTGACGGGTTAGAAACCGGACGCCATGCGGCCTCCTTGTGCGCCGGTCGCCCGGGGGTTTTACACGGAAACCGCACCTATCTCCTGGAAGATATCAACGGTCAAATCATCGAAACCCATTCCATTTCGGCCGGGCTCGACTACCCGGGGGTGGGTCCCGAGCACGCGTGGTTAAAGGACACGGGGCGTGCGAGCTACGTGGCGATCACCGATGCGGAAGCCCTCGTGGCGTTCCATGATTTGACGCGCATCGAAGGCATCATTCCGGCCCTGGAGTCATCCCATGCGCTGGCCTTTACGGCCAAACTCGCCCCGCGGATGGAGCGCGAGCGAATCATTATCGTGAATCTCTCGGGGCGCGGGGATAAAGATATCCACACGGTCGCGACGCGCGCGGGAATCCTGCTGTGATTAACCAGGAGTGATGTGCGCCATGGGCCGTCTGAACCGGTGTTTCGATGCGCTCCGTACCCGCGGCCGTAAAGCCTTGGTACCCTTTATTACCGCTGGTGATCCGGGACCGGAGCAAACGCCGGCGCTGATGCAGGCGCTGGTCGAGAGCGGCGCCGATATCTTGGAGCTCGGGGTCCCATTTTCCGATCCCATGGCCGACGGTCCGGACATTCAACGATCGAGCGAACGCGCTCTGCGCCGCGGTGTCACGTTGCGGACGGTGTTGGATCTGGTCCGAGAATTCCGCGCAAGCGACACGCACACGCCGATCGTGTTAATGGGTTATCTCAATCCGATCGAGGTCATGGGTTACGCGGTGTTTGCGCGCGAAGCGCAGCGCGCGGGCGCCGATGGTATCCTGACCGTCGACATGCCTCCCGAAGAGGCGCACGATCTGGTTAAAATCCTGGGCGCCCATGAGATCGATCCGGTGTTTCTTCTGGCGCCGACCAGCAGCGAGGAACGCATCGCGCGCATCTGCGCCCTGGCGCGCGGGTTTGTCTATTACGTCTCGCTGAAAGGGGTCACGGGGAGTGATAAACTCGATACCTCGGCGGTGGCCGATAAAGTGCGCCTCATCCGGCGGCATACCGCGTTGCCGATTGGCGTCGGTTTTGGGATCAAGGACGCGGAGAGCGCCGCGCGGGTCGCGCTGATCAGTGATGCAGTAGTCGTGGGCAGCGCCTTGGTTTCCCGCATCGAGGCGCTCGGGAACGGCCCGAACCTCGAACGGGGCGTGCGCGCCTTCATGAAAGGGCTGCGCGCGGCCATGGATGGAATGGGACCGGGGCGTGTGCGGGAGAGTCTATGACGAGCTCGGATGAGGTATGGATTGGTTTAAGAAGCTGCTTCCATCGCGTATTCGTACCAACGGAACCACTAAACGCGTCGTTCCCGAGGGTCTATGGACCAGTTGCCCGGGCTGCAAGGGGGTACTCTATCGCGCCGAGCTGGAACGCAATTTCAACGTGTGTCTAAAGTGCAGCCATCATCTGCGCGTGGGCGCCAGGCAGCGGCTCGATTGGTTCCTGGATGCGGAACCCCGCGTTGAAATCGGTAAGGAGATCGAACCCATCGATTTCCTCCGCTTCAAGGATACCAAGCGCTATAAAGACCGCCTGAGCCAAGCGCAAAAAGCCACCGATGAGCTCGATGCGCTGGTGGTCTTCATGGGGCGGCTGCAATCGAGAACCATCGTTGCCGGCGCCTTTGAGTTCGAGTTTATGGGCGGATCAATGGGCTCGGTAGTCGGGGAGCGTTTCGTGCGCGGGGTCAATGCCGCCATCGAGCATGATGCGCCCTTGGTGTGTTTCTCCGCGAGCGGCGGGGCCAGAATGCAAGAGGCGCTGGTTTCGCTCATGCAGATGGCCAAAACCAGCGCCGCGCTCGCCGCTCTCAGCGCGCGCGGACTTCCGTACATTTCGGTGCTGACCAATCCCACGATGGGCGGGGTGTCGGCAAGTCTCGCGATGCTCGGTGATATCAATATCGCTGAACCCGACGCGCTGATTGGCTTTGCCGGGCCGAGGGTGATCGAGCAGACCGTGCGTCAGACTTTGCCGGAGGGCTTCCAGCGCAGTGAATTCCTGCTGCAACATGGCGCGATCGATATGATCGTCGATCGCAGAGAGATGCGCGAGCAGATAACTTCGTTGTTATCGCTTATCACCCATCAGTCCGCACTCTAAGGCGTGTTGACGCTTCCGGGCGCCTGTATCCAGCAGCATCAGGACAGCCAATGTCCGCACGCCTAAGGGTCTCACATGACGCAACCCATCCTCACGGCATTTCCCCCGCGCTTTCAGACCTTGGCTGCTTGGCTTGCCTGGCAAGAAGGATTGCATGTGCGCGAAATCGACCTCGGCCTCGACCGTGTCCGGCGCGTATTCGAACGCCTGGGCCTGCAACCCCCTCATTATTGCGCTATCAGCGTCGGAGGCACCAACGGCAAGGGTTCGAGCGTAGCCATGCTGGATGCTGTCCTCAGAGCCGCTGGCTACCGCACGGCGACGTATACCTCGCCGCATTTAACGCGTTACAACGAGCGCATCCAAATCGCCGGGGCGGCGGTATCCGATGCGCAACTGTGCGCGGCCTTTCAACGCGTCGATGACGCTCGGGAGGGCGTCTCACTCACCTATTTCGAGTTCGGTACCTTGGCGGCCCTCGATATCTTCGCGCGTGCGGATCTGGATGTCGCCGTCCTCGAAGTTGGGCTCGGAGGCCGCTTGGATGCTGTGAATCTTGTTGCCGCGGATGCCGCGCTGATCACGGCGATCGGGATCGACCACGTCGAATGGCTGGGACCGGATCGCGCGGCGATAGCCCGCGAGAAGGCCGGGATTTTTCGCCGCGGCCGCGCAGCAATTTGCTCTGATCGCGAGGCGCCCGCTACACTAGTCGGCTACGCGGATCGGATCGGCGCTCCGCTACATCAGCTCGGACGGGAATATGATTTCGAGATCCAAAACCCTGGCTGGGAATGGCGGTCCCAATCGCGAACGATACACGCCTTGCCCTGGCCGTCCTTGCGCGGTGACTACCAGGTTCAGAACGCGGCAGGCGTGTTGATGGCGTTGGAAGTGCTCTCCGCACGCATTCCCGTGACGGTGGACGCGATGCGGCAAGGTCTGTCCCGCGTCCGGTTAGCGGGCCGGTTTCAAGTCATTCCGGGGCCGCTGGAGTATGTCTTGGATGTCGCCCACAACCCGCAGGCGGCGGGAGTGCTTGGGGCGACCTTAAGACGCTGGCCGGCCAAAGGTGAAACCCATGCGATCATCGGCATGCTGAAGGACAAGGATAGCGTAGGGGTCTTCGCAGAGCTTGCGGATCTGGTCGAGCATTGGCACTTAGTGCGGTTGCCAGGGGTACGCGGTTCAAGTGGGCGGCGACTGGCGCTCGAATTGAGTCCATTCGCGGCCGCGAACCGGATCGCAGCCTACGAGGATGTGGACGCGGCTTTTGCCGCGGTGAACGGCTGCGCCAAGCGAGGCGATCGCGTCTTGGTGACCGGCTCGTTTTTGACCGTAGCCGGGGTGATGCGGCTCCTCGATGCGGGCGATGTCATCGAAAATCGCCAAGATAACCAGGTAAATGCCTGATATGCGGTGTTCTATCCGGCAGTGCTAAACTCTTTGAGCCATGGCAATGGAGCATAAGCTCAAACAGCGACTGATTGGCGCCGCGACGCTCATCACGGCCGGCGTGATTTTTATTCCCATGCTGCTCGATGATACGGATGCGCCGACCGTTATCATCGAAGATCTTTCCCTACCACCGCCGCCAAAGGATATTTATGATTCCGGAGTGCAGCCCTTGGACGAGGAGAAGCTCCTCGTCCCGCCGGTGGTGAAGCTTCCGCCGGCCGCTGAAGCCGAGGACAGTCCGGGAGCGGAGACACCCGCGATAAGCCGTGCTGGCGGACGGGAGGCCGGCGCCGCCCGAGCGGTGACCATCGATCCACCTAATAAGCCTAAGTCCAAGCCGAAGGATACGTCCGCCACGGCCAAGAGAGTGGAAAGCGCCGGCGGAGCGCCCCCTTCGGCCCGCCGACTGCCGGGCGCCGTGGCGGCGGCTCCGCCCGCCACCGACAAACAGCGGCTCGGTGTCACGGCCTGGGCGATCCAACTCGGGAGCTTTTCGAGCGAGGAAAACGCCAAGTTGCTGGAACAACGGCTCAAGAATCAAGGATTCAAGGCTTTCGTGGAAAAGCTTTACATGCGCCCCGGGACAGTGTTTCGCGTGCGCGTCGGACCGGAGCTGGACGAAGCCAAGGCTAAGCAATTGCAAGCGCGCTTGGAAAAGGAAATTAGTCTCAAAGGGATCTTGGTGCGTTATCCCTAACAGCGTCCGTCTCGGCTGAATGCAGAGACGAATAGTTCCTCTACGAAACGTTGACAAGATCATGCGCACGCCACAGCATCGGTCGGGTGGGCCGCGGTCGTCGAGTTGACTTCCCTTTAAACCTAGAGGTCGTTTTATCGCCGTGCCGGATGATCCGAGCATCATAGATTTTGCAGACAGAGCGAACCCCGATCCGCTCTCACCGGGGTCGGATATCCACGGCTATCGAATTAATAAGGTCCTGGGTCAAGGGGACTATTGGTTTACTTATTTAGCCAATGATCTGCCTCTAGGCCGTGCCGCCATCATTACCGAGTACATGCCGTCTGAGATCGCGATACGAGATCCGCGCGGCGTCATTCACGCTGCTTCCGTCGAGCATGACGCCGAATATCAAGCAGGGCTCGATTGCTTCCTTACCGACGCCCAAACGCTCACGACGATTAGGCATCATAATATTGTCCAATTCCTGGATTCATTCGACGCCAACAACAGTGCGTATCTAATCGTCGCGCACGAGCACGGCAAGAACCTGGAACAGCTCTTCGATAGCTCCAACATGGAGGAAGAGGAATTACTCGCCATCATGTCACCGATCCTGGACGGGATCGAAGAGATCCACGCGAGGGGCTTTATTCACCGTTACATTCAACCTTCCAACATAATTGTCCGACCGGACGGTCGCCCGGTGTTAACGGGGTTCAATCCGGGGGCCGGTGCTCTCTTCAAACCGACAAGCACGACGACCAAGCATTTCCCCCCAGGCTTCGCGCCGATCGAGATCCACTACGGCGACAGCGAACTGCAAGGCGCGTGGACCGATGTCTACAGCCTTGGCGCGACGTTCTACCAGGCGCTGGTTGGAGTGCCACCCGCACACGCTCTCGAACGGTATCGCGAGATCGTCGAAAACCGTGCCGATCCGTTGACGTCGGCACCGCAGGTGGGTCATGGGCACTATAGCAACGCTTTTCTTAAAGCGATCGATCATGCGCTTTGTTTCTTCCCCACACAGCGCCCGCTCACGGTCGCCGCATGGCGCACCGAGTTCGCCGAGAAGGACTCGATCGACGCCGTTCCGACGAGCGGACAAGCCCGGCCTTCGGTGGCAGGGAGGCCGAAGGAGACAAGCGATAGCACCTCGGTTTCTACCAGGCCATTGCGGTCAGCGGACGGTCCCCTTAACACCGTACTTATTAACGACCGAGCAAAGAAGAGCGCCGATGCGGCTGACGGACCGACCGCCAGCAGTCGCCCCCGAGAGGAGATGCCCGGACAACAACGCCGCGGCCACTGGAGAGCGTACTCTGTCTCCATCACAGGGCTAGTGGCCGCCGGGTTATTCTTGTGGTGGATGCTGCCAGGTCCGCTGCTGGCTCAACTTTACGATGCGGGGCGTGCTGCGGCAGTAGAGTGGCTTTTCCGGAGCCCAGTGTCCGAGGATGCAAGCAAGGCGCTTCCCGATCCGGCGGTCCAAGTACCCGCGATAGAGCAGCCGATGGTAGACAGTGCGGCGCAAGTTGGTGCGGGTACCGCCGAGGAATCTGCTGTACGAGGCTTGGAGCAGCAGATCGATAGCCTCCTCACC
>Ga0136616_10000652_pt1 | contig 16944 bp, 18 predicted proteins | sample AntDrymUQ2992106_2_FD_106648 | JGI IMG/M metagenome (GOLD analysis project Ga0136616, IMG submission 106648) | Polar desert sand microbial communities from Dry Valleys, Antarctica - metaG UQ299 (21.06) | ecosystem: Environmental > Terrestrial > Soil > Desert | place: Antarctica: Dry Valley...
GTGAGCGAGACGATCATGCCGCCCACGATCGCCGTGATGATGCCGGCGAAGGGCGGCACCCCCGAGGCCAGCGCGATGCCGAGCGACAGCGGGACCGCGAGCAGGAAGATCACGAAGCCGGAGACCAGGTCGCTTCGCCAGTTCTCCCTCAGGCCCGGCAGGTAATCCCTGGGAATCGCCCTCTGATCCGGCCGCTCGTTCGCGTCCGGTCCCGTCGTCTCGGCCATCGCCTTCCCCCCCGTCAGTGCGACGTTACTCTTGAGTGCGCAGCCTCATCCTGCAAGCACGCGCTGGCGCTCCTCGACCAGCGCCGCGACCATGTCGCGAATCGAGACGATCCCGGTCACTCCCCCCCGGTCATCCGTCACGATGAGATGACGGAACCCGCCCTGGATCATCCTGCGGGCCGCGTCCACGACTTCCCAGGACGCGTTCACCGCGACCGCGTTCGGCGTCATGTAGCTGCTGACCGGGGTCGCTCCTGGATCGCTGCCCTCGGCCATCGCACGCAGCAGGTCGCGCTCGGTGATGATCCCCGGCTTCCCGTCCGGGCCGAGCACGACTGCGGAGCCGCACCGCCGCGCCCACATCTCCTCGGCCGCCGACGCGAGCGTGGCATCGGCATCCACCGTGAGGACATGAGGTTGGGCGAGCGGACCGAGCAACATGACTTCGGTCGGGGAGTGTATACACGCCAAGTCGACGGAGGAGTCAAGCCGTCGCAGGCGCCCGGCAGTCAGGCGGAGGGGGAGGGATTCGAACCCTTCGCCTAGGTGCATCCACAACGATGCGCCTCCAAGGATACGCGACGTGGGTACCGATTCGGCCAGTAATTCGGCCAGTCAGGAGCCGAAGCGATGTGCAGTCCGGCGAAGGTGGGGCGCGGCGTCCGGCAGCCCAGTGTTGAGAGCCTCGGGCACGAGTTCGATGCTCCAGCCGGCCGGATCCACGATGTAGGTCGCGCAGGCTCGATGACAACCATCGAGGAGCACCATCCCCTCGGTTGTCTCCCAGGCCGGCGCCTTCAGGTCGATAGCCGCATCAGTCCGTAGCTGCTCGACGTAGTGCTCGACGCGGCCCGCGTGCGTCCACGGGCCGAACTGCGAGTCCGGATGCACGTGACGCATGACCGGGTGTTGTGGGTCCAGCGCCACCTCGCCGAGCGTCACCGCACGGGCGTTCTCGATCTCGGCGGCAAGAGCCTCGACGACGCCGGACCCGTCGGCCCACACGTACCAGGGCAGCCATATGGCTGCCAGCTCGTCGCGTGTCTCGATCTTCACAGGATCCTGTGAACTCGTGTACGTCCTGTACGCGGCGACTCAGCGGGACGCCGCGGCGGCCGTCGTGTACTCGGCCGTGACCGCGGGGAAGGTGATGTCGAGGCCGCGGCCCAGCGCGTCGGCGATGTTGGCGAGCTGGCCGAGCGTGATGTTCCGGGTGCCCGCCTCGAGGCCTGCGACATACGGCGCCTTGACTCCCATCCTCCGTGCCAGCTCCGCCTGCGTGAGGCCGAGCTCGGATCGCGCACGGCGAACCTCGCGCCCGACCCGAGCTGAGGTGGCGTCCGAAGTGTGGGTGCGAGGCATCAGGCGCCGGCGGCGATCGCGCCACTTTCGCGGATCGCGTCCGCACTCGAATCGGTCACGACCTCGCAAACGAGATCTCCGCTGCGGAATGCCTGCGGCAGGTTGCGCGCCCAGCGCTCGGGGTCCGCGTCGAAGGTCACGCTCTGGCCGGTCTCAACATCGAGGACCTCGATGTCGCGAACCTCGGCGAAGTCTGGGTCGCCCTGGATCTCCAGGTGCGGTCCGTCGATGACGAGGATGGCCACCACGTGCCACTCCACGTGGCCGACGCTGCCATCTGGAACGCTGAACTGGACCTCGATCATCGGGACCTCTCTTGTAGAACCGACTCTCTCGAGCGCGAGACTACCATAACCCATTGGGTTATTCCTACTCTACCCGCGATCATCGGCCCTCTACACCACGCCCTTGAGCAGGATGACGTCGAGGTCGAGCATCCGTTGGGCACGCCAGCGCAAGCGGGCCGCGCGGTCGGGCTCGAGGACGCCCGCGAGACCAAAGAGCTCGGGATCGTCAACCAGGGCCCTGAGCAGCTTGCGCTCATGCTCTGTGAGACGGGGGTGCTCCTGCCGACGGAACGACTGGAAGTACGCGCCGCGGCACAGCGCGGCTTCGACCGGGAAGCTGAAGCCGTGGTCGAGCAGGCCGAGGGCGTGATTGGGCTCGTCGTAGCGAAACTGGCCCGGATGGCGATCCTGGTTGCCGATCAGCGCATCGAAGAAACCGGCGGCCATGGCGTCGTCAGGCACCTCGCGCTTGACGGCTGAGCCCTTCATCGCGGCACCCTCGAGCTTGAGGGCCAGCGAGCCATCGAGCCAGGAGTCGGGATCGGATCCTGGCGGGCCGACCGCTCGATAGACCGTGACCGCTACGAGCCGATCGAACGGATGCCCCAGCTGCCTCGCCAACTGCCAGGCGGCGCATTCGCAAACCGGAGGCGTGTCGAGCGAGTGGCCGTAGTCGCGGGCGATCCGCGGGACGATGCCGTCGTGCGGCTTGTGGAACGCCACGAGGTCGGGCTCCAGCTCCACGTAGAAGACGCTGTTGACGCCGCGCGCGCCAGTCTGATGCGGCTCGTACGCGACCACCTCTCCTTCGAGCAGAGCCCGCTCGACGGGATGCGATCCCTGGAGGTCGAGCAGCCGCCGGATACGGTCGACGTGAGCCATGCCGCGCGCACGCTACCGGCGCACGTAGACGCGCTCCACCGGCTCGTGCGACCGAGTCGGCTACTAGCGCAAGCAGCCGAGGGCCTCCGCGATGAGGTCACGCGCACCGAACACGTCAACGCCCGCCCCGCGGCCGTAAGCGCTCCTCCGGTGGGTGGCAGGAAAGGGCGCTGCGGGCCTCGGCGAGCTTTGCCGACCTGGGAAGGTGCCGGGGCGCCGAGCGGCTCCGTGGAGGCAAAGTCGCCGAGGCGGGTTCCATTTCCTGACAGGACCCGCCGGCCGTGGCGTTGATCCCTCGGGCGTGAACGGTCTCAGCTCACCCCGAACGGCACCAGCTGGAACCGCTCGACGTCCACCAGCCCGCGGTCGGTGATCTTGAGCGCCGGGATCACCGACAGCGCCAGGAAGGACAGCGTCATGAACGGCGCCACGATCTCCACGCCCAAACCCGCCAGCAACGCGTGCAGCGCCTCCAGCCGCTCCACCACGGCCTCCACCGGCTCGCTCGACAGCAGCCCCGCCACCGGCAGCGCCAGCTCGCCGGTCACCGCGCCGCCGTCGGCCACCACGCAGCCGCCGCCGATCTCCTGCAGCCGACCGACGCACGCGAGCATGTCCGCGTCGGTCGTCCCGACCACCACGACGTTGTGCGCGTCGTGGGCGACGGTGGAGGCGAACGCGCCGCGCCGCAGCCCGAAGCCGGTCACCAGCCCGCGGCCGGTGCGGCCCGTCGCGTGGTGGCGCTCGATCACCGAGAGCTTGGCCAGGTCGCGCTCCGGGTCGGCGACGACGCGGCCGTCCACGCGCCGCGGCTCGACCTCGCGCGCGAGCGTGACGAGCTGCTCCGGGACGATCCCGATCACGCGCACCCGCGCGGCTGCGCCGGCGTCGAGGGACAGGTCGGCGACGGTGACCGGCGCGTTGCGCACGGTCTGCAGCACGTGGGCCGGCACCGCGGGCGCATCGAACGGCTCGGCGCGCCCGTCGCGCGCCGCGACCCGTCCCGCGGAGAGCACGAGCGTGGGGGAGAATCGCTCGAGGTCGTCGAGCAGGACGAGGTCGGCGCGGTAGCCGGGCGCGATCGCGCCGAAGCCCTCGAGCCCGTGGGCGCGCGCCGGGTTCAGCGTCGCCATCACCAGCGCGTCCTCCGGCGCGATGCCCTCCGCCACGGCGACGCGGCACATCTGGTTGACGTGACCCTCGCGGAGCAGGAAGTCGGGCTCGCGGTCGTCGGTGCAGAACGCGCAGAAGTCCGGGCCGTAGCGGGCCACGAGCGGCAGCAGCGCGCGCAGGTCGCGCGCGTTGGACGCCTCGCGGATCAGCACCCACAGGCCGCGGCGGCGCTTCTCGAGCGCCTCCTCGAAGGTCGTCGCCTCGTGGTCGGAGCGGATGCCGGCCGCGGCGTAGGCGTCGAGCGCGCGGCCGAGCACGCCTGGGGCATGGCCGTCGGCGTGCGAGGCGCCGCGCAGCTCGAGCTTGGCCAGCACCTGCGGATCGCCGGCGATGACGCCCGGGAAGTTCATCATCTCGGCCACGCCCAGCGCGCGGCGGCGGCGCAGGATCGCGTCCATGTCGCCGGTGGTCAGCTCCCGGCGCGGCGACTCGAAGCCGCTGGCCGGCACGCACGAGGGCGCCATCACGAACACGGTCAGCGGCAGGCCCTCGCTGGCGTCGAGCATCCAATGCACGCCGTCGGAGCCGAGCACGTTGGCGACCTCGTGCGGGTCGCAGACGATCGCGGTCGTCCCGTGGGGAAGGACCGCGCGCGCGAACTCGGCGGGCGTGAGCTTGGAGGACTCCACGTGCACGTGCGCGTCGATGAAGCCCGGCACGAGGTGCTGCCCGCGCGCGTCGATCCGCTCGCCGCCCTCGTAGGCGCCCACGCCGGCGACGAGCCCGTCCGCCACCGCGACGTCCCCGTCCAGCCACTCGCGCGTGAACGCGCAGAACACGCGCGCGCCCTCGATCACCAGGTCCGGCGCCGCATCGCCCCGCGCCACCGCGATCAGCCGCGCGCGGGCACGGCCGCGCGGGGGCGTGGTCACCCGCGCCGCTCCGCGCCGGCGCGCCGCTGCCCGGGGTGCCGCTCCGCGCTCACCGGCGCGACTCCGTCGGCGCCTCGAGCTTGACGTCGAGCCCGTGGGCGCCCGCGTCGAGGGCGGCCGCGATGGCCTCGCCGAGGGCGGCGAGGACCTCGCTGCGCGGGCCGGCCAGCATCAGCTCGCCCGGCCCCGCCTCGCGCGCCAGGCCCGACGGCCCGGCCGCGTCGGTCGCCGCTGCGCGCGCCTCGTCGGGCCCCTCGATCGCGAAGTGTGCGGTCAGCTCGGCGGGCGGGACCGGCACGGCTAGAGCCCGACGATGTCGTCGGGGCGGACGGGGACGCGCGTGAGCGCGGCGCCGGTGGCGGCGCGCAGCGCGCTCACGATCGCGGGGGTGGAGGAGATCGTCGGCGGCTCGCCGACGCCGCGTAGGCCGTAAGGTGCGTCCGGGTCGCCCAGCTCGAGCACGTCGAGGCGCACCGGCGGCATGTCGAGCACGGTCGGGATCAGGTAGTCGGTGAAGGACGCGTTGCGGACCTCCCCGTCGACGACCTGGATCTCCTCCATCAGCGCGAGCCCGAGCCCCTGCGCGATGCCGCCCTCGATCTGCCCCTCGACCGCCTGCGGGTTGATCGCCTTGCCGACGTCCTGCGCCGTCGCGATCTCCACCACGCGCACGAGCCCGAGCTCGACGTCCACGTCGACCACCGCGCGGTGGGCGGCGAACGCGAACGTGACGTGCGCGTCGCCCTGGCCCTTGTCGTCGAGCGGGAAGGTCTGCCGGTGGTGGTACTCGCGCGTCGCCTCGACCGGGCCGGCCGCGAGCAGGTCCACGAGCGAGGCGCCGGGCTCGCCGCCCGCGCGCTCGCGCAGCGCCTCCATCACCGCCTCGCACGCCGCCTGCACCGCCCCGCCGGTCATCATCGTCTGCCGCGACGCCGAGGAGGAGCCCGCGGTGCCGACCTGCGTGTCGGCCGGCAGCACCGCGACGCGCTCGACGCCCAGCTCCTGCCGCGCGATCTGCTCCTGCACGGTCACCAGGCCCTGGCCGACCTCGGCGGCGGCGGTGTGCACCTCGGCCAGCGGCTCGCCGCCCGCCAGCGACAGCCGCACCCGCGCCGTCGAGTAGTCGTCGAAGCCCTCCGAGTAGCCGATGTTCTTGAAGCCGACCGCGTAGCCGACGCCGCGGCGCACGCCCTCGCCGCGCGTCACGTTGGAGACGCCGCCGGGCCACAGGCCGTCGCCGCCCTCCGGCTCCGGCATCGCCACCACCCGCTCGAGCAGCTCCGCCACCGGGGCGGGGCAGCGCACGGCCGCGCCGGTCGGCAGGGTCGAGCCCGTCGAGAGCGCGTTGCGCCGCCGCAGCTCGACCGGGTCCAGCTCCAGCGCGGCGGCGAGCCTGTCCATCTGCGCCTCGTGCGCGAAGCACGTCTGCACGGCGCCGAACCCGCGCATCGCCCCGCACGGCGGGTTGTCCGTGTACACGACGTAGGCGTCGACCTCCGCGTTGGGCACCTCGTACGGGCCGCAGGCGAACGACGCCGCGTTGGAGCAGACCGCCGTGGAGCTGGAGGCGTACGCGCCGCCGTCGAGCAGGATCCACGCGCGCACCGCCACCAGCTTCCCGTCGCGCGTGGCGTGGTGCTCGTAGCGCAGCCGCGCCGGGTGGCGGTGGATGTGGCCGAAGAACGACTCCTCGCGCCCGTACATCATCTTCACGGGACGGCCGGTGTGCAGGGCGAGCATGCAGGCGTGAACCTGCATCGAGAGGTCCTCGCGCCCGCCGAACGCCCCGCCGACCCCGCCGAGCACGAGCCGCACCTGCTCGGGCTCGAGGTCCAGGGAGGCGGCCAGCTGGTCGCGGTCCACGTGCAGCCACTGGGTGGCGATGTAGAGGTCCACGCCGCCGTCCTCGGCCGGCACCGCCAGGCCGGACTCCGGGCCGAGGAAGGCCTGGTCCTGCATCCCGACGGCGTACTCGCCGCGCACCACCACCTCGCCCGACGCGCCCGGGTCGCCGTGCTCGACGTGGACGTGGCGCAGCACGTTGCCGGAGGGGTGCAGCTTCGGCACGGACGGGTCGAGCGCGCGCTCGGGGTCGGTGAGCGGCTCCAGCACCTCCCAGTCGACGCCGATCCGCTGCGCGGCGGCGCGCGCCGTCTCCGGATGGTCGGCGGCCACGAGCGCGACCGCCTCGCCCTGGTAGCGCACGTCCTCCCACGCCAGCACCGGCTGGTCGGCGATCTCCAGCCCGTAGGTCTTGCGCCCGGGCACGTCCTCGTGGGTCAGCACGGCGTGCACGCCGGGCACCCGCAGCGCCGGCCCGACGTCGATCGAGCGGATCCGCGCCCGCGGGTGCGGGCTGCGCAGGGTGGAGCCCCACAGCATCCGGTCCGCCCACAGGTCCGACGCGTAGGCGAACGCGCCCGTGACCTTCGGGATGCCGTCCGGCCGGCGGACGCTCGCGCCGACGCCGGAGGCGGGAGGGGCGATCGTGCTCATACGGCGACCTCCGCCAGCCGCCGGCTCGCCGCCGCGAGGTCGCGCGCGACCGCCTCCTCGTCGGCGGTGCGCAGCTCGCCGCCCTCGACGACGACCCGCCCGCCGACCAGCAGCGTGTCGACCAGCGGCCGCGGGCCCAGCACGAGCGCGGCCACCGGGTCGGCGATCCCGGCGTGGTCGACGCCGTCGATCCGCCACAGCGCCACGTCGGCCACCTTGCCCGGCTCCAGCGAGCCGATCTCGCCCTCGCGGCCGAGGCAGCGCGCGCCGTGGAGCGTGCCCAGCTCCAGCGCCTCGCGCACGGTCAACGCCGCCGGGCCGCCGGCCAGGCGGGCCACCAGCAGCGCCTCGCGCAGCTCGCCGCCCAGCTCGCCCGCCTCGTTGGACGCCGCGCCGTCCACGCCGAGCCCGACCGGCGCGCCCGCGCCGAGCAGCGCCGGCACCGGCGCGATCCCCGCGCCCAGGCGCGCGTTGGAGCTGGGGCAGTGCGCGACGCCCGTCCCGGTCTCGCCGAAGCGCCGCACCTCGTGCTCGGCCAGGTGCACGCAGTGCGCGAGCCACACGTCGGAGCCGAGCCAGCCCAGCTCATCCAGGTACTCGACGGGCCGCACGCCGAACAGCTCGAGGCAGTAGCGCTCCTCGTCCTCCGTCTCGGCCATGTGCGTGTGCAGTCGCACGCCACGCGCGCGCGCCAGCTCGGCCGACTCGCGCATCAGCTCCTTGGTGACGCTGAACGGGGAGCACGGCGCGAGCGCGATCCGCACCATCGCGTCCGGCGCCGGGTCGTGGAAGCGGTCGAGCGCGCGCTCGCACGCCGCGAGGATCTCGTCGCGGTCCTCGCACACCTCGTCGGGCGGCAGGCCGCCGGCGCTGCGGCCGAGGTCCATCGAGCCGCGGCAGGGATGGAAGCGCAGGCCGATCTCGGCGGCTGCGTGGATCTCCACTTCGAGTAGATCCCCGACCGTGCGGGGGAAGAGGTAGTGGTGGTCGGACGCCGTCGTACAGCCCGAGCGGGCCAGGGCGGCCAGCCCGGCGCGCGCGGCGGCCCGCTCGATCTCGCCGTCCAGCCGCGCCCACACGGGATACAGCGCCTGCAGCCACTCGAACAGCGTCGCCTGCTGCGCGAGCCCGCGGGTCGCCCACTGGTAGAGGTGGTGGTGGCAGTTGACGAGGCCGGGCGTCGCGAGGCAGCCGCGGCCGTCGACCCGCGGAGCCTCGCTCGGCGGAGCCGGCCCGGGCCCGACGGCCTCGATCCAGCCGTCGCGGACCACGACGTGCCCCTCGGCGTGCTCGGTGCGGTCGCCGTCCACGGTGGCGATCGCGCAGCCCTCGATCACGAGGCCGGTCATGACGCCCGCGCCGCCGCGCGCACCGCGTCGAGGATCTTCTCGTAGCCCGTGCAGCGGCACAGGTTGCCGGCCAGGGCCTCGCGGATCTCGGGATCGGTGATTGGGTCCCCACCCGCCCTGCGCGCCAGGAGGTCATGCGTGGCCATGATCAGGCCGGGGGTGCAGAAGCCGCACTGCACGGCGCCGGCCGCCACGAACGCCTCCTGCACGGGGTGCAGCTCGCCCTCCTCGCCCGCCAGCCCCTCGACCGTGACGACCTCGCAGTCCTCCGCCTGCCCGGCGAGCACCAGGCATGCGCACACCAGCTCGCCGTCGAGGTAGACCGAGCAGGAGCCGCACTCGCCCTGCTCGCAGGCGTTCTTGGCGCCCGGCAGGCCGAGCCGCTCGCGCAGCACGTGCAGCAGGCTCTCGCCCTCCCACAGGCCGTCGACCTCGCGCCGCTCGCCGTTGATCGTGCAGGTCAGCCTCATCGCTCGCTCCACGCCCACGCCAGCGAGCGCCGCGCGAGCACCGCCAGCGCGTGGCGGCGGTAGGCGGCGCTGCCGCGCACGTCGTCGATCGGGCTCGCGGCGGCGGCCACCAGCTCGCCGAAGCGCGCCAGCGCGGCCTCCTGCGGCGCCGCGCCGCCGTCCCAGTCGAGGGCGCCCGCCGCGAAGCGCTCCGCCTCCGCGGCTCGCACCGGAGTCGGCGCCGCCGAGCCCACGCAGGTGCCCACGCGGCGCTCCTGGGGCTCCAGCGTGAGCGCGAAGGAGCAGACCGCGATCACCATCGCATTGCGCGTGCCGACCTTCGAGAACTGCTGCGGGCCGCTCGCCCGGCGCACGTGGAAGGCGGCGATCAGCTCGTCCTCGGCGAGCACGTTGCGCTTCGGGCCGGTGATGAACTCGCCGATCGGGACGCGGCGCGAGCCACGCGCGGCCGAGGCCAGCTCGACCTCCGCGCCCGCGGCGTACAGGGGCGGGAGGGCGTCGCCGGCGGGCGAGGAGGAGCCCAGGTTGCCGCCGATCGTGCCGCGGTTGCGGATCTGCGGCGAGCCGACGGTCCGCGAGGCGGCGGCCAGGCCGGGCAGCCGGTCGCCCAGCTCGGCGATCGCCCGCGCGTAGCTGACGCCGGCGCCGACGCGCAGCGCGCCGTCGCGCTCCTCCCACTCGGCCAGCTCGCGCACGCGCGTGAGGTCGAGGATCGCCTCGGGGCGCTCGCGCGCGAAGTTGACGTCGACCATCACGTCGGTGCCGCCCCACAGCGGCAGCGCGCCCGGGTGGGCCGCCCTGGCCTCGAGCGCCTCCTGCCAGCCGGCGGGTTGCAGGAACTCCATCGCCGCAGCTTAGGGCCGCGGGCGTTCACGTTTGAACCCCGCCGCCGCTGGCGAACAGCAGGGCATGCTCCGGCGCGTCGCCATCCCCCTGCTCACCGTCGCGGCGCTGCTCGCCGCCGAGGCCTCCGCTCAGGCCAAGGTGTTCCGCGGCGACACGTCGCAGGGGAGGCACGCGTCGCTCGTCGTCGGCTCCGACGGCCTGCTGCGGACCGCCCGCGTCAACTGGCGCTCGCGCTGCCGTGACGGCCGGCTGGTGAGCCGGACCTTCTTCGTTCGCCCGCACACGGAGAGCACGACCGAGAGCTTCACGGACACGGGGACCTACCGCCGTCGCCAGCAGGGCGGCTACCGGCTGCGCTACACCGCGACGATGAGCGGCCGGCGGATCGCCTCCGGGCGGGAGCGCTGGCGCGGCACCTTCCGCGCGACGGTGCTCGTGACGCGCCGCGGGCGCTACGTCGACACCTGCCGCCTGCGCGGTCTGCGCTGGACCGTGCGGCTGGTGCCCTGAAGGAGCCCGTCAAAGAAGCCGACACGCCCGGATGCGACCGATCCGCGGCGCCGGATCGCCACCCGAGGGATCGCCAATAGCACCACTATTGGCTTCACCCTCGTGCGCCGCCCGGCATCCACGGCTCGGCCGCCCCGGACGCGTCGCCCTTCTTTGACGAACTCCTAGGCGGAGGCGGCCCGCAGGGCCTGTGAGAGCGGCGGGCGCTCGTCGACCACGACGGAGCGGGTCTCGAAGCGCCCCCCGGAGGGCACCAGCAGCGGTCCGGGCGCCGCCGCCTCGACGCGCTCCGCCCCGTGGATGCGGCGCTCGGCGGCGGCGAGCACCTCCAGCGCCATCGCGCTCAGCTCCTGCAGCGACTGGTGGCGGTTCTGACGCGTGCCCACGTCCACCTGCGCCATCCGCTCCAGCCCGACCGCCCGCAGCGCGTCGATCAGCATCGCGATCTCGACGCCGTAGCCGACCGGGAACGCGAGCCCCTCCAGCAGCTCGCGGCGCGCCGCCACCTCGCCCGCGAGCGGCTGCAGGAAGGCCGCCAGCTCGGGGAGGTAGAGGTTGAGCAGCGGGCGGGCGACCAGCTCGGTGACGCGGCCGCCGCCGTCGGGGACCACGGTGTCGCCGACGCGCAGAGGGCGGCGGAACGCGCCCTTGACGAAGTCGACCTCCGGCTCGCACAGCAGCGGGCCGAGCAGGCCGGTCACGAAGCCCGCGGTGAAGTCCTCCGTGTCGGTGTCCAGATAGGCGACGACGTCACCGGAGGTGCCCGCCAGCGCGCGCCACATCGCGTCACCCTTGCCCAGGGCGGGGCCCAGCCCCGGCAGCAGCTCGGACTCGTCGGCCACGCGGGCGCCGTGGGCGGCCGCGATCTCGGCGGTGCCGTCGCGCGAGGCGGCGTCCACGACGAGCAGCTCGTCGACGAGGCCGGCGCGCTCGAGCGGGGCGATCGCCTCCAGCACCCGGCCGATCGTGCCGGCCACCTCGCGGGCGGGCAGCACCACGCTGACGGTGACGTCCTTGCGCTCCACCAGCTCGGCGAGCGCGAAGTCCTCGGCCCGGTAGCTGCGGGCGGCCAGCCAGCCGGCTCGCCTCAGGTCGACGGCCAGCCCGCGCGGGGCGCGGCCGTCGGGCCGCCCGGAGGTCGTGACGCGCACCGAGCGCAGGCGGTCGATCGGGACGCCGTGGCGGCTCAGCAGGCGCTCGAGCCCCTCGTCCTCGAGGCCCGCCCGCGGCTCGAGCGGGCCGACCCGCTCGTACGTCTGTGCGGTCAGCGCCAGCGAGGCGCCCGAGAACTGCCAGTGCTCGGTCCGCGCGCCCGGGTGCGCGTGGGCGCGCACGCGGGCGAGCCGGGCGCGCGCCTCGACCTCGCGGCCTTCCCGGACCGCGGGGGCCAGGGCGGCCAGCTCCGCGGCGGAGAGCGCGGCCCGCCCGCCGATCGCCGCCGCGCCGGCCGCGACCGCGGCGAGCTGCGTGGCCAGCCAATCCGGGTCGGCCTGCGAGTCCGCGTCGGTGCTGGCGATCAGGCCCTCGGGCCGCCCGACGGCGAGCAGCCGCCGGCACGCGAGATCCATGCCGAGCGCCCGCGCCGCGCCGACGCCGGGCGCGGGCGAGGTCACCACGTGCAGGACCGGCCCCGGCGCCCCCACGGCCGCCGCGCGGGCACGCGCCTCGGTGGCGTCGCGGCAGCGGTCGAGCACCAGCAGCAGCTCGAAGGCCTCGCGGGGGACGCCGCGCTGGGCGGCCAGCGCGCGCACGCAGGCGCCGACGAGCGCCTCCTCGTCCCGGGCGGGGACGACGACGCAGGCGCGCAGCGCCGGCAGGGGAGCGGGCAGGACGGCCACGGCGGCGGCCGCTTCCCCTCCGCCGGTCACGGCGGCGTGATGGAGCCCTCCGCCGGGCTCCGGGTCCGTTCGCGCGGTCACGGCAGCGGCCGTCCGGCCTCGATGAGCCCGCGCCCGCGCTCGTGGTCCGCGTCGCAGCCGTGCGTCAGCACGCCGACCGCGGTGCCCTGCGCGCCGTACCACACCGTGAACGCGCCGCCGGGGTGGTCGATCAGCCGGGCCGTGTCGAAGCCGTCGCCCCAGGCGACGTGCTTGAGCGTGCGGGTGCCGATCGTCGACCAGAAGCCGGGCGCCGTGGCCCAGCTCGCCTCGCCGCCCGCCGCCGTCGTCCCCGCGACCTTCCCGTGCTCGAGCGCCTCGCCCCAGTGCTCCACCTTCAGCGTGCGACCGGCGGCGGCGTTGCGAGCGAGCGCGAGGTCGCCGACCGCGTAGACGCCCTCGGCGCTCGTGCGCATGTGCTCGTCGGTCACGACGCGGCCCGCGTCGAGCTCGAGGCCGGCGGCCTCGGCGAGCCCGGAGCGCGGCCGCACGCCCGAGGCGAGCAGGACCAGGTCGGCCCGCGCCGGCGCCTTGCCGGGGACGCGCACGAGCCCCGGCTCGATCGCCTCGACCGGCGCGCCGAGGCGCAGCGCGACGCCCAGCTCGACCAGCCAGCTCGCGATCCGCCGCCCGGCCTCGACGCCGAGGCGGGCGGCGTGCGGGACGTGCTCGTCGGAGACCAGCACGACTCGCAGGCCGCGCATGGCCAGCGAGGCGGCGGCCTCGCAGCCGATGAAGCCCGAGCCGACGACGATCGCCGAGTGGGCGGCCTCGGCGCGCCCGCGCAGGTTGCGGGCGTCGGCGAGCGAGCGGACGGTGCGGACCTCCGGGTCGTCGGCGCCGGGAACGGGCAGCCGGATGGACTCCGAGCCGGTCGCCAACACACAGGCGTCGTAGCCGAGCGTCTCGCCGCCCGCGAGGGCGACGGTGCGCGTCGCGGTGTCGAGCCCCTCGACGGGAGTCTCGCGGCGCAGCGTCACCTCCTGCTCGGCGAACCAGTCCTCGCCCTCGAGCGCGATGTCGCCCGCCTCGGCGTCGCCGCGCAGGTAGTCCTTGGACAGCGCGGGGCGCGCGTAGGGGGCGTCGGCCTCGCCGGTGAGGAGCGTCACCTCGCCGTCGCCGCCCGCCTCGCGATAGCCACGCGCCGCGGCCAGCCCGGCGGGGCCGCCGCCGACGATCACCAGGCTGCGAGCGCCGCTCATGCGGGGCGGTCGAAGCGGTCGAGGGCGTAGTCGTCGGTGGGGGCCGAGAGGGCTGGCGCGCCGAAGCGCTCGGCCAGCCGCGCGTGGACCTCGTCGCCGCGCAGGGGGTAGGTCCCCGTCGCGTGGCGCCAGTGGACGGCGAGCAGGCTCCCGCCCGGCAGGAGCGCGCCGTCGACGGCGCCGAGCATGGCCTCGAACGCGGGCGGATCGAGGTAGTAGAGGACCTCCGAGCACACGATCAGCGCGAACGGGCCGGGCGGGAAGGCCTCGGGCAGCTCGCGGCGCTCCAGCGTCACGTTGGCGTGCCCGGCGAGGCGCTCGCTCGCGCGGGCGAGCGCGGCCTTGGCGACGTCGACGGCCAGCAGCCGCTCGCAGCGGGCCGCGAGCCGTTCCGTCAGCACGCCGATCGAGCACCCGACCTCGAGCGCGGAGCCGATCGGGCCTTCGGGGAGCGCGGCGAGCGTGGCCTCGTACTTGGCGCGCTCGTACGGGCTCGATGCGAAGGCCCACGGATCGGCCGCCTCGGCGTACAGGCGGTCGAAGAAGGCGGGTTCGACGCGGTCCCTCACGAGGCCTCCGGCGGGGTGGCCGCCACCGGTGTGGCGAGCCGGCTCACGGCGAGCCCTCCAGGGTGGCGCGCCCGAGCCGGACGAGCATCGGGTCGAGCCGGTGCTGGAGCACGAACAGCTCGAAGTCGCGCCGGGCGCGGTCCAGCGGCGTGCCGGTGGCGAAGGGCCGCGAGCCGCAGGCGCGGGCCGCCTCCTCGAGGATCGTCCGGCCGGCGGTGGCGAGCGCCTCGCGCAGTTGCACCGACAGCTCGCGCAGGCCGGCGTCCGGCGCGGCGTCGGCGCGCGCGGCGGCGTGCTCCAGCCAGCGGTCGATCGTGGCCCGCGCCGCGACGATCCGTCCGGCGCCCAGCGCGCGCAGGTCGTCGGGCTCGCCACGGGCGGCCAGGTCCGCCAGCGCCGCCTCGGCGGCGGCGTCGGCCATGCCGGCCCACGCGGCGGCGGTGCGGATCGCGTCGCCCGAGAACCATGGCTCGCGGCCCAGCTCGCCCGGCTCGCCGAGGACGGCGAGCACCGGGGCGCCGCGGAAGCGCACGCGGTGGCTCTCGGACGCGCGCATCCCGCCGGAGCGGTACCAGCTGCGGTCCACCTCGACGCCGGCGGAGAGGTCCACATAGGCGAGCGCCGGCGGTCCGCCGCCGTCGCGGCGGGCGAGCACGAGCGCGCGGTCCAGGCCGCCGGCGCCCGAGCAGAACACCTTCTCGCCCTCGAGCGTCAACCCGTCCGGCCCCTGCGCCAGCCGCGCCGGCTCGCCCTCGCCCACGGCGGGGTCGGCGCCCCAGACGCCCAGGCGCAGGCCGCCCGCCCGCACCGCGGCCAGCTCGGCCGAGCGCAGGGGCTCCGGCGCCGCGACCGCGACGCGCTCGACGCCGTTGAGATGGCCCTCGAACAGCCGCCCGACGGAGCCGTCGGCGCGCGCCACCGCGCGCACCGCCGCCCACTCCCGCGCGCGCGGGACGCCTTCGCCCGAGACCGTCAGCGCGAGCGCGCCGTCGGCCGCGAGCGCCTCGAACGCCTCGTGCGGGAACGCGGGCGCGGCGTCCAGCGCGGGCGCCGCGGCGGCGATCGTCGCCAGCGTCTGCGGCGAGACGTCCTGCGTCCGGGCGAGTGCGGTCATGCGCGGATACTGCCCGAGAGGGCCGGGTTGCCCACCGGCAGTGGCGCGTTCCAGCTCGGACCGAGTACGGCCGGCTCGAGCCCGTGCGCCCGCGCTGCCGCCACGAGCGGGCCGATCAGCCGGACGGTCTGCTCGCAGCCGTCGCGCCGCGCGCCCGGGCCGAGGCCGTCGTGGGCGAGCACGATCGCGCCGGGCTGCAGCTCCGGCTCGCAGGCGGCCAGCATCGTGCCGGCGTCGTCTCCGCGCCAGTCGTGGGTGTCGACGGTCCAGCCGGCCGCCCGCAGCCCGCGCTCGGCCGCCAGCGCCTCGCTCCACCCCGCCAGGTCGCCCCACGGCACGCGCCACAGTCGCGGATCGGCGCCGAGCCCGCTCAGCACCGTGAGCCCCGCGTCGAGGTCGGCGACGACCGCCGCGCGCCCGGCCGCAGGATGGCGCAGGTGCGCGTGCCCGTGCACCTCCACGCCGTGGCCCTCCGCCAACATCCGCCGCACGACGTCCGGGTGCTCGCGGGCGCGGGAGCCGAGCACGAAGAACGTCGCGCGCGCCCCGGCCTGCGCCAGTGCCGCGAGCGCCGCGGGCGTCCAGTGCGGGTCGGGACCGTCGTCGAAGGTGAGGGCGAGCATGCTCCGAGCGTCCTTCCCGGCGATCGCCCTCCTCAGCCCCCGCTCATCCGCTTCTACCATGCTCGACACCCATGGGCCGCCTTCGCGCACTCACGGCGACGCTGATGGTCGCCGCCGCGGCCCTCACCGGCACGTCCTGCGGGGGCGACTCGGCCCAGGCTCCGGCCGCCGCTGCACCCCCCTCCGTCTACTGGGCGATCGGCGACGGCGGCACGACGGGCGAGGCCGCGCGCGAGGTCGCCGCGCTGGTGGCCCGTGACCGCCCGGACGGGATCCTCTACCTCGGCGACGTCTACGAGCAGGGCACGCCCGAGGAGTTCGAGGAGAACTTCGCCGACGTCTACGGCGACCTCGTGGGCATGATGTGGCCCACACCGGGCAACCACGAGTGGCCCAGCCGCGAGGTGGGCTACGACCGCTTCTGGGAGTGGGTCCGCGGTACGCGGCTCCCGTACTACTACGCGCGCGAGGCGGGCGGCTGGCAGCTGCTCTCGGTCAACTCCGAGGACGCCGGCAACGGCGAGCAGCTGGCCTGGCTGCGCGAGCAGGCGGCCGCCGGCGGCGACTGCCGGCTGATGTTCATGCACCGCCCGCGCTTCACCGCCGGCCTGCACGAGGACGAGCAGGACGAGGTGGCCGGCCTCTGGGACGCGGTCCGGGGCAGCGCCGCCCTCGTGGTCTCCGCACACGACCACAACCTCCAGCGCTTCGAGCCGGTCGACGGCACCGTGCAATACGTCAGCGGCGCGGGCGGCGACGAGCGCTACGAGGTCGACGAGGAGGATCCGCGGCTGGCGTTCGGGGAGGACGACGCCTTCGGCGCGCTGCGCATCGAGCTGCGCCCGGGCCGGGCCGACCTGACCTTCGTGGCCGCCGACGGCACCCCGCTGGACCGCAGCACCGTGACCTGCGGCCGCGACTGAGGGCTCTCAGCGCCGCTATGCTCAGCCCTCCCTGGTGGGCGTAGCTCAGCTGGTAGAGCTCCGGGTTGTGGTCCCGGCGGCCGCGGGTTCGAGTCCCGTCGCTCACCCTCCGAAGGGCCTGCAAATCGGCACCTTCGCAGCGGCTCGCGCCGCGCTCGCGCA
>Ga0136616_10000653_pt1 | contig 16940 bp, 12 predicted proteins | sample AntDrymUQ2992106_2_FD_106648 | JGI IMG/M metagenome (GOLD analysis project Ga0136616, IMG submission 106648) | Polar desert sand microbial communities from Dry Valleys, Antarctica - metaG UQ299 (21.06) | ecosystem: Environmental > Terrestrial > Soil > Desert | place: Antarctica: Dry Valley...
CTGAGCGCGTCGACGGCGACGTCGAGCGCGGCTTCACGGGTCACGGGCCGCACCGCGACGAGCTGGCGTTCCGGCGGGCGGGGCGGGAGTTGCGGGCCTACGGCTCGCGCGGGCAGCAGCGCCTTGGCCTGCTCGCGCTGCTGCTGGGTGAGCGCGAGGAGCTGGCCGCGGAGCGCGGCGCCCCGCCGCTGATGCTGCTCGACGACGTGATGAGCGAGCTGGACGGCGGCCGCCGCGACCGGCTCGTGGAGGTCCTGCGGGCCGGCGGCCAGAGCGTCATCGCCACCACCGACCTCTCGCACGTGCCCGGCGCCGAGGACCCCGCCGTCGAGCGCGTCGCGATCGCCGACGGGCGCGTGCTGCAGGCGGCGGCGGCCGGCGAGGCGCCGACGGAGCGGGCGGCGGGATGAGACGGCGTGCTCGGAGACGGGAGGCGCGATGAGGCGGCGCGGGCCGCGGCCGGTCGGGCTGGCGCTGGACCGGCTGACGGGCTCGATCGCCCCCGCGACGCTGCTCGCGGAGGTCCAGCGGGTGTGGCCGCAGGCCGCCGGCGAGGCGTTCGCGAGCAGGGCGGAGCCGGTCTCCGAGCGCGAGGGCGTGATCACCGTGGCGTGCGCCTCGGCCGTCTGGGCCCAGGAGCTGGACCTGCTCTCCGAGCGCGTGATCGCCGCGCTCAACGACGCGCTCGGGCGACCGGCCGTGCGGCGGCTCCGCCCGCAGGCCGCACCGCACCGCTCATGACCCCGCAGATCCTCGACAGTCGCGTTGCTGTTTTGTCGCGTTTTGCAGGTCTTTCCTTACTCTCCGACCCTCGGTTCCGGGGGGTCCCCCTGCTATAGTGAACGTCATTGAAGGCCTCGTCCGGGCCGCGGACGGCGCACCGTCCGGACGCCGGGGCGATGCCGTGCGGAACGACGGAGGCACATGGTCGGCAACGAAGGCACGAGCGGCAACGACAGGGGCGGCAGCGGCAACGGCGAGCAGCCACGCACGGGCTACGACGCCCAGGACATCACCGTCCTCGAGGGTCTCGAAGCGGTCCGCAAACGCCCTGGCATGTACATCGGCTCCACCGGCGTGCGCGGCCTGCACCACCTCGTCTACGAGGTCGTCGACAACTCCGTCGACGAGGCGCTCGCCGGCCACTGCGACGCGGTGTCCGTGACGATCCACCCGGACAACTCCGTCACGGTCGTCGACAACGGCCGCGGCATCCCCGTCGCCATGATGGAGAAGGAGGGCAAGCCCGCCCTCGAGGTCGTGCTCACGGTCCTGCACGCCGGCGGCAAGTTCGGCGACGGCGGCGGCTACAAGGTCTCCGGCGGCCTGCACGGCGTCGGCTTGTCCGTCGTCAACGCGTTGTCGGAGGAGCTACGCGTCGAGGTTCGCCGCGACGGCTTCGTCCACCACCAGACCTACGTGCGCGGCGTGCCGCAGGCCCCACTCGAGCGCGGCGAGCCGACGCAGGAGACCGGCACGACCGTCACGTTCCTGCCGGACGCCGAAGTCTTCGAGTCGCTGGACCTCGAGTTCTCCACGCTCGAGCAGCGACTGCGCGAGACGGCGTTCCTCACGCGCGGCCTGCGGATCTCGATCACCGACGAGCGCGGCGAGAGCGCCCGCTCCTCCGAGTTCCACTACGAGGGCGGCATCGAGGACTTCGTCACCTACCTCAACGAGAACAAGGACCCGATCCAGAAGAAGATCGTCTTCTTCGAGGGCGAGAGCGGGGAGGGCGCCGTCGAGGTGGCGCTCCAGTGGAACGCCACCTACCAGGAGTCGGTCTTCTCGTTCGCCAACAACATCAACACGCACGAGGGCGGCTCGCACATGTCGGGCTTCCGCTCGGCGCTCACGCGCACGCTCAACCGCTACGCGCGCGAGAAGGGCCAGCTCAAGGAGAAGGACGAGAACCTCACCGGCGAGGACATCCGCGAGGGCCTCACCGCGGTGATCTCGGTGAAGCTCACCGACCCGCAGTTCGAGGGGCAGACGAAGACCAAGCTGGGCAACCCCGGGATGGAGGGCTTCGTCGCCTCCGTGGTCAACCAGAAGCTGGCCGAGTTCCTCGAGGAGAACCCGCAGGAGGCCGGCCAGGTCGTCCGCAAGGCCGTCTCCGCCGCCCAGGCCCGCGCCGCCGCGCGCAAGGCGCGCGACGCCACGCGCAAGTCCGCCATGGGCGGCATGGGCCTGCCGGGCAAGCTCGCCGACTGCACGATCAAGGACCCGGCGCTCACCGAGCTGTTCATCGTCGAGGGCGACTCCGCCGGCGGCTCGGCCAAGCAGGGCCGCGACCGCTCGACGCAGGCCGTCCTGCCGCTGCGCGGCAAGATCCTCAACGTCGAGAAGTCGCGCATCGACAAGGTGCTCCAGAACCAGGAGATCCAGGCGCTGATCACGGCCCTCGGCACCGGCGTGCGCGACGAGTTCGACACGGGGCGGCTGCGCTACCACAAGATCATCCTCATGACGGACGCCGACGTCGACGGCGCGCACATCCGCACGCTGATCCTGACGCTGCTGTTCCGCGAGATGCAGGAGCTGATCGAGGGCGGCTACATCTACATCGCCAAGCCGCCGCTGTACAAGCTCGTCCAGGGCAGGCGCGAGCGCTACATCGAGAAGGACTCCGAGCTGGAGGAGCAGCTGCTCGGCGACAAGCTCGAGCGCTTCCAGATCGCCGACCACGCCGGCGAGCCGTTCAAGCTCACCGACACCCGCTGGCAGCGCTACACGCGGCTGCTCAAGCAGTACGAGGGGTGGGCCAGCGCGCTGCGCGCCGACCACGGCAACGAGGTCGTCACGTTCCTCGAGGAGTCCCAGATCCTCGACGAGCAGGTGACGACCGTCGAGGCGCTGGCCGCGCTGATGGAGCGCGACGATCCCGAGACCGAGCCCTACACGACCGAGCTGGTGTCCACCGACGACGGCGTCGTCCGCATCCGCGCGGTCGAGAAGAAGTCGAGCATGGCCCGCACCCACCGTGTGCGCAAGTCGCTGTTCGACGCCAACGAGTACCGCCAGCTCGCGCGCGTGCACGCCGAGCTGGTCAAGCTGGCCGGCACGCCGCCGTTCACCGTGAAGCTGGGCGAGGAGTCCGACGAGGCGCTGTCCTTCGAGGAGCTCCGGCGCACGGTCATGGAGGTCGCGGGTAAGGGCGTCAAGCTCCAGCGCTTCAAGGGCCTCGGCGAGATGAACGCCGACCAGCTGCGCGAGACCACGATGGATCCCGAGACCCGCACGCTCGCGCAGGTCACGATGGACGACGCTGCCGTCGCCGACCGGCTCTTCACGATGCTGATGGGCGACAAGGTCGAGCCGCGCAGGGAGTTCATCGAGGAGAACGCCCGCGTGGCGACGCTGGACGTCTAGGGAACGCAGATGGCCACTTCAGACATCATCTCCGGCGGCAACATCGAGCCCCGCGGGCTCGAGGAGGAGATGCGCTCCTCCTACCTGGACTACGCCATGTCCGTCATCGTCGGGCGCGCGCTGCCCGACGTCCGCGACGGCTTGAAGCCCGTCCACCGGCGCGTCCTGTTCGCGATGAACGAGAACGGGCTGCAGCCGAACCGCCCGTACGCGAAGTCCGCCCGCATCGTCGGCGAGGTGATGGGCAAGTACCACCCGCACAGCGACAGCGCGATCTACGACACGCTCGTCCGCATGGCCCAGGAGTTCTCGATGAGCGTGCCGCTCGTCGACGGCCAGGGCAACTTCGGCTCGGTCGACGACGACCCCGCCGCCGCGATGCGCTACACGGAGGCGCGACTCTCGCCGCTCGCCCGCGAGATGCTGCGCGACCTGGACGCCGACACCGTCGACTTCCAGCCCAACTACGACGGCCAGAACAACGAGCCCGTCGTGCTGCCGTCGCGCTTTCCGAACCTGCTCGTCAACGGCTCGAGCGGCATCGCCGTCGGCATGGCGACGAACATCCCGCCGCACAACCTGCGCGAGACGATCGCCGCCACGATCGCCTACATCGACGACCCGGAGATCGACACGCCGGCCCTGATGCAGCACATCAAGGGCCCGGACTTCCCGACGGGCGGCGTGATCCTCGGCCTCAGCGGCATCCGCGACGCCTACGAGACCGGCCGCGGCCGCGTCCGCGTGCGGGCGCGTGCGCACATCGAGCCGCTGAGCCAGGGCAAGGAGGCGATCATCGTCACCGAGCTGCCCTTCCAGGTCAAGAAGGGCGGTGAGGGCGGCCTGATCCGCAAGATCGCCGACCTGCACGCCGAGAAGAAGCTCTCCGAGATCACGAACATCGAGGACCACTCCGACCGCAAGGGCATGCGGATCGTGATCGAGCTCAAGCGCGACGCCAACCCGAAGGTCGTGCTCAACAAGCTCTACAAGCACACCGCGATGCAGACGACGTTCGGCGTCAACACCGTCGCGCTCGTCGACAACGTGCCGCGGACGCTGCCGCTGCGCTCGCTGCTGCACAACTACCTCCAGCACCAGCGCGAGGTCATCGTCCGGCGCTCCAAGCACGAGCTGCGCGCGCTGGAGGCCCGCGTGCACCGGCTCGAGGGCCTGCTGATCGCGCTCGACCACCTGGACGACGTGATCGAGCTGATCCGCGGCTCGCGTGACCGCGACACGGCGCGCACGGGGCTGATCGAGCGCTTCGAGCTGACCTACATCCAGGCCCAGGCGATCCTCGAACTGCGCCTGCAGCAGCTGACCGCGCTGGAGGCCGACGCGCTGCGCCGCGAGCACGCCGACCTCGTGGAGCGCATCCGCGAGCTGCGCGAGCTGCTCGGTGACGAGGACAAGGTGCTCTCGCTGATCAAGGAGGAGCTGCAGGAGATCGCCGACCGCTACGGCGGCGAGCGGCGCACGAAGATCGCGCCGGCCGAGGACGACCTCGACATCGAGGACCTGATCCCCGACCAGCAGATGGTGATCTCGATCACCAACTCCGGCTACATCAAGTCGCTCCCGCTGGCCACCTACCGCCAGCAGCGCCGCGGCGGGATCGGGATCATCGGGATGGACACGAAGGAGGACGACTTCATCGAGCACCTCTTCGTGTGCTCGACGCACGACTACCTCCTGTTCTTCACCAACCGCGGCAAGATCTACCGCTGCAAGGTCTACGACCTGCCCGAGGCCGGCCGCACGTCCAAGGGCCGCTACCTCGGCAACGTGCTGCCGCTGCGCGAGGGCGAGCGGGTGCAGTCCGTGGTGGCGACGCGAGACTTCTCGGAGACGCAGTACCTGATGTTCGCCACCCGCCGGGGCGTCGTGAAGAAGACCGAGTTCCCGGCCTACAACACGCCGATCAAGGCGGACGGCATCATCGCCATCAAGATCCGCGACGACGACGAGCTGGTCGCCGTGCGCCGCGTCGACCCCGGCGACGAGATCCTGATGGTCTCCCACGCCGGCCTGACCGTGCGCTTCCGCGAGGAGGACGCCCGCTCGATGGGCCGCGACACCAGCGGCGTGCGCGGCATGGACGTCTCCGGCAAGGACAACTACGTGCTCGCGATGGACGTGGCCCGGCCCGGCCAGGACCTCCTGGTCGTCACCGAGAACGGCTACGGCAAGCGGACGGGGATCGACGAGTACCGGCTCACCACGCGCGGCGCCAAGGGCGTCAAGACGATCGCCTTCACCGAGAACAAGGGCCTGCTGGCCGCCGCGCTGGTGGTCAAGGAGCACCAGGAGCTGGTGTTCATCTCCCAGAACGGCATCGTCCAGCGGACCGGCGTGCGCGGCATCAACCGCTACGGCCGGACGTCGCAGGGCGTGCGGCTGATGAAGCTGCGCGACGCCGACGAGGTCTCCGCCGTGGCGCTGGTCGTCGAGTCCGACGCGCCGGCCGTCGTCGCCGACGTCGCCGAGCCCATGTCGCTGGACGCCTCCGGCGGCGGCGACGAGCCGCGGCTGGACGGCGACGGAACCGCCGAGAACCCGGCGGACCCGACCGACGACTCGACGCTCACCCCGCCGGAGGTCTCCGAGGACGACCTCGAGCCCTGATCGGTGGATCCACGCTGAGCCGGCCGCGCCCGCATGGTGGACGTCCCCCCGTTTCGCTACTCTGGCTCCACCAGAGAAAGGGGGTGGTCCGAAGTTGAGTGACAGTCATTACGGGACCCTGGAGGTGTCCGGCCGCTAGACAGCCGGAGCTGGTCCCGCGGAAGCGGAATCCAAACCGAGACACCGCCGGCAGCGGTGCTGGAGCTGGTCCCCCCAGCCGTGTAGTCAGCCGATGTCGGCACAGTCCAGCGAAGCAGCGCCGAGGGCGCCGCAGGTCGATGCGGCGCCCTCGGTCGTTAACGGCGCGCGGAGACGCAGGTCGGTTCGCCGGGTTCGCCGGCCGATTGGCCGGTCTGCCGCCGACGGCGGCGAGCCGCTCCACCCTTAAGGCGGCTGGGTAGGGAGGGGAGGGGGCCGGCGTCGCTGGGCTCCGACGTCGATCCGGTCTGCTCGTCGAGGGGCGGGTCGACGAACGCGACCGTAGGCGTCGTCAACGTCGAGCCGGTCGGGTCACGTCGGGGCGGGTCGACGAACGCGACCGTAGGCGTCGTCAACGTCGAGCCGGTCGGGTCACGTCGGGGCGGGTCGACGAACGCTCCCCCCCGGAGAGGTCGGCCGCGGCCGATTCGCCACCCTCCTACCCAGCCGCTGTAAGCGCTCGTGCCAGAGCGGGCGCACCGAGGGCCGGCGCCCAACCCAGCCCCGCCGGTGTCAGGCCGCCTCGTACAACAGGTACTGCTTCCAGGTCGCCGGGATCGTGGGCGAGGCGAGCTGGATGAAGATGTGCGCGTTCGGGGTGCGGGGCTTGACCCGCGGGTGCATGTTGATCTGGTGCGGGAGGCGGTCGCCCTTGCGGCGGTTGCAGGGCGCGCAGGATGCGACGATGTTGTCCCAGCCCGAGCCGCCGCCCTTCGAGCGCGGGATCACGTGGTCGACGGTCAGGCTCGTGCGCGCGCCGCAGTACTGGCACGTCCACCCGTCGCGCGCGAACACGGCGCGGCGGGTGATCTTGCGCTTGTGGGTGTCGCGCGGGATCCGCACGTACGTGATGAGCCGGATCACGACCGGCCGCGGCAGCGAGCCGGTCGCCCAGTGCAGGTCGCGCGTGCCGATCTCGATCACCTCGGCCTTGCTCTTGAGCAGCAGCACGGTCGCGCGCCGGACGGTGCAGACGTTGATCGGCTCGTACGTCGCGTTGAGGACGAGCACACGACCCCCGGACCAACGGCCTGAGCCGTCGGAAGCTGGTCCGTGCCGCTGGTGGTCTGCGGGCGGCACGGACCCCAGTGGCGCTGGGGGTACGGTGGCGGTGGCCATCGGTCCGCGGAAGTGTAGCCGAGCGGACCCCCGGCAACCCGCCGTGTGGCGCGGTCCGCGAGGGGTCGCGCCGGCGCCGCGCGCGCCCCTACAGCGTCGCGCTGCGGCCGGCGATCGCCGCGCGCAGCCGCGTCCGGAACTCCTCGACGGCCATCGTCTCCTGCTCGGAGACCCCGTAGCGCCGGAGCGTGACCTGCTCCTCGGCCACCTCGCGCTCGCCGATCACGAGCACGTTGGGGATCTTGCGGGTGACGGCCTGGCGGATCGCCTTGCCCATCGACATCTCGCCCGGGTCGACCTCCGCGCGCACGCCCTCCTCGCGCAGCGCGGCGGTGAGGTTCTCGGCGTAGTCGCGGAAGCGGTCGGCGACCGTGATCGAGCGCACCTGGACCGGGGCGAGCCAGGTCGGGAACGCGCCGCCGTAGTGCTCGAGCAGGAACGCGATGAAGCGCTCGTGCGTGCCCAGCGGGGCCCGGTGGATCACGTAGGGCCGGTGCTCGCGGTTGTCGGCCCCCTGGTACGTGAGCCCGAACCGCGCCGGCTGCGCGAAGTCGACCTGGTTGGTGCTGGCGCTCTCCTCACGGCCGGTGACCGAGCGGAACTGGATGTCGATCTTGGGCCCGTAGAACGCGGCCTCGCCGCGGCCCTCCGTGTAGGGCACGCCGACCTCGTCCATCGCCTCGCGCACCAGGCGCTGGGTCAGCTCCCACGCCGGCGGGTCGTCGACGTACTTCTCGCGCCCCTTGTCGGTCGTCGGGTCCCAGGTCGAGAAGCGCATCGAGTAGTCGCTCAGGCCGAGCACCTCGTAGAGGTCCAGGTGCAGCTGGATCACGTCGACGAACTCGTCCTTGACCTGGTCCTCGGTGCAGTAGATGTGCGCGTCGTTCATCGACATCCCGCGCACGCGCAGCAGGCCCGACAGCGCGCCGGAGTCCTCGAGCCGGTAGACCGTCCCGTACTCGGCCAGGCGCAGCGGCAGGTCGCGGTAGCTGCGCGGGCGCGCCGCGTAGACCATGTGGTGGTGCGGGCAGTTCATCGGGCGCAGCACGTACTCCGCGCGCACCACCGCCTCGCCGTCGCCGTCGCTCTCCTCCTCCACGCCGTGGTCCTGGATCGCCATGCGCGGATACATGTGGTCCTCGTAGTAGGGCAGGTGGCCCGAGCGGTAGAAGAGGTCGGTCTTGGCCAGGTGGGGCGTCGACACCCGTTCATAGCCGCGGCGGAACTCGTACTCCTTGGCGAGCTTCTCCAGCTCCTCGCGCAGCACGGTGCCGTTGGGCAGCCACAGCGGCAGGCCGGGGCCGACGTCGGGCTCGATCACGAAGATGTCCAGCTCGCGGCCGAGCTTGCGGTGGTCGCGCTCCTGGGCCAGCTCGAACGCGCGGATGCGCTCCTGCAGTTCCTTGCGCGAGCGGTAGGCCCACGCGTAGATCCGCGTCATCATCACGTTGCGCGAGTCGCCGCGCCAGTAGGCGCCGGCGATCGAGCGCAGCTTGAACGCGTCCGCCGGGATCTTGCGGGCGGTCTCCACGTGCGGGCCGCGGCAGAGGTCGACGAAGCCGTTCGTGCGGAAGAACGACAGCGTCGCGAGCTGCTGCGTGTCGGCCAGCTCCGCCGCGTACTCGCGCTTGTAGGGCTCGTGCATCGCCTCCAGGCGTTCCAGCGCGTCCGCCACGGGCAGGTCCTCGCGCTCGAAGCCGGGCCCGCCGGCCAGGATCCGCCGCATCCGCTTCTCCAGCTCCGGGAAGTCGTCCTCGCTCAGCGGCTCCGAGAGCACGAAGTCGTAGTAGAAGCCGTCGTCGATCGGGGGCCCGAAGCCGAGCGTCGAGCCGGGGCGCAGCTCGAGCACCGCCATCGCCAGCACGTGGGCGAGGCTGTGGCGGAGCCGGTAGAGGTCATCCTGCTGCGCCGCCTCGGGCTCGGTGGTCTGCGCGGCCATCGGCCCCAAGGATAGGCTCCGCGCGCTAGTCGAGCGTGACCGAGCCGACCTCGCCGGCGAGCGCGAGGCGGACCGCCTCGGCCTCCTCGGGCGACAGCTCCCGCTCACCCTCGCCGCCGCGCACCTGCTTGCAGTACAGCCGCGCCGTCTCGCGGTTGGCGATCGAGGAGAGCACCACCCCGCTGCGGTCGGCGTCGAGCAGCGCGAGTGAGGTCGACTGGTGCCCGGTCAGCTCGCCGTAGGCGTCGTAGCGCACGAGCGCGCGGTAGGCGATCGCGCCGTCGAGGCGCTCCTCGGCGGCGGCCATGCGCTCCTCGAGGCGCTCGGCGATCTCCTCGACACGGCCGTGCAGCGCCTCGAAGGCCGACTGCAGCGAGCCGGCGTGCGCGACGAGGTCGTCCCGGCCGCTCTGGCCCAGGACCGCTCGCTGGTCGCCCCGCAGCCGGCGCACGCGCATGGCCAGCACGATCGCCAGCAGCAGCGCGATCAGCGCCACCGCCCCGGCCGCGAGGGCGGCGATCCCCGCGGGCTGCGTGAGCTCGTCCACCGGGTCCTAGCCCTCCTGGAAGATCGCCTGGTACTCCGCCTCGTTGTTGTCGGTCTTCTCCTCGCCGGGGACCGGCGCGACGCGCACGGCGATCGTGATCGCGGCGCCCAGCGGCGGCGGCTCCTCGAGCGCCAGCTCGGCGGTCGCGCTGGCCTGCGGGGCGATCTGGTCGATCCTGTCGTTGAGGACGACCGGCTCGCCGCTGCCGCCCTCGATGCGCACGGTCACCCGGACGTCGAACTCGTCGTTCTCGCCGCCGTTGGTGAAGGCGACCGAGAAGGTGGAGTCCGGGGCGAAGGTCAGCTGGTTCGGCGCGTCCGGCTCCAGCGTCGCGTCGCCGTAGGTGACCGAGTCGATGTTCGTGCCGTGCAGCCCCGGACCGGTCGGCTCGTCGGCGTTGCGCCCGGCGCCGGCGGAGAGCTGCTGACCGAGCTGCGCGGCCACGGTCGCGGGCTGCAGCCACTCGAGCGTGGGCAGGAACTGCGAGCGAGCGATCTGCTGGCCGCCGATCTCGTCCTCGTCGAGCGCGGCCTGGATGAACGGCATCACGCGCGTCTCGTACGCGACGTCGGAGGAGAGGAACACCTGCATCTGGCCCGCGATCTGCTGGATCGCCTCGTCCGCCGCGTCCCCGGAGTCGCCGAGCGCGGCCCCGATGCGCTGGGCGATGTAGTCGAGCCCGTCGCGGCGCCACTCGAGCGCGACGAGCAGCGACTGGTGGGCGCCGCGCATCTCGTCGGGGACGTCGAGCCCCTCGGCCTGCGTGAGCTGCTGGTCGGCCTGCACGCGGAAGCTGGACACCGCCGTCTGGAGGTCCTGGGGCGACTCGCTGCCGCCGTCGCCGAGCAGGCGGAAGAACTCCGTGCCGACCTGGGTGCTGGACTCGCTCGCGATCGCGGAGACCTCGCTGTTGTAGTCCTTGAGCGCGTTCTCGCGCTGCGAGTTGCGGCAGCTGTTGAACACGAACACCAGCAGCAGCAGCAACACGAGCAGCACGACGCCCGCGATCGCGCGGCGCACGAGCAGCGTCTGAGAATCGGCGGCGACTTCCCCCTCGGGCGCGCGGCGGCGCCGCAGCGACCCCTTGCGGGGCTCGTCGTCCTCGTCGAAGAAGGACACGGTCGGGTCGCAAGTATGACCGCCCGGTCGGCCGGAAGCAGCCCGGGGGCCCGGCAGGGGACTCGCGGGCGCCGCCGAACCAGGCTCCGATGGAGGCCACGGAGGAGCGCCCGGCAGGCCCGCCGGCCGCGGGCGGCCCGGCCGTGCTCGGCCGCTACCGGCTCGGGGCGCGCCTCGGCTCCGGCGGCTTCGGCACGGTCTACGCCGCCCACGACGAGCGGCTCGACCGCCCGGTCGCGGTCAAGGTCATCCCCGTGAGCGCGCCGGCGCCCGAGCGCGCGTCGCGCGAGGCGCTCGCGGCGGCGCGCCTCGACCACCCCGGCATCGTCGGCGTCTTCGACGCCGGCGAGGACGCCGAGGCGCGCTACCTGGTGTCCGAGCTGGTCCACGGCCGCACGCTGGACCGGCTCGCGGCCGCCGGCGAGCTGTCGGACCGCGACGTGCTGCGCGTCGGCCTCGCGCTCGTGGACGCGCTCGAGCACGCCCACGAGCGCGGCGTCATCCACCGCGACGTCAAGCCGCAGAACGTGATCGTCCCCGACCGGCCGCGCTCGGCCCGCTCGGCGGCGAAGCTGACCGACTTCGGGGTCGCCCACCTGGCCGGCGACGCGCCGCTCACGCGCACGGGTGACGTCGTCGGCACGCTCGCCTACATGGCGCCGGAGCAGGCCGACGGCCGCCGCGCCGACGAGGGCGCGGACCTGTACTCGCTCGCGCTGGTCCTCTACGAGGGGTTGGCGGGGGTGAACCCCGTGCGGGCCGGGAGCCCCGCCGCGACCGCGCGGCGCCTCGGCACCGTCCTCCCGCCGCTGCAGCGCAGGCGCAAGGACCTGCCGGGCGACCTCTGCGCCGCGCTGGACAAGGCGCTGCGCCCGCGGCCAGAGGACCGCGGGACGCTCGCCGAGCTCGCCGGTGAGCTGGCGGACGGGCTGACGGCGGTCTCCGACGCGGGCGGCACGATCCTCGCCCACCCGCTGGAGCGCCCGCGCACCGCCGCGCTGTCTCCCGCCGCCGGGCGGGGCCTCGCGGCGCTCGCGGCGGGCGCGCTCGCGGCGGGCGCGGCCTCGCTCGTGCCGGGCGCGCCGGTCGCTCCGCTCGCCGCGGCGGGCGGAGCCGCGGTCGCGGTCGCGCTGCTGCCGCGCGCGGGCTGGCTGGCCTGCACCCTTGCCGCCGCCGCGCTGCTGGCGGGCCCGCGGCCCGGTGCGGCGCTCGTCGTGCTGGCGGCCGGGCTCGCGCCGCTGCTGGTTCGCGGCAGCGGCCGCGCGTGGGCGCTGCCCGTCGCCGCGCCGCTGCTCGGCCTCGCGGCGCTGGCCTGCGCCTTCCCGGCGCTCGCGGGGCGCGCCCGCGGGGCGTGGCAGCGCGCCGCGCTCGGCGCCGCCGGCCTGTGGTGGGTGCTGCTGGCCGAGGCGCTACTCGATCGCCGGCTGCTGGCCGGGTCGCCGCCGCCTGCCGGCTGGGAGCGCGACGCGGGCCGCGCGCTCGACGGCGTCCTGTGGCCGCCGCTGACCTCCGGCCTGGTGGCGATCGCGGCCGTCTGGGCCCTCGCGGCCCTGGTCCTGCCGTGGCTCGTGCGCGGCCGCTCGGCGGCCGCCGACTTCGTCGCGGCGAGCGCGTGGGCGGCCGGGCTGGGCGCCGGCACCGGCGCGGTCGCCGAGTGGGCGGGAGCCGCCGCTCCGCGCGGGCTGGCGGCCGGCGCCGTGGCCGCCGGCGCGCTCGCCCTGGCGGTGCCGCGCCTGCTGCCGCGGGATATCGTGGAGCACGAGCCACCCCCGCCATGAGCGTCCTGCGCAACCTGGAATCCAAGCTGGCCGGCCTCGTGGAGGGCACGTTCTCGCGTGCCTTCAAGTCCGAGGTCCGCCCGGTCGAGATCGCGCGCAAGCTGACGCGCGAGATGGAGGAGCACAAGGTCACGTCGCTCTCGCGCACCTACGCGCCCAACGAGTACGCCGTCTGGCTCTCGCCCGCCGACCGCAGGCAGTTCGAGGACTACGAGGACGACCTCGCGACGGAGCTGTCGGGCTACCTGATGGAGCACGCCCGCCGCGAGCGCATCGCGCTCGTCACCGCCCCGGCGATCACGTTCCGCACCGACGACCGCCTGCGCCTGGGGGAGTTCGGCATCCAGGCGCGGATGGTGCGGCCCGCCGACGACGCGTCCGAGGCGCCGAGCCAGGGCGACGAGGGGCACACGATGGTCTACACGGCGTCAGAGCGGCTCGCCGAGCCGCTGCGCGAGCCCGACCACCGCCGCGGGAGCGCGAAGCTCCGCTACGAGGGCAAGACCGCGGTGCTCGCCCAGGGCGGCGGCGTGATCGGCCGCTCGCGCGACTGCGACGTGGTGCTCTCCGACCAGAACGTCTCGCGCCACCACGCCGAGGTCCGGCCCAGCGGCGGCTCGTGGATCGTCAAGGATCTCGGCTCGACCAACGGCGTCAAGGTCAACGGCCGGCGAATCCAGGGCCCGCAGTCGCTCAAGCGCGGCGACACGATCCAGCTCGGCACGGCGCGCGTGACCTTCGAGCAGGAGTAGGCGATGGCCCTGGACCCGGTCGCCGTCGCGCTCAAGTTCGGCTTCCTCGCCGTGTTGTACGTGTTCCTGCTGTGGATGGCCCGCTCCGCCCTGAAGGACCTGCGCCGCGGCGCGAGCGCCGCACCGGACGCGACCTCCGACGACGCGACCGGCATGCACGTCGCCTCCGCCGGGCTCGGCGGCGCGTCCGCCGACGGCGGCGAGCCCAAGCTGCGCGTGGACACCGCTGCCGGCCTGCGCGCGGGCTCGGCGTACTCTCTGTCGGAGGGCGCGGTGCTCGGGCGGTCCGAACAGGCCGACATCCAACTGGAGGACACCTTCGCGTCCTCCCAGCACGCCCGCCTCGCGCTGCACGGCGACGTCATGGTGGTGGAGGATCTGGGCTCGACGAACGGCACGTATCTCAACGAGGAGCCGCTGCGCGGCCCGCAACCGCTGCACCCCGGCGATCGCATCCGCATCGGTGATTCGTCGTTCACGTTCGAACGCTGAGCATGCTCCGCATCTCCGAACAGTTCCACGCCTCCGACCTCGGCCGCCAGCGCCGCGGCAACGAGGACAACTACTTCGTCCGCGCGCCGCTGTTCGTCGTCGCCGACGGCATGGGCGGCGCGCAGGCCGGCGAGGTCGCCTCGGAGATGGCGGTGGAGTCCTTCGAGGGGGAGCTGCCCGCCGGCGCGCCGGCGCAGGTGCTCGCGGAGGCGATCCGCGCCGCCAACCGGCGCATCCACGAGCGCTCGCACGCCGAGGAGCAGTACGCGGGCATGGGCACGACCTGCACCGCCGCCTACGTCGGCGAGGCGGAGGTGACGATCGCCCACGTGGGCGACTCCCGCGCCTACCTGTGGCGCGGCGGCGAGCTGGTGCGGCTCACGCACGACCACTCGCTCGTCGGTGAGCTGCTCGCGCGCGGGAAGATCACCGAGGAGCAGGCCGAGGCGCACCCGCAGCGCAACGTGATCACGCGTGCGCTCGGCGCCGACGCCGACGTGCGCGTCGACGTCGAGGCGTTCGAGGCGCACGACGGCGACGTCTTCCTGCTGTGCTCGGACGGCTTGACCGGGATGATCCAGGAGCCGGGCGTCCGCCCGTTCCTGCAGGGCATGACGAGTCTCGAGCAGGCCGGCCGCGGCCTGATCGCCGCGGCCAACGACGCGGGCGGGCGCGACAACATCACGGTGATCCTCTTCCGCCTCGAGGACGTCGACGGGCCGGCGGCGCACGCGCAGGCCGCCGCCGGCAGCGATGATCCCGACGAGACGAGCGAGTACGACGTCGTCGCGGGCGAGGAGACCGAGGCGGAGTACCGCGCCGGCGGGACCACGGCGCTGTCGACCGTGCGCCCGCGCGAGGAGGCCGAGGCCCCGCGCCGCACCGTGCAGCTGCCCGACGGCACGCCTCCCGAGGCGCAGCCGCCGGTGGAGCGCCCGCGCAAGCGCCGCCGCCGCCGGATCCCCGCCGCCGCGATCGTCGTGGTCGTCCTGGCGGTCATGGTCCTCAGCGCCTTCTGGGTCGCCACCCGCGCCGTCTACTTCATCGGCGTCGACATCGAGCGGGGCAACACCGTGACGATCTACCGCGGCCTGCCGATCGACCTCCCGCTCGGCCTCGAGCTGTACAGCCGCTACGCGGGCTCCGGGGTCACGCTGCAGTCCGTCCCGGCCGCGCGCCGCACGTCGTTCACGGATCACAAGCTGCGCTCCAAGGACGACGCCGAGAACCTCGTGATCCAGCTCGAGCGCGGGCAGCTGGCCTCGTGAGCGCCCGCAACCGCGAGTTGATGGCGCTGCTGCCGGCGTCGCTGCTGCTCACCGCCGGCTTCGCCGCCATCTTCATCCAGCAGTCCGAGCAGCTCTCCGACGTCTCGCTCACCTACGGCGCGGTCTTCCTCGGGCTGTGCGTGGCCGGGCACTTCGTGATCCGCTTCACGCTGCCCTACGCGGATCCCTACCTGTTCCCGCTCGTGAGCGTGCTCGCCTGCTTCGGGCTCGTGGTGATCTACCGGATCGACGAGACGCTGGCGCGCGAGCAGGCGCAGTGGTTCGTGGTGGGCCTCGTGCTGTTCGCCGCCACGATCGTGCTGTTGCGCGACTTCCGGGTGCTCGAGCGCTACCGCTACACGATCGCGCTGGCCGGCCTCCTGCTGCTGCTGCTGCCGCGCGTGCCGGGCATCGGCCAGCAGGTCAACGGGGCCTACCTGGGCGTCAAGCTCGGGCCGGTCGCGTTCCAGCCGGCGGAGTTCGGCAAGATCGCCATCATCATCTTCCTGGCGGCATACCTGCGCGACACGCGCCAGGTGCTCGTGCAGGGCTCGCGCCGGTTCCTCGGCGTCACGCTGCCGCCGCTCAAGCACCTCGGGCCGCTGCTGGTGGTGTGGGGCGCGGCGATGTTCATGCTCGTGTTCATCCGCGACCTCGGGTCGTCGCTGATGTACTTCGGCGGCTTCCTCGCGCTGCTCTACGTCGCCACGAACCGGCTCTCGTTCGTGACGATCGGGATGGCGATGTTCGCGCTCGGGGCGTGGTTCTTCGCGTCCACGGTGGGCCACGTGCGCGACCGCGTGGACATCTGGCTCGACCCGTTCAACCCGGAATGGGTCGACCGCGAGGGCTACCAGATCGCCCAGTCCGTCTTCGCGCAGGCCGACGGTGGGCTGTTCGGGACCGGCTTCGGCGCGTCGCTGCTGCGCGGGCCCGGGGGGGAGACGCTGATCCCGGCGCCGCAGACAGACCTCATCTACTCGGTGATCGTCAACGAGGTCGGGCTCGTGGGCGGGTGCGGACTGCTGCTCGTCTACCTGCTGCTCGTCGAGCGCGGCTTCAAGGTCGCGATGGTCTCCGGCGACTCGTTCTCCAAGCTGCTGGCCACGGGGCTCACGGCGGTGCTGGCGCTGCAGGTGTTCGTGATCATCGGCGGCGTCACGCGCGTGATCCCGCTGACGGGCGTGACGCTGCCGTTCGTCTCCTACGGCGGCTCGTCGATCGTGGCCAACTTCGTGCTGCTGGCGCTGCTGCTGCTGATCTCGGACCGGGCGCGGCGGCCGGGCGGGACCCGACCCGCGGGGAGGAACCCGCGGTGAACCCGCCCGTCACGCGCCTGTTCGCGCTGGTGCTCGTGCTGTTCGCCCTGTTGGTGGCGTTCACGTCGCGCTGGACGGTGTTCGAGGCGGAGGCGCTGCGCGACAACGACAACAACCGCAGGGGCCTGCTGGCCGAGCAGCTGATCAAGCGCGGCATCATCCGCGCCGACAACGGCGACCTCCTCGCCGGCAGCCGGCCGCTGCCGCAGGAGCGCTTCGCGCGCCGCTACCCGGCGGGGCCGCTGTTCGCCCACACCGTGGGCTGCACGTCGATCGACCGCGGACGCTCGGGCATCGAGGACTACTACAACGACGCGCTGACCGGTCGGCGCACGGACGCGATCGGCGCGCTGGACTCGCTGCTGGGCCCGGCCAAGATCGGCGACGACCTGCGCACGACGCTCAGCAC
>Ga0136616_10000656_pt1 | contig 16907 bp, 14 predicted proteins | sample AntDrymUQ2992106_2_FD_106648 | JGI IMG/M metagenome (GOLD analysis project Ga0136616, IMG submission 106648) | Polar desert sand microbial communities from Dry Valleys, Antarctica - metaG UQ299 (21.06) | ecosystem: Environmental > Terrestrial > Soil > Desert | place: Antarctica: Dry Valley...
CGCTGACACCGACGGTCCGTCCGCTGACACCGACGGTCCGACCGCCTCGCCGGATGCCGACTCGGAGGGGGCGGGAGGGCGCGCAGGTGCCGGCGAGCAGGAGGGCATCGTTGCGGCGAGCGCCGCGGGCGACTCCGCGACCTCGCCGCTTCGTGCGACGCCGCTCCGCGGGCGTACGTCGGCCGGAGAGCGCTTCGAGGGACGGCTCGTGATCATTCGACTCGAGCTTCGAGGCGGCCGCCTGTTCATCGTGGGTCGACTCTCCGGTGATGTTCTCGACGCCAGTGGCAAACGGGTGAGACGCATCCGGGGGGTCCGGGTGAGGCTCCCCGCAACGGCCGGCGTGCTCGGCGGCCGCGTGACCTTCAGGCTGCGTGCGGTCGAGCTGCGGGGGCTCGAGCTTCGGCTCGACGACGTCCGATTCGCTATCAGGCGCCCGCGCAGTGCCCCCGGAGGAGACGTCGACGCACTGCTCCGGACCGTGATCCGACAGGTGCGACGAGGCGAGCCGTCGCCCGCGCTCGTCACGAACCTCACGGGACTCCTGCGCACGCCGGCTCATCCGCCGGTGGAGCCCTCCGGCGCGACGGCCGCAACAACCAAGCCCGCGACCTCTGCGACGTCGCCGGGCGGCGAGGACCCGAGCTCGCCCACGGCGACGGCCGCGGCCTCACCGCCGCCATCCACCGCCTCGGGCGGTTCCACGGAGCGAAGCGGCTCGACGACAACGGCCATCCCTGCGCCGAGCAGTCAGACGACGACGGCACCCTCGACGGCGGAAAGCACGGCGAGTTCCGCGAGGTCGGCAACCACGAATGGGGGCAGCACCCAGAGGTCGCCGACGACGACCGCGGGCGCGACCGGCACTCGCGTTAGCACGACAACGGCTGCGACGACGACTACCAGGGCCGGAACGACCACGACGGCCGGTACGACCACCAGGGCCGGAACAACCACCAGGGCCGGAACAACCTCGACGGCCGGAACGACCACCAGGGCCGGTAAGACCACCAGGGCCGGAACAACCACGACGGCCGGAACGACCACCAGGGCCGGTACGACCACCAGGGCCGGTACGACCTCGACGGCCGGTACGACCACCAGGGCCGCCGGAACAATCACCAGGGCCGGAACGACCACGACGGCCGGTACGACCACGAGGGCAGGGACGACCACGAGAGCCGGCACGACGGCGGCCACCACGTCGACTGCGAGAGCCGCCACCACCGCTGCGACGACGACGAGGGCCGCAACCACGACCGCTGCCACGACGACGACGGCCGCCACGACAACCGCGACCGCAACTTCGAGGGCTGCGACGACGACCGCACCGAACACGACCTCCGGCGAAAAGAAGGACAAGGACAAGGAGGACGACGACGAAGGGGACGACGACGACTAGCCGATCCCCTCGATCCCGCCGCGGCACTTGCTAGCCTAGGGACGACCGCCGCCTCGGCCGCCCGCGTCCTTCCTTCGCGGCGAGCTGGGACGACGGAGTCCTCGACTAGGAGGTGGAGTTGACCCTCACAAAGGAAGTGAAGCGGGAGATCATCGGCCAGTACGGCCGGCACGAGTCCGACACGGGCTCACCGCAGGTGCAGATCGCAGCGCTGACGCGCCGGATCAACGACCTGACCTCGCACCTCAGGACGCACCCCAAGGATCACTACTCGCGCCGCGGGCTACTCAAGCTCGTCGGACGGCGGCGGCGGTTCCTGACGTATCTCCAGAAACACGATCTCGATGGCTACCGCGGCCTCATCAAAGAGCTAGGCCTCAGGCGCTAGCTCGCACCCAGAACCGGAGGGTGGAAGTTTGAGCGAGCCCGCGCGTCGACCGGCGCGCAGCCTGGCTCAAACCTCCACCTTCCACGAAGCAGAGTGGAGGAACTCGCATGAGTGTTACCACCGAGCGACAGGCCTCGGTCTCGGTCACCGTGGGTGACCAGGAAATCACGTTCGAAAGCGGGAAGCTGGCCAAGCAGGCTGACGGCGCTGTCGTCGTCCGCGCTGGCGACACAATGGTGCTCGCAACCGCTCAGGGCCGCATGGAGGCCCGCGAGGGGGCCGATTTCTTCCCCCTCACCGTCGACATCGAGGAGCGCATGTACGCCGCCGGAAAGATCCCGCGCGGCTTCTTCAAGCGCGAAGGCCGACCCACCGAGCGCGCGATCCTCGGGGCGCGCATGATCGACCGCCCGATCCGGCCGCTCTGGCCGAAGGGCTTCCGCAACGAGGTGCAGGTGATCTGCACCGTGCTCTCGGCCGACCTCGTGACCCCGCACGACGTCCTGTGCCTGAACGGGGCCTCGGCGGCGCTGATGATCTCGCCGCTGCCCTTCCTCGGGCCCGTGGGCGCCGTCCGCATCGGCCTCATCGAGGGCGAGCTCGTGGTCAATCCGACCCTCCAGCAGACCGAGGGCGAGAGCACCCTCGACCTGATCGTGGTCGGCACGAAGGACGGCCTGACGATGGTCGAGGCCGGCGCGCAGGAGGTTCCCGAGGATCGCCTGCTCGAGGCCTTCGAGCTCGCCCACCGCGAGATCGTCAAGCTCTGCGAGGCGCAGGAGGAGCTCCGCAGCCGGGTCGGCAAGGCCAAGTGGCTCGACGCCGAGGTCTCGGCCGAGATCGAGGGCTACGCCGGCCGCATCCGCGAGCGCATCTCGACGCACGGCCTCCGCGAGGCGGGCGCCGCCGTCGACGAGCTCCAGGAAGAGCTTTCGCCGACGCTCAGCATGGAGTCCACCGAGGACGACATCGTCCGGCAGCTGCAGGTGCGCTCGAGCCTCGCCCTCCTCGTCGACCGCGAGCGCCTGGCGGCCGTCGAGACGCACGTGCGGGAGCAGTTCGAGAACGAGCTCGTCGCCCTCACGGACGCGGAGCAGGACTCGAAGGAATTGAAGTCGGCCAAGCGCCACCTGCTCTTCGACCGCATCGGCGACGGTGTCGACCTGCCCTTCCCGGTCGGTCCCGCCACCGTCGAGGGCGAGGCGCCGCTCGTCAAGGACACGCTCACCCGGCAGTGGGTGAAGCGCGCCGCGGAGGCGATCTACAAGGATCTCGTCCGCCGCAAGATCGCGGTCGACAAACGCCGCCCCGACGGCCGTAGCGCCGAGGAGATCCGGCCGATCGAGTGCGAGGTGACGGTGGCGCCGCGCACGCACGGCTCGGGGCTCTTCACCCGCGGGCAGACGCAGATCATGACGCTGCTCACGCTGGGCACGGCGAAGGAGGGGCAGCGGATCGACGATCTCTCGCTCGAGACCGACCGCCGCTTCATGCACCACTACAACTTCCCGCCCTACTCGGTCGGGGAGACGGGGCGGATGAGCGGCCCCAGGCGCCGCGATATCGGCCACGGCGCGCTCGCCCAGCGGGCGCTCGAGGCGGTCATCCCGTCCACGGAGGAGTTCCCGTACACGATCCGCCTCGTCTCCGAGACGCTCGAGTCGAACGGCTCCTCGTCGATGGGATCGGTCTGCGGCTCGACGCTCGCGCTGATGGACGCGGGCGTGCCGATCAAGGCGCCGGTCAGCGGCATCGCGATGGGTTTGATCAAGGAGGGCGACGACTACGTCATCCTCACCGACATCCAGGGTGCCGAGGATCACCTCGGTGACATGGACTTCAAGGTCGCCGGCACCCGCGAGGGCGTGACCGCGCTCCAGATGGACATCAAGATCACGGGCGTCACGCACGAGATCATGAGCGGAGCCCTCGAGCAGGCGAAGCAGGCACGCGAGTTCATCCTCGAGCGGATGGCCGAGGCGATCTCGGAGCCGCGCACGGAGCTGTCCGACAACGCCCCGCGCATCTCCACGGTCAAGATCGACCAGGAGAAGATCGGGATGGTGATCGGCAAGGGCGGCGAGACGATCCGCGGGCTCGAGGCCGACTACGAGGTGCAGATCGACATCGAGGAGGACGGCACCATCCTCATCTACGCCACCGACGGCACGAAGGCGAGGGAGGCCATCTCCGCGGTGGAGGCGCTCACGAAGGAGCCGGAGGTCGGTGACGAGTACACCGGCAAGATCGTGAAGACGACGCAGTTCGGCGCCTTCGTCGAGCTCAAGAAGGGCACCGACGGGCTGCTGCACGTCTCGAACGTCGGTCCGGGCCGCGTGGCGCACATCGAAGACGTGATGGCGCGCGGCGACGTCGTCGACGTGATCGTGCAGGAGGTCGACAAGGCCCGAGGTCGCATCGGTCTCAAGCTCGTCTCCAAGCACGAGAACGGGACGCTCGTTCAGCCGGAGGAGCTGATCGAGCGTGCGAAGAGCGCGCCGCCGCGGCCGCCGGAGGAGGAGCGGCCGCGCCGTGACGGCGATCGCGGGCGCGGTGGGCGGGGCGGCGGCGGCGGCGGCAGAGACCGCGGCCCGCGCCGCGAGCGCGAGTAGCGACGGGGAGCGGGGGGCGGCGAGCGCCGCCCCCCGCTCCGATTCACTCCTCCCGGAGCCTCAAGAGCCGCCGGGCGCCTGCCGATAGGCAGGAGGTGATCGCCGTCTCGTCCACGGCCACGGAGGAGCTCGACGCCGTTCTCTCGCAGGGTCTGCTCGCGCCGGTCTTTCAGCCCATCGTGGATCTCGAGACCGGGGGGACGATCGGCTACGAAGCTCTCGCGCGCGTCGCCGATCCGGATTCCCCGCTCGGGTGCCCGGATCTCCTCTTCGGGGCGGCGCGCGCTGCGGGTCGGCTGCCGGAGCTCGACTGGGCGTGCCGTCTGGCCGCCCTTCACGGCGCCTTCGACGGCGGCCTGACCGAGCAGGCCCTGTTCGTCAACGTCGAGCCTGACGTGCTCGGGAGCCCGGCGCCGCTCGGAGCCGAGCGGACCTGGTTCGGAGCGCCCGCGCGCCTCCCTGTCGTGCTCGAGGTGACGGAGCGCGCGCTGACCGCGCGGCCCGCGGAGCTCCTCGAGGCTGTCGCGCGCCTGCGCAAGCACGGCTGGCGGATCGCGCTTGATGACGTCGGCGCCGATTCGCGCTCGCTCGCGCTGATGCCGCTCCTGCAGCCGGATGTGATCAAGCTCGACCTCCGACTCGTCCAGGAGCGGCCCAACGCCGAGGTCGCCGAGATCGTGACGGCGGTCTCCGCGGAGCGGGAGCGCTCGGGGGCGCACCTGCTCGCCGAGGGCATCGAGACGGCGGAGCACGTCGCCGCCGCAAAGGCCCTCGGGGCCACCCTCGCGCAGGGATGGTACTTCGGACGCCCCACCAGCCTGCCGAAGACGCCTGGGCCGCTTCCGCCGTTCGCCTTCGGCCCGTACCGGCTCGCTCCCGAGCCCGGCAGCTCGCCGTACAGCATCGTGAGCCGCGTGCGGCCCGTCCGACGGGCGGAGAAGACGCTGCTGATCGCAATCAGCAAGCACCTCGAGCAGCAGGCGCTGGCGCTCGGGAAGACCGCAGTCATCGTGAGCGCGTTCCAGCTCGCCGAGCGCTTCACGCCCGACACGTGCCGGCGCTACTCGACGCTCGGAGCCGAGGCGGCGCTCGTGGCCGCCCTCGGGGTCGGCATGGACGTGGAGCCGGCTCCCCGTGTGCGAGGTGCGGCGCTACCGGACGACGACGTCCTGCTCGGCGAGTGGAGCGTCGCCGTGCTCGGGCCACATTTCGCAGCCGCCCTGGTGGCGACGGATCTCGGCGACACCGGGCCCGACGCCACGCGCCGCTTCGACTTCGCGCTCACCTACGAGCGCAACCTCGTGGTGCGGGCGGCCGCCTCGCTCCTGCGCCGGGTCGCCCCGGCAGACAGCCCTCCCACGTAACAGTCTGTTACTTGGGACGCATCAGGCAAGTGTCCCGAGCTCGAGCGTTCCGGTCTCGTCGCGGGCGACCAACGCCGCGTAGCGACCGCCGAGCGCGAGCAGCTCCTCGTGCCGGCCGCGCTCGACGACGCGCCCGCCGTCGAGGACGACGATCTGATCGGCGTCGCGCACGGTGGAGAGCCGATGGGCGATCGTGATCGTCGTCCGCCCCTCGGCGAGCCGGTCGAGCGCCTCCTGCACCGCGCGCTCGGTCTGCGTGTCGAGTGCGCTCGTGGCTTCGTCGAGGACGAGCACGGGCGGGTTGCGCAGGAGCGTGCGCGCGATGGCGATGCGCTGCTTCTCGCCGCCCGAGAAGCGATACCCGCGCTCGCCGACCTTCGTGTCGTAGCCCGCCTCGAGGCTCGCGATGAGGTCGTGGATCCGCGCGGCGCGCGCGGCCTCCTCGACCTCCTCGTCGGTCGCCTCCGGGTTGGCGAAGCGCAGGTTCTCGCGAATGGAGGCGTGAAAGAGGTAGGTCTCCTGCGAGACGACGCCAACGGTGCGCGCGAGCGACTCGAAGGTGGCATCCCGGACGTCGACGCCGTCGACGAGAACCGCACCGCGCTCGACGTCGTAGAGCCGGGCGACGAGATACCCGAGCGTCGTCTTGCCCGAGCCCGTCTCGCCGACGATCGCCGTCCGCGTCCCGGACGGGACATCGAAGGACACGTCCGCCAGCGTCCAGCGACCCTCTCGGTCATAGCGGAACCAGACGTCCCTGAAGGTGACGTCGCCGTGGCAGCGCCCAAGCGCAACGGCCCCGGGACGCTCCTGGATCTCGACCGGCAGGTCGAGGTACTCGAACACGCGGTCGAAGAGCGCCAGCGAGGTCTGCACGTCGATCTGCACCGAGAGCAGCGAGCTGACGGGAAAGAAGAGCCGCGTCTGCAGGGTGGTAAAGGCGACGACGGTGCCGAGCGAGATGGCGCCGATGAAGGGCTGCCCGGCGAACCAGTAGACGAGCGCCGGCATGATCGCGAAGCTCGCCTGGATCGACGCCATCACCCAGCGGCCGGCCATCCGCTGGCGCACCTCGAGCTCGGCGAGCTCCGACGACTCGCGCACGAAACGGTCGGCCAGCTCGGGCGAGCGGCCCATCGTCTTGCCGAGCAGGATCCCGGACACCGACAGCGACTCCTCGACGAGCGTGGACATGTCCGCCATCGTCTTCTGGCGCGTGTCGGTGATCTGGCGTCGCTCTTCGCCGACGCGCCGGGTCAGCAGCACGAAGATCGGCACGAGGGCGAGCGAGAAGAGGGCGAGCCGCCAGTCGAGCAGGAACATCGCGACGACGGCCGCGATCACCGTCGTCACATTCGAGACGATCGCGGTGGCGGTGGAGGTGACGACGTTCTGGACGCCGCCGATGTCGTTTGCGATCCGCGACTGCACCTCGCCGGTGCGTGTGCGCGTGAAGAAGGCGAGCGAGAGCCGCTGCAGGTGGCGGTAGACGGCCGAGCGGAGGTCGTGCATGACCCGCTGGCCGACGACGTTCGAGAGCCAGGTCTGGAAGACGCCGATCACACCCGTCAGGACGGCGATCGCAATCAGTCCGCCGACGAGCACGTTGAGCAGCCCCGTGTCCCGCTCGGGCAGCGCCCGGTCGAAGATGTCCTTGACGAGGAACGGCGCGACCATCCCGAGCGAAGCGGAGACGAAGATCAGCCCGAGGACGGCGCCGAGGCGGAGGCGATAGGGCCGGAACAGGCGCACGACCCTGCGCAGGTTCGCCTTGCGAACGGCCGGGTCCTCGGCCCGCCCCTCGGCCTCCGGCGGCGAGAAGGTGCGCCCGCGTCCGTTGCCGGAGCCCCCGGAGCCATTCACGCGCGGTCGCATACTCGGACGGTACAGGGACAGGTCGGGGATACGATCGCGGCGTGCAGAGCTACGTCGTGACCGAACGCCCCGGCGGCGAGCGGGTGATCAGCGAGCGGGTAGAGAGCGTCCGCTCCGTTGCCCTCGGCTTCTGGATCTGCGCCGGCTCGCGCGACGAGAGCGACGCCCAGGGCGGTCTCACGCACTTCATCGAGCACCTGCTCTTCAAGGGCTCCCGCGACTATTCGGCGCAGGAGATCGCCGAGATCTTCGACGGCCTCGGCGGTGAGATCAACGCGGCCACCTCACGGGAGAACACCGTTGTCTATGCCCGCGTGCCCGACACGCACCTCGAGACGGCCCTCGACGTGATGGCCGACATGGTCTTCTCGCCGCGCTTTTCGGACCTCGACTCCGAGCGCGAGGTGGTACTCGAGGAGATCGCGATGGTGGAGGACGCGCCGCAGGACCTCGTCCACGACTTCCTCTCCGAAGCTGTCTTCGGACGCCACCCGCTCGGCCGCCCGGTGATCGGAACGGCAGACGTGATCTCGACCGTCAGCCCCGAGCAGATCGCCGCGTACCACGACGCGATGTACGCGGGGCCGCGGATCGTGATCGCAAGCGCGGGAAACGTCGAGCACGAGCGCCTGCTCGCTGCCCTGGAGCGAGCCGAGCGGGGCAGAACGGGCGGCGACCGGCAGGGGGACCCCAACGGCCGCGTGCCGCTCCTCGACGAGCTGCCACCGAGCATCCGCTTCGCCGCGAAGGACACGGAGCAGTTCCACGTCTGCCTGGGCGCGCCCGGGATCGCGCGCTCGGACCCCCGCCGCTTCGTCCTCTCCCTGTTCGACTCGATCCTCGGCGGCGCGGCGTCTTCCCGGCTCTTCCAGGAGATTCGCGAGAAGCGGGGGATGGCCTACGCCGTCTACAGTTTCACGTCGCAATACACCGACACCGGCCTCATCGGGATCTACGTCGGCACGCGCGACGACAACGTGCGCGCGTGCCTCGAGATCGTCGCCGCCCAGATCGCCGAGATCGCCGCCGGAAACCTGCGGCCGAAGGAGCTCGAGCGCGCCAAGGAGAACCTGAAGGGCCGGATCGTGCTCTCCATGGAGTCGACCTCGAACCGGATGAGCCGGCTCGGGAAGTCGCTCATCACCGACACGGAGATCCTCACCTTCGAGGAGCTGCTGGCCGAGATCGACGCGGTCGACGCCCATGCGGTCGCGGAGCTCGCGGCGCTCCTCGCCCCCGAGCGGATTTCTGCGGCGGGCATCGGGCCGAGCGAGGAACGTTTTCGCAAAGCCGTCGCCTGCGTGAATCCGGACCTGGTTGCCAGCACCTCCGGTGGGGTCTGACCCCGTTAGGAAACTCTTGGCAGCTCGCGCCACGGCATGAAGGTCGCGCTCTTCGGCCACGAGGGCAAGGTCGGCCGCGTGCTCGGGCCGGCGCTCCGGACCGCCGGGCACGAGGTGACCGGCATCGGCCGGGCCGGGGGAGAGGTCGGTGCGCACGACGCGGCGGTCGACTTCACCCGGCCGGACGCGGTCGAGGCCAACGTCCGAGCCGCACTCGACGCCGGTGTCCCGTGCGTGATCGGGACATCGGGGTTCGACGCGGCGAAGGTCGACGGCTGGGCGAGCGCGCGCGGAACTTCCTGCTTCTACGCGCCGAACTTCGCGGTCGGTGCGGTTCTGATGATCCGATTCGCGGAGGAGGCGGCCCGCTGGTTCCCCCGCACCGAGATCGTCGAGCTCCACCACGAGACGAAGCTCGACGCACCCTCCGGGACCGCGAAGGCGACCGCGGAGCGCCTGCCGAGCGCCCCGCCGATCCACTCCGTACGCCTGCCCGGTCTCGTCGCGCACCAGGAGGTGCTCCTGGGCGGCGAGGGGCAGCTCCTGACGATCCGCCACGACACGTTCTCGCGCGAGGCCTTCGTACCGGGCGTACTGCTTGCGCTCGAGCGGTTGCGAAGCCTCCGGCCCGGGCTCACGGTCGGTCTCGACCGACTGCTTTGATCAGGCTGGAGCCGGTCGAGGCCGAGCGGGTCGCCGACCACCTCGACGAGCTCGCGGCTGTGTGGCAAGGAATCACCGAGGAGCGGCTGAGGACGATCATCCCCCGCCACACCGGGCGGCCGTGCTTCCGCTTCCTCGTGGCACGAAGCGACGACGGCACACTCGCGGGCTTCACCTACGGCTACCTCGGTGGCCCGGACCAGTGGTGGCACGACATCGTGGCGAAGGCGATGACCGAGGAGCAGCGCCAGCGCTGGCTCCCACCCGGGCACTTCGAGTTCGTCGAGCTTCACGTCCGGGCCGACCTGCAGCGCCGGGGAATCGGCGGCCGGCTGCATGACGCGCTCCTCGAGGGCCTCGAAGGTCCGGCAGCGGTCCTCTCCACGCAGGTCGACAACGGGGCTGCGCTGAGCCTCTACCGAGGCAGGGGGTGGGCGGTGGTCGTGCCGCGGCTGCACTTCACGCCCGGTGGGACGGCGTTCTGCGTCATGGGCCTCGACCTGGCTTGAAAGCGGCTGCAGGAGTTGCTCGGCGTTCGGAGTAGACTCCGTCCGATGCTCGGCGAAGTGCTGACCGCCATCGTCACGCCCTTCGGGCCCGACGGCTCGGTCGACCTCGAGCGCTTCCGCGCCCTCGCGCGCCACCTCGTCGAGAACGGCTCGGACGGCCTCGTCGTCACCGGCACGACGGGCGAGGCGCCCACGCTCACCGACGACGAGCGGCTCGAGCTGTACGCGGCCGCGGTCGACGAGGTGGGAGACCGCGCGACCGTCGTCGCCGGCACGGGCACCTACTCGACCGCGCACTCCGTGCACCTGACCGAGCGGGCGCACGAGCTCGGCGTGGACGGATTCCTCGTCGTCACGCCGTACTACAGCAAGCCCCCGCCGCGGGGGATCGTCGAGCACTTCAGGGCGATCGCCGCAGCCAGCGACCTGCCGATCGTCGTGTACAACATTCCGAGCCGGGTCGTCATCAACCTCGAGCCGGAGACGATCGCCGAGCTCGCCGAGATCCCGACGGTGCGCGCGGTGAAGCAGGCGAACGCCGACCAGGCGCAGGCCCGCCGGATCCTCGCCGAGACGGACCTCGACCTCTACGCCGGCGACGACGACCTGATCCTGCCCTTCCTCGAGCTCGGGGGAACGGGCGGTGTCTGCGTGCACACGCACGTCGTCGGCCCCCAGGTGCAGGAGCTCATCCGCCGCTTCCGGGACGGGGACGTCGAGGGCGCCCGCGAGCTCGACGGCGAGCTCGCGCCGGCGATCGACCTGCTCAAGGTCGCCGGCAACCCGATCCCGATCAAGACGGCGCTGAACCTGCTCGGCCACGAGGTGGGAGGCTTTCGGCTGCCGCTCGTGCCCCCGACGGCCGAGGAGACGAGCGCGGTGCAGGCCTGTCTCGAGCGCCTCGGGCTGCTCGCACCTGTCGCCGTCTAGACCGGCTGCGCGACCGCCCGGACGCTCTCGCGCCGCTCACGCCGGTCGAGAAACGCGTCGGCCAGCAGGGCGGCGAGAAGCGCCAGCCCGAAGACGTCGTACGGAATCCGGTAGCGGGGATCGCCGAGAAAGATCAGCGCCGTCGCGAACCCGCACGCCAGGTGGAGCAGCATCAGGAGCTCGCCGGAGCCTCCACCCTCGCGCCGCCGGCGCCTGATGAGCAAGAAGCTCTGAAACAGGATCACCGGGAGCGCGATCGAGTAGAGGACGTTGGTGAGGTTCACGAATTCCTTCAGCTCCGGCTCGTTCGACTGCGGCCAGGGCACGGTCGTGGCCGTCATGTCGACGAGTGAGCGCCCCAGGATCCGGAGGTGCGCCGGGCCGTTCTCGCGCACGCAATCGAGGCCGTCGCGGTAGAAGGCGCCCTGATCCCATGGCTGCCGCGTGAGAAACCGGTAGTCCGTTCCGCCGCCCCGCTGGAGCGCGGCCGGGGCTGCGAAGGAGTAGGTCTCCCGATTCTCCGGCCCGTAGTAGACCCAGGCCACGTCGCACTGCCCCTGCCAGAACACCTGGCCGCTGTTCTCGTTGATCGCGGTCAGCTTGCCCGCCGCGATGCTGTTGTGGACGATCGCAATCGAGAGTGCGGCGGCACCGGCTACGAGGAAAGTGGCGAACGCGGGCAAGTGCCGCCGCCATGGGAACAAGAGCATGGCCGCCACCACGGCGAGGTTGAGCGCGACCTGCGGCCGGGTCTCCAGGGCAAAGCCGCCCGTCAGGCCGGCGCCGGCTCCGAACGCAGCCGCGCTGCGGCCGTGAGCTCTGATCGCCCGCGCGGCCAGCCACAGCGCAACCGCGAGGAACAGCGTCGAGGGTGTGTCCGAGAGAAAGTAGCCGGCGTAGGTGATGAGGAGCGGCCAGAGGGCGCAGAAGATCGCGGTCAGCGCCGCCGCCGCGGGCGTGAGGACGAGACGCGCGAATCGCCACATGAAGAACGGCGTCAGGCTCGACATGAGCCACCACAGCACCGCCGCGCCCCACAGGCCGTCCCGGTCGGAGCCGAAGATGAGCGACGGAAGCGCGATCAGCAGGTGCGTTCCCGGCGGATACGAGGCGTCGAAGCGGACGAGCTCGCCGCCCGCGGCGAGCCGCTGCCCCCGCTCCACGTAGATCAGCATGTCCGAGTAGACGTGATCGAACGGTTGGTGGAAGACGAAGACCCAGAGAGCCCGAATCGCGGCGCCGGCCACGATTGCAGCGACTGCGAGCCACTCGAGCCGCGTCAGCGAGCCCGTCCGGCCCTTCCACCTCCGACCCGGCATAGGGCACACAATACGGCGATGCTCGGGCAACTCCAGAAGCGAGGACCGGTCTGGTGGCTGCTCGTGTGCGCGGGCCTGCTCGTCACGCTCGTCTCCTCGTACTTCGTCGTGAAGGACGTCCGCTGGAACGAGGTGGGAGACGCGCTGGCGACGAGTAACCTGCTGTGGCTCGGACCCGCTCTCGCCGCGCTGGCGGTGGGCGTGTTCTTGCGGGCGGTGCGGTGGCGGACGCTCTACGCCAGTGAACGGCGGCCACCGCTGCGCGCGACGTTCGAGGCTCTCCTCGTCGGCTACCTCTTCAACACGCTCCTGCCCGTGCGAGCCGGAGAGGCCGCCCGCATCGTCGCGCTGCACCGCCGCGCGGGAATATCGAGGGCGGAGTCCGCCGGAACCGTGATGGTGGAGCGCGTCTACGACGTCGCATCCCTGCTCGTGCTCCTCTTCGCGGCGCTGCCGTGGCTACCGGAGGTCAGCTGGCTGCTCGGAGCCGGCGTCCTCGGTGCGCTCCTGGCACTGGGGCTCGTCGCGGCCGTCGTCCTCCTGGCCGTCTTCGGCGACGAAGTTCTGCTCCCGCTGGCGCGGCCGCTCGGTCGTCTGCCGTTCATTGCGGCCGGCACGCCTGAGCGCCTCGCTCGCAATCTCGCGCGGGGCCTCTCCGGCCTCCGGCGAACCCGGGCGGCGGCGGCGGCGTTCGGCTGGACAACCGCGTCCTGGCTCGTGATCGCGCTCTCGTGCTGGCTCGTGACCATCGGGTTCGACCTCAAGCTTGCGCCGGTCGCCGGACTCCTGGTCACGATCGCGATCGGCCTCGCGATGATCCTGCCCTCGTCCCCGGGCGCCGTCGGGGTCTTTGAAGGCGCGACGGTGGTGGCGCTCGGCGCCTACGACGTCTCGGACTCGCGAGCGCTCTCGTTCGCGCTCGTCCTCCATCTACTCAACTTCGTCCCGTTCGTCGTCGCAGGGCTCTGGGCGCTCCGTGCAACGACCTCGGGGAGCCGGCCACGGCCGGAAGCTGCGTAGGATCGCGCCCTGTGACCAGTGATCCCTACGCCGAGCTGAGCGCGTTCTTCGACAGGTTCGCGCCGCAGGAGCAGCGCTGGCGGCGGCGCAATGCGACCTACCACGGACTGATCGAGCAGCTCTACCGCTTCGCCGTTCCGCCCGGTGCGACGGTGCTCGAGATCGGCTGCGGCTCGGGCGACCTCCTGGCGGCGTTGCGGCCGAGCGTCGGCGTCGGCGTCGACGTGAGCCCGCAGATGGTCGAGCTTGCCCGTAGCCGGCACCCGGAGCTCGAGTTCGTCGTCGCCTCCGGGGAGGAGCTCGAGGAGGATCGCGCCTTCGACTACATCCTCCTCTCCGACCTGATGCCCTACGTCGACGATCTCCTGGCGCTGTTCCGGCAGGTCGCCGCCCGCTCGCACCCGCGCACGCGGATCATCGTGAGCTCCTACAGCGCCGCTTGGCGGCCGGTCATCGCGGCGGCGGTGGCGGTCGGTCTCAAGCCTCCGAAGCCGATCCGAAACTGGGTCTCCCCGGACGACGTTCGCAACCTGCTCGAGCTCTCGGGCCTGGAGCTTCTCTCGCGAGACGACCGGATCCTGATGCCGAAGCAGCTTCCGGCCCTGACGACGCTCCTGAACGGCGTGCTCGGCAACGTCTGGCCGCTCTGGCACCTCTGCCTGACCTCGTGGATCGTCGCCCGCCCGCGGCCGGAGGGTCTCGGCGATCGCGGCGTCTCGGTGATCTGCCCGTGCCGCAACGAGGAGGGCCACATCCCTGACATCGTCCGGCGCCTTCCCGCCGTGGGTGAGCGCACAGAGCTGATCTTCGTCGAGGGCGGCTCGACGGACGGAACGCGGGCGGCGATCGAGCGCGAGATCGAGCGGAATCCCGGTCGCGAGATCTCGCTCCTCCTCCAGCGGGGCAAGGGAAAGGGCGACGCCGTCAGGGAGGGTTTCGACGCGGCCCGCTACGACGTGCTGATGATCCTCGACGGAGATCTCAGCGTCCGGCCCGAAGACCTGCCGAAGTTCTACCGCGCGCTCGTCGAGGGCAGGGGTGAGTTCATCAACGGCTCACGGCTCGTCTACGCCCTCGAGCCCGGCGCCATGCGCTTTCTCAACATGGTCGGAAACAAGGCGTTCGCGCGCATCTTCAAGGGGATCACGCGGCAGCCGGTCAAGGACATGCTCTGCGGGACGAAGGTGCTGCGCCGGGACGACTACCGTGCGATCGCCGCCGGTCGCTCCTACTTCGGCGACTTCGACCCGTTCGGCGACTTCGACCTGCTCTTCGGCGCGGCCAAGCTGAACCTCAAGGTCGTCGACCTGCCGGTTCGCTACCACCCGCGCGCCTACGGGGAGACGAACATCAGCCGCTTCCGCCACGGGCTGCTGCTCCTTCAGATGGCGGGCTTCGCGTTCTGGAAGTTCCGCGTCGACCCGGTGCGTGCGAGGGGGTCTGACCCCGCCTGATGCTGTCGTCCCGCTGCGTCCTTCAGGCGCGAGCGGCGGTAGCGCCCGAAGCGACGTACCACTCGACCGTCCGGGTGATCCCCTCGTGGAGGGGGACCCGGGCGCGAAAGCCGAAGAGCTCCTCGGCGCGAGAGACGTCGAGCCGGCGGCGGGGTTGGCCGTTCGGCCTGCCGGTGTCCCACACGATCTCGCCCTCGTAGCCGGTCGCACCCGCGATGAGCCCGGCGAGCTTGCGGATCGAGACCTCCTCGCCGGTGCCGAGGTTGACGGGCTCGGGGCCTTCGTAGCGCTCCGCCGCGAAGACGATGCCCTCGGCGCAGTCGTCCACGTACAGGAACTCGCGGGTGGGGGAACCGTCTCCCCAGACCACGACCTCGCGCTCACCGGAGTCCCTCGCCTCCAGCATCTTCCGGATCAGGGCCGGGATCACGTGGGAGCTCTCGAGGTCGAAGTTGTCGCGCGGCCCGTACAGGTTGACCGGAAGGAGGTAGACCGTCGTCAGCCCGTACTGCTCGCGGTAGGCCTGCCCGCCGACGAGGAGCGCCTTCTTCGCGACTCCATAGGGCGCGTTCGTCTCCTCCGGATACCCGTTCCAGAGGTCGTCCTCGCGGAAGGGCAGGGGCGCAAGCTTCGGGTAGGAGCAGATCGTCCCGAGCAGCACGAGCTTGCGCACGCCGGCCCGCCGGCTCGCCTCGAGGATGTGGGCACCCATGATCAGGTTCGCGTACCAGTAGCGGCCCGGATTCGCTCGGTTCGCGCCGATTCCGCCCACCTCGGCCGCGAGGTGGAAGACGAGCTCGGGCCGCGCGTCGCGAAAGAGCTGTTCCACGTCGGCGGCGGCGGTCAGGTCGTACGCCGCGCTCCTGGCGACGAACGGCTCGAGCCCGTCGCGCTCCAGCCGTGCGACCAGGTGCGAGCCGAGAAAGCCGCCGCCGCCGGTGACGAGCGCCCTCACGTCGCGGGTGCCTCCGAGCGGGTGAGCCAGTCGACCCGGCCGAGCCAGCGCTCGCGGTTGCGCGCGTACCAGGCGATCGTCCGCCGGAGGCCTTCCTCCCACGAGACCTTCGGCTCCCAGCCGGTCTCGCGGTGCAGCTTCTCGTAGCCCACCCGGAGGGCCATCACGTCGGTCGCCCCGGGTCGGAAGCGGGCGGGCGTGGAGACGATCTCGCGGTCGCCGGGCCAGTACCCCTCCTCCTCGCCGATCCGGAGCACGAGCCCGGCCCAGTCGGCCATGGAGACGTTCTCGCCCTGCCCGTAGACGTAGAGATCGCCCGGGACCCCGTGCGCTGCGACGGTGAGGTGCCCGCGCACGCCATCCGTGCAGAAACAGAAGTCCCGCATGGGCTCGAGCTGGCCGAGCTCGACCCGCTCGCGCTCGAGCGCCTGCGTGATGATCGTGCCGGTCACGTAGCGGGGGTTCTGGCGAGGCCCGTAGTTGTTGAACATGCGCGTGACGACGCCGGGGACGCCGTAGGCGTCGTGGTAGTTCATCGTCAGGAAGTCGGCCGCCACCTTCGCCGTCGCGTAGATCGACTTGGGGTTGAGGGGTGAGCGCTCGTGCAGGATCAGCCCGCCGGCGGCGTCGAAGTCGTGGTGGTGCCGGACTCCCTCGTGGACGTTGCCGTACTCCTCCGAGGTTCCGGCCGTGTCGAACTTCTCGAGCTCGAGGCCGTGGTCGACCACCGACTGGAGGAGGTTGAGCGTGCCCACCGTGTTCGCCATCACCGTCTCGTACGGCCGATGCCACGACTCGCCTACGTGCGCCTGGGCGCCGAGGTGGAAGAGGTACGGCCGGTCGGGCGCCTTACACAGGTCGCGTACGAGGTAGTCGATCGACGTCTTGTCGGTCAGATCGGCGAAGACGACGCGAAGCCGGCGGCTCAGGTGCCCGATGTTGTTGAGCGCGCCGCTCGAGGTGGCGCGGACGAACGCGGTCACGTCGGCGCCGAGGTGGACGAGCGCGTCCGTGAGATGGGAGCCCATGAACCCGTCGGCGCCCGTGACGAGCACGGTCCGCTCCGAGTAGAG
>Ga0136616_10000657_pt1 | contig 16881 bp, 15 predicted proteins | sample AntDrymUQ2992106_2_FD_106648 | JGI IMG/M metagenome (GOLD analysis project Ga0136616, IMG submission 106648) | Polar desert sand microbial communities from Dry Valleys, Antarctica - metaG UQ299 (21.06) | ecosystem: Environmental > Terrestrial > Soil > Desert | place: Antarctica: Dry Valley...
CCAGGCGGATCTCCAGCCGGTCCTCGCCCTTGTGCTTGCGCACGACGATCAGGCCGTCCTCCTCCTCGACCACGGTCGGCGGGGTCATCCAGTTCAGCGGCTTGTAGCCGCCCGCGTCGGCGTGCACGAGCACCGAGCCGTCCGCCTTGAGCATCACGAGCCGCAGCGCCTCGGGCAGCCGCGCCGACAGGCGGCCGGAGTACTCGACGGAGCAGCGGGCGACGATCAATCGCATCGACGCCGTACCGTAATCCGCGCCCCGGACCGAACCAGTATCGTCGCAGCGGGAGATGAGCGGGGTCCAAGCGCAAGCAGACGGACGCCTCGTCGAGCTGCTCGGCGTCCGCAAGAGCTTCGGCGACAACCTGGTGCTTGACGCCATCGATCTCACGATCGAGCGCGGTGAGGTGGTGGTGATCGCGGGGCCGTCGGGCTCGGGCAAGTCGACGATGCTGCGCTGCATCAACGGCCTGGAGGCCGTCGACGAGGGCGAGGTCCGCTTCGACGGCCAGTCCCTCGGCGGCGCGGGCAAGGGCCTCAACCGGCTGCGCGCGGAGATCGGGATGGTCTTCCAGCAGTTCAACCTCTTCGCCCACAAGACGGTCATGCAGAACGTGACCCTCGCGCCCGTCCAGGTCAAGGGGCTCTCCAAGGCGCAGGCGCGCGAGCGGGCCGGCGCGCTGCTCGAGCGGGTCGGCATCGCGGAGAAGGCCGACGCCTACCCGGCCGACCTGTCGGGCGGGCAGCAGCAGCGCGTCGCGATCGCCCGCGCGCTGGCCATGGAGCCCCAGCTCATGCTCTTCGACGAGCCGACGTCGGCGCTGGACCCGGAGATGATCCGGGAGGTGCTCGACGTCATGCGCGACCTCGCGCGCGACGGCATGACCATGGCCGTGGTCACGCACGAGATGGGCTTTGCCCGCGAGGTGTGCGACCGCATCGTCTTCATCGACGACGGCCGCATCGTCGAGCAGGGTCCTCCGAAGGAGTTCTTCGAGGCGGCCAGGAGCGACCGCGCGCGGGACTTCGTCGACAAGATCATCCACCACTGAGGAGGCAGCATGAAGACGACACGGTGGCTCGCGATACTGGCGCTGGCCCTGGGACTCGTCCTCGCCGGCTGTGGCGAGGACGACGAGGAGTCCGGCGGCGCGCAGGAGGAGTCGACCCCGGCGGCCGAGGTGGAGCAGTTCGAGCCGGGCACGCCCCTGGGCGACATCCAGCAGGAGGGCACGATCACGATCGGCGTCAAGTACGACGTGCCGCCGTTCGGCTTCAACAACCCGCAGTCCGGCACGGTCGAGGGCTTCGACGTCGACCTCGGCCGCGCGATCGCCGAGCGCCTCGGCGTCGAGCCGGAGTTCATCGAGGCGATCTCCGACAACCGCATCCCGTTCCTGCAGGACGGGACGGCCGACGTGATCCTCTCGACGATGACCATCAACGAGGAGCGCGTGGAGCAGATCGCCTTCTCGGACCCGTACTTCATCGCCAAGGGCCGCATCCTCCACAAGAAGGACGACACCGAGATCACCGGCGTGGACGCCCTGGCCGGCAAGAGCGTCTGCACCGCGCTCGGCTCGACCTACGAGGCGACGCTCAAGGAGCAGGCCCCCGAGGCCAAGCTCAAGCTCGTCGACTCCTACTCGGAGTGCCTGGAGTCGCTGCAGAACGGCAGCGTCGACGCGGTCTCCACCGACGACGTGATCCTGACCGGCATGATCATCCAGGACGACACGCTCGAGCTCGTCGGCGAGGAGCTCACGCAGGAGCCCTACGGCGCCGGCATCAGGACGGAGAACACGGAGCTGCTGGAGTTCGTCAACGAGACGTTCGAGGCCTATAAGACCGACGGGCGCTACGACACGGCGTTCGAGAAGTGGATCGGGCAGTACACGGGCGCGCAGCCCGAGCCGCCGACGATCTCGGTCGACGAGGCGGTCGAGCTGGTGAAGCAGAGCGCGGGCTAGAACCCGAGGGTGCCCTTCGCCTTCTTCGACGTCCTCACGGACAACTTCGACGCGTTCGCGACAGGGTTCGGGACGACCCTGCGGATCGTCGTCCTGTCGTTCGTGATCGCGATGGTGGTGGGCACCCTCGTCGCCGCCTTCCGGGTGGCGCCCAACCCGTGGCTGCAGCGCCTCGGCGCGATCTACGTGGAGTTCTTCCGCAACATCCCGCTGCTCGTGCTGCTGTTCATCTCGTTCCCCGGCCTGCGCCGCGCCGGCGTGGAGATCACCGCGATCGTCGCCGGCGTGGCCTCACTGGGCCTCTACACCGCCGCCTATGTCGCCGAGGCGCTGCGCTCCGGGGTGTTCTCGGTGTCCAAGGGGCAGATCGAGGCGTCGCTGTCGCTCGGCTTCAGCTATCCGCAGACGCTGCGCCGGATCGTCCTCCCGCAGGCGTTCCGCACCGTGATCTCGCCGCTGGGCTCCCTGATCATCGCGATGATCAAGAACTCCGCCATCCTCGGCGGCTCGATCCTCGCGCTGGACGACCTGCTCAAGGCGGGCCGGGTGATCCAGTCGCGGACGTTCGAGACGGTCCCGAGCTTCGTCTGGGCGGCGGCGGGCTACCTGATCCTGACCGGGCTGGCGACGGTGGCGATCCGCAGGCTCGAGACCCGCTACGCGGTGCGCCGATGACGTTCGCCGTCTTCGAGTGGCTGAACTCGGGCAACAACCTGTCCTTCATCCTGGAGGGCTTCGCGATCAACCTCGAGATCGCGCTGGTGGCGATCCTGCTGGCGCTCGTCGCCGGGCTGGCGCTCGCGCTGCTACGGCTCTCGCGCAACCGCCTGGTCTCCACCGTCGCCGGCCTGTGGGTCGACCTGTTCCGAAACCTCCCGCTGCTGCTGCTGATCCTGTTCCTGTTCCTGTGGATCCCGCAGGGCTGGCGCAACACGTGGGAGAACACGATCCCGGGCTGGGCGCCCGAGGCGTTCCAGTCGGGCCTGATGCTCGCCGGGCTCTCGGGCCTCGTGCTCTACAACAGCGCCGTCCTCGCCGAGATCATGCGCGCGGGCATCCTGTCGCTGCCGCGCGGGCAGGCCGAGGCCGCCTCCGCGCTCGGCCTCGGCTACCGGCAGTCGATGCTGCACGTGATCCTGCCCCAGGGCCTGCGGCGCATGGTGCCGGCGACGGTCTCGCAGCTGATCACGCTGAACAAGGACACCACGCTCGTCTCGATCATCGCCATCACCGAGGTGATGCGCCGCGCCCGCACGGTGACCGCCACGTCGGGCAACCCGTTCACAGGCGGCGGCGTGGACGCGCCGATCCTCGAGGTCTTCATCTTCGTCGGACTGCTCTTCATCGCCGTCAACTTCGCGCTCTCACGGCTGTCGAAGCGGCTGGAGGTGCGCGAGCGGCGACGCAGCGGCTCGGTGCCCAAGCCGCAGGTGCGCGGCCTGGAGGAGCAGGTGGCCTAGACGGGTCAGGCCGCGGTGCTCTGCGCCAGCTCGCGCGGGGCGGCCGCGAGGACCTGATCGCGCAGGTCGCCGACCTCCGGGTCGTCACCCAGCTCGAGTGCCCGGTCGCAGGCGGCGAGGCAGTCCGTCAGGCGGTCGGTGCGGGCGAGCGCGTGCGCGTAGCGGGCCCACGCGGCCGCAGACTCGGGCGCCACGAGCGTCGCCTGCTCGCACGCGGTCAACTCCGCCCCGACGTCGCCGGCGAGGTGCGCGACCAGCGCCAGGTCCAGCAGACCCTGCTCGCTGGGCCCCAGCCTCCGCGCCCGCTCGAGCGCCTCGCGCGCGCCACGGCGATCGAAGGAGCGCAGGCGCAGCCGCCCCAGCCGCTCCCACGCCGACGGATCGGCGGGCGCCGCGGCGCACTCCCTCGCGGCCGCCTCGACGGCCTGCGAGAGCGCGCCCATGTCCTCGTAGATGCGCGCAGCGGTGCGGTGCGGTGCGGGGCGCCCGGGCTCCTCGCGGATCCAGTCGCGGACGGCCCGCGCCGCCGCGGCGAGCTCCGCGGCCTGCCAGTAGGCCAGCGCGAGCAGGCGTAGGACGGCGGTGTTGCGCGGCTCCGCGTCGCGCGCGTAGACGAGCCGGCGCGCGGCGAGCTTGAAGTCGCCCTCGGCGAGCGCGTGCTTGGCGGCCGTCATGAAGCGCTGCACGCGCTCCGCGCCGGGGTCTGGCCGGTGGAAGTCCACGAACTGCAGCGAGCCGGCCGGCACCGTGCGCACGCCGACCTGGAAGCTCACGCGCGCCCACTGCTGGATGTCGTCGCCCTCGCCGGTGAAGTAGATGCCGTTGACGCTGCCGACGCCCCACTCGGGATAGGACAGGCAGCGGGCGTAGCGGTGCACGACCGAGTGGTCGGGCACCCGCGAGGCGAACGGGTCGTGCTTGCGGCGCTCCTCGGCGTGGGCCCGGCTGCGCTGGTCCTCCTCGTAGGCGCGCGCGCCCTCCTCCGCGCGACGGCGGCGAGCGGCGGCGCCGGCGACCTTGACCGCATTGCGCGAGACCTTGCCGCCGCGGGACTCCTCGGCGAGGCGCCCGAGCTGGTCCGCGGCCTCGTTGACCGCCTTGAGGTGGCGCTCGTGCTCGAGCTGCTTGCCGGGCGGGGCGATGTCGGGGTGCCACTGCTTGGCCTGCCGCCTCCTGGCGAGCTGGACGTCGCGCTTGTCGAACGGTGGCTCGACCTCCAGGAGGAGGACGGCCTGCTCGATGTCCACGACTTGCGGCACAACGTCTTACGGTAGCGCCGTCGCGGCGCCCCGAGAGCGCCCGATGCCCATGTGAAGTTGTGGTATCCCCCCAACGCGCGAAGTGCGCGCGGAGCGTCTCTCGACGGTGTGCGGTGCTCCGACCCGGTGCCGTCCGTGACCGCCGGGCCGTCACCGCTGGATGGCTAGTGGCGCCAGCCCATGGTGACCTCCCTGATCGGTCGTGTGTCTCCCGTGCGGCAGCGCCGCAGAGCACATCATGTAACGCGCCGGAACATGGTGCGCGCCTGAGCGGCAAGATCCGTCCCAGGAATGCCGCAAGACGGGGTCTTTGCACCAGTGGAAGGTTCGCGTCCGTACCACTACCGTGGGGTCCGTGATCGTGTGGTTTGCCGTCGCGCTGTGGCTGGTGATCGTGTCCTGGTCGCTCGCCCTGATGCGCGCCGCCGGCAGCGACGGGCTCAAGCCTGAAGAGCCGCCGCCTCCGGCCGCGCCGCCGAGCACGCGCCGCCAGCGGCGGGTGATGCTCGCAGAGGCGCTGCTGCTCGGCGCCGTCGTCGCCGCCGCCGCGCTGCTCTCGACCGAGGCGCAGTGGGAGCCGTGGGCGCTCGTCGGGCTGCTCACCGTGCTGGTCCTGGGCAGCGACTTCATCGTGCTCGAGGCGCGCCGCTTCCGGATCGGCGGCTCGTTCCTCGGCCTCGTGCTCGCGATGGCGGTGCTGGGGCCGGCGCCCGCGACGGCGCTCGGGCTCGCGTCGGCCGCGGTCGACGCGCTGCGCAGCCGCACGCGCGGCCCCGAGCTGCTGTCCAACGTCGTCACCTACGCGACATTCCCGCTGGCCGGAGCGCTCGTCCTGCAAGGGTTCGAGGGCTCGCCGCTCGGGGAGGGCGCGAGCTTCGCGGTCGCGGTGCTGTTCGTGTTCGCCGCCGCCAACGTGCTGAACTTCGCGATGATCGCCGGCCACACGGTGCTCACCCGCGGCGGCTCGCTGCTGGCGATGTTCCGCTCCGTCTACCTGCCCGTGCTGCCGTGGGAGCTGGCCACCGCGTCGCTGACCGCGATGGCGGTCTACGGCTTCGAGGTCTACGGCGCCGGGGTCATCGGCCTGTTCGTCGTGAGCCTCGCGACGTGCCAGCTGCTGCTGCGGGCGATCCTGCGCGGCCAGGCGACCGAGCAGGAGGTCGAGCGCAGCCGCGACCAGCTCGACGTCCGCCACGAGGGCATGATCGGGCTGCTGCTGGAGACGCTCACGCTGCGCGACGCCAACGCCGCCCGCCACGCGGCCGCCGTCGCCCACTACGCGCTCGAGCTGGCACGTGCCGCCGGGCTCTCCGAGCGCCAGCAGGCCGTCGTGCACACCGCCGGCCTGCTGCACGACATCGGCAAGGAGGCGCTGCCCGACCACGTACTGCTCGGGCACAGCCCGCTGAGCGCCGCCGAGCGGGCGCTGATCGAGCGCCACCCGGCCGACGGCGCGCGGCTGCTGCTGCGCGTCGAGGGCCTGGGCGAGGTCGCCACCGCGGTGCTCGCCCACCACGAGCGCATCGACGGCGGGGGCTACCCCGACGGCCTGTCGGGGGAGAGCGTGCCGGTCACCGCGCGGATCGTCGCCATCGCGGAGGTCTACGACGTGCTGACCGCGATCGAGTCCTATCGCGCCCCGCTGAGCGCCGCCGAGGCCGAGGACGAGCTGCGCCGCGTGGCCGGCGCGCAGCTCGACGGCCGGCTCGTGTGGCTGTTCGTGACCCAGGTCCTGCCGGGACGGCTGCTCGAGCACGAGGGCCGGATCGCCGACCTCGAGGCGGAGCTGCAGGTCCAGCGCCGCGTCCGCGGCGCGCTCGACCACCCGCTCCTGCTCGGCCCGCCCCCGGCCCCCTAGCGCCTAATCCACCAGCCGGCGGCCGGTGGCCCAGATCGACAGCCGCCACATCAACACGCCAAAGGCCAGCAGCACGCCGAGGTGGGCGAGATCGACCCAGCCCTCGAAGCCGAAGGCGGCGTGGCGGACCAGCTCGACGCAGTGGTGCAGCGGGTTGAACCAGCCGAGCGTCTGCGCCCACTGCGGCAGCTCGCTGAGCGGGAAGAACGTGCCCGCCACGAGGAACATCGGCGTGATCAGCGTGCTCGTGACGTAGGAGAAGTTGTCGATCGACTTCATCAGCGCCGAGATCAGCACGCCCGCCGCCGCCCACCCGAAGCCCGTGACGAAGTTGATCAGCGGCACGACGAGCATGCCCCACGACGGGTCGAGCCCGAACACCATCGCCACGAGCAGCGGCGCGCAGCCGTAGACGGACGCGCGGATGGCGATCCACAGCGCCTCGGCGGTGACCAGCTCCTCCGCGTCGACGGGCGCGGCGAGGATCGCGTCGTAGGTGCGCTGGAACTCGCGCTTGACGAACGTGCCGAACATCGCGGAGAACACCGACGCGAACAGGACGGCGGTCGCGACCGTACCGGTGCCGACGAACTCGATGTAGTCGTAGCCGGCGACCTCTGAGACGAGCGCGCCGAACCCGAAGCCGAACGCCAGCAGGTAGATCGTCGGCTCGACGGTCGAGGAGAACGTCACCGAGCGCCAGTAGGAGGAGAAGTTGATGACCTCGCGCACGAGCACGCCCGCCAGCGCGGGGCGCTCGAGCCGGCCGAGCCGTCGGCGGCGCACGGGCGCCGCGGCGGCGCTCACGCGCCTGCTCCGCGTGCGCGCGACGGCGCGACCGCCGCTGTCGATCCGATGGCGTCTCTCACGCGATGTCCTCGCCGGTCAGCAGCACGAACACGTCCTCGAGGTTGGCGGCGCGCCGGTGGCCCTCGGGCGCTCCGCCGTTGCTGGCGTCCTCGAGCCGGAGGATCGCGACCGAGGTGCCGGTGCGGCGCGTGCTCATGCCGCCCTCGCGCGCGCCGGCCTCGACCTCGCGCAGCCGCGCCGGCGGCCCGTACACCTCGATCGCCTCACGGCCCGCGTGCTCGGCGATCAGCTCCGACGGGCGGCCGGAGGCGACCGCCCGGCCGTGGGACATGATCATCACGGTGTCCGCGAGCCGCTCGGCCTCCTCGATGTAGTGTGTGGACATCAGGATCGAGGTGCCCTCGCTGCGCAGCTTGTCGATCAGCGCCCACAGCTCCTGGCGGACCTGCGGGTCCAGGCCGACGGTCGGCTCGTCGAGCAGCACGAGCCGGGGCTGGTGCACGAGCGCGCGGGCGATCAGCAGGCGCCGGCGCATGCCGCCGGAGAGCTTGTCCGCGCGCGTGTCGCGCCGGTCGTAGAGGTTGGCCAGCTCGAGCGCGCGCTCGATCGCCTCCCGGCGCTCGCCGCGCGGGACGCGGTAGAGGTAGGTGAACACGCGCAGGTTCTGCTCGACGGTCAGCGTCGTGTCGAGGTTGTCGAGCTGGGGAACGACGCCCATCTCCGCGCGCGCCGGCTTGGACTCGCCGGGCAGCTCGTAGCCGAGCACCTCCAGCTCGCCCTCGTCGGGGATCGCCTGGGCGGTCAGCATCTTCATCGTGGTCGACTTGCCGGCGCCGTTGGGCCCGAGCAGGCCGACGCACGTGCCCTCGTGCACGTCGAGGTCGAGATGGTCGACGGCCATGATCGGCCCGAAGCGCTTGACGACCCCGCGCAGGCGGATGGCGAGTGGGACGGCCATCCACCCAGGATGACGAACGCGCACGGGCGAGTCCGGGCGGGTAGCCGTACCGCTACGCGGCGGCGCGCAGCGCCGGCTCCGCCGCCGCGGTCACCAGCGCCTCGAACAACCTCCCGTCGGCCAGCGTCTCCGCGTGCCACTGGACGCCGAGGACGAAGCCGTCGGCCTCGATCCCCTCGACCGTGCCGTCCGCGGCGCATGCGCTGATCCGCAGCCCGTCCCCGAGGCGGTCGACCGCCTGATGGTGGAAGGAGTTGACCCCCAGCGTGCCGGCGCCGAGCAGGGTCGCCAGCCGCGTGCCGGCCAGCACCTCGACGTCGTGCGTCGCGTGCCGGCCCGACTCGCCCTGGCGGTGCCCGGGCACGTGCTGGTGCAGCGTGCCGCCGCAGGCGACGTTGAGCGTCTGCGCGCCCCGGCAGATGCCGAGCAACGGCATCCCGCGCTCCACGGCGGCACGGGCCAGCGCCAGCTCGAACGCGTCGAGCGACGGCTCGGTCGGCCCCAGCTCCGCGTGGCGGTCCGTCGCGCCGTAGGCCCCGGGATCGAGATCGGGGCCGCCCGACAGGCAGACGCCGTCGAGCCGCGCCATCAGCGCCTCGAGGTCCGACACGCACGGCGGCAGCACGACCGGCACGCCGCCGGCGCGCTCGATCGCCTGCAGGTAGGTCATGCCGAGCGCCATCTCAGGATGGTCCGGCTCGCCCTGGCGGCGCAGCGTGGACATGCCGCTGGGGCGCAGCTCGGAGGTGGTGACGCCGATCAGCGGCCGCATGTTCTCCCATCATCGACCAATTTGCGTGGATTCAACATGGCCCGGCGGACAATTCGAGCCCCGCCGGGCTCGCCGCGCGGGCGATCTATGCTCCTTCACCGCATGTCGAGCCAATACATCTTCACCATGTACAAGCTGAGCCGGACGCACCCGCCGGACAAGCAGGTGCTCAAGGACATCTCGCTCAGCTTCATGCCGGGCGCCAAGATCGGCGTGCTGGGGCTCAACGGCTCCGGCAAGTCCACACTGCTGCGGATCATGGCCGGCCAGGACGCGGAGTACCGCGGCGAGGCGCAGCTCGCGCCCGGCGCGTCCGTCGGCCTGCTCGAGCAGGAGCCCCAGCTGGACGCGGCCAAGGACGTGCGCGGCAACGTCGAGGAGGGCGTCGCCGAGCTGCGCGCGCTGCTGGACCGCTTCAACGAGCTGGCCGCCAACTACTCTGACGAGACCGCCGACGAGTTCGCGCGCCTGCAGGACCGCATCGACGCCGCCGACGCCTGGAACCTGGACACCCAGCTCGACACCGCGATGGACGCGCTGCGCGTGCCGCCGGCCGACGCCGACGTGACGACGCTCTCCGGCGGCGAGCGCCGCCGGGTCGCGCTGTGCCGGCTGCTGCTCGCCGCGCCCGACCTGCTGCTGCTCGACGAGCCCACCAACCACCTCGACGCCGAGTCGGTCGGCTGGCTGGAGCGCCATCTGGAGGAGTACAAGGGCACCGTCGTGGCCGTCACCCACGACCGCTATTTCCTCGACAACGTGGCCGGCTGGATCCTCGAGCTGGACCGCGGTCACGGCCTCCCGTTCAAGGGCAACTACTCGTCCTGGCTGGAGCAGAAGCAGGCGCGGCTGGCGCAGGAGGACCGCAAGGACACCGCCCGCCGACACACGATCGAGCAGGAGCTGGCGTGGGTGCGCGAGAACCCCAAGGGCCGGCGCAAGAAGGCCAAGGCCCGCCTGAACAACTACGAGCGGCTGCTGGCCGAGGACCGCAACGTCAAGCTCGACCAGGTCCAGATCCACATCCCGGCCGGCCAGCGCCTCGGCGACAAGGTGATCGAGGCCGGCGACCTGCGCAAGGGCTTCGGCGAGCGGCTGCTGATCGAGGATCTCTCCTTCACGCTCCCGCCGGCGGGGATCGTCGGCGTGATCGGCGCCAACGGCGCCGGCAAGACGACGCTGTTCCGGATGATCGTCGGCGACGAGAAGCCCGACGCCGGCGCGCTGGACGTCGGCGACACCGTCGACCTCGCCTACGTCGACCAGAGCCGCGACGCGCTGGACCCGGACAAGACCGTCTGGGAGGAGATCTCCGACGGCTACGAGCACATCAAGGTGGGCGACCGCGAGGTCAACTCGCGCGCCTACGTGGCCGGCTTCAACTTCAAGGGCTCCGACCAGCAGCGCAAGGTCGGCGTGCTCTCCGGCGGTGAGCGCAACCGCGTGCACCTGGCCAAGCTGCTGCGCAGCGGCGGCAACGTGCTGCTGCTCGACGAGCCGACCAACGACCTCGACGTCGACACGCTGCGCGCACTCGAGGAGGCGCTGCTGGGCTTCCCGGGCTGTGCGGTGATCATCTCCCACGACCGCTGGTTCCTCGATCGCGTGGCGACGCACGTGCTCGCCTTCGAGGGCGACTCCCAGGTGACCTGGTTCGAGGGGAACTTCGAGGCCTACGAGGAGCACCGGCGCGAGCAGCTCGGCGCCGAGGCCGACCGCCCGCACCGCATCACCTACAAGCGGCTGGCGCGCACGTGAGCTCGGGCGGCGGGGCGCCCGTCCTGATCCGCCACTTCACCGACCCGACGTGCCCGTTCGCGTTCTCGGCCGAGCGCCAGCGGCTGCGCCTGCTGTGGCTCTACGGCGAGCAGATCGACTGGGAGCTGCACGTCGTGGTGCTCTCGGAGACGGCGCCGGAGCTCACGCCCGAGCAGCTCGCCGAGGGCTTCCGGCGCCTGGCGCTGCAGTACGGCATGCCGATCGACTGGCGCGTGCGCGCGCGGCTCGGGCCGTCCGTGCACGCCTGCCGGGCGGTCGTCGCCACCCGGCTGCGCTGGCCCGAGCGCGAGGCGGCGCTGCTGCGGCGCCTGCGCGTCCTCTACTTCGCGGGCGCGGCGATCGACGACTCCGACACGCTGGAGCTGGCCGCCGGGCAGGCCGGGCTGCCGGTGGGCGAGCTGGCCGAGTGGGCGGCGGCGCCCGAGGTCGAGGCGGAGATGCGCGCCGACATGGACGCCGCGCGCAGCCCGTCGCCGGCCTCGCGCGCCCAGGACTACAAGCTCGGCGGGCCGCAGGAGGAGCGCCGCTACACGTGCCCGTCCTACGAGCTGTTGCGTGTGACGGCGCCGCCCGAGGACTGGGAGACCGCCGGGCGCGTCGACCTACCGGGCTACCGGCCGGTCGAGGCCTACGAGACCGCGATCGCCAACCTTGCGCCGGAGCTGGTCCGCCGCCCGGATCCCGGGTCGGCGTCCGAGGTCCTCGCGTGGGCGGGCGTGCCGCTCGCCACCGCCGAGGTCGCGGCCGTGTGCGACCGCGACGTGGCCGACGTCCGGCCCGAGCTGGCCCTCGCGGCGCGCTTCGAGCCGGTCGCCGGTGACGGCTACTGGTCGCCGGCCTGACCGCCGGCGGCTGCCTCGCGCCGGCACGCCCCGCCACCGACCCCTGCACGCCCGCGCGCCGAGCGCTCGCCGCGACCGAGCCGTTCGCCGGGCGCCCGGGTTTCCTCCGGACGATGTTGTACCTTCGCCCGCTCGCATGCTCGCCGTCGTAGCGTCGCTGGTCCTCGCGCTGGTCCTGCTGGCCTCCGCCGCGCTGAAGCTCTCGTCCGGGCCGGGCGCGCGGGCGGCGCTCGCCACCTACGGCATCCGCGGGGAGACGGCCTCGAGCGTCGCGTGGGCGGCGCTCGTGTCGGTGGAGGCGGGCCTGGCGGTGGGCGTGGCGGCCGGCGCGGAGGGGGCGATGTGGGCGGCCGCGGGTCTGTTCGCGGCGTTCACCGTCGCCCAGTCGGTCGCCCTGATGCGCGGGCGTGCGGGCGCGCCGTGCGGCTGCTTCGGCGCCCGCGGGCGCGTGAGCCGGGCCTCGCTGGGCCGGGCCGCGCTGCTGGGCGCCGCGTTCGGTGCGCTCCCGCTGCTGGCGCGCCGTGGGCTGACCACCGAGGAGTGGCTGGCGATCGGCCTCGGCGCGGCGCTGCTCGGCGTGCTGGCGCTCGCCGTCGCGCTGCTCGCGCTGGCGCGTGAGGTCGGCACGCTGCGGATGGCGATCGCGCCGCAGGGCGCGCTCGAGATCCCCAGCGAGGGGCCGGAGGTCGGCGGGCACACGGCGCTGGCCGCGCGCTTCGGCGCCGAGCTCTCGTCGAGCGTGCTGGCGCTGGCGGTGTTCAGCTCCGAGGGCTGCCGCGTCTGCCGCGCGCTCGAGCCGGCCGTGGACGCGTTCGAGCGCGACCCGCGCGTGGCGCTGCTGCGCTTCGACGAGGTCGACGACGCCGACGCATGGGCGCTCGCCGACGTGCCCGGCAGCCCGTTCGCCGTCGCGATCGGAGCCGACGGAACGGTGCTGGCCAAGGGCACCTTCAACAGCGGCGCCCAGCTCGAGTCCGTGCTCGCCACCGCCGAGCGCCGCCGCGGAACGCTGAGGGGACTGACCCCTTGACACTGGACCCCTCCGTGGCCGGGCGCGCCGCCGACGGGCTCGCCGCGAGCACGTCGCGGCGGGGGTTCCTCTCGCGCGTCGGGACAGGGGTGATGGCGCTCGCGGGGGCGCAGGCCGCCGGGGCGCTGGTCAAGCCCGGCGAGGCGGAGGCGTACCACTTCTGCGGGCACATCTACACGACCGACTCCTGCACGCACCCGACGGGCCTGCCGCGGATCGACGCGCGCGGACTGCCGCTGCGCGCCAAGGACGGCCACCGGGTCGACGACCTCGGCCGCCTGGTCGACCGCCGCGGCGAGCCGGTCGGCGAGGACGGCGAGCCGCTCACCGACCCGGACGGGCGCCGCCTCCCGGCCGCGAGCCGCACCCGGGTGTGCGAGGTCGTGGCCGAGCAGTACGACATCCGCACGGCGACCGACGGCGCCTGGTACCGCTGCTGCGGCGGCCAGGTGCGCAAGCTGGTCGACTGCTGCGCCTACAGCCGGCGCCGCATCAACGGCGACGGTGCGCTGACCGGCTACTGCTACAAGGGCCGCCGGGTGTTCTGCGTCATGTACTTCCAGACCAAGGTCCCGTGTTGAGCGGGCGAGCGGCAGGGTCCTCCGGGCGGATGCCGTGCTGAGCGCCCTCGAGGTCGTGCTGCTCGCCGCCGGGCTGGTGGCCGGGGTGACCGGCGCGTGGTCGCCGTGCGGCTTCTCGATGGTCGACACGCTCGCGCCGCACGGCTACGCCGGGCGGCTGCGGACGACGCTGGTCGGGTGCGCGACGTTCGCGGCCGGGGCGCTGGCGGGTGGTGTGGCGACGTTCGGCGCGCTCGCGCTGCTCGGCCGGGCGCTGGGCGCCGGTGGGACGGCGGCGATCGGCGTCGCCGCCGCCGTGGCCCTGGCGGCCGCCGCGGGCGAGGCGCGCGGGGGGCGGATCGTGCCGCAGGTCCGCCGGCAGGTGCCCGAGTCCTGGCGGCGCGTGCTGGCGCTGCCGCTCGCGGCCGGCCTCTACGGCGTGCTGCTCGGCCTCGGCTTCACCACCTTCATCCTCTCCTTCGCGGTCTGGGCGCTGGCCGGCGTGAGCGTCGCGCTCGGCGACCCGGCGCTGGGCCTGCTCGTCGGCCTCGGCTTCGGCGCCGGGCGCGCGCTGCCGGTCGTGCTGCTGGCCCCGCTGGCCGGCACGCGGCGCGGCGCCGGCGCCCACGCCGCGATGGCCGAGCGCCCACGGCTGCTGCGCGCGCTGCGCGCGGCCGACGCCGTCGCCCTCGCCGCCTGCGCCGCGGCGCTGTGGGCGGCGCCGGCCCAGGCCGCCGCCGTGTTCGCCGCCCCGGCCACCGACCCGAGCGTCGACGCCGGCCTGATCGCCTACCAGCAGCCGGGAGCGGGCGGCGTCCTGGTGAGCCCCGACGCGCGCTTCGCCGCTCCGGGACCCCGCCCCGCGGTCGGCGGCGGCCGGCTCGCCTACCAGGAGGGGGACGCGCTCGCGGTCCGCGCGCCGGCCGACCCCGCCTATGCGGCCGGCATCCCCGCCCCCGAGGCCGACGCGATCGCCGTCGCGACCGGCTGGGTCGCCTGGCGGGCCCGCGCGGGCGCCGAAGACGTCCTGATGGCCTCGCCGCTGCCCCCGGCCCCACCGCTGCCGCGCACGGTCGCCACGGCCGCCGAGCTCGGCCGCCCCGCACTCTCCGGCGACCGCCTGCTGTTCCACGTCGCCGGCCGCATCGAGGAGGTCGCGCTGGCCACGGGCCGCCGCCGTACGCTGCGCCGCCAGCCGCGAGCGCTGCTGCTCAACCCCTCCGCCGACGGCGACCGGCTGCTCTACGTGCGCTCGACCTCCGAGCGCCAGGAGCTGCGCCTCGGCCGGCTGCGCCCGCGCGCCGTCCGGCGCGACCGCACGCTCTACGGCCTCGTCCCGACCGGACGCCGCGACGCCGGCCACGAGCCGGGCGACGAGCACGAGCGCCACGGGCACCCGAAGGATCTCCCGCCCCGGCCCGCCCGCGGCGTCGCCTACACGCTGTGGACCACCGCGCTCGGCCCGAGCGAGGCGTACGTGACGCGCCTGCGCCAGGACGCCGGCGGGCCGGTCGGCGCGACGCTGCTGCGGATCCCGCGCTGACGCGCGTGCGATCGGGGTATGCGAGCACCATCCCCGTCGGAGGAGGCCCGATGAGACGCAGTACCTTCCGCCTGGCGCTCGTGGCCGCCGGGCTGACCGCATTGCTCGGCGGCGCGCCGGCCGTGCTCGCGCAGGAGCCGGAGAAGGTCCCAGAGGCACGCGGCACCGGCGGTGCCGCGTCCAGCGTGGACGCGCTCGGCACGCAGGCCGCGATCGACGTGCTCGAAGACGGCGGCAACGCGATCGACGCCGCGGTGGCGGCGGCCGGCGTGCTCGGCGTCGTCGAGCCCTTCTCCTGCGGGATCGGCGGCGGCGGCTTCATGGTGATCCGCACGGCCGATGGCGACGTGACGACGTACGACGGGCGCGAGAAGGCCCCGCGCGCCATGCGACCGGACTCGTTCATCGAGGACGGACGGCCGCTCAGCTTCGACCCCGCCCGCTTCAGCGGCCTCTCCGCCGGCGTGCCGGGCACACCGCTCAGCTGGTCGCGGGCGCTGAACAAGTACGGGACGCTCTCGCTGCGCGAGGCGCTGCGGCCGGGCATCCGCGCCGCGCAGCGCGGCTACGCCGTCGACCAGACGTTCTTCGACGCGGTCGACGCCGTCAAGGGCTTCTTCGACGACGTCCCCGCCACCGCGGCGCTCTACCTCGACGCCGACGGCACGCCCAAGGACGTCGGCGCGACGATCCGCAACCCCGACATGGCCAGGGTCTACCGGCTGATGGCGCGCGACGGCGTCCGCCGGGGCTTCTACCGCGGCCCGGTGGCCGAGGCGATGGCCGCCGCGGCGACGAACCCGCCGATCGCACCGACCGCCGACCACACGTGGCGCAAGGGCCTGATGACGACCGACGACCTGCGGCGCTACACGGCGCCGGAGCGCGAGCCGGTCACGACCGACTACCGCGGCCTGACCGTCTACGGCATGGGACCGCCCTCGAGCGGCGCCACGACGGTGGCCGAGGCGCTGAACATCCTCGACGGCTACTCGCCGCTGGGCGCCTCGCGCACCGAGATCATGCACCGCTACCTCGAGGCGTCGCGCTACGCGTTCGCCGACCGCAACGCCTTCCTCGCCGACCCGGCATACTTCGACGTGCCGGTCGCGGGCCTGACCTCGGACACGTTCGCGGCCGAGCGGCGCGCCCTGATCACCGACCGCGCGGCCCGCAGCCCGGTCGCCGCGGGGGACCCCTACGACAACCAGGGCGCCGGCGGGCCGGCGGCCGCGAACTCCGCCACCATCTCGCACCCGCGCCAGTCGACGACGCACCTGACGGTCGCCGACCGCCTCGGCAACGTCGTCTCCTACACGTTCACGATCGAGTCCACCGGCGGCAACGGCATCGTGGTGCCGGGGTACGGGTTCCTGCTCAACAACGAGCTGACGGACTTCAACTTCGACTCCACGAGCCATCCGAACCGGGCCGAGGGCGGCAAACGCCCGCGCAGCTCGATGGCGCCGACGATCGTCGACCGCGACGACCGGCCCTACCTGGCGCTCGGCTCGCCGGGCGGCTCGACGATCCCCGGCACCGTGCTGCAGATCCTCGTCAACCGGATCGACCTGCGCGAGCCGCTGCCACGGGCGCTCGCCCTGCCACGGGCGGTCGAGCGCAACACGGCGACCACCCAGGCCGAGCAGGCGTTCATCGACAGCCCGGAGGGCAGGGACCTCGCGGCCCTGCGCGGCCACCGGTTCGCCCCGCCGCCGACCCCGGGCGAGATCGGCGCGGCCTCGGGGATCGAGATCCGCCGCGGCGGGGGGTTCGTCGCCGCGGCCGAGCCGCAGCGGCGCGGGGCGGGCAGCGCCGCCGTGGTGAGACCGCGCTAGGTCGCTGCACGACGGTCATCGCCCCGACCCCTGCGGGGTCGGGGCGCCGGGCGTTCTCCATGGGAGGTCGCGATCGGAGTACCGGTCCCGGAGACCGCCTGCGGTCATCCGCGGCGCCGGTGGCCGAGCCCTGACTCAACGATCGCTGCGCCTTCGGCGCCCGAGGGCTCGCGCTGGGCGGGGCGGCACGGCACGGACGTCG
>Ga0136616_10000661_pt1 | contig 16810 bp, 18 predicted proteins | sample AntDrymUQ2992106_2_FD_106648 | JGI IMG/M metagenome (GOLD analysis project Ga0136616, IMG submission 106648) | Polar desert sand microbial communities from Dry Valleys, Antarctica - metaG UQ299 (21.06) | ecosystem: Environmental > Terrestrial > Soil > Desert | place: Antarctica: Dry Valley...
ACCCCACAGGGCGGACAGCATGTAGTGACCACACCTGACGGCATGAAAAGGGCCGCAGAGCCGCAGAAACAGCGAGGACGCGGCCCCGGTCAGGCGTGACTACCGCGGGAACTTCGGGCTAGCCGGCTCCTCCGCCGGTCGTCAGCACGACCTTCCCGAAGCTATCCCCCTGCGCGAGCTGTGCATAGGCGTCGCGCGCCTCGTCGAGCGGGATCGTGCTGTCCACGAGCGGCCGGACGCCGGTGACGTCGAGCATCCGCATGAGGTCGGCGAGCTCTGAGCGCGTGCCCATCGTTGACCCGACCAGCCGCAGCTGACGGAAGAACACGTGCTGGAGCTCCGCGGGCGGGTCGAACCCGCTCGTCGCCCCCGCGACGACGATCGTGCCGCCGTTCACCACCGAGCGCAGCGAGTGCTTCCACGTCGCCTCACCGACGGTCTCGAGCACGCAGTCGACCCGCTCGGGCAGGCGCTCGCCCGCTTCGTAGGCGGCGTGGGCGCCGAGCTCGACGGCGCGTTCGCCCTTGGCGGAATCGCGGCTCGTGACCCAAACACGCAGCCCGGCCGCTCGTCCCAGGAGGATCGCCGCCGTCGCCACCCCGCCGCCGGCACCCTGGATCAAGACCGTCCGGCCGGGGCGCAGCTCGCCCTTGGTGAACAGCATCCGATAGGCGGTGAGCCAGGCGGTCGGAAGGCAGGCCGCCTGGGCGAACGAGAGCGACGCCGGCTTGTCGAGCAGGTTGCGTTGCGGCACGGCCACGAGCTCCGCGTGCGTGCCGTCGTAGCGCTCGGAGAGGATCGACGAGTCGGGGGCGAGTGTCTCGTCCTCGGCGGCGCCCGGCGTCGAGACCACGGCGTGGACGATCACCTCGCGGCCGTCCTCGGTCGCCCCCGCGGCGTCGCAGCCGAGCACGATCGGGAGGCGGTCGGGGTCGATACCGACCCCGCGCAGCGTCCACAGGTCGTGGTGGTTGAGTGAGGCGGCGCGCACTCGCACGACCTCCCAGCCCTCCGGCGGATCGGGGTCGGGGCGGTCGCCGAGCTCGAGGCCCGAGAGTGGGTCGTCGGCGCAGGAGCGGGCGGCGGTGGCGGCGAGCATCGAAGTGGGGACCGTACACCTGGACCGACGAGCTGGAGAGGGCTTGGCCGATCGACGTGCCGCGTCCGTCGCATCTAGCGTCACCTCTCTGGCCACGGGAAGCGGTCGTAGAACAGACCTCAGGCGTCGGGGTACGTCGACCTAGGATGGGGAGCGTGAGCCCGGCCGGCTAGGGAGCAGTACACCGGCTCGCACTCTCGTCCACTCCCAAGGAAGGGTCGATCTCCCTCGCAAACTTGAGCGCCCGCGCCGACCGGAAGTAGGGAGGGCACTGGCTCGTATCCCGACGTCGCTCCCAGCGAGTTCGCGGCGGACCGCAGGCAAGCACGCGGAAGAGGCGCCAGTCCTCTCAGCCGGGCGTTGCGGCGCGAGCAGGCCACCGAGGGCCTGACTGCGACATCGGGAGATCGGCACTTTCCTACCGTCGCAAAACGCCCGGACGAAGGTCGCCGCGAGACGTTGATTTGCGCGCACGAGTTGTGAACGCCCGGCCGGCGCTTGAGGGGCGGGGGCCGAGGCGTCGCAGATACGACCGTTTGTGAGCGCTCGAGCTCGAGGCCGGGCGTGAGCGCGCCCACCCAGGCGTCGGGCGTCCGGCGCCTCCAGGGCAGGGCCTGCTCGAGCTGGCGGGCGACCTGGAGCAGCAGGTCGTCGCGGCGTACCGTGCGCGGGCTCGCTCAAACGGGCCGCGACGGCGGTCGGCGAGGGCGCGATGGTCGTGCGCTTCGTGCGCGACCGCCTGTCGGGGGTCCCGGCCTGAGCAGGGGCGGGTGCCTAGCGGGCAGATTGGGTCGCCGCGCGGGACACGCAGCGTCACTGACGGACCGCGGAGCCAGCTGTCCTTCTTGGCCTCGGCGTCGCACCGGGAGTTGCCTCAAGCCGCAGACCCGTTGGCGTGGTCATCCCGCGCACTGAGCTGTGGTCAGCAGCTCGTCGCGGGACGCGAGCTTGACGCGAGGGCGCAGCTCACGCTGTCCGCGCTCGAGCTCGTGGGCGTCGATCGCGCGCCACCCCTCGACGGTCACGAGGTTCGGCTGGCGCTCGGCAAGCAGCGCATCGATCTGCTCGCGACCGGCATTCGGCGGTTGCTGCAAAGGGCCTGCCCGCAGATCCTCTACGAGGCAGCTCACCGTTTCCTCGGCGTCGCGCTTGTTCGTGCCCAGGATTCCGGTGGGGCCCCGCTTGATCCAGCCCACGGCGTAGACGCCGGGGATCGGCTCGCCATCGTCGGCTAGCACTCGACCCCGCTTGTTCGGAAGCACGAAGTAGCGCTCGTCGAAGGGAACGCCTCGAAGCTTCACGGCTCGATAGCCGACCGAGCGCAGGACGATCCCACACTCGATCGTCTCCACCTCCTCGGCTACGGGCCGCGCCCTGAGCGAGCCGTCGTGAGCCCGCACGATCTCGTTGCGGCGAACGTCGATCGCTTCGACCCTGTCGGTCCCGCGGATCTCCACCGGGGAGCGCAGGAAGCGCAGCTGAATCCGCCGCCGGGCATCCGGGCGCACGGGCCTCGCAGTGAACTCGCGCAAGAGCTCGACGTTCTTGCGCGCGGTGAAGCCGCCCTCCTCGGTCAGCCACCGACGCGACACGGGGTCGAGCTCGACGTCGTCGGGGTCAACCCGGATGTCGACACCGTCGAGGTGGCCGAGCTCGCGCAGCTCGGCGCTGGTGAACGCCGCCTGCGCAGGCCCCCGCCGGCCGAGCACGATCACGTCCTCGACGCGGCTGTCTTGCAGCGCCTCGAGCGCGTGGTCGGCGACGTCCGTGCGCTCGAGCTCGCGCCCGCTCAGCGTGAGCATGCGCGCCAAGTCGGCCGCCACGTTGCCGTTGCCGATTACGACCGCCCGCTCCGCCGACAGGTCGAACTCGAGCCCGCGGTAGTCCGGGTGGCCGTTGTACCAGGCGACGAACTCGGTGGCGGCCCAGCTGCCGGAGAGGTCCTCGCCGGGGATCCCCAGCGACTTGTCGGTCTGGGCCCCCGTCGCGTAGATGACCGCCGTGTAGTGGCGCATGAGCTCGGAGTGCGAGACGTCGACGCCCACATCCACGTTGCCCAGGAAGCGGCAGCCGCGCCGAAGCGTCTGCCGATCGAACGTATCCTCGAGCCGCTTGATCTCCTGGTGGTCTGGGGCCACCCCGCCCCGAAGCAGTCCCCACGGCGTGGGCAGTCGCTCGAACAGGTCGATCACCGCGTCGCCGCGAGAACGCAGCAGGCAGGCGGCGGCGAACGCCCCCGCGGGCCCGGCGCCGACGATCGCCACTGCCGGTCGCGTGTGTGCCATCAGGCGGCGGTCCGCTCGGCCGTGCTCTGCTCAGCAAAGAACTCCGCGTTGACCTCGAGCGCGTACTCGTACTTATCGGGAAGCCCGAAGTCGGCGAAGATCGCGTCGATCGGACAGGCCTCAACGCAGGCGTCGCAGTCGATGCACTCGCCGGGATCGATGTAAAGCTGCTCGACCGTCTCGAAGTCGGGCGCCCCCGGCTTGGGATGGATACAGTCGACCGGGCAGACCTCGATGCAGGAATCGTCCTTGATGCAGCTGCCAGCGATGACGTATGTCACTGCGCTGATGGTACATACGGGCCAAACCCGGGCGGATTTCTAGGGTGAGACTCACGAGGAGGGCCGTGCGGATCCCGGCGGCGGCGGAGGATCTCGTTCGTCGGCGCTTTCGGCGCCCGGGCCGAATCGGCTAGCGGTCGCCAGCGCTTCCCAAAGCGGAGGGCTGCTCCGCCCTGTGCCAGCCGCGCCGAGGAGGCCTGCGACTGTCGGCCGACCTACCATGCCCAGGTCTACTCCCCGCGCGACCGAAAGACGATGCTCGCGCGGCGGTAGATCGCGCGCGCACGGGCAGGACGGCGTTTCTGGTAGTCGAGGCGCTCTTTCCCTCGGCCACCAAGCGCTCGACGTGGTCCTGGACGGTGTTGCGGGTGAGCGCCGAGAGCTTGTGGTGCCCGAGGGCGGGCAGGAGCCTCTGACACAGCGCCTGCAGGCATCCACGTGCTCGAGCTCGCTGCGCTCGTCAAAGCTGAGCACGATCCGTGGAGGAGCGCGCCATCGCCGACCGGATTCGTCACAGGGGATGCGACTCCTTGACCGCCGCCCAAGGGGCCGGATCAACAACGTTGACGCTTAAGCCCCTCCGACACGCTCCAGTTGTGTGCGGCTCATGGTATGAGCGTGCTCGCCCGCCGGCCGTCGCGCGGCTGTCTCAAGCCTCGTCCTGGCAACTACGCTGCGAAGTTGATGGCTACGAAACAGCCCCGACCGGAGCATGAGGAACGCGACAACGCCGGCGTTGCCTCCAAGCGACGCAGCAGACTGCGGGGCTATCTCGTCGCGGCGGTGCTCACCGTCGCGACGGTAATCGCGGTCGAAGTGGCGATCTTGAACGGCGGGGGCGGCGAACGCGGAGCCGGCCAGACGTTCGAGTCGACGGGTGGGGGCCACGTCCACGGCCTCGGCGTGAACCCGGCCGACGGAGCCGTTTTCGTCGCGTCCCACAACGGCCTGTTCCGAGCCGCACGCGGCGAGACCCAGGCCCGGCCTGTCGGCAGCAGCGGCAAGGACGTGATGGGGCTTCTCGATCATCGGGCCCAACCGGTTCCTCGGCTCGGGTCACCCGGGCGACTTCGAGAACCTGCCGTCGAACCTGGGTCTGATCGTCTCGAGCGACGCGGGGCGCACCTTTCGGCCCGTCTCCCTGCTCGGCGAGGTCGACTTCCACGTCCTGCGGGGCGCAGGCACGCGCGTTTACGGCTCCGACAGCTCGACCGGGCGCTTTCTCGTGAGTCGAGACGCGGGCCGCAGTTGGAGGGAGCAGCGCCCGCCCGGCGCCTTGATCGACCTGGCCGTCGACGCACGGAATCCCGACCGCCTCCACTGACTCGGGGATCTCCCGCTCCGGCGACGGCGGACGCAGCTGGCGGCGGCTCGGTAAGCAGATCGCCCTCGTCGCGTGGCCTGCGCCTGAGCGCCTGTTCATTCTCGATCAGGAGGGTCGAGTTGCGGTCAGCTCGGACGGCGGGCGGAGCTTCCGTCCGGCGGGCGATGTCCCCGGCGAGCCCGTCGCCTTGATGGCCGCCGGGGGCGAGCTATACGTCGCGCTTGCCGATAACCGCATTCTGCGCTCGGCCGACGGCGGTGCCACCTGGAGCGTTCGTACGCAGGTCTGAGTTTTGGTGGCTCGCCGCTGTCACCTGTGCCTTAGCGGATTGACCGCGCTGCTCGTCGTATGGGCGGGCGCGCTCGCCTACTCGCATCGGCAAGGATCTCTTCGGATTGGCTCAAGACGCTCGAAGGCTGGGCCCCGCCGGGGCTCGGAGGCACCATCACCCAGGTCGGTCGAGAACAGCCTCAGCGAACTTGCGGGCGCGGAAGACGTGCCCGCTGCTCGTCTCCGACATGGAGGTCGAGCCGAGCCTGTCGAGCGCGCGTCGAGGTGAGCGACGTCCAGGGACACGTAGCGGGGGGCGTGCCACGCTCTCCCAGGGATAGGCCTCGCTCGATCGACGCCGACCAGAGGTCGCTGCTCTACGGCTACGTTCCCGCCAGCAGCTCGCGCTGCTTGCGCCATCCGTAGCGGGTCATGCCCCGCGGCTTGTACACCGACAGCGTCGCGGCCACGACCAGTAACACCAGGGCACTGGCGTGGAGCATGGGGGAGGGGCTCCTCAGCACGCCGAGATCGGCACTCGACCATGTCGCTTGTGCCGCTATGTCTGCGAAGAAGCCGAGCGTCTCCATGTACAAGAGCAAGACGATCGATGCGACGACGTTGATCAGGAGCTTGAAGAGCACCCAGTAGTGCCGGAGCAGGCCCCACGTGGTGCCCAGTGACTGAATCAGCCCGGTCAGCAGCGAGGCGAGGCTCAACGGGACGAGGGCGAACCAGCCGGTCGCCTCCAGCGCGAGATAGGCAGCGCGTACGAGCTGGAGATCGTCGCTGGTCAGAGCGACGACGGCGAGGGCGGTCGTGCTGGCGACCGCGCCGAGCCAGCCGACCGAGGAGACGACGTGCGCGGTGAGCGCGAACTTGCGCACGCCGGGCGACATGGTCATGGCTGCGACGCGCCGTGTTCTGGGACGCCGGGGGGCGGCGTGTGGTCACCGGGGTCCCCGCCGGAGGGTCGCGGGCCATCTCCGATGTCGGAGGGCGGTGTCTCGCGGCCGGCATCAGCGGACGGCACGTGGTCGCCGGGGCCGTGGCCGGCCACAACCATGACGGCGACCAACAGGACCAAGACAACGGCGACGAGCCCGAAGACCTTGACCCAGCGAGGCGCGCCGGTCGATCCGCTGGCAGGCGTCGGGTCCGAGTCGTCGCCCCTGTTGGGCAGGGGGGGTGAGTCAGCCATGTGTCTCTCCGTCTCCGTCGCGCGTAGTCCCGATCTCCCTGGCCGCGGCAGCCTAGCAGTTTTGCGAGCCACTCCGTAGTGCTCGAGGACACACTGTCGCGCGAGCGACGATCACGTATCCTTTAGGCCGTGCCGAAGCTGTGGGACGAGACGATCGAGGCGCACCGTCACGCGGTCCGCGAGGCGGCCCTCGACGTCACTGCGGCGGTGGTGGCCGAGCAGGGGTTGCGGTCGGTGACGATGTCGCGGATCGCCGCGGAGACGGGCATCGGACGTGCGACGCTGTACAAGTACTTCCCAGACGTCGAGGCGATCCTGATCGCCTGGCACGAGCGTCAGGTCGCCGGCCACCTCGAGTATCTCGTCGAGGTCCGCGACCGGGCTGGTGACGCCGGCGAGCGGCTCGAGGCCGTGCTCGAGGCCTACGCGCTCATCTCCCATAACTCCCACGGTCACCACGGAGCGGACCTGGTCGCCTTCCTGCATCGAGCCGAGCATGTAGCTGGAGCGCGGCAGCAGGTCCGCGACATGATCGGGGACCTGCTCACCGAGTGCGCGCAGACCGGGGCCCTTCGGGGTGACGTCGCGCCTGATGAGCTCGCGAGCTACTGCCTCCACGCCCTCACGGCGGCCACCAGCCTGCCGTCCAAGGCGGCGGTGCGGCGGCTCGTGATGGTCACCCTGGCCGGGTTGCGCGCTACGGCCTAAACGGTTGTCACCCCGGCCGGGCCGATCTCAGTGGTCACCGAGCCCTCAGCTTCGCCACCTCGGAGGGCGACTAGGTGCAGCGCGACCAGAAGGTGAGTGCGCCTCGATGATCGCATCCATCTAGGCGTCTCCCACGGCCTGGACGCCACCCACTCCGGCCAGCCTCGGCACCATCTCAACTCACCTGGAGGTGGCGCATCATCCCCGCCTCCTGGTGGTAAGCGTTGTGGCAGTGCAACGCCCACCCGCCGGAGTTGTCGGCGATCCACTCGATGCTGAGCTGCTCCATCGGGGCCATGAGAACCGTGTCCTTCAGCGGACGCGTGACCGTGCCGCCGGCGAGAGCGCGGAACGAGTGGCCGTGCAGGTGGATCGGATGCGGCATCATCGTACGGTTGCGCATCACGAAGCGCACACGCTCGTCACGGCTCAGCTCGAGCATCTCGGCCTGCGCGAAGGGCCTTGCGCCGATCGTCCACTGGTAGGCGCCCATCCCCATGGTCAGGTCGAGAGGGACAGTCCGAACCTCGCCGGAGGGCCTCGGCTCGTCGTCCTCGGGGTCGACCAGATCCGCGTGGGTGAGCAGTCGGGGCGGGATGCTCACGCGAGCGCCGGGAGCGGGAGCCCGGCGCCGCTCGCCGGTGTAGCGCACGGACGCGACGGCGCGGCCCGGCTTGCCGAGCGGGACGGCAATGAGGCGAGCGCTGTCCCGGCGGGCGTCGAGGAGGACGTCGAAGCGCTCGCCCATCCCCATGAGGACGGCATCCGTCGTGACATGGCTGACCGGGAGTCCGTCGGCGTGGGTGACGCGCAGCTCGTGGTCCTCGACGAAGACGGCGTAGATTGTGTCCGCGCTCGAGTTGATCAGTCGCAGGCGAGCGCGCTCTCCACGACGCACGTCGATCTGCGCGGGCGCCTCGGGCGGGCGGCCATTGATCAGGTATAGCGGGTACTCGACGTCGCCGCCGTCGACCTGACCGGCCAGCGCGGCGTTGGTCATCGCCACATGCCCGGCGGCGACTCGGTTGGAGGGGTCGAGCGGAGCGAAGGGACGATTCGGCGGTCGCCCGCCCATGCCGCCGTGCATAGCCATGCCCTCGCGCCGCAGGGCTTCGAGCCGAGCTTCGGGCGTGCCGGAGACATCGTCGAGCCAGTCATCGAGGAGCACAACCGCCTCGCGGTCGTAGTCGAGCTCCTCGCGGCGCGGCTCGACGATCAGGGGCGCGTACAGACCGCGGTCGAGCTGCATCCCGAAATGGGAGTGGAAGAAGAAGGTGCCCGCGTCGGGGGGTGTGAACTCGTACAGGTAGCTCTCACCCGGCTCGACGGCGTCCTGGGTGAGGCCGGGAACGCCGTCGGCGGCGTTGTTTCGCAGCCGTACGCCGTGCCAGTGGATCGTCGTCGGCTCGTCGAGCTCGTTGTCGAGGCGGATGCGCACCGGTCGGCCCTGGCGCAGACGGACCTCGCGGCCGGGGAGCTGTCCGTCGTAGGTCCACGTCCTCAGGCGCCGCCGGCCGAGCTCGACCTCACCGGAGCGAGGTCGTAGCACGACGTCGGCCGGCTCGGGCCGGCCTGCGCCGCGTCCGAGGGCGTAGCCGCCGAGGGCGAGAGCGCCCGCCCCCGCGCCGGCCGCGACGAGCAGCCGCCGCCGGGTGAAGCCGCCGTCCGGGTGTAAACGCTCTCGCTGGCTCGACATCAGGAACTCTTCGTGGCGCTCTGAACCCACGGATCAGAGGCCGTTGCCGGCGACTGCGGGGCCGCCCCTTCCATCGGCTCGCCTTCCCTGGTGCTGTAGCGCGCGCGGGCCCACAGCGCGCCAAGGCCTGCAACGAGCAACAGGAGGACACTCGTCCACTGCGGACCCGACAGTCCCAGCGCGAGCGCGGCACTGTCGAGCCGGAAGAACGACTCGACGAAGCGCCCGACGGCGTACAGGGCTATCACGGCCCATAGGAGCACCGTCGGGCGGTAGAACCGCTGGCGGAGGGGCCAGAGGAGGGCGAAGATCGCCGTCCCGAGCAGGACCTCGTAGAGACCGCCCGAGTGGAAGGCGACCGCCGGATCCGGGGTATCCGCCTGCGGGTGCGTGTTGCGCACGGCGAGGAAGAAGTCCGACGGAGGGCCGTAGTGCTCTCCGTTGATGACGTCGCCGATGCGCCCGACGCCCAAGCCGAGTGCGAAGCCGACGGCGACCGCGTCGAGGTAGCGAAGGCTGAGTTGCTCCCGGCGGATGTACACGCCGATCGCCACCGCTACGAGCACCACTCCTCCGTTCAGCGAGAAGCCGCGAGTCCCGAGCCACTCCCGCGGGTCGGCGATGTCACCGTTCTCGATCAGGTAGAGCACTTTGGCGCCGACGATGCCGCAGACCACGAGCAGCAACCCGAGGGTCGATAGCCGCTCGAGGTCGAGCCCCCGCTCCCGGGCATAGCGTGCGGTCGCGACGCCGCCAACCACGATTCCGAGGGCGATCGTGATGCCGTGCCAGGCGAGCGTCACCGGTCCCAGCTCGATCGTCGGGTCGATCCCGATCTCGATGACCGAGAGGGCGCTCATGGCTAGAGCGACTGCCAGATGTTGAGTCCGAGGGCGTCGAGGGCCTGCTGGATCGCGATGTTGAGGCGGAAGAGCTCGCCGGAGAGGACGAGCCCACCCATCGCCACGAGCACGAGTCCGGAGGCGACTTGGATGAGCGGATAGCGCTTCCGCAGCCAGGAGAAGCGCTGCGTGCCCGCGGTGTAGGCCAGGGAGGAGAGCAGGAACGGCACGCCGAGCCCGGCCGAGTAGACCGCGAGCAGGAGCGCTCCCTGGCCGACGGTCGTCTGGGTCGAGGCGAGCCCGAGTACCGCGCCGAGCGTCGGCCCCACGCAGGGTGTCCAGGCGACGGCAAACGAGGCCCCGGCCACCACCGGACCGCCCCGACCGGCACGTCCGACGAGCCAGTGCGGGCGCCACTCGCGGTTGAGGCGGACGAGGGCGACCGACGCGACGAAGAGGATACCCATGGCGATGATGAGGACGCCGGCGATCGCGTTCAAGGCGCTGCGGCTGTCGAAGAGGAGCGCCCCGAGGGCCGTCGCCGTCAGCCCGAGGAAGACGAAGATGGCCGAGAAGGTGCCGACGAAGGCGAGGCTGCGGCCGAGGACCCGGCGGTCGATACGGCGCTCGCCCGGCGCGGCGGCCCCGACCGCGGCGAGGTAGCCCGGCACGAGCGGGAGGCAGCAAGGCGAGACAAAGGAGACGAGCCCCGCGGCAAAGGCCAGGGCCATGCCCGGCGCGTCGACCACGGCTAGGAGCGCTCGGCCTCGTCGAGCAAGATGCCGAGGTCGTGGGCGATGTCGGCCGGGGGCACCGGAAGGCCGGCGGAGAACTTCGTCCGCCAGCGCCCCTTGGCGTCGACGAGCCACATGTTGGACGTGTGGCGGCTTGCGTGATCGTCGGGATCCTGCTTCGCCGCGTAGTAGCTGTCCCATACCGGCTTGAGCTCCCGCTCGGAGCCCACGAGGAAGCGGAAGTTGTCGGGCAGCCGATAGCGCCGCAGCCAGCGTCGCGCCGCCATGGGGGTGTCGCCCTTCGGCTCGACGCTCACCGCGAGGACGGTGAGTTCGCGGGCCCGGGGGCCGAGCCGCTCGAGGGCTTGGCGCAGCTCGGCGGCGATGGTCGGGCAGGTGTCGCCCGGCGGGCAGTTCGTGTAGAGGAAGGTCACGAGGTAGGGCTGACCGGCGAGCCGCCGGGTATCGACGGGTCGGCCGCGGGCGTCCGAGAGCGTGAAGTCGGGAGCGGGCCGGCCGACGATGCCGTCGGGGAGCTTGCTGCCCCGGAAGGGGCCCGTGTTCTGCGCCGACTGCGCGACCTGGTCTCTCGTCGACGCGGTCGGTCCGTCGGAGCGCTTGAGCGCGAGGTAGCCGAGCCCGCCCGCCCACACGATGAGCAAGGCGGTGACGCCGACGAGGAGGAGGCGGCGGGCCATACTAGACCTGCGTGCGGAGGCTCCAGCTGGCGCCTCCATCGGCCGAGCGCATGATGCGGTTGTCGGTCAGCGCGACGTAGAGCTCGCTCCCGGTGGCCATGAATGCGGCGGGCTCGCCTGGGACGTCGCCAGCGGGGCGGAAGCTCCGCCCGCCGTCCGAGCTCACGGCGACCTGACCGTCCTGATCGAGGATGAAGAGGCGCTCGGGCGCCGCCCGGGCGACCAGCGCGATCTGCTCGCCGAGACGCCGCCATCTTCGGCCGCCGTCGCTCGAAGTGGAGAGCCCCGAGTCGGTCGACGCGATCACGCGGTCGGCGTTTCGCGGGTCGATGGCTACGTCCACAAGCGTTCCGGGCGGCTCGGGCAGCGCGGTCAACGTCTGCCCCCCGTCGCGGCTCGCCATGAAGCGGCCGTTCGAGCTGTCGAAGGCATAGACCCGGCTCCCGGACGACCGCAGGACGTGGAAGTCGGCCTCCCCGAGCAGCGAGACCGGCCGGAAGCTGCGTCCGGCGTCGGTCGAGAGGATCAGTCCGACACTCGATGGGAGGTCCTCGCCCTCGCCGGGATGCCCCGACCCCAGGAAGCGGTTGGGCCCGACGATCGAGAAGCCCATCACGTCCTTACCCGCCGGGCCAACCAGACGCGCCTCGGGGTCGCCGGGCGCCGCGCGGAAGAGGCCGTTGTGGGAGGCCACGAAGACGGCACCGTCTGCAGGGTTCACGCCGAGGCCATGCACGTGCCCGCCCCCGCCCGCCTCTGAGGCCGCCTGACCGCCACTACCACCGCCGCCGCTCAGCGCAGCCACGGCAACCGCCGCCACCGTCGCGATGCCGAGGACCGCGGCCAGGACGTACCCGCGCAGCTTCCTGCGCCGCTCGGCTACGCTTGCCGCCCGCTCGTGCTCCTCGCGCTCGCGCCGGACGCGCTCCCGGCTGTCCTTTCGCGTCGCCATCTACGAGCAGTGTAGTAGCGGGTCTACTCGACCGGCCTCAGGCCGAACGCCGGACCCGCGCCGTCGCGGTCGATGCGGGCCGGGCGTCCGGAGAGCGCCGCCTCCACTCCGTCCCGGAGCTCCGCGGCCGACGCCTCCCCGACGATGTGGGCGACGACGCGCCCATCGGAGTCGACGAAGAAGGTCTCGGGGAGCCCTCTGAGGCCCCACCGGCGCGCGGCCTCGTTGCCCGAGTCCCGCACGTTGAGGTAGCTGGTGTCGAACTCCCGCAGGAACCGGCGCGCGTCATCGACGAAGTCCTGCTGGTTCAGGCCTACGAACAGCACTCCGCGGTCGTGGGCTTGGCGCCAGGTGCGCTCGAGCAGCGGTGCCTCCGCCCGGCAGGGGTCACACCAGGACGCCCAGAAGTTGATGACCACCGGCGTCCCGCGTAGCTCCTCGAGCGCGACCCGCCGATCGGCGAGCGCTGGGTCCACCGTGGGGGACAGCGGGGCTCCGAGCGTGCCCTCCCGCAGGACCGGCAGCTCGAATCCGGGCGCCTCGACCGCCTCCGCCCGGGCCAGGCCCTCGTCGATGGTGGCCTGAGGGGCATCGGTGAGGAGGCCGTAGGTCAGGCCGGCGAGAAGGACTACGGGCAGCGACAGGGCTACGAGCAGCCGCACGGTCCGCCCAGCTCGCCTTCCTTCGGCTGCGCGTGCGCTCCTGACGCGGTCGGGGCCTTCCCGAAGTGCCATCGTCGAGCGTCGAGCTACCCGGCCGATGTGCCCCGCGCCGCGTTCTCCCTCGGAGCCGGTTGGAAGCGGCGCAGGCGCAGGGAGTTCGCCACCACGCTCACCGACGAGAGCGCCATCGCCGCGCCGGCCACTACGGGGTTGAGCAGGCCGACCGCGGCGAGCGGCAGCGCGGCGAGGTTGTAGCCGAAGGCCCAAGCGAGGTTCTGTCGGATCGTCCGCAGGGTGCGGCGCGAAAGGTCGAGCGCCACGAGGACTCCGTGGACGTCGCCGGAGACCAGCGTTACGTCGGAGGACTCGATCGCTACCTCGGTGCCGGTGCCGAGGGCGATGCCCAGGTCCGCCTGGACGAGGGCCGCCGCGTCGTTCACCCCATCGCCGACCATGGCCACGGTGTGCCCTTCTCCCTGGAGGCGTCGCACCTCCTCGACCTTGTCCTCGGGCAACACGTCGGCGACCACTCGGTCGATGCCCAGCTCGTCGGCCACCGCCCGGGCCGTCCGCTCGTTGTCGCCCGTCAGCAGCGCCACGGTGAGCCCCCGCCGGCCGAGGTCAGCCACGACGGCTCGCGCCCCGGCCTTCAGCGTATCGGCCACGGCGAGCAGTCCTCGCACCTCGCCCTCCCATCCGACGAAGACCGCGGTCCGGCCCTCCTGCTCGAGCTCGCCGGCGCGCCGCTCGATCGCCTCCGTCAGCCGCAGGCCGCGCTCGGCAAACAAGCGCCGACGGCCGACCGCCACCACGTGGTCGTCGACCGTCGCCACCACGCCGCGTCCGGGGATCGCCCGGAACTCAGAGGCGGCGAGCGCCTCGACCCCGCGCTCCCGAGCCCCCGACACAACGGCTGCCCCGACGGGGTGCTCCGAGCCTCGCTCGGCCGCCGACGCTCGCGCGAGGACATCGTCGGAGGCCACGCCCACAGCCGGGATCACGTCGCTCAGCGACATCTCCCCCTGAGTCAAGGTGCCGGTCTTGTCGAAGACGACGGTGTCGATGCGGCGCGAGCGCTCGAGGACCTCGCCGCCCTTGATCAAGACGCCGCGCTCGGCTCCGCGGCCGGTCCCGACCATGATCGCGGTCGGCGTGGCGAGGCCGAGGGCACACGGGCAGGCGATGATGAGGACGGCCACCGCGGCGACGAGTCCGCCGAGCGGGTCGCCGGCGAGAAGCGACCAGCCGGAGAAGGTCACGGCGGCGAGCGCGAGCACGATCGGTACGAATACTCCCGAGATGCGGTCGGCGAGCCGCTGGACCGGGGCACGGCTGCCCTGAGCGTGCTCGACGAGCCGGACGATCTGGGCGAGCGCGGTGTCGGCACCGACGCGAGTCGCCCGGACCGCGAGGACGCCGTCGGCGTCGATCGTACCGCCGGCCACCTCTGAGCCCTCGGTCTTCTCCACCGGCACCGACTCCCCTGTGAGCATGGACTCGTCGACCGCCGCGGCGCCGGCGACCACCTCGCCGTCGACCGGAATCTTCTCGCCGGGCCGGACGCGGACGACGTTGCCTACCCGGACCTGCTCGACCGGGACCGGCACCTCGGCGTCGCCCACGACGACGCGCGCCTCCTTGGCGCCGAGCTCGAGCAGGCGCCTCACGGCGCTCGAGGCGCGACTTTTCGCGCGGGCCTCGAACAAGCGCCCGAGCAGGACGAACGAGATGATGAGAGCGGCCGTGTCGAAGTACAGGTCGCCGCCCGTGAGCAGCGCGACCGTCGAGTAGCCGAACGCCGCGAGCGTGCCGAGGGCGATGAGGGTGTCCATGTTCGCGCTGAGCGTCCTCGCCCGCTCGGCCGCCGCCTGCAGGAACGGCCGGCCCGCGACGAACTGCACGGGTACGGTGAGAGCGAAGGCGCTCCACCGCGCCCAGGGCTCCTCCATTGCGGTCACGCTCAGGACGAGCACCCCCAGTGCGAGCGGCCAGGCCAGGGCCACGCGCCGCAGCCACGAGCGCTGCTCGCGCTCTTCCACGGCCCCGGGCTCGCCCGCGGCGGCCGCCGCCGGAGCGACCCCGTAGCCGATCTTCTCGGCGGCCCCGACGAGATCCTCGAGTGCGGCTACCTGCGGGTCGAACACGACGCGCGCTCGGTTCGCGGCGAGGTTCACGTGCGCCTCAGCCACTCCGGGCTGAGCCCCCAGCGCGCTCTCGAGCCGCGCGGCACAAGACGCGCAGCGCAGGCCCTCGACGGTGAGCTCGAGCTCCTCGGTCTCCGCCACGTCGACCCCGCCGGCACTCTGGGCGCTTCGGTCGTGCGTCGTGGTCACGGTTCGTCTCCTCGATAGCGGGTCTCATCGGCGCCCGCCGAACTCCTACTACGTGGATAGGTACTACACTAGATCGTAGCTGGCGGCTTCGGGCTTGAGCGGAGGAACGACAAAGGAGCGAATGTGGAAGCGCTGATTCCCACCCTGGCCCTGCTGGCCTGCCCGGTCGGCATGGGCGTGATGATGTGGTTCATGATGCGGGGCTCGAAGAGCGGGTCCACGCACGCGGGCGTCCGCTCGGCCTCCATGGCCGAGCTGCGCGAGGAGCAGCGACGGATCGCGGCCGAGATCGACCGCCTGGAGGAGGGGTCGGCCGAGCACGAGGCCTCGCCCGTGCAGTGCCGGCGCCCTGAGGCCGCCTGACCATGCCCGATCTGCTCCTCGCGGCGGCCGTTCTGGCCGCCGGACCGGCCTGTCCCGCGAGGGCGTGGTGGCACATCGGCACGGCGGACCGCGCCCTCCTGTCCGCCGCCGCGCTCTGAGAGCGCCTCGCTCGAGGGGCTACATCAACGTCGGGCGGCGATCTCCGCGCGCATCGCGAGCTCGAGGCGAGCCGCCGCCTAGACTAGGAGGCTCCGGCGAAACGACCAGCGAAACGGTGGGTCATGGGAGTCTCCGGGAGTTGGGGGAGCGGATCAACGTCTCGGCTACCGCACTGAGGGCACTGTAGGTAGACGCCGGGATACACGTAGAGCTTGGTCTGGGCGCCGCATTCCGCGCAGGGGCAGATTGTGAAGTTCGGATGCACAGAGGCCATGCTCCGTCATCGGCCGTTGAGCTGTCGGCCCTTACCCGCCGCCCCGTCGCGCTAGGCGGGTTGGCCTAGCAGCCGGACGCCATGAGTTGACATGGGGTGAGATACGCCGGCGGCGCGCTGACCGCGGCCTCTGAGCGCGCAGGCCCGCCATCCTGCATGCTCAACGGGCCGTTCCCTGGGCCCCGCCCTGCTGGGGGCCGAGCGCCCGCCCGGTCCGCGCGGCGAGCAAGCCCTGACGCATCAGCTCGGGGGACAGGAGGCCGATGACGTGCCCAACCACCCGTCCGCTCGCGCTGATGAAGAAGGTCTCGGGGATTCCCGTCACACCCCACCGGCGCGCGGTGCGGTCCGTCGGGTCGCGCACGTTCAGGTAGGAGACTTCGAACTCGCTCATGAAGGCACGGGCGTCCCCGGTGATGTCCTGCTGGTCAAGGCCGAGAAAGAGGACGCCTCGGTCCCGTTGCTCCCGCCAGCTGCGCTCGAGCAGCGGCGCCTCCTCCCGACACGGAGCGCACCAGGAGGCCCAGTAGTTCAAAACCACCGGAGTCCCGCGCAGCTCCTGGATGTCGATACGGCCGTCGGCGAGTGCCGGCGCGAGCGAGCGCGCCAGGCGAGGCCCTAGCTGGCCGCGCTGGAGGACGGGAAGGCTGAGCTCGGGCGAGGGACTCGACTCGCCGCCTGCGAGGGCCTGGTCGACGCGATCGTCTGGCGCCTTCGTGAGCAGTCCCCAGGCGAGGAGGGCGACGAACAGGCTGACGAGGAGGACGACGGTGCCACGCAACGCCAGGCCGCGCGTTCTGCGGCTGGGGGTGCTCGACTCGGTGGCCACGGCTATGGCGACTCGACGCTTAGTGGCGGCTTTCGTAAATATCCACACGTATTAGCGTCCGGTCCTGAGCCTACGGTCGGTGGCATCCTGTCCCGCTGGTGTGGGGGTACTGATGCCCAGAAGCAGTCCGTATCGGATC
>Ga0136616_10000662_pt1 | contig 16806 bp, 21 predicted proteins | sample AntDrymUQ2992106_2_FD_106648 | JGI IMG/M metagenome (GOLD analysis project Ga0136616, IMG submission 106648) | Polar desert sand microbial communities from Dry Valleys, Antarctica - metaG UQ299 (21.06) | ecosystem: Environmental > Terrestrial > Soil > Desert | place: Antarctica: Dry Valley...
CGCGCCACGCAACAAGGGTTTTCGCTATCCGGCCGACCCTCCGAAGGTCGAGGAGATCATCCGTCATGCGCGCGGCCGGCGACAGTGCGCACGGGCGTCGGCTGCGCGGCTTGATCGTGATCCTCTGGCGCGCCGGGCTCCGCATCCACGAAGCGCTCGTGCGTCGCGGCAAGGGCGGCCGGCGCCGCGAGGTCGGGATGGATGCGTGGGGCTGGGAAGAGCTCAAGCCCTGGCTCGAGCTGCGGCTCGAGCTTCCTGTCGGACCGCTGTTCTGCGTCATCAACGGTCCGACGCGCGGCCGCCAGTGGTCCAGTGTCGCCGCCCGGGCCGACCTCCGCAGAACCGCCGTTGCCGCCGGCGTCCGGCGCCGTTTCGCGCCGCACCAACTCCGACACGGCCGGCAGCTACCGCTGCCGCGTGGCTATCCGTTCGGAGCGAGCAGCCGCTTCTTGCCTTCGAAGGCGAAGAAGAGGAGGTCGGGCATCCGGAAGGTCGTGTTGTTCGGTCCGAGTGAGGGCCGCCACCCCGGATCGCGGACGATCGAGTGGGTGCTGCCCTCGATCGCGCGGTGGACTGTCTCCACCACGATGCGGGCGCCGACTCCGTCGAGCTTGCCGTTGTTGAGCTCCGCCTCGCGGAGGATGTAGAACCACAGCGGCGTCTTGGTCAGGACGTCGTCGCGCTGGGCCTGGGTCAACCCGCTCAAGTCCGCGCCGTTGTTGCCGTCGCGAATCTGCGCCTTGGTCAGCGCGGTCACGTTGACGCCCTTGTTCTTGAGGAACGTGACCATCTGCTGGCCGGTCGCGAGCCTGACCATCTTCGCCCGCGTGAGGTTGCGGAAGGCGAGGTTGCGACGCACATCGTCGGCGGGCATCGACGGCCCTCCGAAGGAACCCCTGGGCAGCTTGTCGAGCGGATTCACGAGCGTCGTGTCGATGCGCCGGGCGACGTTGAACTGTGCCTTGGGCATGCCGAGGTTCGGATGCCCCGCCGCCTTGAAGTCGTACAGGCGCCGGAAATCGGCCACCCAGATGCTCGCCAGCCGGGTGTCGCCGCCGAGGTTGCTGCTGGTGGCCGAGAAGGTGAAGAGGTCGCCGAGCGTCGCCGAGTCGAAGTCGAAGTTCGAGTTCCAGCTGTAGCGGCCGCGGATCATGGCGTGACCGAGCCGGAAGGCGCCCACGGAGAACTCGATCGGCATCGTCGGCACGTCCGTCGGGCTGGCGGCGACCTCGAACGCCTTGCGGCCGTTGGTGAAGACGTCGTCCACGACAGCCGTCGTGCAGATTCGCCGCAGGTAGTCCGTGCGGATCATCCACTGGTAGTGCTTGACCACCAGTTCGCGCGCCCGCTCGAAGCGCTGGGAAACCGGCACAGAAGCCGGCAGCGTGGGAGCGACGCGGTTGTGGAAGCGGATCATCGCCGCGTGCGTCTGTGCGACGGCGAGGTTCTCGTCGTTGCGGGGATCCGCGATCACCGCCCTGCGCTTCTTCGCGTTGGTGTTGCCACCCCCGCGGGGAAGGTCGAAGCCCGCTTTGGCGGCCGGTCCGCTTCCGGCGGGCTTGCCGACCTTGAGCTTGACCGCGCCGGCATAGAACTTCGCCGACTCGGGGTCCGTCGGGCCGGCGCCGTACATCGAGTCGAGATCGAGGCTCGGGGAGCGGGCCTGCAGCAGTTGCGTCGGGGCGACGTTCTGGCCGAGCGTCACCTGCGTCTTGTCGAACGTCAGGTCATGGTCGATGAACTGCCCGAGGTACGTGTAGCCCGCCGGGATCTTGCCGTCGCCCCCGCCGCCCGCCGTCATCGCGTGGCCGAGCTTCTTGCGGTTGGGCTCGCCAAGCTGCTTGCCCGTCCCCTTCGGCCCCAAGCGGCTGAACCGAAACGGTGGCGCCGCCTGCGCAGCGAAGGCGGTCACGCCCCCATCCGGGTGCCCCTCACCGCTCGCCGCCAGCAGTCCCTCGCCCAGCACGAAATAGCTCTCGGAACCATGTCCGCTCACACCGTCTCCGATCCTAGACTCGCTCCGGCCAAGTGACGCTCCCACGCCGCGCGGTCCCTTGTCAACGCTGCCCAGGCCTCGCCGGCGGCGGCCGACCGCCATGGACAGACAACTCGGGGACCCGCCGGCGCGCGAACCACGTGTCCGCGAGATTCATCCGCAAAGGCTCCCTGCCACGACGTTGCGGAACCAGCAACGCCTCGCTCCCGTTACGTCGAATGCGAACGCCGCAGTTCGCTGCTCCACCCGGTGACCTGACAGCGAGAGGGCGACCGCATGGCAGCTTGCGCCTGTCGCGCGAAGCGGTCGCCGGCCATCAGGCCGCGACCCGATACTGCTGCACGATCCGAGCGTCGCTCTGAGGGACATATCGGGCCCCCGCTATGTCCCTCGGAGCGACGAGGGAGATGCTCAGAGCCTCCTCAGGAGGCTCTTGACATTGATGCACCCGGTTCGAGTCCGGGACTCGCCATCTGGTACGGGCCCGTTTCGGCGGGGGTTGAGCTGTCGTCGAGGTGCGCAGGTACCAGCCGCGGTACCGACCGCCCACGTGTCCGGTCGCGCAGGCGTCCACGGCGCTGTCTACGCTGGTCAATCGATGCTTCGTCGCCTGCGGATGCAAAATTTAACTCGAGGGGCCGCGGGCCCGACGTGTAGATCCGGAAGGCCACAAAGCGCCGGCCAGCGTGCATCCCCGTGAACTGCATCGCGGTCGTAGTCGTGCCGCTGCCATACGAGATGTCGAGCTGCTGTTCGTCTGCCCACGCAAGGAGGCGCTCGACGGTGGCGACGTCATCGGGAAACTCGGCCGAAAAAGCGTCAAACCACAGATCTCGGTGCCACCGTTTGCGCGCTCCGGCATGGCCGCTACGGCTGGCCTTGGTGTCGCGAGCGGTTTCGGTCTGTCCGATAAGCCGCGGCACGAGAGTCTGATGCTCGCCTGAGTCATCGACGTACTGGCGGATCTCGACGCCTAGGACCTCAGTCTGGGTCATTTGCTCATTGAGAAACTCGATGATCCGCCGCAGTTCACGGCTGATGACGTCGGCGACGAAGACCAGCCGCAGACGGCCGAGGCGCAGATTGGCTTCGACTTGCTGCCACCAACCATCGATGTCAGCCTCTTGGCCCAGGATCGCGAGGAGCGCTGATTCGGGGTCGACGCCTCGGGTTTGGCATCCCGCCTCGAAGAGGGCCCGGAGCTGCTCGATCGGCCAGTAACGCGTGCCATTCGCGGCGTATTCGAGTAGCTGACCGACGACTTCTCGCCGGATCCGGGTGTCGGAACTTCGCTTGACTTCAACAGGGTCGGAATGGAGTCTTGGTCAACGAAGAGGTGGTCGAGGCTCCAACGTCCGCTGGAGCCTTCCTGATCGGCGATACCCACCTCGCGGGACAGAAGGACCCACCGCCGTGGCGAGTCACCTACCTCATCGCCGGCGAGCAGTCCCGGATGATCAGCCAACAAGGATTGGAGGATGTCCTCGGTCGCGTATGGCCGCCGTCCGGCCCTTGAGGGTCGGGCGGCGCTGGCGGTGTTCTCAGAGCGCTCCCGGCTCCGCGAGCCAGACGCTCTCGAAGTCGAGGTCGGTCTTGTCGGCCAGGACGTCGTAGTCGCGGTCGTAGTGCAGGACCGCGAGCCGGTGACGGTCGGCGAGCGCGGCGACGAGCAGGTCGACGGGCGGCAGGCGATGGTGACCAACCCGAGCCAACTGGCGCTGGGCATCGAGTGAGCGCTGCTCGACGGCCTGATCGATCTGGACCCAGGGGAGGGAGAGCAGCTCGCTGAGCAGCTGGTCATGGTCGCGAGCGCTGCGGGCGGAGTAGCCGGCTTCCAGGAGGAAGGGCAGGCACGCGGCGACCCGACCGGCTTCGAGCGCGTCGGCGACCTCGCCCGCGCGTTCAGCGGGCAGCGACCGGTCGCCGAGCCGGACCCACGCCGAGTTGTCGAGCAGGAGCCGCCCGGTCACGAGCGCGCCCAGCCGGCGCGACGGACCTCGTCGGCGGCTGCACGGTCGGCCGGGATGTCCTGGCGCCCCACGCGGTCCGCGAGGCGGCGGCGCAGTCCGGCGGTGTCCTCTCGCCCCGCGCGCATCCGCGCGAGCTTCTCCTGGGCACCGATGATCACGAGCTCGCCCATCTCGACGCGATCACCGCCCAGCTCCTGGCGAAGCTCGTCGAGCGCAGCCTGGATCGGTGGCGTCTCGGTGATCGCGTGGCGGCGACGTTTCGTCGGCATCGGACGGGAGTGTAGCACCGGTGTCGCACCTTGGCGAGCTGTAACCTCGAACCATGCCCGCCCGCCTCCGGATCCTGGTCCTAGTCCTCGCCACCGCGCTGGCCGTCGCTGCCCCGGGGTGCGGGAGTGAGGAAGCCGTCGAGAACGACGCCAGGCAGACCCAGGAGCAGATCGAGGAGGAGGCCGGCAAGGCTGGCGAGAAGGCTGGCGAGGCCGCGGAGGATGCGGGCAAGGAGGCCGAGGAAGCTGCGGACGAGGTGGGCGGTTACTGACCCAAGACGTCGGGCCGACCATCACCGCTGAGCTGGACGACGGCCCTCTGAAAGGCAGGCGCATCCAGGCTCCGGTCGTCCAGGGGCGCCCGCCGAGCACGGTCGACGTGCCGGCCGACGACGGCACCAAGTGCCGCTACTGCCTCGAGGGCTGGGTCCAGGGCGGTTCGTCCGCCGTGTACACGTTCCTCTACCGCGTGTAGGCCGCGCGTACGGTGCTCATGCTCGGCGGCCGACAGGAACTGATCGTCTAGGAGCCGCCGATGGCGATGACGCCCCCTCCGCCCTGCGGCGGGGCGACGACGGTGATGTTCTCCGTGGCGCGTCAAGCCTCTGCGATCGGGCGGGTTGCGTCAAGCCGGGCGCGGGCCGGTGAGCTGCGGCTCGACTCGGACCTGCCGAGATGCGCGGCTTCCCGGAGAGGTCGAAGCGATCCCTGACGCCTACGACCCCGAGCTCGGCCGCTGCCTCTGGAAGGCCTCGGAAGAGCTCACGGGCGTGCGGTACTCGGTACCTGACGGCGCCCGAGCAGGTGGGCGGCGACGCCCATCGCCAGCACGGCGATCCCGATCCCGATCCACAGCGGCTCGAGGTAGAGCAGGATCAGCCCCGCTGCGCCGCACAGCACGCGCTCGGCCAGCCGCGCCGGGCCCACGAGCCATGCGCCGGTGGCGACCGCGAGCCCCGCGACCGCGAGCGCCGAGACCGCGAAGGCGAGCGCCACGGTGGGGACCGACCCCTGCAGCAGCAGCCCTTCGCCGTTGTCGGTGAGGACGAAGGCGAACGGCACCAGGAAGGCCGGCAGCGTGTACTTCCAGGTCAGCATCATCGTCTTGAACGCGTTGCCGCCCGTGATGGCCGCGGCGGCGAACGCCGACAGCGCGGTGGGCGGGCTCACCTCTGAGAGGACCGCGTAGTAGAAGATGAACATGTAGGCCGCCAGGGGGTCGACGCCGAGCTTGGTCAGCGCCGGCGACACGATCACCGCGGCGATGATGAACGAGGCGGTGACCGGCACCGCGAGGCCGAGCAGCAGCACCGCCAGCGCGGCCATCAGCGCGCACAGGAACAGGCTGCCGCCGGCGACGTCGACGATGATCGAGGACAGGTTGAGCCCGAGCCCGGTGAGCGTGACGACCGCCACGATGATCCCGGCCGCCGCGCACGTGGCCGCCACCGGCAGCACCGCCCGCGCGCCGGCCGCCAGCGCCTGCCCGACCCGCTTGGGCCCCATGCGGTACTTGGGGTCGAGGAACGACAGCAGGAACGCGAGCACGGTCGCGTAGAGCACCGAGCGGAACGGCGACAGCCCGAGCGCGAGCAGGACCACGATCGCGAACAGCGAGGAGAAGTGGTAGCCGTAGCGCAGCAGGAGCCGGCCGATCGGCGGGCTCTCGATCACGACCTCGCTCGTCCCGAAACGGCGAGCGTCGGCCTCGATCGCGAGCAGGATCCCGAGGTAGTACAGGAGCGACGGGATCAGGGCGTAGACCAGGACCGTCAGGTAGGACACGCTGAGGAACTCAGCGATGATGAAGGCCGCCGCGCCGAGCGTCGGCGGTGACAGGATGGCGCCGATGCCCGATGCCGCGAGCACGCCGCCGCCCTCCTCGGCGGGGTAGCCGCTGCGGCGCAGGATCGGCCATGTGACGGTGCCGAGCGTGACCGTGGTCGCGACGCCCGAGCCCGACACCGTGCCGAGCAGGAAGCCGGCGAGCGCGGTTGTGCGTCCCGGCCCGGTGCGCGAGCGTCCGGTGGCGGCGAGCGAGACGTCCAGGAAGAAGCGGCCCGCACCCGAGAACTCGAGCACCGCCCCGTAGAGCGTGAACAGCACGATGTAGGTGGCCGCCACGTCGAGCGGGACCCCGAAGATGCCCTGCAGCCCCATGTAGGTCTGCCCGACGATGCGCGGGAGGCCGTAGCCCGCGTGGCTGATCTGCCACGTCGTCGGCAGCTCGCCGCCGAAGAAGGCGTACAGCACGAAGCCGATCACTACGGCCGGGAGGATCCAGCCGACCGTGCGCCGCGTCGCCTCGAGCACCAGCGCGATGGTCGCGATCCCGAAGAGGATGTCGAGGTCGTTGGGCTGGGCCGCCCGGCGCACGAACTCATCGAAGTTGACGAGCGTGTAGCCGAGCGCGACCACCGACGCGGCGGCGAGCAGCCAGTCGGTGATCCCCGGCCGCTCGCGCTTCTCGCCCTCCTTGCGCCGCCCCCAGCCTCGATAGGTGAGGAAGGTGAGCGCGAGCGCGACGGCGAGGAAGCTCGTGCGGTAGCGCTGCGCCGGCATCGGGTTGAGCACCCAGTAGATGGCGTAGACCGAGAGCGCCGCGCAGGCGACCGTCACGATCAGCGCGGAGACGCCGTAGAGCCGGCGGCCGGGCTTCTCCGCCTCGTACTCCTCGGCCAGCTGCGCGGCATCGACGACGGCCACGACTCAGTCCTCCACCGCGACGGTCACGTGCCGCGGCGCCCCGTCGTAGAGCGCGTAGCGCCGCCCGCCGACCTCCAGCGTGCGCCGCCCGAGCGCCGTGGCGATGAGGGGCAGGCGCTCGAAGTGCCGGGAACGGGCGGGGCTCAGTCGCATCCAGCCGCTGCGCCGCTTCGTGCCCGCCAGCTCGTAGTAGTCGAGCACCGCCTCGCTCGGCGAGGCGACCTCGACCATCCGGAAGCCCGACTCGTCGGCCGTGAACGCCTCGCGCGCCGGCACCCGGTAGTAGGAGTGGCGGTACTCGATCGCGAAGCGCCCGGACGCGGGCAGGCGCGCCTCGGCGAGCACGTCGCCGTCCTCGTCGCGCACGACCACGGAGCGCCCGCCGCAGCCGGCCAGGACGATCGCCCCGGCCAGCACGGCGAGCACGAGCCCCCGGGTCGCTACCCCTGCTCGTCGAAGTATCTCTGTGCCCCCGGGTGCAGCTCGATCGGCGCGATGACCTGTCCAGCCTTCTGCGGATCGAGGTTCTTGGCCTCCGGATGGACTGCGACGAGATCCTCCTTGCGGTCGAAGAGCAGCTTCGTCAGGTCGAACGCGAGCTGCTCGTCCATGCTCTCGTTGACCACGAGGTAGTTGGGGACCGCGATCGTCGGGACGTCCTCCGACACACCCTTGTAGGTGCCCGACGGGATCGTCGAATCCTGATAGACCTCGCCGTACTTCTGCTTGAGCGCATCGGTGTATTCGGTCGTGTCGAGCAGTGTGATCTTGTCGCTGGTCGTGAGATCGGTGATGGCGCCGGTGGGCAGGCCGCCCGACCAGAAGAAGGCGTCGATCGAACCGTCCTTCATCGCCTGCACGGACTCGTCGACGCCGAGGCCCTCGCGCTTGATGCCCTCCTTGGGGTCGATGCCGGCCTCCTCGAGGATGCGGTCGGCGATCACCTCGGTGCCGGAGTTGGGAGCACCGACGGAGACCTTCTTGCCCTTGAGGTCGGCGATCTTCTCGATCCCCGAGCCCTGCTTGGCGACGACCTGCGTGTAGTTCTCGTAGATCTGCGCCAGCGCCTTCATCGGGACCTTCTCCTTGAAGGCCTCGCGCGCCTGGACCGCATCGAGCGCGGTGTCGCCGAGCGTGAAGGCGATGTCGGACGAGCCCTTCTGGATGAGGATCAGGTTGTCGACCGAGGCCGACGTCGTCTCGGCCGTCGCGCGGTAGCCCTTCAGGTTGCTCGAGATGACCTTCGCGAGCCCGCCGCCGTAGACGAAGTAGACGCCGCTCGTCCCGCCCGTCGCGACCGATAACCGCCCCCCGTCGCCTTCGGCCCCCGACCCGCTGCCCTCGCCGCCGCACCCGGCCGCGAGCGCGATGACGCCCGCGAGTGCCAGTACCCCCCGCACTCCCCGCATGGACCTCTCCTCTCGGTCTTGCTTACGACCGCATTGCCCGGCGCGGCGGTCGGCTACACCGCCGGCCGGAGTCGGCGGACCGCAACAACCTCGACGTGCAGCACCTAGTGCAGCGTTCCTGAAGTGGGTTGTTGTTTGGTGGCCTTGGCGAGGATCGCGTCGGCCGTCTTGGTCCAGACGAACGGTTGAGCGCGCTGGTTGTAGCCGGCGATGAAGTGCTCGATCGCGGCGATCAGCTCGGGGACGTCGTGGTAGACGCCGCGGCGGACCTGCTGGTTGGTGAGGACCGAGAACCAGATCTCGACCATGTTCATCCACGACGCGCTGGTCGGGGTGAAGTGAAACTGCACGCGCTTGTGGCGGGCCAGCCAGCGTTCGACCTCCGGGGTGGAGTGCGTGGAGGAGTTGTCGAGCACGACGTGCAGCGCCCGGCGCGGGTAGGCGCGCACGAGCTGGTTGAGAAAGGCCAGGAACTCTTGGTGGCGGTGCTGGGGGTAGCAGGCGCCGGTTCTCGAGCACACGTGCGATCGCTTCGATGTGTGGGTGATGGGTCTGGGTCCCGTCCGTCGAGATCGGGTGTCGGCGTCGACTCGCGCGCCCGACTGATCGAGATCCTCCACGAGGGACAGCACCTGGGCGTTACAGGCGCTGGCCCATGACTCGATCTGCTCTCGCTGGACATGCGGCGAAACGAACCGTGGCGCCTGCCGATGACCGACGTGCGACACCCTGATGTAGCCATCAACTTCAAATGCTGGGAGCTGAACGCGCGGCATCGTGTCCTCCCTCCAAGGAGCGACAGACACTCTGGCCATCCGCCAGAAGGCAGCCCCGTGACCGGGCTCGCGGGAAGGGCCATAGACGTGGACTTCTCAGCTTCGGCGTCTATTTCGGCAGCCTTGGAGGCACCTGGTTCGGCTCGTCCTACGCCGTCACCACGAGCTACCTTTGCTCGTGATGCCGTCCGGGTGCCGTGGCCGTGACCGTCAGCCGATGATCGCCGTCAGCTCGCGGCGCAACTCGATGAACTCCTCGCCCCGCGTGCCGCGACCGAGCAGCAGCGCGCCGAAGTCGTAGATCGAGCCGCCCCGTCCACACCCAAAGCAATTTCAGCCGCGCCGAGGGTCCTCATAGACATGCAGGTGCGGCGTGCGGTCAAAACTTGGCGGAACGCCTACCGAGCCAGGCGGAATCCCTGAACAATCCGAGCGTCGCTCCTATAGACGAATCGGGCCCCCGCTATGAACAAATCCCCCGACGCTCTCCGTGGCGGCGGGGGTTTCGCTTTCGGGGACGGGTTCGGCCGGCACGGTGGCGGCGAGGTAGAGCCGTGCTCGCCGCTGGATGCGGGCCGCGACCCAGCCGGCCTCCTCCACGATGAAGATCGAGCGGTACTCCGCAGGCTCCCAGACCGCCTCGGTCTCGTGAGCGATGAAGGAGGGCTCGGAGCCGAGCAGGCGCTCGTACCAGGCCTTCGCCGTCTCGTAGTCGCTGACGCGGATTCCGGCGATTGTCAACGCGACAGGTTGAGAGCGTACGGTTGTGAGGCTTACGCGACCGCGCGGACCGGACCGGACCGGACCAGGCGAGGGAGGGCGACAGATGGCAGCGCGAATTGTGGTGACGGAGTTCGTGTCGCTTGACGGCGTGATGGAGGCGCCGGGCGGCGAGCCGGGGTTCAAGTACCCCGGTTGGACGTTCGAGTTCGACCGCGGTGACGACGGGAACCAGTTCAAACTGGACGAGACGGAGCAGGCCGACGCTCTGCTGATCGGCCGGCGCACCTATGAGAGCTTCGCCGGCGCCTGGCCGCAGCGTGAGGGCGAGTTCGCCGACAAGTTCAACTCGATGCCGAAGTTCGTCGTCTCGACGACGCTCGGGGACCCGGAGTGGAGCAACACGACGGTCCTCGACGGCGGTGACGCGACGGCCGAGGTGCGCAAGCTCAAGGAGGAGTTCGACGGCGAGCTGCAGGTGCCGGCACCGTGATCATCGTGCTCGGCGTCATCCTCGGCTACCGGCCGGGCGCGGGCGTCCTCGGCGTGGTCGCGGCCCTGGCGCTCGTGGTCGTGTTCGCCTTCGGCCTCTCCTGGGTGTTCACGACGCTCGGGCTGCTGTTGCGCTCGCCCAACGCGGTCATGAACGCCGGCTTCATGGGGATCTTCCCGCTGACGTTCCTCTCCAACGTGTTCGTCGACCCTCAGACGCTGCCCGCCGCGCTCGAGGCGTTCGTCGAGGTCAACCCGATCTCGATCCTGGCGACCGCCTCGCGCGGGCTGATGGAGGGCGACGCGCAGGGCGGCGACATCGTGATCGTGCTCGCCGTGGCGGCCGTCCTGACCGCCCTGTTCGCGCCGCTCACGACGCGCCTGTACCGAAGCCGCTGAGTGGAATGTCCCGGCAGCCGACCGGGTAGGCGGGACGCGACCGCTTCAAAGAGGGAGGCCGCGCATGCCCGATCTCGAGGGCAACAAGAAGGGCGAGGAGACGTCGACCCCGCTGCACGCCTACAAGGACGGGCGCGAGGAGGACATGGCCGAGGAGACCACCGACCCCGACAACCCGGCGCCCGGAGGCAAGGACACCGGCGCCTCGGGCCGGTCGACGCCGAACGACGCCGGCGGGCCGCTGCCGATGGGCGACGAGCCCGACGTCCCGAAGCCGACAACGCCGGCCGACCCCGGCGACGCGGTCGGCTCGCTGAGCAGGGACAACCCGGTCTCGCCGACCGAGGCCGGCAAGGCCACCGGGACCGGCGCACCGCACGAGGAGGGCGACCCCGGCGCCGGCCAGCAGGGCGGCGAGGGCCTCCCGCCGCGGCGGTAGCCCGACGGACGCCAGGAGCCCGGCCGCACGGCCGGGCTCCTGGTGAGCGTCAGATCCAGTCTCGCCGCTTGAACTGCCGATACAGCGCCAGGCCCAAGGCGAGCATGAGGGCCAGCGCGAACGGATACCCGAGCGTCCAGCCCAGCTCGGGCATGTGGTCGAAGTTCATGCCGTAGATGGTGCCGACGAGGGTGGGGGCGAAGAGGATCGCGGCCCACGCGGAGATCTTCTTGACCTCCTCGTTCTGGGCGTTGGAGATCTCGGTGAGCGCCTTGGTCTCGCGCGTGAGGTTGACGCTGAAGATGTTCTGCAGCAGCTGGCGGAAGCCCTCGGCCTGCTCGAACACGCGCAGGGCGTGGTCCTGGACGTCGCGCAGGTACCGGTGCTCCTCGTCGTCGACGTCGTGGTCCTCCATCAGGCGCTCGAGCATCGGCGGGAGCGGCTTGGTCGCGCGCTCGAACGCGATCACCTCGCGCAGCAGCTCGTAGATGCGCCGCGAGGCGTCGCCGCCGCCGCCGAACACCTCGTCCTCGATCTCGTCGATGTCGTTCTCCACGCCGGCCACCACCGGCGCGTAGTCGTCGACGACGCGGTCCATGATCGCGTGCAGGATGGCGACGGGGCCGCGGCGCAGCAGGTCCGGGCGGGCCTCGAGCGACCGGCGCACGTCGTGGAGGTCCGGGGCCTCGCTGTGGCGGACCGTGATCACGAAGTGCGGCCCGGCGAAGACGTGCACCTCGCCGAACTCGACCGTCTCGGCCTCGTCGACGTAGCGGGCCGGGCGCAGGACGCAGAACAGCGTGTCGTCGTAGCGCTCGAGCTTGGGGCGCTGGTGCGCGTGCACGGCGTCCTCGACGGCCAGCTCGTGCAGGTCGAACTCGCCCGCGACGGCGTCGAACTCCTCCTCCGTCGGCCGGTACAGGCCGACCCACGCGATGCCGCCGCCGTTGCGGCACGCCTCGTCCATGCGCGTGAGCGCCCGCGGCTCGGCGGCGCGCCTGCCGTCGCGGTAGATGGCGTAGTCGACGATCACTGCGCGCGGATCGTACCCGCGCCGGCGGGGCGGGCGGGGCCCCGATTCGGCCCCGCCCTGCGTGCGTCAGCGCTGGCCGCGGCCCTCGTCGACGTCGACCTCTTCCTTGCGCACCGTCTCGGAGACCTGCTGGTCCTCGACGGTGGTCTCCTTGTCGAGGCGCACCCGCTCCTTGGGCACGGCCTGCTTGTCGACGACAGCCTCCTCCTCGTGGAGCACGACCTCGTGCTCCTCGTCGGTGATCGCGCCGCCGGAGGTGGCCGCGCCGGCGTTGGCGTCGGTGATCGGCTCGCGCTCGAGCCGGACCTCCTCGCGGCGCACGGGGACGGTCTGCTGGACCTCGTCCTCGACGACGTACTTGCGCAGCCGGGCGCGGCCGGTCTCGCGTTCCGCGGTGCCGACGCGCAGCTCCTCCTCGGAGCGGGTCATCGCGTTGTCGGTCTCGGGGCCGGAGACGTCGTCGCCGGTCGGCGGCGCTCCCCCGAACCCCTCGCCCCGGCCGGTCGCGCGCTCGCCGGCGTCCGTGTCCGTGTCCGTGTCCGTGCGCCCGGCGCCGCTGCCGCCCTCGGGCAGGCCCGAGCCCGACCGCGACTCCCCGTAGTCGAGCCCGTAGCGGCGGTAGAGCTGGGCCTCGTCGTCCTGCGAGAGCTGGCCGTCGGCGTCCATCTTCGGCCGCGTCCTTGACCTGGGCCTTCTCGTAGGGAACGCGCAGGGCGCCCTCGCTCTCGCTGGCCTCCTTGAGCGGGACGAAGGTCGACTTCGTGCCGAACAGGCCGGTGTTCACCAGCGCCCATTCGGCTCGCCGGTCTCGGCGTCCAGGTAGATCTCCTCGATCCCCCCGATCTTGTCGCCGTCGCGGTCGTAGAGATCCTCCCCGCGCTTGGCGAGCAGCTCGTCGCGTTGCATGGTGCTCATCGGTCAGCTCCTGTCCGGTCGATCTTGCGGTGGTAGTGCGTGCCCTGCTTGCCGCCGGCGATGGCGGCCAGCAGCGTGCCGAGAACGATCGCCACGAGGGCGATCAGGCCGCCGGTGGCGAGGCTGCCCTCGTCGACCGGGATGCGGGGCAGGTTGAGCTGGCTGAGCACGTTGTACTCCGAGCCCAGCAGCACGCCGGCCACAGCCAGCACGATGGTGATGATCAGGCCGATCAGCCACACGCCGATGCCCTGGCGCGGGCCGTCGAAGCGGGACATCCGCCCCGCGACGTAGCCGCCCGCGTAGTACGCGAGCATCAGGATCACGAGCAGCACGATCCCGCCGACGATGCCGACCGTGCCGGCCGAGCCGGAGGCCTGCGACGGGCTCTTGCTGGTGAGCCCGATCGCCGCTCCCGCCGCGCTCAGGATCGCCGTCAACAGCGCGGCGACGCCGATCGCGACCAGCCAGCCGAAGAACGCCGAGCCCCAGTTGAGGCCGCCGAACTCGTCGCGCTGGCGGCTGGCGACGTCCCGCGAGGACGGCGTGCCGTCCCCGCGGGAGGAGTCGGCGCTCCTCGCCCCGCGCTCCTCGGTCCGCCCGCGCGCCATCAGCGCGCGCTCCGGGAGCCCGGCGTGCCGTCGCCCGCGGTCGGCTGGGCCTGCGTCGTCCCGTCGTCGGTACGCCGCTCGGCCTCCTGCTTGGCGCGCTCGGCGTCCCGCTGGCCGCGCTCCTTGCCGAGTTGCATGTCCTGCTTGACCTGGCCGCGCTGCTGCTGGCCCTTGGAGTAGGCGTCGCCGAGCATCTGGCCGGCGACCTCGCGGCCGCCGAGGCCGAACGCGAGCGCCATCGCGAGGAACACGCCGCCGATCAGCGCGGCGTACGTGATGGTGACGATCTCCGGCGCGATCCGCAGCTGGTTGAGGATCATGAACGTGGCGATCGCCATCACCAGCACCGGGACCACGGCGCCGACGACCTTGCCGGTCGGGGTGTCGCCCATCGTGCGCGCCACGAGGCCGCCGACGGCGGCGGCGATCACGCCGGCGATGACGAAGATCAGCACCGCGGCGACGATGTTCGGGATGTAGGCGCCGATCGCGGCGACGAACGTGTCCAGCGCGGGGATGCCGAGCTGCGAGACGGCGATCGCGAGCGCGCCGAGGAAGATGAACCAGAACGCGAGCGCGCCGATGATCCTCGACGGGCTCGCGTCGGGCGGCCGGCAAATAGCTTGCAACTTTTCCGGGGATGTCCGGGGTCATACGCCCATTGGCACCCGACCCCGATGACCAGCTCGTGGCGCTCGCCGTCGCCGGCGACATACGCGCATTCGAGCGCCTCGTCGAGCGCCATCGCGACACCGTCTACCGCGTCGCCGCGCGCGTGGCCGGCGAGGACGACGCCGACGACGTCGTGCAGGACACGTTCCTGCGCGCCTACCACCGCCTCGACCGCTTCCGCGGTGACGGCGCGTTCCGCGCGTGGGTGCTGCAGATCGCCCACAACACGGCGCTCTCGACCGCCGGCCGCCAGCCGGTCGGCGCCGTCTCGCTCAGCGAGCTGGAGGACGAGCCGGCGGCGGCTCCGGCCGGCACGCCGGCCGACCAGGTCGAGGGCCGCGAGCGCCGGCGGCGGCTGGACGTCAAGGTCAAAGGCCTCAGCCCCAGCACCGCGCGGTGCTCGTCCTGCGCGACATCGAGGGGCTCAGCTACGACGAGATCGCCCACGTCACCGATACGCCGGTCGGCAGCGTGAAGGCGCGCCTGCACCGCGCCCGCGGCCAGCTGATCGACCTGCTGCGCCGCAACACCTACGACTGGGAGCTGCCGGGTGAGCGATGAGCCGGAGGCGCTGACCGCGGCCGAGCGCCGCGTCCGCGCGCTGCTGGGCGAGCTGGCGATCGACGGCGCGCCGGAGGGCGAGCGCCTGACCGCCACGGTGCTGCGGACCGCGCGCTGGCAGCGGCCGGTGCGGCGCGTGCTGCTGGCCTTCGGCGCGACGGCCGGCGCGCTGGCGACGGGTGCCGGGGCGAGCTTCCGGGCATACCGGCGCCGATGATCGTCGCGACCGTCCTCGACCAGGCCGGCGACAGCCTGGGCGGCTTCCTGCCGCGCCTGGCCGGCGCGCTGGTGCTGCTGGTCCTCGGCTTCGCCCTGGTGATGCTCGTGCGGCGCCTCCTGCGGCGCGCGCTGCTGGCAGCCGGCCTCGACGACCTCGGCGAGCGCTGGGGCGTCAACCACGTGCTCGAGCGCTTCGGCCTCGGGCGCTCGCTGTCCGGCGTCGTGGCGGGGGCGGTGCGAATCGCGCTGCTCGTGGTCGTGATCTTCGCCGCGCTGTCCCTGCTCGGCCTCCAGTTCCTCTCCACCTCGCTGAACGCGGGCATCCTGTTCCTGCCACGGGTGCTGGTGGCGATCGTGCTGTTGCTCGCCGGGGTCGTCGTCGCGCAGCTCGCGCGCCGCCAGGTCGACCGGCTGGCCGAGCAGATGGACCTGCCGGGGCCGCTCGGGGTGCTCGCCGAGGTGGCCGTGCTGGCCGTGTTCGCCGTGACCGCGCTGGCCCAGCTCGGCGTCCCCGTCTCGGTGCTGCTGCTGATCGTCGCGATCGTCCTGGCCGGGGTCGCGCTCACGTTCGCGCTGGCCTTCGGGATCGGCGGCCAGGCGATGGCGCGCGAGGTCAGCGCGCGGCGCTACGTGGAGGGCTCCTACGACGTCGGGCAGGACATCTCGCTCGGCGACGTCCGCGGGCGGATCGCCGCCATCGAGGCGACGAGCACGATCCTGGAGACCGACGGGGGCGACCGGCTGCGGGTGCCCAACTTGCAGATCGTCGGCTCGATCGTCACGGTGCACCAGAGCGCGTAGCGAAGAAGCTGCGAGGCTGCGGCGGGTGCAGACCTCGACCGAGACCCCGCGCGCGCGGTTGGCCGAAGGGGTGCGCAAGGGCGCCCCGTTCGCCCTCGCGGGCGGCCTGCTGGCGCTCTCCTTCGGGGTCGTCGCACGCGAGGCGGGCCTCTCGGCGGTGGCGGCGATCGTGATGTCGGCGGTCGTCTTCGGCGGCTCGGCGCAGTTCGCCGCGATCGCGATCATCGGGCAGGGCGGCGGGGTCGGCGCGGCCGTCGGCGCGGCGGCGCTGATGAACTCGCGCTTCCTGCCGATGGGGGTGGCGCTCGCGCCCTCGCTACCCGGCGGGGCGGCCAAGCGGGCCGCCCAGGGACAGACGGTCGTCGACGCCTCCTGGGTGCTGGCCGCGCGCGAGGACGGGACGTTCGACCGCTGGATCCTGTTCGGCTCGAGCGCGGTGCAGTACGTGACGTGGATCGGCGGCACGGCGATCGGGGCGCTGGGCGGCGACGTGCTCGGCGATCCGTCCGCGCTCGGGCTGGACGCGCTGTACCCCGCGTTCTTCGTCGGGCTGCTGCTCAGCGAGGTGCGCAGCCGCCGCGGGCGCGAGGCGGCGGCGCTCGGCGCGCTGGTCGCGCTCGTGCTCGTGCCGTTCGCGCCGCCGGGCGTGCCGGTGCTGCTCGCCGGCGCCGGTGCGCTGATCGGCCTGATGCGCCGCGCGCGCAGCGAGGCGGCGAGCGGATGAGCACGAGCCTCGTGCTGATCGCCGGCTGCGCGCTCGTGACGGCGGCGATCAAGGCCTTCGGCCCGATCGCGCTCGGCGGCCGCGAGCTGCCCGA
>Ga0136616_10000663_pt1 | contig 16802 bp, 16 predicted proteins | sample AntDrymUQ2992106_2_FD_106648 | JGI IMG/M metagenome (GOLD analysis project Ga0136616, IMG submission 106648) | Polar desert sand microbial communities from Dry Valleys, Antarctica - metaG UQ299 (21.06) | ecosystem: Environmental > Terrestrial > Soil > Desert | place: Antarctica: Dry Valley...
CCCCATGGCCGGCTTCCAGACGCTCCTCGGGCTCGGGCTCGCACACGACCCGGTCAGCTACCGAGACATCATCGAGCAGGCGGCCTGACGGACCACTTGGAGCTGACCGGGTACGCACAAGCCCTCAAGTACAGGCTTAGCGGACCACGGCCGCCATGTGCCCGGGGTGGGACTCGAACCCACACGCCCTCAATGGGGCAGGGGCTTTTAAGGCCCCCATGTCTCGCCATTTCCATCACCCGGGCCTCTGGGGTGAGTCTATGCGCCCCCTCCCGCCGCACGTTCACAGGAAAATCGACACGCTACCCCGAAACTTCCGCGTTGATAGCTTGTCTTGTCAGCCGAAGCCGTCTATCGGCTCCGCTCCATGGAGGCCTCAGCCTTTTCCAACCCGAGATCGACGTCGCCGGCTCTGCTCGGCCGTTCGCCCCTGGTCCGCCTGCAGAGCGACGAGAAGCTGATTGCCCTGATTCGGCGCGGCCACTCGGGCGCCTTCGACGTGCTCGTGCAGCGCTACCAGGCTCGCCTGCACTCCTTCTGTCGCCATATGCTCGGCTCCACCGAGGATGCCGAGGACGTTTTGCAGGAGGTCTTCGCCTCCGCCTACAACGCCATCCGCGCCGATAGCCGGCCGATCAACGTTCGCCCCTGGCTCTACCGGATCTCTCGCAACCGCGCGCTCAACCACATGCGCCGGCCGTCCCACGCCGGACAGGACTCGATGGACGTCTTCGAGCGCGCCGGCGGAGAGACGACCGCAGATGCCGTGCACCGCCGCGAGGACTTCCGCCTCCTGATCGCCGATGTCCAAGCGCTGCCCGAGAGCCAGCGGACCGCGCTTCTGATGCGCGAGATGGATGCCCTCTCCTACGAGCACATCGCCGAGGCCATGGAGACCACCGTCCCGAGCGTGAAGTCCCTCCTCGTCCGCGCCCGCGTCGGACTGGCCGAGGCCGCGGAGGCGCGCATGCTCTCGTGCGACGAGGCCCGGGTCCACCTCGGCGAGGCGGCGGAGGGCATCGCCAAGGTCGCTCCCGCCGTGCGCCGCCACGTCAGCGACTGTGAGCGCTGTCGCGTATTCCGGGCCGAGCTTCGGAGAACGAGTCGGGCGCTGGCGGCCGTCTACCCGATCGGGCCGCTCGTGGTAGTCAAGAAGCTCGTGTGGGGAAAGCTCGGGTTCGCGAGCGGTGGAGGCAGCGCCGCCGGAGGCTCCGGAGTGGTCGGCGGCTCCACGGTCGCCGGCGGCTCGGTCTGGGGCGGAGGCGCCGTGGCGAGCGGCTCGGCGCTCGGTGGGAGCCTTCTGGGAAGCGCGGGGGCCGGCGGCCTGCTGTCGACGGGGGTCGGCGCGATCGCCGCCAAGGCGGCGGCGGGGCTGGTCGCTGCGGCCGTCGTGACCGCCGGCGCTGTTGATGTTCGCCACCTGGCCCAGGCCCCACCAGCCCCTCCGCCCTCGGCGCAGGTGGCCGCGGCGCCACCCGCCGCACCCGCCCGGGACGCCCCTCCGGCGGAGGAGCCGACGACCGCCGCCGCGGCGACCAGCCCGACGGGGCCCGAGGGCGGCGAGACTCCGGCGGCGCCCGCGGCTGGGAGCTCGACCGAGCTTCCGAGCGACGCGTCGGCATCCACCGCGAAGCCTCCGGTCAGCGGCCCCGGGACGGTCGAGGCGGCCACCCCCGTGACCACGGTCTCCGCCGGTGGCTCCGGTGACGGTGGCTCGGGCGACGCCGGATTGCCACCGGCCGACCACGGCGGCGACTCGACGGCGACCGGAAGCACCGACAGAGACGGCGACTCGATCAGCCGCCCGTCTCGAGACGCCCGCGATGGCCGCTCCCGCCCGAGCAGGGGACGGTCCCCGCCCGGCGATCCCGGCCGCTCCTTCACGGGCTCACCCGGACCTCCCCCGGTCGTCGGCGAGTCGGCGGGCTCCTCGTACTGAGCGGTTGAGTCGCTAGCACGAGCTGCCTGCGCTCGTCCGGCGATGACGGTCAGGGATCGTCGCGGCGCTCGAGCTCGCGGCCGAGCTCCCAGCCCACCGCGACCCCGACGAGCATCCCGAGGCGCGTTTCCTCGGCGAGCAGCGTCCGAAGAGCGGCGAGGCGTCCCTCCTCGTCCGCCGCGCCGGCGACCTTGCGCAGCTGCGACTCGTGCGCCTCGTCGAACCAGCCGCCCTCGCGCAGAGCCTGGCCGAGGATGTGCTGCAACTCGGGGACGAAGCGGGCGACCCGCTGCTCGGCGACCCTGAAGCGATCGGGCTCCGAGAGCGCGGCGAGCGCGGCCTCGACCTCGTCCTCGGTCGGCTCGGCGGGACCTGCGGCCATACCGGAGGCGCCGTGCGCCTCAGCGACGGAAGGTCGTGAGGATCAGGCCGCAGAGGGCGCCCGCCGCGCCACCGCCGACGACCGCGGCAATGCTCGCGTCCGGCTCGGCGAGGGGCAGCAGAACGAGCGCAGCCGCGAGGACCCACACTCCGATGAGATCGTTCTCGCGGTCCTCTCCACGGGCTGCGGCGCGACGATCGTCGACGAGCCACGCGCAGAGGAGCCCGAGCGCCGCCCCGTTGGCGCCGAGCGCGGGGGTGAGCCCGGTCCCGAGGGCGAGCGCCGCGCCGGCGACCCCCGAGAGCAGGAAGATCGCGATCGGCGCCACGAAGCCGAAGCGGCGCTCGAGATGCATCCCGAAGATCCCGGTGGCGAGCATGGTCACGAAGCCGTAGCCGATGTTCGTGCCGTGCACGAACGGGGTGGTGAGCAACCGCCACGGCTGGCCCTCTAGCCCCCCGACCAGCCCGATCTCGTCCGGGGCCACCGCCCCGCTGCTGGTCACAAGCGTCGCCAGCACCGCGAGCGAGATCAGGCCGATGGTGGCGTAGGGGCGCGTCTCCGGCGCGATCCCGGGGATCTCTCCGGCGCGCAGGCGCGGCAGCGTGGGGATGATCCCCCGGGTGCGCTCCTCGGTCGGCTCGGCCCGCTCGATCTGGGGCGCACGCTTGCGAACCCGCTGCCCGCAGTAGGGACACTCGGTGACGTAGGGGCTCACCTCCGAGCTGCAGTTCTTGCAGACGACGAAGAGGTCCGGCTCGCTCACCGGGCCGAGGATACTCCCCGATCGAGGCCGACCGCGCGGTGTGCCGCCGCTCGACGGGGCGCGGGCGGGGCGGGCGGGAGGTCAGGCGGCGGTCTTGTCGACCACCTCGCGCATGACCTCACGCAGATCGTGGTTGGCGCCGAAGACCACCACCTGCCGCGAGGCGCCGTTGCCGCGCTCGAGCAGGTCGTCGACCGCGGTGAGCTCGTCGGCCGAGCCGAGCTCCTGGGCGTGCTCGCGGACCCGGTCGAGCACGCGCCGGGCGAGCGCTCGTGTGGGGACACGCGCCTCGCTGGGCAAGTCGACGAGCTCGCCGTCGAGTCCGTGGCGGGCGGCGATGAACTTGTTCTCGTCGAGCATCTCGTACGGATAGCTGGAGAGTGGCTCACCGGAGTCGAAGTGCTCGCACAGCTCCTTGACGAGCGCCTGCACGAGGGCGGCGAGCCCGAGCGTGTGCTCGACGCGGGTCTGGGCGTCCATCACCCGTACCTCGACGGTCCCCAGGCGCGGATGGGGGCGCACGTCGTACCAGAGGTAGGTGTAGTCCTCGATGACCCGGCTGTCGACCATGAACGTGACCCGGCGCTCGTAGTCGTCCCAGTCCTCGTAGCGCGGCGGGATCCCGACGCGCGGAAACGCGCGGAAGACCGGCGTGCGGGTGGACAGCAGACCGGTCTCGTCGGCGCGCCAGAACGGTGAGTTGGCTGAGAGGGCGAGCAGCAGCGGCAGGTGGACGCGCATTCCGTTGGCCACGTGGATCGCCTTGTCGGGGCCGTCGACGCCGACGTGCACGTGCACGCCGAAGATCAGCTCCTGGCGGGCCACCCAGCGCAGCGCGCTCACGAGCTCCTGATAGCGCGGCCGCGCCACGATCCGCTGCTCCTCCCAGAGCGCGAAGGGGTGGGTGCCGGCGGAGCCGATGGCCAGCCCGCACTCGTGGGCGACGGCCTGGACGGTGCGCCGCAGTCCGCGCAGCTGCTCGCCGACCTCGTCCATCGAGCCCGACGGCGTCGTCATGATCTCGATCACCGACTCCATCAGCTCCTCCTTGAGCTGGGGCTCGCCCTCCACGGGCGGCGCGGCGGCGAGCAACGACTCGATCGAATTCGAGAGGTCGAGCGTCTGGTCGTCGAGGATCATCAGCTCCTCCTCGATCCCGAGCGTGTAGGCGGGCCCGGTGAACCGGTGATCCATGCGCGCGGCATCGTAGCGACGGGGCTGGCTGGGCCTCGCGCGCGCGCCGCGCGCGGAGCCTGGTATGCCGCCGCCGGCATTGCTAGGGTGGCGGGCCATGCGGATGAACGAGACGCTCTCGGACCTCGAGAACGCCTTCCACGAAGCTACCGACGCGGAGCGCGGTCGCCGTCACGCCCTGCGTCACCAGTCCGCTGAGCGGGCGCGTGATCGCCGCCAGCAGCACGTCGAGCGGGCGGGTCGCTTCCGCTTCGCGGGGCTTGTGCTCGCCATCCTCGCGACGACGGTGGTCGTGACGGTGCTGATGTTCGAGGCGCTCGCGCTTCTGATCGGCTAGCGCGCGGGGCGTCCCATCGGCCCACTGGCCGATGACGGTCTTCTACTCCCCGCCCTTCAGGCGCTCGAGCGCCTCGTCGACCGCCGCGCGGTCCGTCCCGTGCTCCGAGCGGCGAGGACCCTCGCGCTGGATCTCGAGCCAGACCTCCTTGCGGTAGACCGGGACCGAGCGAGGCGCGTCGATCCCGATGCGCACCTTGTCGCCGACGACCGCGAGGACGCACACCTCGACGTCCTCACCGATGACGATCGCCTGGTTCGCCTTGCGCGTCAGAACCAACATCCCGCCTCCGTGCCGTGTTGCTCGGCGTTCGTCTTCCACTGTACCCGGTACCGCGGCACTCCGGCGCCCGGTCGACGCGGACCCGATTGCTAGTCTTGCCGCCGCCCGTGGCCCGCCGTTCGCTGAAGCCCCAGCTCAACCAGATCCGCAGCTGGGTGCGGCAGGGACGTACCGACGCGTGGATAGCCCACCAGCTCGAGGTATCGGTCCGCGACCTGTCCGCTTTCAAGCGCGAGCACGCCCTGGCGCCGGCCGAGGAGACCGAGAACGAGGGGGCACCGCCCCGAGAGGAGGTCGAGGTCGACCTGCGCGCCGAGGACGATGCGCTCGTGGCGGCTGCGCTCGACGCCGAGCCCGAGGAGAGCGACGTCACGGAGGACGACGCAGGCGAGAAGGCCGCGAACGGCGCGGCCGCGGGAGAGGAAGGCGACGAGGACGAGGACCGCCCGCGCCGGCGCCGCGGCCGGCGCGGTGGACGCGGCCGCCGTAGCGGCTCGGGCACGCGGCGCGAGCCGGGCCAGGCGCTCGAGGGAACCTTCGATCACGGTGAGGAGGGCTACGGGCTCTGGCTCGATCCCGCCGTCCAGGACGATGCGGTCTACGCGGAGCACTGGGCGGGCCACCGCCCGGTCGCCGTCGTCGTCGAGCCGGACCAGATCGTCATCCGCCGCGCCGACGAGGCGGGAGACCTGCGCGATGCGTCCGACGATGGCGACGAGGACGAGGGCTGAGGCGGAGCGCGACGGCGCTTGCGCCCGCGCGTCCGGGGACTATCGCGGTTCCCGCCGCCCGCCGCGGTAGTCGACGGCTTCGCGGGCGTAGCGGCCGAAGGCGGCGTCGACGACCTGAGCCGCCTCAGTGCCTGCCCCGGCGCTGCGGGCGACGTCGGACGCCCAGTCGGTGTTCGCTCCGTAGAGGTCAGTGAGCTCTCCCAGCGAGAACGACGAGCCGAGGCGGCGGCGGAGCTCCTCGAGCACGGCGAGCGCCGGGCGCTCGAGCTCTCCATGCTCGCGGACGCGGCGCTCGCCGTCCTCCCATTGGAAGAGAGCGTTGTCGATGGCGTACTCGATGGCGGTGACGTCCCGGCTGGCTTCCGCGGCCGGGCCAGCGTACCCGGGCCGCGCGATCGCTCCTTTCGAAGCGTCCCCTTGCTCGCCTCGGCTATTCCGCCGTCCTCTGGATCACGTAGGCCCGCTCGCCCCGCTTGACCATTCCGAGCCGCCGGGCCTCGCGCTCGAGGGCGGCGTCGCGGCGCAGGTCGCCCGCGCGAGTCGCCAGGTGGTCGTGCTCCCGCTCGAGCGCTCGTAGCTCGTTCTGCTGGCGATCGGCCGCCTCGGATTGGGCCAGCCAGTTACGCAGCGGGGCGATGTAGAGCAGGAGGACGACAGCGAGCAGGGCGAGCAGGGCGATGCGGCCGACGCGGTCCCACCGGATGCGCCCGTCGGCGGCGATCGGACCGGGCAGGACGCCGGACGCTTCGCGGGCGCGCGACGGCGCAGCCCGGGCGGAGGGGCGCGGCGGGCGAGGCGGCGCGGCGGCGGGCATCGGCCCTCAGTTCGGCACAGGCGGCCCGGAGTCCTGCTCCGCGTCCGCCTGGAGCCGTCAGCGCACGAACACGCTCCGGCCCGGGTACTCGGCGTCGGCGCCGAGAGCTTCCTCGATGCGCAGGAGCTGGTTGTACTTCGCCACGCGATCTGAGCGCGAGGGCGCGCCGGTCTTGATCTGGCCGCAGCCCGTCGCGACGGCGAGGTCGGCGATGGTCGTGTCCTCGGTCTCGCCCGAGCGGTGCGACATGACCGCGGTGTAGCCGGCCTCCCGGGCGACGGCCATCGCCTCGAGGGTCTCGGTGAGCGTGCCGATCTGGTTGACCTTGACCAGAATCGAGTTGGCGACTCCCTGCTCGATCCCCCGCCGCAGGCGCTCGACGTTGGTCACGAAGAGGTCGTCGCCGACGAGCTGCACCCGCTCGCCGAGGCGCTCGGTCAGGGCGCGCCAGCCGTCCCAGTCCTCCTCGTCCAGGCCGTCCTCGATCGAGACGATCGGGTAGCGCTCGGCGAGATCGGCCCACAGCTCGACGAGCTCCTCCGATCGCAGCGCCCGTCCCTCGTGCTCGAGCTGGTATCCGGCCTGCTCGCCGAACAGCTCGCTCGTCGCCGGGTCGAGCGCGATCGCCACGTCGTCTCCGGGGCGCAGGCCGGCGGCATCGATCCCAGCCACGAGCGCCTCGAGCACGGCCTCGTTCGAGTCGAGGTCGGGCGCGAAGCCTCCCTCGTCGCCCACCCCGGTCGAGAGGCCGCGTCCATGAAGGTGTCCCTTGAGCGCGTGGAAGACCTCGGCGCCCATCCGCAAGGCGTCCGAGAAGGTCGCCGCCCCCACCGGCACGGCCATGAACTCCTGGAAGTCGACTCGGTTATCGGCGTGGGCGCCACCGTTGAGCACGTTCATCATCGGCACGGGCAGGACCCGAGCCGCCTCACCGCCCAGATAGCGCCACAGCGGCATGCCCTCCTCGGCCGCCGCCGCCCGGGCGGCGGCCAGCGAGACGCCGAGGATGGCGTTGGCCCCGAGGCGAGCCTTGTTGGGGGTGCCGTCGAGATCGATCATCGCGCGATCGAGATCCGCCTGGTCGTCGGCGTCGAGCCCGGCGACCGCCGCGGCGATCTCTCCGTTGACGTTCGCGACCGCCCGACCGACGCCCTTGCCGCCCCATCGCTCGCCGCCGTCGCGCAGCTCAACCGCCTCGAACTCGCCGGTCGAGGCGCCGGAGGGCACGGCCGCGCGACCGGCCGCTCCGGAGCGCAGTGCCACGTCGACCTCAACGGTCGGGTTGCCGCGGCTGTCGATCACCTGCCGGGCGCGGACCTGCTCGATCTCACCCATCCGGTGTATCTTCGCCGATCTCGGCCCGAACGCGCTTCGACGCCGCGCGCAGAGCGAGCTCCGGGTCGACGCCGAGGGCGGTGGCCGCCTCCACCACGGCGAACAGGGTCTCGCCGACTGTCATCTCTCGTTCCTCGTGCGTGTCGTCCTCGCCCCCGTGGAGCCGGGCGAGGTCGATCTTCAGGCGATCCAGCGCGTCGCCGAGGCGTGCCCCACGCCCCACCCGCTCCGCGCGCCTGAGGACCTTCCGCGCATACAGCAGCGAGGGCAGGTTGTCCGGCACGTCACCGAACAGGCCCGCGGCTCCGCGGCCCTCGGTCGTGCGCTTGATCTCGTCCCAGTTGCGCCTCACCTCGCCCGCGGTCTCAGCCTCGACGTCGCCGAAGACGTGCGGATGACGGCGGACGAGCTTCTCGCGGCAGGCGTCCGCGACCGCCGCGAGCGATCCGGCGCCGCGCTCCTCGAGCAGGAGCGCGAGGAAGTGAACCTGGAAGAGGACGTCGCCCAGCTCGTCGAGGAGCTTTCCGTCGTCGCCCGACGCCGCCGCGTCTGCGAGCTCGTAGGCCTCCTCGATCGTGTGGGGGACGATCGAGCGCTCGTCCTGCTCGCGGTCCCACGGGCACTCGCTACGCAGCCGGCGGGTTATCTGGTCGAGCCGCTCGAGGGCGGCCGCCGCCGAGCGGGGGGCAGCATCGGCCACCTCGGCCGACGACCGTCGAGAGGGCCTCGCCGCCGTCGAGGCCTAGCCGCCTCCCCCGCCGCCGGGGGCCGGGGCCTGGCCGCCACCCTGGGTCGGCGGGGCGCTCTGACCGCCGCCCTGGGTCGGCGGTGCGCCGCCGCCCTGCGGAGCCCCCTGAGCCTCCGGCGACGCCGGATCAGGCAGCTTCGGCCCGTTCTTGCACTGGGCGATGGTGTAGCCGCGCGCGCAGTTGGTCTTCTCCTTGTACTCCTTCTGGAAGTCCCGCACGAAGGCGGTGAGCGCGTCCTGCTCCTTCTGGGAGCGCAGCTGCGCGCGGATCGTCTCGCGCGCCTGCTCGAAGCTCTGCTGGGAGCCCGGGGTCACCTTGTCGACGCGGAAGACGTACCAGCCGAACTGGGTCCTCTCCGGGCCGACGAGCTCGCCTTTCTTCGCCCCGAAGACCGCCCGGTCGAGCGCCTGCTCCTGCTGGCCCTTGGCCACGCCGGTGAGCTTTCCGTCCTCCTTCTTCGAGGCCTCATCGATCGAGTAGCGCTTCGCGACCTGGGCGAAGCTCTGACCGCCCTCGATCGCGTCGCGGGCGCGCTTGGCGTCGGCCTCCTTCTCGGTGAGGACGACGCTCAGGTCGCGGCGCTCGGGCTGGCCGAACTGCGCCTTGTTGCGGTTGTAGAAGTTGCGCACCTCGGCGTCGGTCGATGTGACCTTGCCCTTGACGATGTCCTCGCGGACCTTGTTGGAGAGCACGTCGAGCCGGACCCTGAACTTGAGGTCGCCCTCGCTCTGACCGGATGCCTGGAGGAACTGGCGGTACTCGGCGTCGCTCGGGAACGACTGGCGCTTCTGCTCGTCGAACATCTTGTCGACGTCAGCGTCGGTCGCCTCGATGTCTCGATCGGCGGCCTCGGCCTCGATCCACTGCGAGGAGACCAGGAACTGCATGACCTGGTCGCGCAGGAGGCCGTACTCCTGCCGGCACTGGTCGCGAGCCTGCTGCTCGTTCGGCTTGGGAGCGCCCGGCTGGGCGGGCTGGCGGATGCGGGCGGCCGCGCACTTGCGGAACTCGGGCGGATCGGGGAGGGCGGCCTGGGTGGGAGCGGCTCCCGGTTGGGTCTGCTGGCTGCGGCCGGCGGCGTTGAGCCAGCGGTCGAACCCGCGCTTCTCGATCACCTCACCGTCGACGTTGGCGACGCCGTCGCTGGGGACGCTGTTCCCGCACCCGGCCGCGGCGAGAGCCAGGCCGGCGAGGGCAACGGGGACGATGAGGGCGGGCGCCCGGGGGCGGCGGACGGCGGTCGCGAGCTTGGAGAGGAGGTCGTAGAGCATGGTGAGGTTCTAGGTCGGAGCGCTAAAGCGGCGCTAAACCTAGCCGTTAAGCGTTGTCGTCGGTGCCAGCCGGCTCGGTCGCCGCCTTGAGCACGGCCTCGGCCGCGGCCACGACGCCGTTGAACCTCGCCCCCGGATCGTCGGGAACCCGTACCGAGACCGTGCTTCGGCCCGACTCGTACAGCGCCTCGGGGAGCTCCGCCCGCAGCGCGCGCGCGCCCGCCGAGTCGAGCTCGATTGGGGAGACCGCGAGCCGGCCGGCCCGGAACGTGACGGCGTTGGCGCCGGCGCGGCCCAGCTTGATGCGCGCGTCCTGGAGCTTTATCAGGTTGTCGAGCGGCTCGGGGACGGCGCCGAAGCGATCCTCGAGCTCCTCGCGCAGGAGGATCAGGTCGGCGATCTCGCGTGCACCGGCCACGCGGCGGTGGATGTCGATCTTGGCCGCCTCGTAGGGCACGTAGTCCCCCGGGACGAATGCGTCGACGGGGACGTCGAGCCGCACGGGCTCGGGCGCCTCGTCGGCCGCCGAGCCGCTCAAGGCGGCGACCGCTTCGTCGAGCATCGAAACGTAGAGCTCGAACCCCACGGCGGCCACGTGGCCGGACTGCTCGTCGCCGAGCAGGTTCCCCGCCCCGCGGATCTCGAGGTCGCGCATGGCGATCTTGAACCCCGAGCCGAGCTCGGTGTAGTCCGACAGGGTGGCCAGGCGGGCGGTTGCCTCCTCGGTGAGGGCGGCGGCGCTCGGGAAGAACAGGTACGCGTAGGCGCGCTCCCTGGAGCGCCCGACGCGCCCCCGGATCTGGTAGAGCTGGGCGAGGCCCATGTGGTCTGCGCGCTCGACGATCAGCGTGTTGGTCGAGGCGATGTCGAGCCCCGACTCGACGATCGTCGTGCACACGAGCACGTCGGCCCCCCCGCGCAGGAAGTCGAGCATCACGCCCTCGAGCTCGCCCGACTCCATCTGGCCGTGTGCGACGGCGACTCGCGCCTGCGGGCAGAGCGCGCGCACCCCCTCGGCGGTCTCGTCGATCGTCTCCACGCGGTTGTGGACGAAGAAAGCCTGGCCGTCGCGGGCGAGCTCGCGCTCGATCGCCTGCCTCACGAGCTCCTCGTCGTACTCGCCGACGTAGGTCTTGACTGGGCGCCGGCCCTCGGGCGGGGTCTCGATGACCGAGATGTCGCGGAGGCCCGCGAGCGACATCTGCAGCGTGCGCGGGATCGGCGTGGCACTCAGGGAAAGGACGTCCACGCGCAGGCGCAGCTGGCGCAGGAGCTCCTTCTGCTTGACCCCGAAGCGCTGCTCCTCGTCGACGATTAGGAGGCCGAGGTCATCCGGGCGCACGTCGCGCGACAGCAGGCGATGCGTGCCGATCAGAACGTCGACCTTGCCGGCCGTGAAGTCGCGCAGGGTGGCGTTGACCTCGCGCTGGGAGCGGAAGCGCGAGGCCATCTCGATCCGGAAGGGATAGTCACGCAGCCGCTCGGTGAACGTGCCGAAGTGCTGCTGGGCGAGCACCGTGGTGGGGACGAGGAAGAGGACCTGCCGCCCGTCGGCCGCGGCCTTGAACGCGGCCCGCAGCGCGACCTCGGTCTTGCCGTACCCGACATCGCCGCACACGAGGCGATCCATCGGGCGCGCCTCCTCCATGTCGGCCTTGGTGTCCTCGATGGCCGAGACCTGGTCTGGCGTCTCGCGGTAGGGGAAGGCGTTCTCGAAGTCGAGCTGCCACTCGCCGTCGGGCGGGAAGGCGTGGCCGGCGCGGCGCTTGCGCTCGGCGTACAGGTTGATCAGCTCCCCGGCGAGGGCCTGGGCGGCCCGGCGCGCGCGCAGCTTCATCTGCTCCCAGGCCTTGCCGCCGAGCTTCGAGAGCGGCGGGTCGCCGGCCTCGGCGCCGACGTAGCGCGAGATCTTGTCGAGCTGGTCTGAGGGGACCAGCACGCGGTCGCCGCCCTGGTACTCGAGCTGGAGATAGTCGCGGGTGACCCCGGCCACCGTCCGCGTATCGAAGCCGGTGAAGCGAGCTATCCCGTGATCCGAGTGGACGACGGCGTCGCCCGAACGCAGCTCGGTGAACGAGCGAATCGCGCTGCCGCCGCCGGCCGCCCGCGGTCCGGCCTCCCGGCGGTCGCGGTCGGCCGCGCGCCGGCGGCGCAGCAGGCGGTGCTCGGGGAGCACGGCCAGCTTGAGCTGGGGAGCCAGGAAGCCCTCGCGAAGGCTCGCCGCCGCGAAGACGACGCCCGGTTGCCGCGGCGCCGGCCTCCCGTCGAGGAACGGAGCCTGCACGCGCACCAGGTTGTACGCCGCGCGCTCGGCCTCCCCCCGGCGCGACCAGGCGACGACCGTCCGGTAGCCGGAGCGCACGAGCTTCTCGAGCTCGGGCTCGGCCTCGCGCAGCGAGCGCGCCGCGGAGTCGGCGGCCTGGGCGCGAAACGCGTGGGGTTGGTCTCCGGAGATGCTCGACAGGCGCAGGGCGGCCCGCCGGTCGAGGTCGGCGGTGAGGTCGTCGGGGCCGACATAGAGGTGGTGGGCGTCGGCGTCGTGGAAGCTCGTCGTCACGTCTTCCCAGGTGTCGGCGAGCGCGGGGGCGATCTCCTCCTCGGCCGCCACGGCGACCAGGGAGTCGGCGGGCAGCAGCGAGAGCAGATCGCGGAAGCGCTCGACGGGCAGGATCTCGGCGACGTCGGGGCGCGTGTCGCCCTCCTCGGCCGCGGCGATCTCGGCCAGCTCGCGGTGCTCGGGCGAAAGCTCCGCCGCCGGGGCGATCTCCACCCGCTCGGCCTCCTGAAGCGAGCGCTGGGTGAAGGTCGAGAAGAACGTGAGCCGCTCGATCTCGATGTCGAAGAGCTCGCAGCGCACGGCGCGCTCCTCGGTCGCCGGGTAGACGTCGAGGATGTCGCCGCGCAGCGCGAACTGACCCCGGTCGTCGACCTGCTCGACGCGCTCGTAGCCGCAGGCCACGAGCCGGGCGGCCGTCTCGTCGAGGTCGAGCAGCTCGCCACGCTCGAGGGCGAAGCCGTGGGGGCGCAGCTCGGGGTCGGGGACCTTCTCGGCGAGCGCGGCCACAGAGGCGACCACCACCGGCGCGCCCTCGTCGGCTCCGCGGACGGCACCGCCGTCGAGCAGGGCGTCGAGCGCGGCGATCCGCAGGCCGACCAGGTGCGGCGGAGGGACGAGGTGCGACTCGTACCGCACCCCTCGAGCCGGATAGAGCCGCACCGGTCGCGGGCGGAGGAAGGTCCTCAGGTCGGCGGCCAGGTCCCTTGCGGCGCGGTCGTCGCCGGCAACCACGAGCGCCGGGCGCCCCGGGTCGAGATCGACCAGCGCGGCGAGCAGGTACGGCCGCAGGCTTCCCGACACAAACGCGCGCTGGGGCGCCGCGTGGGCGGCCTCCGAGAGCGCCATGACCGCCCCGTCGTCGTGGGCGTAGGTGAGCAGGTTTCTCAGCGACATGGCATGGCGAGCGGCCGCGCCGGGTATCCGCGCAGCCGGGTGGCTGTCGATTCTAGGAGCCCCTCCCCTCCCGGGGGACGAGCCCGCAAGGCGGCGTTCGCCCGAGCCCTGCCCACTCTCCACCCCTCTCCATCGGAGCGTGGTCTCGGTGCGCTCCTGCGCTCGACGGCCGGCCTCCCGGCGCGCCTCAAGCGGGCGGTAGCCGGGCCGCCCGCCCGCCTCGACGGGCAGCAGCTCGACCTCGACTTGCAGATGCTCATGCGGCTCGCCGCTGCGCTCGCGCCCCAGCCGGCCAAGAGCTCGGTCGAGGACGTGCGCCGGCGGTCGCGGCGCAGCGCCGCCGTGCTGGGCGGGCCGCCGATACCCATGCGCAAGGTCGAGAGCGTGGTCGTCTCCGGCCCGGGGGGCGTGCTCGGCGCCCGGCTGTACACGCCCCCGAGCGGTCGAGCGCCCCTGCCACTGCTCGTGTACTTCCACGGCGGCGGCTGGGTGACCGGGGACCTCGACACCCACGACGGGCCGTGCCGTTTCCTCGCCGCCCACGCCGGCGCACTGGTCCTGTCGGTGGACTATCGCCGTGCGCCCGAGCACCCCTTCCCCGCCGCAGTCGACGACGCGCTGGCCGCCATGAGCTGGGCCGCCGAGCACGCCGCCGAGCTCGGAGCCGACCGGGCCCGGATCGGCGTCGGCGGCGACAGCGCGGGGGGCAACCTCGCGGCGGTGGCGAGCCGCCTCGCGGGCGAGTCGGGCGCACCGCCTCCGGTGCTCCAGCTCCTCCTGTACCCGGTCACCGACGTGTCGCAGAAGCACCCCTCCTACCGGCTGTTCGGCGAGGGCTTCCTCCTCAACGAGGCGGACATGGACTGGTACCGGGACCAGTACCTGCCGGATCCCGCCGACGTCGGTGACCCACGGGCCTCGCCGCTGATCGCCGAGGACCTCGCCGGACTTCCGCCCACCTACGTCGCGACCGCCGGCTTCGACCCGCTACGAGACGAGGGCGAGGCCTACGCGGAGGCGCTACGGGCGGCCGGGGTGCCCGTCGCTCTGCGCCGCCACGCGGGACTGATACACGGCTTCGCCGTGTACACCCGCCTCGTCCCCGAGGCGCGGGGGGCGATGCTCGAGGCCGCGGGCGCGCTGAGGATGGGGCTGGCGCGGCCCACCCCGACCCCTTGGAGCGGCTGAAGCGACTGAGCGAATTGAGGCGCTCGGCGCACTCCTACGGTGCCTGCCCATCCATCAGGAGATCCTCCACTGCCCGCGCCCCCCGCTCGACGAGCTCGGCCACCTCGTCGCGCGGTTCGCGAAAGCGCGACAGCACATGGCCGGCCACGATCTCCGGATCGGTTGAGTCGGGTCGCCCGACCCCGACCCGCACGCGATGGAAGTCCGGGCCACCGAACTCGCGCCGCAGCGACTTGAGCCCGTTGTGGCCCGCCAGCCCCCCGCCCAGCCGCGTTCGCACCTCCCCAAAGGACAGGTCGATCTCGTCGTGGACGACGACGATCCGGTCGAGGCCGACCCCGAGCGATCCGCGCGCGGGGCCGGCGGAGCGGCCGGCCTCGTTCATGAACGTCTGGGGAAGGAGAATGCCCACGCGCGGCCCGCCGGGACCGGTACGCCCGTCTGTGTACAGGCCGGCGTAGCGCTTGCGCGCACGGGGGAGCTCCCAGCGCTCGGCGAGCACCCGTACCACCTCGAAGCCGACGTTGTGGCGCGTGCCGGCGTAGCGGTCGCCCGGGTTGCCGAGCCCGACCACCAGCCAGTCGACGCGCCCGCCCTCGCTCTCTCCGCGCCCGCCAGCCTCGGCTTGGCGAGCGCCGCGCCCGCGACCGCCGACCCGCCGCAGCAAGCTCAGGGCGTCGAGCTGCCCCGGCCCCGGCCGGCCTCGCCCTCGGTGGGCGCGCCGCCGGAGGGCTGTCCTTCGCCCTCGGCCGGGACGTCGGTCACGACGGCCTCCTCGCCGACGAGCTCGGTCTCCTCCTCGACCTCCTCGGGGAGCTCGATCTGCGTGGGCATGGTGACCGTGGCGATGACGGTCTCGTCAGGGTCGTCGAGGAAGGTCACTCCGGAGGGTGGGGTGACCGCCGAGAGCGAAAGCGTGTCGGCGGCCTGCAGGCTCGAGACGTCGACGACGATCCGCTCGGGGATCGAGGTGGGGAACGCCTCGATGGTGAGCTCACGCGTGACGTGCTCGAGCACCCCGCCCTCGACCACCCCGGGAGCATCCTCCGCGCCCTCGATCTCGACCATCACAGTGGACTCGATCGTTTCGTCGAGGCGGACCTGGAGCAGGTCGACGTGGACGACCTCGTCGCGGACCGGATGGCGCTGCTCGTCCTTGACGATCACCGGCCGGGTCGAGCCCGAGCCGACCTCGAGATCGACTACCGCCGAGGGATCCTGGAGGGCGATGCGCAGGTCGCGCGCGCCGACCTTGAAGGCGAGCGGCTCGGCGCCGACCCCGTAGACGATGCCCGGCACGTAGCCGGTGCGGCGCAGGCGGCGCGCGGAGCGCGAGCCCCGCTCGGGGCGTTCCTCGACGGCGAGGGATGGACGCTGTCGGTCGGCCATGGCGGGCGCAGTCTAGCGAGGGGTGCCTTCCCAGCCTTCCCAGCCCCGGACCCACCTACCCAGCCTGGCCTCCCCAGGCTCGCGCGCGGTCGTCGGGCTCGAGACGTCGATGTGTCCGACTCTTGCCTCTTCGTCGCATCAACTCCGCCGCGAGTCCGGCCGATCGCCTTGTCGCGTGCCGACCTGCTCCGCGTCACCCGGAAGCGTCAACGCGCCTTCGCGCACCAGCTTGATGAGCGCGCGCACGACCGAGGGATCGAACTGGCTGCCGGCGCAGCTCTCGAGTTCCGCGAGCGCCGCGGTCAGGGTGATCGGCTCGCGATAGACCCGCGGGCAGATCATTACATCGAGCGCATCCGCGACCGCGAGGATGCGGCTCTCGAGTGGGATCTCCTCGGCCGCCAACTGGGCGGGATACCCGCAGCCGTCGTAGCGCTCGTGCAGATGGAGAACCCAGTCCGGGATCCCCGGCACCCCGAGACCGGCGAGGATCCGATGGCCGAGCTCGGAGTGACCGCGGATGATCACCCTATCGGCCGGGGTCAACGGCGTCATCTTCCACAGGACGGCGTCGGGAACGCCGATCTTGCCCACGTCGTGGAGGACCGCCGCCACGCGAAGCATCTCGACGCGGCGCTCGGTGAAACCCAGGCTCGCGGCCAGCCCGGTCGCGTAGTGCGCGACCGCCTGGGAATGAAGGTGCGTATAGCCGTTGCGGGTGTCGACCGCGCGAGCCAGTGCCTCGACGGCGGTGTGTAGGTTACGCTCGTGAACCCGCTTTTTCTCCTCGCTCGAGTCGTCGAGCTGAGGAGAGTGGACGACGCAGCGGTTTCTTCCCGTCGCCTTTGCGTGGTGGAGTGCCCCCGGTTCCGTGGACACTGTCGATCGTTGAGCGGCGAGCGTAGCCGAGCGGTCGCCCACCGGCCATGGCCGGTGGGCGCGCCGTGCGCCCTTCTCGCGGCCACCCCGGCGAC
>Ga0136616_10000666_pt1 | contig 16732 bp, 19 predicted proteins | sample AntDrymUQ2992106_2_FD_106648 | JGI IMG/M metagenome (GOLD analysis project Ga0136616, IMG submission 106648) | Polar desert sand microbial communities from Dry Valleys, Antarctica - metaG UQ299 (21.06) | ecosystem: Environmental > Terrestrial > Soil > Desert | place: Antarctica: Dry Valley...
ACACCGAGGCCATCGACGACGAGCCGTTCGACTCGAGGATGTCCGACACCACGCGGATGGTGTACGGAAAGTCCTCCTGCGACGGGATGACCGGCACGAGCGCCCGCTCGGCGAGCGCCCCATGGCCGATGTCGCGCCGCTTCGGACCGCGCATGAAGCCCGCCTCCCCGACCGAGAAGGGCGGGAAGTTGTAATGGTGGAAGTAGCGCTTGGTGGTCTCGAGCCCGAGCGTGTCGAGCCGCATCTCCTCGCGCGTGGTGCCGAGCGCGACCACCGACAGCGCCTGCGTCTGGCCGCGCGTGAACAGCGCCGAGCCGTGAGTCCGCGGCGCCAGCCCGACCTCGATCGAGATCGGGCGGACCTCGTCCGCGCCACGGCCGTCGGGGCGCTTCTTGTCGACGGCGATGCGCTGGCGCACCGCGTCCTTCTCCAGCTTGTCGAAGGCCAGCTGAACGCCTGCGCGCCGCTCGGCATGCCCGTCTGCCTCGGGGTCACCCGCGAGCGCCTCGAGCACCTCTTCCTCGACCTTCTTCGTGGCGTCCTGGCGCTCGAGCTTGTCCTCGACCTGCGTCGCGCTCTCGAGTGCGGCACCGAAGCGGTCGCGAATCTCGCCGAGCACCTGCTCGTCGGCCTGCGGCACCTCGACCTCGACCTTCTGCTTGCCCGCTTTCTCGGCGAGCTCACGCTGCGCCTGGCACAGCTTCTTGATCTCGGCGTGCGCAATGTCGAGCGCGTCGAGGATCTCGGCCTCCGAGACCTCGCTGGCGCCGGCCTCGACCATGAGGATCGCCTCCTCGGTACCGGCGACGATCAGGTCGAGCGATCCCTCCGGAATCGTCTCTTCGTCAGGGTTGACGACGAAGCCGACTTCCTCGTCCTGGCCGATGCGTACCGCGCCCACGGGCGCGGGGAACGGAATGTCCGACACCATCAGCGCGGCGCTGGCGCCGTTCATCGCGAGGATGTCGTAGGGATTGAGGTGGTCGATCGACATTGGGATCGCCACGAGCTGCGTCTCCCGGCGCCAGCCCTTGGGAAAGAGCGGCCGGATCGGGCGGTCGATCATCCGCGCCGTGAGCGTGCCCTTCTCGCCCGCGCGTCCCTCGCGCTTGAAGAAGCTTCCGGGGATCTTCCCGGCGGCATACATCCGCTCCTCGACATCCACCGTGAGCGGGAGGAAGTCCACGTCGCGTAGGTTGCCGGCGGTCGCGGTCGCGAGGACCAGCGTGTCTCCGGCGCGGACGACGACAGAACCGCTCGCCTGCTTGGCGAGCTTGCCCGTTTCCAATGAGATCTCGGTGCCTCCAACGTCGACCGAGACGCGGTGCGCGGGCGCGCTTACATCATTCATGCAGTTCCTTTCAGCGCCGCCTCCGGTTGGCGGCCTTGGCTTTGAACCCTTCGATAAGAGTTCCGGCGATGCTAGCAGCGGGTGGACCGCAATCGCTCGTGGGGAGCCGCCTCAGAGCTCTCGCCCGACGTGGTCGTCCACGAGTGGCAGGCTCAGTCAGTAGAGCGTGCCCAGTCAAGAGGACGACCCCCACAAAGGCGACGAAGCCCGCCGAGCCAGAACAGGATCAACGGGAGGCGAGCCGTCTCAAGAGCTCGTCGCCCGGAACGCCGCCGAAGGCCTCGCCCTCGATGAACAGCGTCGGCGTGGTGGTCACGCCCGCGCGTACTCCGGACCGAAAGTCGCGTCCCACGCGCTCCGCGACGGCCTCTGAGCGCCGGTCCGACTCGAACCGCTCCAGGTCCATCCCCAACGAGCGTGCCCGCTCCCAGAGGTGCGGATCGTCCAGGTGGCCCTGGTCGGCGAACAGCGAGTCGTGCAGCTCCCAGAAGCGATCCTGGAGCGCCGCCGCCTCGACCGCGTTGGACAGCGCTCGCGCGCGCGGATGCTTCGAGGGCACCGGAAAGTGGCGAAACGCGCGCCTGACCGGCACACTCGCGAGCAACTCGTCGGCGCGGGCGCAGTAGGGACACTCGTAGTCGCCGTACTCGATAACGAGCACCTGCCCGGCGCCGCGGATGTGGTCGTCACGGTCGGGCGGGGGCGGCGGCGCGCTCGAGAGCGACGCGACCTCGCGACGGTCGTTCACTCGCGTGCGGACGCTAGGTACTTACGACAAGAAAAGTGCCTCCCAGTCAACTTTCTTGTCTCCCAGGAAAATTCTCTGTCGTAACTGCCAGCGTCCGTAGAGGCACTGTCACGCGCCTCGCCGGAAGCCGGCCGAAGCCTTTCGCGAGGCTCGCTCAGGCCGCCAGCGCGTCGAAGATCAGGTTCGCCCCCGGGATCTCGAGCGGCGTAGGCGACTTGTGGACCGCCTTGACGACCAGATCGGGCCAGATCACCACGAAGCCTCGCTCGTTGTGGCCGCGGGCTTCGATGTACATGCCATACGCGCGCGCCACCGCGCCCTTTGGCTCGAAGTCGGCCAGCAGCGGCATCGTGAGGCCCTGATGGTCGCGGAACGCCTTGTGACAGAAAGCGGAGTCGACCGACATCCCGTACAGCCGCGCGCCCTGAGCCTCGAAGTCGGGCAGGACCTCTTGATAGACGTTGAGCTGGTCGGTGCAGACGGGACTGAAGTCGAGCGGATAGAAGACGAGCACGCTCGTCTGCCCGGCAAGGTCGTCGAGCGAAACCAGCTCACCGTCCTGATCGCGAAGGCTGAAGTCCGGCGCCCTCGCGCCGGGCTCGATCACCGCCGCAGGCCGAGCTCGCCGATGAGCTCCCGGTAGCGATCGAGATCGCTTCGCCGTAGGTAGTTCAACAGCCGCCGGCGCTGGCCGACGAGCATCAGCAGCCCGCGGCGCGAGTGGTGGTCCTTCGTGTGCTCGCGCAGGTGCTCGGTGAGCCCCTGAATGCGGGCCGTTAGCAGGGCGATCTGGACGTCCGCCGAGCCGGTGTCGGCCTCGCCCTCTCCGAACTTCTCGACGATCTCCCGCTTGCGCTCTACGGTCAGGCTCATCGGTCGCGAACCGTAGCAGCAGCGCAGAGCTCGCTCGTGCGCTCGGCGTCGCGCTGCATCTGCTCTGACAGCGCCTCCGCGGACTCGAAGCGCCGCTCGCCGCGCAGGCGCTCGAGGAAGGCGACGCGCATGATCTCGCCATAGAGATCGCCGTCGAAGTCGAGTAGGTGCGCCTCGACGAGCAGTCCGCGCCCGGTGTCGAAGGTTGGGCGCACGCCGACGTTCACGGCCGCCGGTTGACCGTGCGCGAACGCCGCGTAGACGCCGTGGCCGGGGTGGGCGAGGCGGTCGTCGGGCACGATGTTGGCGGTCGGCATCCCGAGCGTGCGTCCGCGCCGATCGCCGGAGACGACCTCGCCCTCGAGGAGGAAGGGCGAGCCGAGGAGCTCGGCCGCGCCGCGAACGTCGCCGGCCGCGACGAGCCCACGGATCTGGCTGGAGGAGACCGTCTCACCGCGGACCTCGACGAGCGGCGCAACGCGGGTCTCGAACTCGGGGCGCGACTCGAGCATCGCGGCGTCGCCGCGGGCCGCATTGCCGAAGCGGAAGTTCTCGCCGACGGAGACGTGCGCGGCGCGCAGGCGCTCGATCAGCACCTGCTCGATGAAGTCCTCGGCCGAGCGCTGGGCGAAGTCGCGGTCGAAAGGGATCACGACGAGCTCCTCGACGCCCAAGCCGGCGATCAGGTCGCGCTTGATCGCGAACGAGTCGAGCAGTTTCGGCAGCGCGTCCGGGGCGAGCACCGCGAGCGGGTGCGGATCGAAGGTGAGGACGGTCTCACAGCCACGAATCACCTCGCGGTGGCCCAGGTGCACGCCGTCGAAGGTGCCGATCGCGACTCTTCTTGCCGCGTCGCTCGTCGTGCCTCCCGGCTCGATGTCGGGCAGCCGCGTGACCCTCATGGCGCAAGCACCACGACCGGCTGGAGCCGGTCGCCGCGCGGCTCGGCGATCGCGATCAGCCGCCCGTCAGCCGTGAGCCTCACGGCCGAGGAGGCCCCGTCGCCGGTGGGCGCGACCCCGTGCGCCGCACCCGCCGCGTCGTCGGGGTCGAGGCGCCGCTCGGGAAGAAACGCGAGTGCCTGGTCGAGCGGAATGAGCCGCTCGGGATCGGCGTCCGCGAGGGCGAACGGCCCGATCCGCGTGCGCTCGAGCTCCTCGCAATAGGCGTCGCCGAGCGCCGTCACTAGCTGGCGCACGTACGTTCCGGCACCGCACTCGTACTCGACCCCCGCCCGCTCGCCCTCGCGCCAGAGCAGCTCGGCGCGGTAGACCGTGACGCTGCGCGGGGCGCCCTCGACCGGCTCGCCGCGCCGCGCCCGCTCGTATAGTCGCTCGCCGCCGACCTTCACGGCGGAGAACGCCGGCGGCCGCTGGCTGAGCTCGCCTACCGGCAACTCGAGGCGCTCGGGCACCCGCCCGGTGGCCGTGAGCTCGCCGTCGCGGTCGCCCGTGGTCGAGGTCCACCCCAGCCTCGCGACGGCGCGGTAGGTCTTTCGAAGCGCCATGAAGAAACGCTGCGCTCGAGTGGCCTGGCCGACCAGCACCAAGAGGAGGCCGGTTGCGAAGGGATCGAGCGTGCCGGCATGACCGACCTTTGGCCGTCGGCGGGCGGGCGACGCGTCGGCCGCGGCACTCTCGGCGAGCCGGCGCCGGACGCCCGCTACTACGTCGTGCGAGGTGACGCCCGCCGGCTTCGGATAGAGCAGGACGCCCGCCGGTGCCATGGTCGCGGCACCTGCCGAGTCAGAGCTGGGCGCCGATTTCGCGGCGCAGCCGCTCGACTAGGTCGGTCATCGAGAGGTCCGTGAAGAAGCCGGCCGCCTGCCGGTGACCGCCGCCGCCGAGCTCGCCCGCGATCCGCGAGACGTCGACGCGGTCGTCGGTCGCGCGCAGGCTGACCTTGTGCGAATCCTCGCTTCCATTGGAGAGGCGCGCTCGCACGAGCACGCCGACGGCCGTGCCCTCGACCGCGCGGAAGTAGTCGACGACGCCCTCGGAGTCCGCCTCGCTCGAGCCAGTCTCCTCGAAGTCCGCGCGCGACAAGGTCGTCATGGTGATCGTCCCGCCGTCGAAGCGCTGGATGTTCGTGAGTGCGCGGGCGAGGAGAAGGAGGCGGTTCTCCGGAAGGTCCTCGTAGACCTGCCGCTGGACCTCGTGCGGCTCGACGCCCGCCTCGATCAGCTCCGCGGCCATCGCGTGCGCCTCCGGCGTCGTGTTCTCGAACATGAAGCGCCCGGTGTCCGTGATCAGGCCGATGTAGAGCGAGTTCGCGATCCCCGGCGTGATCTCGACGCCGAGCTCCTTGGCGAGCCGGTAGACGATCTCCGCGGCACAGGAGACCTTCGGCATGACTAGGTTGACCGTGCCAAAGCGCGTGTTGTCGTGGTGGTGGTCGATGTTCAGGATCCGAACTCCGTCGCGCTCGGCGAAGTCGACCGGCATCCGCTTGATGTTGCCGCAGTCGAGGAACACGAGCACGCGCTCGGCCACGTCGTCCGGCGCCTGGTTGACGACCTGCTCGACCGGCATGTGCCGGTACTCGTGGGGCAGCGGAAACTGGTCGGCTGACATGTACATCGCGGAGTCCTTGCCGAGCGCCTCGAGGACCTGGTGCATGCCGAGCAGCGACCCGAGCGCGTCGCCGTCGGGATTCTGATGGGTCATGAGGAGGAACTTCTGCGCCTGGCGAAGCTCGTCGATGACCCGGTCGAGCTCCCCCATGGCGACTGCGGTGCCGGCCTGGCTCATGATCGTCCCGCCTCCTCCGCGTCGCGGTCGTCGGGCACGACCTCGTTGATCAGCTTTGAGATCCGCAGCCCGCGATCGGTGGAGTCGTCGTACCTGAACTCGAGCGTTGGCGTGCTCTTCATCCGAAGCTCCGACCCTACTTGCGCCTGCAGATATCCCCGCGAGGACTCGAGGCCCGCGAGCGCGTCCTTGCGCTCGGGCTCACCGCCGAGGGCGGTCACGTACACGCGCGCATGGCGCAGGTCAGGGCTTGTGTCGACTCCGTTCACGGTTACGAATCCGATGCGAGGATCGCTCAGATCCTCGGCTATGTGCGCGGCGACGACCTCCCGAATCGCCTCGTTCACGCGGCGCATCCTCGTGGGGGCCATGCTAGCCGTTCGCCCCCGCGATCGACTCGACCGCCGCCCAGTAGGCCTCCTCGGGGTCCGTCAGCCGCTCCGCCTCCGATGCCCCGTCCAGCTCGAGGCCGGCGGGCACGGTAGTGCCGTCTGCGTCGACCTCGCGCACGTCCCAGGAGAAGAGCGGCTGCGCCGGGGCCGCGCCGGCCCTGCGGATCGTCACGTCGCAGCGGCGCTTCGCGGCGACGACCCTCACGCTCACGGCCATGAGCGCGGCGTTGTCGCGCAGCAGGCGCACGGGCTCGAGCGCCCGGTCCTCGGTCATCACGGCGATGCGGTCGGCGCACTCCACGGTCGGCTCCGTTCAACCCCCTGCCGATCGGCTCGCCGCCACCTCCGTGCGGGCTCGCTCGATCGGCTCGCTGTAGAGCCGGCGGTCGTCGGAGGTGAGGCAGCGCCCGGTGGCGAGCTCGAACTGCCATCCGTGCATCGTGCAGGTGAGCACCCCGTCCTCGACCTCGCCGAAGCGCGCGAGGTCGGCCTTCAGGTGCGGGCAGCGACGTTGGATGCGATAGCCGTCGCATTCGATCAGCTGCTCGTCGTGCGACTGCTCGGCGTAGTAGCCCTCCGCATACTGCACGCGCTCCTGCGAGAGCGTCTTGAAGAAGTTGTAGACGTACTCGTTGTAAGGACCCTTGCGCTCCGCCTCGAAGCGGCATGACAGGAACAGGTGGTTGATCCAGTCCTCGTAGCGGTTCTCGATACACGACTCGACGAGCGAGGCCTCCACGTGGAGGCCGTAGTCGTAGTCCCCGCCATCCCACGCGTACACCTCGCGCCGCTGGAAGTCGATCACCGTCCGCTGCTCTCCGCAGTCGAGCAGCAGCCGGCCGTTCACGCCGACGCAGGTCATGTCGGCTTGCTGGAGCAGCGGCTCGAACCAGTCACGCAGCGAGGCGACGATGTCGATGTCGCCGCGCGGCAGCGCTGACTTGTACGCGTCGATCAGCGGCTGCTTTCGCTGCTTGTAGGCCTCGAGGTAGTCGCGCTTGCGAGCGAAGATCGCCCCGACCTCGTCCTCCGCGGCGGGATGGCTCACCCTGAGCTCGCCGCCGCCGATCGCGGCGACGCTGCCGGGGATCATCAGATGTCCGTGCTCGTGACCGTGGTCGCGCATGTACTCGAGGAAGACGGTCTGGTCGGGAAAGGTGTTCGCGGGATCACGGTCGAAGTCGTTCAGGGCAAAAAGCTCGTCGTCCAGGAAGCACGGCGGGCCGGCCGACGGCACGAAGTGGTCGGCCCCGACCTGCTCGACGTAGCGCTGCGCGCGGGCCATCTGGTTCTCGCGCTTCTTGCGACCGAGCGCGTCCTTCATGCGCGGCGGGAACCGGTAGACCATCGGGTACCAGATCGCGCCCGAGTACTGCAGGAAGTGGGCGTCGTAGCGGCCGAGGCCGGTTAGCGCGTCGAGATCGAGCGGCCGCGAGTCGTTCTGGTTGAAGATCCGCGCGTGCCCGTCGTCCACCACGAGCCCGGAGTCGCCGAGCGGCCCGTCCGTGGGCGCCACCGCCGCGGTGACCACGAAGGTGAGCCCGTCCGCCTCGACCGGCTCGGCGTTGCGCGTCCGCAAGAAACGCGTGAAGCCGAGGTCGCGCAGCGCGCGTTCGAGCAGGTCGAGCGGGTAGTCGGGGAGGATGACCGTGACGTCCTTCGAGACGTGCTCGCGCAGAAAGTCAGGGTCGAAGTGGTCGTGGTGAAGATGCGAGAGATAGAGGTAGGTGGGGCTGCCGATGGCCTCGAGATCGAGGTCCTCGTTGCTCGGAAACGGAAACCACGAGGCGAAGTAGGCGGGGTTGAACCAGGGGTCGCAGAGCACGCTTCCGTGCCGGGTCTCGACGAAGAGGCCCGCGTGGCCGACGAACGTCACGTCCATGTGAAGCGAGTCTAGTGACGGCCCTGGCGGGGTCCCTCGCGCAGCGCGGCGCTAGGTGGGGCGTGCGCGGGCGAGGTCGCCAAGCAGCTCGTCGGCCGATACGAGGCCGCGCTCGACGTGCACTCCGTCCGGAAACTGGCCGCGGACGAACCGCTCGACGGCCGCCGCCGACTCCGCTGCGCCGCCCGCCTCACGAGCGACCACCGCGACCGATAGCGTGGCCCGCTGCCACAGATCGTGGTGATCGGTCTCGGCCACGGCCGCGCCGAAGCGGCGTTGGAGCTGAGCCTTCACGGACTGGATCTCCTTCCGCTTTCCCTTGAGGCTCCCGTTCTCGGGGAAGTGGAGCTCGATCCTCAGGAGGCAGACGAACGCCACGGCTCTGGCGTCAGAGAGCCCGCTCTACGTGCGTGGTCTCGTACAGCTCGAGCACGTCGCCTTGCTTTACGTCGGGGAAGTTCTCGAGCACGATGCCGCACTCGAAGCCGGCTTGGACTTCCCGCACGTCCTCCTGGAAGCGCCGCAGAGAGGCGATGCGCCCGTCGTAGATGATCTTGCCGTCGCGCACGAGCCGCGTGCTGGCGCCGCGGCGAACCGTTCCGTCGCGGACGAACGATCCGGCGATCGTGCCGACCCGCGAGGCCTTGAAGGTCTCGCGCACCTCGACGGTGGCAACGGCCGACTCGACCTCCTCTGGCTCGAGCATGCCCTCCATCGCGGCTCGAAGCTCCTCGATCACCCGGTAGATGACCGAGTAGGTGCGGATCTCGACGCCCTCGCGCCCCGCGACCTGGCCCGCGTCCTGCACCGGCCTGACGTTGAAGCCGATGACGATCGCGTCGGAGGCCGAGGCCAGCATCACGTCTGACTCGTTGATGCCGCCCACGCCGTCGTGGATCACGTTGACCGAGATCTGGTCGTGAGGCAACTTTGCGATCTCGTCCTCGATCGCCTCGAGCGACCCCGCGACGTCCGCCTTGACGATCAGGTTGAGTTCGCTCGCCACACCTTCGCGCGCGCGGGCGAAGACATCCTCGAGGGACACCTTGACGCCCTGGCGCCGTGCGAGCGCCTCGGTCTTCAGCCGGTTCCCGCGGTCACCGGCGAGCTGGCGCGCGCGGCGCTCGTTCTCAACGGCGCGCACGTGCTCGCCGGCCTCGGGCACGCCGTCGAAACCGAGCACCTCGACGGGCTCGCCCGGTCGCGCCTCGCTCACCCGCTCGCCGCGGTAGTCGTGCATCGCCCGCACCCGACCCCAGCTCGCGCCCGCCACGAGCGCGTCGCCGACCCGCAGCGTCCCGCGCTCGACGAGCAGCGAGACCACGGGCCCGCGGCCGGGGTCGAGGCGCGACTCGATCACGGCGCCCGACGCCTCGGCATCCGGATTGGCCTTCAGCTCCTGGATCTCGGCGAGCGTCACGATGTCGTCGAGCAGCGCGTCGAGGCCCTCGCGCGTCTTCGCCGACACGTCGCAGAACTCGGTGTCGCCGCCCCAGTCGGCGGGGGTCAGGCCCTGCTGGGCGAGTTCGCCGCGAACGCGGTTTGGATCGGCGCCCTCCTTGTCGATCTTGTTGACGGCGACCATGATCGGCACCTCGGCGGCCTTCGCGTGGTCGATCGCCTCGACCGTCTGGGGCATGACGCCGTCGTCGGCGGCCACGACGATCACCGCGACGTCGGTGACGCTCGCGCCGCGGGCGCGCATCGCCGTGAACGCCTGGTGACCGGGGGTGTCGAGGAACGTGATCGCGTGGTCGGCGTGGTGGACCTGGTATGCGCCGATCTGCTGCGTGATGCCGCCGGCCTCGCCGGCCGCGACCTCGGTGGCTCGGACCGCGTCGAGCAGCGACGTCTTCCCGTGGTCGACGTGGCCCATGATCGTCACGACCGGCGGGCGATCGACGAGCTCGTCGGGACTGTCCTCGTACTCCGGCTGCTCCTCGACCTCGTCGGCAGCGTGGAGGATGTCCACCTTCTTCTCGAACTCGTCGGCGAGGATCTGGATCGCCTCGTCGGAGAGCGTTTGGGTGAGCGTGGCCATCTCGCCGAGCGTCATCAGCTTCTTGATGACATCGGGCGTCGAGATGCCGAGCGACTCCGCGACCTCCTTGACGGTCGCTCCCGAGTTGATCGGCGTGATCGTCTCCTCCTCGACGGGCGCCGGCGCGTTGAGGTCGGGCTCGACCCAGGGAGTGCGGCGGCGGCGGCCACGGCGGCGGCGTGGAGGCGCGAACGGCGCGGGTGGACCGCTCTGGCGGCGCGCTGCCTGGGAGTCGATGATGACGCGGCGGCGGCGGCCACCGCCACCGGAGCCGCCGTCGCTCGACCGGGTCGGTCGGCTCGGCCGCTCCGACTGGCCGTTCGTGGCACCGGCCGGCGGCCCTCCGTCGCCCTCGGCCGGAGCCTCCGTGCGCTCGGCGACAGCCGGAGCGGCTGCCACCGACCCGCCGTCCGGACCCTCCGCGGCGGGGCTCGTGCCGCCGTTCGAGAAGGCGCGAGCGATGTCGTCCTCGTCCACGCTCGAGGCGGCCGCCTTGACCTGCAGCCCGGCGGCCTGGAGCACGGCCAGCACCTGCTTGCTGGAGATGCCCCGCTCCTTCGCTATCTCATGGACGCGCTTCTTCGCCATTCGAGTCCGAGTCTACGGCCGCCCGCCTACTGGGAGGCCGGCTCCCCGCCCGTGGATGCGGGCGCTTGAAGGGGCTCTCCGTCTGCCGCAGGCGCCGCGGGCTGAGCGGGCTCGGGCGCCTCCACCTCGTCGCCTTCCTTGTCGGCCAGCGCCTGATGGGCCGGCAGGCCGCAGTAGCGCGAGCCGGCGATCGCGGCGTTCGGGCAGCGCTTGCCGTTACCGAGGATCGCCGCACAACGACCGGCCACCTCCTCCTCCTGGTAGCCCATCTCGGCCTCGACCTCCGCGAACTCGGTCTCCGAGCGAATGTCGACGCGCCAGCCGGTCAACCGAGCGGCGAGGCGGGCGTTCTGGCCCTCCTTGCCGATCGCGAGCGACAGCTGGTCGTCGGGCACGATCACCGTGGCCTGCATGTTCTCGTCGTCCACGAGCACCTCGCGGACGCGGGCCGGCGAGAGCGCCTTGGCCACGAAGCGGGCCGGCTCCTCGTTGTAAGGGATGATGTCGATCTTCTCGCCGCGCAGCTCCGAGACGACCATCCGCACACGCGAGCCGCGCGGGCCTACGCAGGCGCCGACCGGATCCACGCCCCCGGCGTGTGAGACGACCGCGATCTTCGAGCGATAACCGGGCTCGCGAGCCACGTTCTCGATCTCGACCAAGCCGTCGGCGATCTCGGGCACCTCGAGCTCGAACAGCTTGCGGATCAGCTCCGGCGAGCGCCGCGAGACGATGACGCTCGGGCCCTTCGACTCGGCCGAGACGTCGGTGATGACCGCCTTCACGCGTGCGCCGTGGTCGTAGCGCTCGTTGTCGACCTGCTCCGACTTCGGAAGCAGCGCCTCCACCCGCTCGCGCAGCTGCACGAGCGTGTAGCGCGAGTCGGACTGCTGGATGATTCCGGTGATCAGCTCGCCGACGCGGTCCTGGTACTCGTCGAACATCATCTCGCGCTCGGCTTCGCGAATGCGCTGGAAGATCACCTGCTTGGCCGTCTGGGCGGCGATGCGGCCGAAGTCGTCGGGCGTCACGTCGCGCTCGCCGATCTGGTCGCTGTGCTGTGCGAGCGTCTCGGCGTCGATCTCGGGCTCCTCCGGCTCGCGCAGCTCGCCTGTCTCGGGATCGACCAGCTCCTGCTCCTCGATCTCGACCTCGGCGAGCAGGCGCTCCTCGAGGTCCGGCGGGATGAGGAGCTCGAAGACCCGGAAGTCGGCGGTGTCGCGGTCCATGTCCACGCGCGCGTACCTGGCCGCGCCGGGCTGCTTCTTGTAGGCCGAGAGCAGCGCGTCCTCGAGCGCCGCCATCAGGCGGTCGGCCGAGATGCCCTTCTCACGCTCGAGCACTCCAACGGCTTCGACTATCTCTCTCGACATGCCTCAGCCCTCCAGCAGATTGCTTCGGTTGATCTCGGAGTACGGGATCGAGACTATTCCCGAGTCGGCGGCCACCGTCACGGCATCGTCGGAAGCGTCGACGAGCTCGCCCGTGAAGCTCTTGTGGCCGTAGCGTGCGTCGCGGGTTCGCACTCGGGCGCGGCGGCCCATGAACCGGCGGAAGTGTTGGGGCTTCGTGAGCGGGCGCTCGGGACCCGGTGAGGACACCTCGAGCGCGACGTCGCTCAGGAGCTCGCGAAGGTGGCCGGTAACGCGCTCGCAGACCCCTAGGTCCACGCCGCCCTCGCGGTCGATCACGAGGCGTACGCGCTCGGCAGCGACGCGCTCGGCGAGCAGTACCTCGACATCGGGCTCGACCGTCGCGAGCTGGCGCTCGATGTCCGCTTGAATCGTCTCCCTCACGCGCTATTCACCTCCTGCGGGCGAAAAAAAGGTGGGCTGCGAAGCCCACCTCCAGGTGCCGCCCGGATGGGCAGCAGATGAAAGTCCTAACGAGGGTTGAGTATAGCCAGGCCGCTTTTCGATTCGGCCCGATCCAGAGCCGCGCCGTACAGTCAGCGACCGATGTCAGCCGCCGCAATCGTCGATGCCTACGTGAGCGCGCTCCCGGGCGATACGCGGGGGCTGGGCCCGACGCAGTGGGGCATCACCGTCGAGGCCGACGCGGCCGCCGGCCTCCCGCTCGACGTGGGACTGCGGATCGCCGACGGGCTGCTGCGCGTGCAGGCTTTCGTCACGGGTCACCACGAGCTGCTCGACCCGTGGCTGTTCCTGCACTGGAACCGTCAGACGCGGCTGGTTCGCTTCGCGACGGCGCGCAACGGCGACGTCTGGATCCACGGCGATCTGCCGGTGGCGGCGATCGAGGAACGCTCGGTCGACCGGCTGCTCGGCCTCATCGCCGAGGGCGCGACGGTCGCGCGCCGCTACGCGGCCGAGGCGCGGGCGCGGTAGATGCGGTAGTCGGCCCGATCGGGACGCAGGCACGCAGCTAGCGCCAGGTGACGGCGCGCCTCGGCCCGCCGGCCGGTCTTCTCGGCCGCGCGGCCCAGGCAGAAGTGCGCGAAATCGTTCACCGGCGCGCGCTGCACGACGGCGGCGAACTCCTCTCGCGCGTCGGCGTAGCGGCCGGCGCGGAAGTACGCTCGCCCCAGCGCCTCGCGGATCGACGTCTTGTCGGGCTCATACGTACGGGCCCGCTCCAGGGATACCGCCGCGGCCGAGAAGTCGCCCGCCTCGAGCAGCGCGCTGCCGCGCGTGAAGAGCTCGTAGACGTGCTCGCCGCGCTCCTCGGGCGTCGGCTCGCCGGTCACCGGCTATCGACCTCCACCGTCGCGCGCGCCCTCAACGACTCGACAGCGTCGAGAATCGCCGCCGCCACCGCCGCCTTCGGTCCGCTCGCCGTGCGCTCGGCGAGCCCCGACGAAAGGATCGTGACCTCGTTATCGGGTGCGTCGAAGCCGACGCCCGGCCGCGAGACGTCGTTCACGACGATCGCGTCGAGGCGCTTGCGCTCCAGCTTGTCACGCCCCCGGCCGGTCGCGCCCTCGCCGTGCTCGGCGGCGAAGCCGACGATCGTCTGCCCGGGCGCTCGCTCCTGCGCCAGTCCGGCCAGCACGTCCTCGGTCGGCTCGAGCTCGACGACGAGCCCGTCGCGGCCTGCCTTCGCGAGCTTTGCGCCCGCGGGCGCGGCGGGACGGAAATCGCTTACCGCGGCCGCCATCACGAGCACGTCGGCGCTCTCGAACGCCGACCGTGTGGCCCGCGCGAGCTCGGCGGCCGTCTCGACCTCGATGTAGCGCACCGCGTCGTTGCGCGGCAGGGAGACGTTGGCGGCGATCACGGTCGCCTCCGCACCGCGCCGCGCCGCCTCGTCGGCCACCGCGAAGCCCATCCGGCCCGAGGAGCGGTTGCCCACGTAGCGCACGGCGTCGATCGGCTCGCGTGTCCCGCCGGCGGTGACGAGCACACGGAGGCCGTCGAGCGACCGCGGCGCGTAGGTGCCTGCGCCTGCCGCTGCGCCGATCGTCTCTTCGATGGCCGCCAGGATCTCGCTCGGCTCCGCGAGCCGGCCCACCCCCCACTCGCCGTGCGAGGCGAGCGCGCCCGTGCCTGGCGGAACGATGCGGGCGCCGCGCTCCGCGAGCGTCGCGAGGTTCGCGGCCGTTGCCGGATGCTCGTACATCCGGTCGTTCATCGCGGGAGCGATCACGAGCGGCGCGGATGACGCCAGCGCAGCGCTCGTCAAGAGGTTGTCGGCGAGGCCGGCGGCGAGCTTCGCGATCGTGTTCGCGGACGCCGGCACGACCGCGTAGGCATCGCAGCGGCGGACGAGCTCCAGATGGGAGATCGGGTCATGGCCCGGGGCTGGGTCGCCCGGGAAGGCGCCGCGGGCGGGATCGGGCTCGGTCTCCTCCACGAGCACGGGCGCTCCCGTCACCGCGGCGAAGGTGGCGCGGCCCACGAAATCGAGGCTCGCCGGCGTCTGCACGACCCGAACCGCGTGGCCTGCCCTGGTGGCCATCCGGACGAGCTCGACGGCCTTGTACGCCGAGATCCCGCCCGTCACGCCGAGGAGCAGCCTGGCCATGGCGGCCGCGCCCTAGCCGCGGTAGCGGTACTTGATCTTGCCGGCGGCGATCTCCTCGAGGGCGATCTTCAGGTAGTTCTTCGAGCCCGTCTCGACCATCGGCGGCGGGTACTCGTCGAAGGTGCCCTCGCCGAGGTTGTGGTAGTAGGAGTTGATCTGGCGCGCGCGCTTGGCGGCCACGAGTACGCATGCGTAGTGCGAGTCCACGCGGTCCAGCAGGGTGTCGAGTCGTGGCTTTATCACTGGGAAGCTCCTTCGGGTCGACCAGAGATGCTAGCGACCAGCTCGACGAGCTCGTCGACGGAGCGCTCGAGGCGATCGTTGACGACGACGTGCTCGAACTCGCTCCGCGCCTCGAGCTCGCGGCCCGCGACGGCGAGGCGCTCCTCGATCTGCTCGGCGGAGTCGGCGCCGCGGCCGACCAACCGGGTGCGAAGCGCCTCCGGCGATGGCGGCGCGATGAAGACCTGGAGCGCCTCGGGGAGAGCCTCGCGGACCTGCCGCGCGCCGTGGAGCTCGATCTCGAGCAGGAGGCCGCGAGCGCCCTCGCCCGCCGCGCGCTCGAGCTCCGACGTGAGCGTTCCGTAGCGGTTCCCGGCGTAGGTCGCATGCTCGAGGAAGTCGCCCGCGAGCAGGCGCCGCTCGAACTGTTCGGGTGTGAGGAAGTGGTAGTCGCGGCCGTCGACCTCGCCCGCCCGCGGCTCGCGGGTGGTGGCGGAAACCGACAGCTCGAGCCCCGACAGCTGCTCCCTCAGCGCCCGGATGAGCGTGCCCTTGCCGACCCCTGAGGGGCCGGTTATCACGATGGCGCGGGCTATCGGCGCAGGTACGAGACGAGCTCGTTCCGCTGGCGCTCCGAGAGGCCGCCGAGCGTCTTGCTCGGCGAGATCCGGCACTGCGTGAGTATCCGGTTGGCCTTCACGCGGCCGTACTTGGGGACCGCGAGCAGAAGGTCGAACACCTTGGCCGTCTGCAGATAGTCGGGCGGGTCGAGCAGCAGCCCGCGAATGTGCACACGGCCCGCCTTGAGGTCACGCTTGAGACGGGCGCGGCGGGTGCGTACGTCGTTTGCGCGCTTGAGCGCGTCCATCCGCTGGGTGAGCGAGCGCTCGGGGGCGGCTCCGGGCGAGCGCTGCTGCGGCGGGGCGGCGGGCGGGGCGGGCGGCATCCGGGGCGATTCTTACACGGATCTCCGCCTCCAAACGCCCGCGGCGCGAAAATCGCCGAAATTCGGCTCGACGTCGAGTTGAGCTTGAGGATCCTTCGGGTTACTTGACGGTTTTCGGCCGCTATGCAGGCCTTTTGCCCGCATGAGTCTATGGACCCCCAGTAGCCGAGGCTCCTTCAGCCAGCTCGCGTGGAGGCCGCGGCCTCCGGCGCGCCCGCCGTGATAGCGGCGACCTCCGCGGCGACGCGGCGGCCGGCACCAGGATCGCGAAAGCTCTCGGTACCGACGGCGACGCAGGCAGCGCCCGCCAGCATGAAGTCGGCGGCGTCGCGTCCGTTCTCGATCCCCCCCATTCCCACCACCGGCACGCCGACCGCGGCGCTCACGGCTTGGACCTGCTCGAGCGCGACCGCCCGGATGGCGGGCCCCGACACGCCGCCCGTCCCGCCGCCGAGCCAGCTGCAGCCCGTCCGCGGATCGAGCGCCATCCCCTTCAGGGTGTTCACGAGCGAGACGGCGTCCGCGCCGGCGCCCTCCGCCGCAAGGGCGACCGCACGGGGGTCGGTGGCATTCGGGGTGAGCTTGACGATCAGGGGCTTGTCCGTCACTGGCCGAACCCGCTCCACGGCGCTCGCCGTCTCCGACGGGTCGGCGCCCATCACGAGCCCCGTCTCCACGTTGGGGCACGAGACGTTGAGCTCGATCATCGCGATCTCGGCGCGCGCACCGGCGGCCGAGACCAGGAGCTCGAGCTCCTCGCGGCTGAACCCCATGACGGAGACCACCAGCGGTACCGGCAGCTCGGCGAGCTCCGGAAGATCCTCGCGCAGGAAGGCCTCGAGCCCCTTGTTGGGCAGGCCGATCGAGTTGATCAGGCCGGCCGGCGCCTCCCACAGTCGCGGAGGGGCGTTTCCCTGCCGTGGCGCGAGCGTGATCGTCTTCGAGACGAAGGCGT
>Ga0136616_10000667_pt1 | contig 16723 bp, 15 predicted proteins | sample AntDrymUQ2992106_2_FD_106648 | JGI IMG/M metagenome (GOLD analysis project Ga0136616, IMG submission 106648) | Polar desert sand microbial communities from Dry Valleys, Antarctica - metaG UQ299 (21.06) | ecosystem: Environmental > Terrestrial > Soil > Desert | place: Antarctica: Dry Valley...
CCTTGATCGGCCGTCGTCAGGTCTGAGCCGGTCGTGGTCATCGGGCCGGCGGCGGAGTCCGCGAGCCCTTTCGCGGGCATCCGTAGGCTCGCGGCTTGTGGTGGACCTCGCGGCTTTGGCGGTGACGGTGCCGCTGTTGGTCCTCGTTCTGGCGGTGGCATTACGCGGACACCGCACGCCGGCCGCGGCGGGGGTCAGCGTCCTGGGCGCCGCCCTTGCCGTCCTGGTCGGGGCGATCGGCGGAGGACCCGCGTCCGACGAGATCTATGACGTCGGATCCGTCCTCATCCTCCTGTCGACTCTGACGATCCTCGCCCGCCTTGCCGACGTGGAGGGGGTATTCGCTTGGGCAGCAAAGCTTTCGCTGCCTGCTCGCGACCGGTCATCGGTGGCGAAGTTTCGACGCCTCATCCTCGTCACTGCGGTGACCACCGCCGTCCTCAGCGTGGATGCGGCAGTCCTGCTGCTTACGCCGGTTGTCGTCATGACCGTCAGCCGGATGCACCTGAGTACTCGCCCCCACGGCTATGCCTGCGGACCGCTGGCCAACTCGGCCTCCCTCCTGCTGCCGGTCAGCAATCTCACCAATCTGCTCGCCTTCTCCGCGACCGGACTGTCCGTGTTGTCCTTCACCGGGTTCATGGCCTTGCCCTGGCTGGTTGCCCTGGTCACCCAGTACGCCCTCCTGCGCCGGCTCTACGCCGATGACCTCGACATCCAGCCCGCCGAGCAAGCTTCTACGGCCTCCGAGCCACCCGTCCCGCGGCTTGCCATCGCAGTCCTGGCGTCGACCGCCGTCGGATTCGTCGTCGCCTCGGCCATCGGAGTGGCGCTCGTCTGGCCGGTCGCAGCCGGCGCGGGCGTGCTCGCCGTACGGCAACTGATCGGCCGTCGAAACACCGTCGGCGACATCATGGAAGCGGCGAATCTGTCCTTCGCCTTGTTCGTCGTCGGGCTTGCGGTGATCGTGCGCGGCATCCAGGAGAACGGCGTCGGCGATCTGCTCTCCGCGGCCCTGCCTGACGGTGTCGGCTTGGTGGCGCTGCTCGCCGCGGCCGGTATCGGGGCTGTGCTGGCCAATCTGGTCGGCAACATCGCGGCAACTCTCGTACTGGTGCCGGCTGCCGCGCTGGTCGGGACGCCGGCGATTCTGGCACTCCTGATCGGAGTGAACATCGGCGCCAACCTCAGCTATCTCGGTTCGCACAGCATGCTGGTCTGGCGGCGAATTCTTCCGCCGTACGCAGCGGCACCGAGCCCGTTGGACTTCACCAAGATCGGGGTGCTGACCGCTCCCCCGACCCTGATCGCGGCGACTGTCGCCCTCTGGATCTCGGTGCGGCTCTTCGGCTGATCGCCGATCAGCCAGTGAGCTATTCGCCGCCGCGACCGGGGGAGCCGATTGCGATCATTCGTTCCACAGCCGCTCGAGCCTTTGCGGCGATGTCGGCCGGTACGTCGATGTCGCCGGTGTCCTCGCGCAGCGTCGTGAGCAGCTTCGCCGGGGTGATCATCTTCATGTACCGGCAGGTTGCCCGGTCGTTCATGGCGATGAACTCAGCCCTGTCGTTGAGTCCCCTCAACTGGTGCAGGATCCCGGTCTCGGTCGCGATGAGGACCTGACCCGAGACCGTGGTGGCAGCCGCTTCGACCATCCCGCCGGTGGAGAGCACTCTCGTACGGTCCGCTGGCAGGTCGCCGGACGAGATCAGGTCGAGAACTGATGTGGTGCAGCCGCATTCGGGGTGGACCAGGATGTCCGCATCCGGATAGGCAGCAACCTTCGCGCGTACATCCGACGGGCTGATGCCGGCGTGGACGTGGCACTCCCCCGCCCAGATGTGCATGTTGTGCCGGCCGGTCACCCGCTTGACGTGCGCTCCGAGGAACTGGTCCGGGCAGAACAGGATCTCGGTGTCTTCAGGGATCGAGCGGACCACGTCGGCGGCGTTGGAGGACGTGCAGCAGATGTCGGTCTCTGCCTTCACCGCAGCGGTCGTGTTGACATAGGACACGACGACCGCACCGGGATGCTCTGCCTTCCAGGCGCGCAGTTGGTCGGCATTGATGCTGTCGGCCAGCGAGCAACCTGCCGCGTGATCGGGCAACAGCACCCGCTTGTCAGGCGAAAGGATCTTGGCCGTCTCGGCCATGAAGTGAACCCCGCAGAACACGATGATCGCAGCGTCGGTCTGCGCAGCGATCCTGGAGAGGTACAGCGAATCTCCGGTGTAGTGCGCGACGTCCTGGATCTCGGGGACCTGGTAGTTGTGCGCGAGGATGACTGCACCGCGCTGCTCGGCCAGGGAGCGGACCTCTGCGGCCCACCGGTGGTAGTCCGCGGACGTCATTGTCGGCCGATCGGTACCCAGTGCGGTGGTCAACTGCCCTCCCAGTGACTCGTGTCGTTCACCAGCGTCACGCTGGCGCGCCCGTCGACGTACCACTCGATGATCGAGAGGCTGGCCGGGGCGAGGAAGAACCGGTGCACTGTGGACAAGCCTACGTCGAGAGCCAGGCACAACAGCGCTTTGATCGGCGTCACATGGGTGACGACTGCCACGTCGCGGCCCGCGTTTTCGTCCAGGATCCTGCGCAGCGCGGCCTGCACTCGATCGCCGACACTGGCGATGCTTTCCCCTCCCGGCGGCGCGATGTCCGGAGAGCCGCGAAACGCGGCGAGTTCGGCGGGGTGATCAGCGGCGGCCTGCGCCCAGGTGAGACCTTCGAAGGCTCCGAAGTCCAGTTCGACCAGGTCGTCGTCGATGTCTACCGGCAGATGCAGGGCATCGGCCACGGTCTGGGCACTCTGGCGGGTCCGTCGGAGCGGGGAACTCAGGATCGCGCCGATCGAGCCCAGAGCCGCAAGTCGCGCTGCGAGAGCGGCGATCTGGGCCTGGCCTTGCTCGGTGAGGGAGAGATCGTTGCGCCCGCTGAAGCGACGCTCGGGCGTGTGCGGGCTCTGCCCGTGTCGGATGAGAAACAGTCGGGTCGGGACGGCTGCGATCGGGTCGGACGAATCCCCTTCGGGAGCCGACCCGCCCCAAGGACGCCCGACGGGAAGACGCCCGTCGGGAGGCCCGGACACCGCGGCCGTCCTGCCGGCATCCGCTGCACCCCGCTGACCGCGCTTGACCGACGGATGGGACTGCCCGATCGGTACGCCGTCCAGAGCCTGGTTGGCCAGCCGGTCGGCTGCGCTGTTGCGCTCTCGGGGAATCCAGGTGTAGGTCACTCTCGGCAGCCGCTGGGCCAGTCGTTGCGCTTGCAAAGCCAACGGACGAAGGTCGGCGTGTTTGATCTTCCACCGCCCGGACATCTGCTCGACGACCAACTTGGAGTCCATCCGTACCTCGACCTCGGACGGCCCGAAGTCCAGAACAGCTTCGAGGCCGGCGATCAGTCCGCGGTATTCCGCGACGTTGTTGGTCGCCCGGCCGAAAGCCTCACCCCGCTCGGCCAGCACCTGACCCGTCACCGGGTCGAGGACAAGCGCTCCGTACCCGGCGGGCCCGGGATTGCCTCGAGAACCACCGTCGGCCTCGACGATCAGACGTCTCACAGGCCGGAGTCGGTGACCCGCACCAGGATTCGTCGGCACTCATCGCAGCGCAACACCTCCTGCGGCGGGGCCGTACGAGCCCGCGAGAGCTCGGTTCCGGACACGTCCATCCGACAGCCCTCGCAGCGACGGGCGCGCAGGGCGGCGGCTCCGATCCCGGCCCCGGCACCGGCCCGGATCGTGTCGTAGAGCTTCAGCAGATCCTCCGGCAAACCCGCTGCGCGTTCGGCCCGCTGGGTCACGGCAGCGGCACGGTCTACTTCGATCGAGCCAAGCGCGGCGTCCCGGGCCTCGGACAGTCGGAGCACCTCAGCCTCGGCCTCCGTACGCGACGTCTGCAGCCCGGCAAGCCGCCCCTCCATCTCCTCGCGGCGCTCCATCAGATCGAGGACCTGGTCCTCCAGATCGGACTGCCGCCGAGCCAGCGTTTCCAACTCGTGCTGCAGCGACTCGAGCTCGCGCGCATTCGTGATCGCCCCAGAGGTCAACCGGGTGTTGTCCCGATCCTGTCTGGCCCGCACGGTCTCGACGTCACCCTCGAGCCGGCGCTGTTCTCGGCCGAGGTCGGCGAGTTCGGTTTCGACCCGGCCAGCAGCGTCCTGGAACTCTTCCAACTGGAGGCTCTGCTGCTCCAGAGCCACTGCCTCCGGCAGCCTGACGCGGCGGTGCTCGAGCCGGCTCAGGGTCGAGTCCAGGGCTTGCACGTCGAGCAGGCGCCGCTGCGCGAAGGGATCGGCTTGCACCCGTGCGAACCTACCCGCAGGCGTGACCCGCGCCTGCGCTCCGGTCAGCCTCCGACGCCTGGCGTGGATCGCGCGTCTACACCGACCCGACTCAGGTCACCGGATCCGGGCCGCGAGGGCGGCCTGCGCCCCCCGCGACCGGCTCGGGCTCACCGATGTCGAGTGGCAGGTCCTGGACTCGGGGGTCGTCTTCGTCGGCGAAGTAGTCCTCGAGGCGGGTCGAGTCGGTGCCCTCGGGCTGGTTCATCGCCCGCAGGATGAACGTCGCGATGACCGTGACGAGGAGGTTCACCCCGATGGCCACGAACCCCGTGTAGATGGTCGTCGGCGTGTCGAAGCCGAGCTTGCTCAAGGCGAAGGCCGAACCACCGAAGTGTGCCCGGATGACCTCGCCGGTCGCCGGATCGATCCGGGCGATGTTGTAGAGCATCAGCATGCCGATGCCCATTCCGGCCACCCAACCGGCGATCAGCGCCCAGCGGTGGAACCAGCGGGTGAAGAGCCCGATTGCCAGCGCCGGCAAGGTCTGCAGGATGATCACCCCGCCGATCAGTTGCAGGTCGATGGAGAACTGCGGGTCGATGAAGATGATGACCGCCAGCGCCCCGAGCTTGACCACGAGCGAGGCGATCTTGGCGACCTTCGCCTCATCTCGGCTGGACGCATCCTTACGGATGTACTCCTTGTAGATGTTGCGGGTGAACAGGTTCGCCGCGGCGATCGACATGATTGCCGCAGGTACCAAAGCGCCGATCCCGATGGCCGCGAAGGCAACTCCGGCGAACCAGTCCGGGAACTGACTCTCCAGTAGGGCAGGCACGATCGTGTTGCCGTCCCCGCCGATGGGGGTCGTCCCAGCGGCAATCGCCATGAAGCCCAGCAGCGCAAGCAGTCCCAGCGCCAGGCTGTAGGCCGGCAGCGCCGACATGTTTCGCTTGATGACATCCCGGTTCTTCGAGGCGAGTACGCCGGTGATCGAGTGGGGATAGAGGAACAGCGCAAGCGCAGAGCCCAATGCCAGCGTGGCGTACTGCAGTTGGCCCGTGGCCGGCAGCAGCACGCCTGAGCCGGAGCCGAACTTCTCCTCGGCCGCACCGAAGATGACGTCCCAGCCGCCGAGCTTCGAGGGAATCACGATGATCGCCACGATGATCGTCAGGTAGATCAGGGTGTCCTTGACGAACGCAATCAGCGCCGGCGCGCGCAGCCCGGAGCTGTAGGTGTAGAGCGCCAGGATGACGAAGGCGACCACGATCGGGATCTCACCCTCGACGCCCATCGTCTTCAGGACCGCCTCGATGCCGATCAACTGCAGGGCGATGTAGGGCATCGTCGCCACGATCCCGGTGATCGCCACCAGCAACGCTAACGTCGGCGAATCCCACCGCGCTCGTACGAAATCCGCCGGTGTCACGTACCCGCGTACGTGCGAGACCGACCAGAGCCGGATCAGGATCAGGAAGAAGATCGGATACAGAATGATCGTGTACGGCACAGCGAAGAAGCCGGCCGCGCCGGCGCCGAACATCAGGGCGGGTACGGCGACGAAGGTGTACGCGGTGTAGAGGTCACCTCCGACGAGGAACCAGGTGACCCAGGAACCGAAGTTCCGCCCGCCCAGCCCCCATTCGTCCAGGTGCAGGAGATCATCTGGTCGACGCCAGCGGGCGGCGTAAAAGCCCAAGACCGTGACCAGCAGGAAGAAGAAGATGAAGACGACGAGCTCGGTGGTCTTGATGCCATCCATTGTCAGCGCCCCGTCCGCTCGGCGGTCCCGCTGCCTGGTCGACTTCGAGCGTCCGGGTTCTTGCGGGTCTTGGTCTTCTGATAGACGACGCTGGTGGTCGCGACGCCCAGGGCGATGAAAGCGAGTTGTCCCCAGTAGAAGAACGGCCAGCCGAACAGCGTCGGTTCGACGCGGTTGTAGAGCGGGACTAGCAGCGGAATAACGATGGCGGGCAACAGCAGCCAGTTCCAGGCGCTGCGGTCATTGCTTTGCTGACGGTCGCTTTTTCGCCGACGGTCAGTCCTGTCCCCGGTCTCACCGCCGACGTGACCGTTCCCCCCGCCAGTACTCAGTGCTGAAGTCTCACCAGAGCTGTCCTCCGCCATCAGGTGCCTCCTGCGTCGACGTGGCTTGCAGCGCCGCGTTCCATGGGTCAGTCCGCCGCGCGGACACGATGACCTCGATCATGGCGTCAGACAGATCTCGACGCAAGAGTCGCGCAGCTGCTGGTAGCCAAGGCCATTCGGTCGCCCAATGGGTGGCATCCAGCAATGCCAGGCCGCTGTTCTCCCGCGACTCGCTGACGACGTGATGCCGTAGGTCGGAGGTGAGAAAGGCGTCTGCGCCGGCCGAGCGGGCTGTCTCGATCAGTGAGCCGCCGGAGCCGCCGCACACCGCGACGGTACGGATCTCCTTGTCCGGGTCGCCGGCGATGCGTACACCGCTCGCCGTGGCCGGGAGGCCGTCGGCGACATGGGCGGCGAACTCGCGCAACGACTGCGGTTGCTCGAGTGCACCGATCCGGCCGATGCCCTGCCTCGTGTTGGGCAGGCTGGCAAGACCCACGATGTTGTATGCCGGTTCCTCGTACGGGTGGGCAGCACATAGTGCCTCGACGACCGCAGCCCGCCGCGAACGTGGGAGCACCATCTCGATCCGGTTCTCGGCGACCTCCTCCACACAGCCGACGGCGCCGATGACCGGATTCGCTCCAGGACCGGGGATGAAGGTGCCGATTCCCGCGTTCAGAAAGGCGGCCCGGCTGTAGTCGCCGATGGCGCCTGCCCCAGCTTCGCTGAGTGCGTCGACGACGAGCTGGGCCGCCTCCGTCGGCACGAAGGCGATGATCTTGTCCAGGGGGGTGGTGTCCGCGGGCTCGAGCGGGTCGGTCTCGACCAGTCCGACCGCTGCAGCCAAGGCGTCGCTGACCCCAGGACGCGCCCGATCGGCATTGGTGTGCGCGACGAAGAGCCCGCAGCCGGCTGAGATCAACCGGTGGACCAGGCGGCCTTTGGGATCCGAAGCGGGGACGCCGTGCACGCCGGACAGGAACAGCGGGTGATGGGTGACGAGCAGGTCGGCCCGTGCCTCGATCGCTTCCTCGATGGTGCTGGCAACCGGGTCGACGGCGAACAGCACCCGGCGTACGGCGACATCCGGATCCCCACAGACCAGCCCGATGGAGTCCCAGGGCTCGGCGAGACCTGGGTCGTAGCGCGCCTCGAGCACGGCGATGACATCAGCAAGCGTGGGCATCACCGGAGCCTATGCACAGGCGCCGCCGCCATAGGCAACGGAACGATCACTTGTTGGCGGTGCGGTGGGCGCGGCTGGGATCGAACCAGCGACCGCTCGGTTGTAAGCCGAGTGCTCTGACCGCTGAGCTACGCGCCCGACAAGCGGCCGGGACAGACTATGCCGTCTGGTTGGCCGCCTCGGCGGCCCGTCTCCAGGCCGATTGATCGCGAGCCTGACCGGGGCCGTTGACCTCGGCGAAGGCCACGGTTCCGGCGATGTCGACCAGGAAGGTGCCACGCACGGCCATGCCGGCCTTGTCGTTGAACACGCCGTAGGCCTGGGCGACGGCCCCATGCGGCCAGAAGTCCGACAGCAGGGTGAACCGGTAGCCCTCGGCTTCGGCATAGGCCTTGAGCGCGTAGGTCGGATCGGTGCTGATCGCCACGACCTCGACGCCCGCGGCGGTGTAGGTGGCCAGCCCGCCGCGTAGCTCGCGCAGTTCTCCGGTGCAGATCCGGCTGAAGGCGAACGGGTAGAAGATCAGCAAGGCAGGCGCCTTGCCCTGGAAGGCGGACAGCGTCACGTCGGAGTTGTTCTGGTTCCGCAGAGTGAAATCCGGGGCTACGGTGCCGACCTCGGGTGGCGTTGACTCCGGTCTGGGGCGGCTCAACGGCGCGAGCGAGCGGTCTTGGGAGCGACGAGTCTGGTGCCCGACCAGTCCGGTGCGGCGCTGATGCTGCTGGTCTGGGACAGCCCGGCCGTGGGCGCGGCCTCGGTCACGTCACTGGGCGCCACGTGGCCCGGGCGACCGGACTTGGGACTGAGCAGCCAGATGACGCCGCTGTCGGCCAACGACGTACCCGCGTCCACCAGCGCATCGATCAGGTCGCCGTCGGTGTCGCGGAACCAGAGCAGCGCGACATCGACCACCTCGTCGGAGTCCTCGTCGACCAATTCACCGCCACAGGCATCCTCGACGGAGCCGCGCAGATCGTCGTCGACGTCCTCGTCGTAGCCCCATTCCTGCACAACCATGCCCGGCTTGATCCCGAGCCGGGCCGCCAAAGAGTTGGCGCTCTGTTCGCCAGCCATGTCAACCAATCCGCGTGAGCCTGTGTGGAGCAGACAACATCACAACTCGCAGGCCGTCGCCATGGCATCCACCGCTGCGATCAAACCGCTGTTGTCCACGGGCGCGCCTGCGCGCAGGCCGTCACGCAGTCCACCGGCGGCGTTCTGGGCGGCCTGGACCGCATCACGTATCGCGCCCGGGGGTAGCGGGTCCAGCAGGGTTTGCACCGAAGCGATGGCGGAATCGAAGTCGCCCGCGACACTCTCGCGGGTCAGCGGCGTCGGGGCGCCGGTGTTGGTCGCCTCTGCCCAGGCAACGAAGTTGTCGTTGGCACTGATGTAGGACAACCCGGCCGTGACGCAAGCCAACAGTTCGTCCGGGTTGCCGGAAGGCGATTCCTCGGTGGGCTCCGCGGTGGTTTCCGCTGTGCTCTGTTCGCTGGTCTGCGTCGGACCACCGTAAGTCGCCGTCCCGGCGACGCTGCTGGTGCAGGCGCCGACCGCGAGGAGAGCTGTGCCCCACACGACGGCGCCGAGGAGCATCCGGAGCCGCACCATCAGTCCTTCCGCTGGCCGAGGTCACAGGCAGAACCTTATGACGTAATCAAGAGCAGCCTAAGGCATGCCCGAGATGATCCGAAGCGACGCCGGTGTCGGTAAAGCGATGGGTCGATGTGGCACGAGAGCGCCGTACCCACCACGATGGAGGCATGACGCGATCAGACGGCGGAGATCCCGACGCACAGCGCACGGCAGCCTCTCCCGGGGCCCCAGTCATCACTGATGGACTGCCCAGTCAGGTGCCTGATATCGACCCGGACGAGACAGGTGAGTGGTTGGAGTCCCTGGACGCGGTAGTCGGGAGCGCCGGGCGCGAGCGGGCTCGCTATCTCCTGCTGCGGCTGCTCGAACGGGCGCGGGAGCGCCAGGTCGGGGTTCCGGCCCTGCGCAGCACCGACTACATCAACACCATCCCGCCGGAACGGGAACCGGACTTCCCGGGCGACGAGCACATCGAGCGGCGGATCCGCGCTTACCTGCGCTGGAACGCCGCGATCATGGTGCACCGTGCGCAGCGCCCCGGGATCGGCGTCGGCGGCCACATCTCGACCTACGCCTCCAGCGCGGCCCTGTACGAGGTCGGCTTCAACCACTTCTTCCGCGGCCGGGAACATCCCGGTGGCGGGGACCACGTGTACTTCCAGGGGCACGCCTCTCCCGGAATCTATGCCCGTGCCTATCTCGAGGGCCGGCTTACCGACAGTCAACTCGACGGGTTCCGCCAGGAGCTGTCCCATCCCGGTGGCGGCCTGCCCTCCTATCCGCATCCGCGTTTGATGCCGGAGTTCTGGGAGTTCCCCACGGTGTCGATGGGTCTCGGACCGCTGAATGCCATCTACCAGGCCCGGTTCGACCGCTACCTGCACCACCGCGGGATCAAGGACACCTCCGACCAACGCGTCTGGGCCTTCCTCGGTGATGGTGAGATGGACGAGCCGGAGTCCTTGGGGGCCATCGGGATCGCCGCTCGCGAGGAGCTCGACAACCTGACCTTCGTCATCAACTGCAACCTGCAGCGCCTGGACGGCCCGGTTCGCGGGAACGGGAAGATCATCCAGGAGTTGGAGTCATTCTTCCGCGGCGCCGGCTGGAACGTCATCAAGGTCATCTGGGGGCGGGAGTGGGATGCCTTGTTGGCCAAGGACATCGACGGCGCGCTGGTCAACGTCATGAATGCCACACCCGACGGGGACTACCAGACGTACAAGGCCAACAACGGCAGGTTCGTGCGCGACCACTTCTTCGGCCGTGACCCTCGTACGGCCGCGATGGTCGCCGGGATGACCGACGACGAGATCTGGGCCCTCAAGCGCGGTGGCCATGACTACCGCAAGGTGTACGCCGCCTTCCAGGCAGCCGTTCGGCACACCGGCCAGCCCACCGTGATCCTGGCCAAGACGATCAAGGGCTGGACGCTTGGTAGTCACTTCGAGGGCCGCAATTCCACACATCAGATGAAGAAGCTGACCCTCGATGACCTCAAGGGCCTGCGGGACCGGCTCTACCTGGACATACCGGACAGCGCACTCGACGAGAAGCTCCCACCGTACTTCAAACCGGCGGCTGATTCCGAAGAGCTCCGCTACATGGCTGAGCGACGTCGCCGGCTGGGTGGAGCCATGCCGCGCCGGATGCTCACCGCAAAGCCCCTGGCCCAACCTGGAGATCAGGCCTATGACGCAGTGCGCCGTGGCTCGGGAAAGCAGCCGGTCGCCACGACGATGGCCTTTGTCCGGCTCTTCCGCGACCTGCTCAAGGACAAGGAGATGGGCCCGCGTTTCGTGCCGATCATTCCCGACGAAGCACGTACGTTCGGGATGGATTCGCTGTTCCCGGTGCAGAAGATCTATTCACCGCACGGCCAGACCTACACCTCGGTCGACCAGGACCTGATGCTGTCCTACAAGGAGTCCGTGACCGGCCAGATCCTGCACGAGGGCATCAACGAGGCGGGGTCGACGGCGTCGTTCACTGCCGCTGGGTCGGCGTATGCCACGCACGGCGAGGCGATGATCCCGATCTACATCTTTTACTCGATGTTCGGGTTCCAGCGGACCGGCGACGGCTTCTGGGCCGCGGCTGACCAGATGTCGCGCGGTTTCCTCCTGGGCGCTACTGCCGGTCGTACGACGCTGAATGGTGAGGGACTTCAGCACGAGGACGGCCACTCCATGCTGATCGCGGCCACGAACCCGGCGGTCGTGTCCTACGACCCCGCTTTCGGCTTCGAACTGGGGCACATCGTCCGGGACGGTCTGGTCCGGATGACCGGTGACGACCCGTCCGGTCGTTCGCCGGACGTCTTCTACTACCTGACGCTGTACAACGAGCCGTACGTCCAACCGGCAGAGCCGGACAACGTCGACGTCGAGGGCATCCTGGCCGGAATGCATCTGTACGCCCCTGCGCCGCGAGACGGTTCCGGTCCGCGGGCGCAGATCCTCGCCTCCGGGGTGGGTGTCCCATGGGGAATGCGCGCGCAGGCTCTGCTGCAGGAGCACTGGAACGTCTCGGCCGACGTGTGGTCGGTCACCTCATGGACGGAGTTGCGTCGCGAAGCGCAGGAGATCGAGGACTGGAACCTGTTGCATCCCAACGAGAGGCCTCGGACGCCGTACCTCATCGAGCGGCTGGGTGAGGCTCCCGGCCCGATCGTTGCCGTGTCGGACTGGATGCGGGCCGTACCGGATCTGCTCGCGCCCTACCTCGCCGGGCAGCCGGGCAGATATGCCTCCTTGGGCACCGATGGGTTCGGGTTGTCCGATACCCGTCCGGCCCTGCGTCGGCACTTCCGCGTCGACGCCGAGTCCATCGCCGTCCGGGTCCTGGCTTCGCTGGTGGCCCGGGACGAGGTTCCGGCCGAGGTGGTCGGACAGGCGATCGACAAATACCACCTCGAGGATCCACGGGCGGCCAAGAACGTCTTCTCCGAGGAAGGCGGCGGCGAGTAACCCCTCCCCCCGCTTTGGCTCAAGGACCCCTTGTGCCAATAGGTTTGACACAAGGGGTCCTTGAGCCAATTAGGACAGCGGGCTGAGGGCGTCCAGGGCGACGGCGGCGTAGGTCGCCACTCCAGTCGGCAACGCCGCCTCGTCGAAGATCACCAGGTTGGAGTGATTCGGCGCGGCGTTCTCCGGCTCGAGACCGGGCGGACACGCACCGAGGAAGGCCATCGCGCCCGGAACCTTCTCCAGCACGTACGACCAGTCCTCGGCGCCCATGATCGGAAAGTTCATAAGCGGCACGCGTTCTGAGTCCAGGAGATGGCTCGCGACATCGCGCACGGTCGTTGCCATGGTGTCGTCGTTGACCGTGACCGGGTACCCAGCCGTCAACTCGACATGCACCTCGAGGCCGTGTGCGACAGCGATTCCCTCGGCGATGCGTCGGACGTGCTCACGGACAGCGGCTCGCGAGGTCGCCGAGAGAGTCCGCATCGTGCCGCGCAGCGTCGCGGTGGGGGGAATGACGTTGTGCGTCGTCCCCGCCGCGATCGTCCCGATCGTGACGACGGCGGGATCGAAGACGTCGACGCGCCGGGTCACCATCGTCTGCAGTGCCAGTGCTATCTCGCAGGCCGCCGGGATCGGGTCGTTGGCGTGATGTGGGGCCGAGGCGTGGCCACCGCGGCCGGTCACGACGATCTCGATCCTGTCCTCGGAGGCCAGGAAGGGCCCGCCGCGGGTGTGAACTGTCCCGCTGGCGAAGGTCGAGGAGATGTGCAGCGCGAACGCACCACTGACCGGTGCGTCGGCAACGGTCGTGAGGAGGCCTTCCTCCAGCATGAAGCGGGCGCCGTGGAAGCCCTCCTCCCCTGGCTGGAACATGAAGAGCACCCGTCCGGCGATCTCCGCTCGTCGACCTGCCAGGAGCCGGGCCGCGCCAGCCAGCATCGCGACATGCGTGTCATGTCCACAGGCATGCATCGCACCGGGGATCTCGGAACTGAAATCCAGGCCGGTGTCCTCGGTCAGCGGAAGGGCGTCCATGTCGCCGCGAAGCAGGAACGTCGGCCCCGGGTGGGCGCCTTCGAGGACACCGATCACCGAACTGACCGAGCTCCCGGTGCGCAGGTCCAGCTCGAGATCCGCGAGTTCGGACATGATCGCGGCCTGCGTCTCGGGGAGCTGCAGTCCGAGTTCGGGGCGCCGATGCAACCGGCGGCGCAGGTCGAGCGTGCGGTCCTGAAGGTGTTCGGCCGCGGTCAGCAGATTCGGTTGGCTCTCCATGCGGCGCGAGTATGCCCGCTACCGATCAGCCGGTCTTGCGCGCCAAGCGCGGCCAACCGTGCTCGGGCAGCTGCGCAGGGCCCCCGGGATAGACGCCGAGGAGGGCCATGGACACCAGAACCACAGCCGTGCCCAGTGCCAACCCACCCACGGTGTCGGACAGGTAGTGCACGCCCAGCGCGATCCGGGTCCAGGCCACACAGAGTGCGGCGAGGGTCAATACGGCTGCCACCCACGGCCGCCAACGGGACGTGAGCAGCGGCCAGAGGAGCACCAGCAGGACGCCGGCCAGGGTGGCCGCACCGGAGGAGTGCCCACTCGGAAAAGACAGCCCGTCGGCGGCCACCAGCGGATCATCTGCGGTCGGCCGTACCCGTCCCACCAACTCCTTGAGCAGAGTCGTCAGCGGCCCGACAGTGAGCGCGGCCAGCAGAACGAAGCTAGCGACTCGTAGGCGTCCCAGTACGGCGAAGAAGACGGCTACCGGCGCCAGCACCACGAACCGGAATACCGACAATCCTGGAACGGTCAACACCTGTAGGACGTCCACACCGGAGCTTCCTGCCCCTTGGAAGCGCAGCGCGGAGCCGACGGCCAGATCGAGCTCAAGGACCCCGCGGACGTCTTGGTCCACCAGGACGCCGAGAATCGCGACGATGGCGGCGAGCACAGTCGCACCGATCAGCACAGGCCGCATCCCTGCATTGTTCCCCGCCCCCGCGAGGTCTCGGTTGGGTCTTGCCACCAAGCGGTGGCAGGCTGCCCGTCGTGGGGGTCGAGCGCGCAAGCTGGGGCGAGTGTTGGCTGGGGTAAGCGTCGAGCGGCCAGGCGCAAGCTGGGACGAATCTTGGCTGGGATAGCGCAAGCGCCGATGGTCACGACGCTGCGTCGGCTGGAGCGCTCGGCCGGCGCCTTGGCCACGCAGAGCGTCTCCCGGATGGACGAGCTCCTACCGTGGTTTCGGTCCATGCCCGCGGACCGGCGCTCATGGGTCACCTTGGTCGCGCAGGCCGGAGTGGACTCGCTGGTGGAGTGGATGCGCAATCGCGACGTGCCGCCCCGCTTGACCGGCGAAGTGTTCGGCACCGCACCCCGTGATCTGGCCCGCGTGGTCAGCCTCAAGCAGACAGTCGACCTGATCCGAGTCGTCGTCGGGGTCGTCGAGTCCCGCATCGAGTCGCTGGCCGAACCGGGTACCGAAAGCGAGCTACGAGAGGGAATCCTGCGATACAGCAGGGAGATCGCCTTCGCCGCAGCCCAGATCTATGCCAGCTACGCCGAGAGCCGGGGCGCTTGGGATGCGCGGTTGGAGGCCCTTGCCATCGACAGCCTGCTTCGCGGGGAGACCGCCCAGACATTGGCCAGTCAGGCCGCCGCCCTCGGTTGGTCCGGCGCAGGGCAGGTGTTGGTCATGATCGGAGCCGCGCCCGCGCAGGACCGCGAGCAGGTGCACGGCTCAGTCGTGCGGGCCGGTCATCGCCGGGGGCTGAAGGTCCTGGCCGGTGTTCACGAGCAGGACCTCGTGATGGTCCTGGCCTCGACCGAGGACCCCATGCAGCATGCACCCGCCCTGGCCGAGCAGTTCGGGCCCGGGCCAGTCGTCTGCGGACCGGTGGTCACCTCCTTCGGCGACGTCGGTGGCTCGGCTGCCGCAGCCCAGAGCGCGCTGGCCGTCGCCTCCGCCTGGCCGCAGGCGCCTAGACCGGTGGCCGCTGCCGACCTGCTTCCAGAGCGAGCGATGGCCGGCGACCGGCTGGCGCTGGCCGAGCTCACAGCGATGACCGTACGACTTGCCGAAGCTGGTCCCGTCGTGCTGGAGACGGTTCGGGCCTACCTGAGCAACGGAGGCAGCCTGGAAGCGACGGCACGCGAGGTCTTCGTGCACCCGAACACGGTCCGATATCGGCTGCGACGGGCCGCGCAGGACAGCGGAATCGCGCCCACGACGCCGCGCGGAGCGTGGACTCTGCAGGTCGCGCTCACCCTGGCTGCGCTCGAGAGTGGTCGCGGTGCCGAACACCATCGGCGAGCTTTGTAGACAACCTCCAAGACCCACGCGCAGCAATTCGTACTGCCCGTGGGCGCAACTTCTGCCTGGTAGTGCATATCGTGTAACGGTGCTGGCCATCCTCGCCCCGGGTCAGGGGGCACAGAGTCCTGGGATGCTTGAACCCTGGCTCGACCTGGCGGGGGCCCGCGAGCGGATGAGCTGGTTCTCCGCTGTCTGCGGCATCGATCTCATCGCGCTCGGCACGACAGCCGACGCCGATCAGATCAAAGACACCGCGGTGACCCAACCGCTGGTCGTTGCTCTCGGGCTGCTCGCGGCCGAGGAGTTGGGTCTGCTGCGTACTGACGGTGGCGCGCCGGCGGATGTAACGCTGACCGCCGGGCACAGTGTCGGGGAGATCACGGCGGCTGCCGTCGCCGGAGCGCTCAGCCCCGAGGCCGCGATCGCCCTGGCTGCTGTCCGCGGGCGGGAGATGGCAGCGGCCTGCAAGCTGACGCCAACCGGTATGTCGGCCCTTCTCGGCGGGAACGAGGAACTGGTGCTGGCTCGGCTGGAGGAGCTGGGCCTGACACCGGCCAACCGCAATGGAGCGGGGCAGATCGTGGCGGCCGGATCAATCGAGGCGCTGGCGAAGCTGGCCGAGGATCCGCCGGCCAAGGCGCGGGTGCATCCGCTTTCGGTGGCCGGGGCCTTCCACACGTCCTACATGCAACCGGCTCAGGAAGCCCTCGCCGCCTTCTCGGATGCAATCTCGGCGAGCGACCCCACCCGATTGTTGCTGACCAATTCCGACGGGACCGCAGTGGAGACCGGACGAGGGACCGTCCGCCGCCTGGTTGCCCAGCTCACCGCACCGGTGCGCTTCGACGCCTGCCTCGCGGCGATGCGTGACATCGGCGTGCGCGGCATCATCGAGCTTCCCCCGGCGGGGGTTCTCACGGGCCTGGTCAAACGGGAAGTCAAGGGAGTCCCGGTGGTAGCGCTCAAGACCCCGGACGACCTGGGCGCAGCACGCGACATGTTGAACCGGCAGTCCGGAAAGACCGAGGATGAGCACCGCCCCGACTGGCGGATGGTCGTCGCGCCGGTGCGGGGTACGGTCGGGCTGGCCGAGGTCGCCGAGGGCGCGAACGTCGAGGCCGGTACGCCGCTGGGAGTCGTCACCAGTCGTCGTGAAGAAGCGCACCTGTCGGCCGGGTACGACGGCGTACTGGCCGAATGGCTGGTCGTCGACGGCGATCTGGTCGATGCCGGCGACCCGGTCGCCCGGCTCTATCCGACGAGCCAGCGATGAACCAGCGA
>Ga0136616_10000668_pt1 | contig 16716 bp, 11 predicted proteins | sample AntDrymUQ2992106_2_FD_106648 | JGI IMG/M metagenome (GOLD analysis project Ga0136616, IMG submission 106648) | Polar desert sand microbial communities from Dry Valleys, Antarctica - metaG UQ299 (21.06) | ecosystem: Environmental > Terrestrial > Soil > Desert | place: Antarctica: Dry Valley...
CCGAGCAGCGACCAGAACAGCTGCAGCAGCAGGCTGCTGCCGTCGACCATCGCGGCGTCCACCACCTGTCCCAGCCCGGAGCGCTCCCGCTCCCACAACGCGGCGAGCACCCCGGCCACGAGCAGCATCGAGCCGCCGCCGAAGTCGGCGACCAGGTTCAGCGGCGGTACCGGCCGCTCGGCGGGGCGGCCGATCGCGTGCAGTGCCCCGGAGAGCGCGATGTAGTTGATGTCGTGCCCGGCGCGCTCGGCCAGCGGCCCGTCCTGGCCCCAGCCGGTGATCCGTCCGTAGACCAGCCGCGGGTTGCGAGCCCGGCAGTCCGCGGGCCCGACGCCGAGCCGCTCGGCCACGCCGGGCCGGTTGCCTTCGATCACCACGTCCGCCTTGCCTGCCAGCCGCAGCACGAGCTCCCGCCCGGTGGGCTGTTGGAGGTCGACGGTCACGAGCCTGCGGCCGCGCAGCATCACGTCGGCCTCGCCCGGCCGTTCCAGCGGACCGGCGTCCGGGCGGTGTACGCGGACGACGTCGGCACCGAGGTCGGCGAGGATCATCGCGGCGTGCGGGCCCGGCCCGATTCCGGCCAGTTCGACCACCCGCAGACCGGTCAGTGGCCCCGGCATGCGCTCTCCTGCTCTCGTCTCAAACGCTGTCGGATGTCTCCATGTCCAGGACGCCCTGCACGAAGACCTCCAGCACGCGCCCATCGGGGTCGCGGCGCTCGGCGGTGTAGTGGTAGCGCCCAGACTGCCAGCCGTCGGCCCTGGCCACCCGGGTCAGCGTGGCCATGGCGCGTTCGCGCCAGGCGTGGACGTCATCCGCGGCCGGCCCGGCATCGGGCACGTCGCACTCGATCTCGAGGAACGGGTGGAAGTTCCCCCGAAGCGCCGTCCACATCTGGACGTTGATCCACACGTCGTTCATCGCGGGAGTATGGACCACCCGACGATCATTGCCCGGCATCAACTAGGCTGTGTCTAGTTCCACCGAAGACCGTTGGTCTCTACCACTCGAACGTGGGTGGCTGGACGAAGGCCCGCAAGCCGGGCGGCCCGCGCAGGAGGACGGAAGCGCCCTTGCCGCTCGTCGGCGGTGGGCCTGCCCCGTGCGCCTGCGCCGGGGCGTTTTTCTTGTCAGGCCTTCGTGGAGACCTACTCAAGGAGGCCCGTATATGGCACGACCAGACAAGGTGGCTGCCGTCGAGGAGATCGCGGAGCGGTTCCGCGGTGCCAACGCCTCGGTCGTCACCGAGTTCCGCGGTCTCACCGTCTCGCAGCTCAAGGAGCTGCGCCGTGCACTCACGCCGGCCGCCACGTACCAGGTTGCGAAGAACACCCTGGTCAGGCGGGCGGCTGCGGACGCAGGCGTCACCGGGCTCGACGACCTGCTGGTCGGACCGACGGCGATCGCCTTCGTCACCGGCGAGGCCGTCGACGCGGCCAAGGCACTGCGCAACTTCGCCAAGGTCCACAAGTCGCTCGTGATCAAGGGCGGCATCATGGACGGCCGCCCGCTGACCGTCGATGAGGTCAACCGGCTCGCCGACCTCGAGTCACGCGAGGTCCTGCTGGCCAGGCTGGCCGGCGCGATGATGGGCAACCTCGCCAAGGCCGCCGGCCTGTTCGCTGCCCCTGCCTCGCAGGTGGCACGACTGGCCGCGGCACTTGCCGACAAGCGCACAGCCGAGGGCGGCACCACGACCGAGGCCGCAGCCGAGACCGAGGCCGCAAGCGAGCCCGAGCCCGAGGCCGCAAGCGCCGAGAGCTGATCCACCCCACCCGCGTTCTGGAAAGGACACCGCCGCCATGGCGAAGAAGATGACGACCGAAGAGCTGCTCGACGCGTTCAAGGAGATGACGCTGCTCGAGCTCTCGGAGTTCGTGAAGATGTTCGAGGAGACCTTCGACGTGACCGCCGCCGCGCCCGTCGCGGTCGCGGCCGCTCCCGGTGCGGGCGACGGCGCCGCACCCGTCGCGGAGGAGAAGGACGAGTTCAACGTGGTCCTCGAGGCCGCAGGCGAGAAGAAGATCCAGGTCATCAAGGTGGTCCGCGAGCTCGTCTCCGGACTGGGCCTCAAGGAGGCCAAGGACCTGGTCGAGGCAGCTCCCAAGCCCGTCCTGGAGAACGTGCCGAAGGACGCGGCCGACGCCGCCAAGGCCAAGCTCGAAGAGGCCGGCGCCAGCGTCAGCCTGGCCTGAGCACAGGCTCAACGCTTCATCGCGAGAGGCGGGTCCCACCGGGGCCCGCCTCTCGCTACGTCTGCACCCGGCTGGTCCTGAACACCGGCTGCGCCCAGCGCACGGCGCGCACGGGACCAGCGGTACGAAATCCGTCGGCTCGGCGTCGGCCAGCGGGCCCACAACCGCCGAGCGGTAGACGGTCAACGGGTGGCGGCGCTGGTTGCGGTCACGGTGCGCAGCCGAAACGGGCCGGTCATCCGTTCTAGGAGACCACTTACCGCGTCCAGAGTCTTGACTCAGTGCGCTCCGCGGGTCACTCTTTATGTGCGATGGTCGGTGGTTGCGACCACTCTCGACAGCGGCTGCATCTGCAGCTAGACTGCTTCTTTGCGCTGCCTTCGTCCTGATTTGGCGCGCCGTGCTCGGACTCAAACCGCTCACGGTGACGAGACTCAGGTCAACGGTTGCGCGCTAACAACAGACGGTGTCGTGCCGTCCTAACCGAGACCAGGCTAGGCACGAAAGCTCCCGCCCGGACCTCCCGCCCGGGCGATCGTGTCAGAGGGTACCCGGGCTGGGCGGCATCCACCTAACGAGAGCGCCTAGCCAGCGTTAGTTCTCGGAAGGACGCATCTTGGCAGTCTCCCGTGCCACCAAGACCCGCCCCGCTAAGACCGCATCCATCGCAAGGCTCCCAGGAGCCCCTGCTCGAGTCTCCTTCGCGAAGATCCACGAGCCGCTTGAGGTCCCGGACCTGCTTGATCTGCAGATCCAGTCCTTCGAGTGGCTCGTCGGCAACCCCGCGTGGTTCCAGCGCCGGATAGACGCCGGCGACGAGGCGCCGATCGGCGGTCTCGACGAGGTTCTCGCCGAGATCTCTCCGATCGAGGACTTCTCGGGCTCGATGTCACTGTCTTTCTCCGACCCACGCTTCGACGAGGTCAAGGCCCCGGTCGAGGAGTGCAAGGACAAGGACATGACCTACGCGGCGCCGTTGTTCGTCACCGCGGAGTTCACCAACAACACCACTGGCGAGATCAAGAGCCAGACGGTGTTCATGGGTGACTTCCCGATGATGACCGACAAGGGCACCTTCATCATCAACGGCACCGAGCGTGTCGTGGTGTCCCAGCTGGTGCGGTCCCCAGGGGTCTACTTCGACCACAACGTCGACAAGACCACCGATAAGGACGTCTACAGCGTCAAGATCATCCCGAGCCGCGGTGCGTGGCTCGAGTTCGACGTCGACAAGCGCGACACCGTCGGTGTGCGCATCGACCGCAAGCGCCGCCAGCCGGTCACCGTGCTGCTCAAGGCACTGGGCTGGAGCACCGAGCAGATCCAGCAGCGGTTCGCCTTCTCCGAGACCATGCTCACCACCCTGGAGAAGGACCACACCGCAGGGCAGGACGAGGCCCTGCTGGACATCTACCGCAAGCTGCGGCCGGGCGAGCCCCCCACCAAGGAGAGCGCGCAGACCCTGCTGGAGAACCTGTTCTTCAAGGAGAAGCGCTACGACCTGGCCAAGGTCGGTCGTTACAAGGTCAACAAGAAGCTCGGCCTCTCGGCGCCGACGGTCAACGGCACGCTTCGTGAGGACGACATCGTCACCACCATCGAGTACCTCGTACGGCTGCACGCCGGTGAGGCCACGATGGCGGTGGGCGAGGGCGAGAACGCGGCCGAGGTCCCCGTCGAGACCGACGACATCGACCACTTCGGCAACCGTCGCCTGCGCACCGTCGGCGAGCTGATCCAGAACCAGATCCGGGTCGGCCTGTCGCGCATGGAGCGGGTGGTTCGCGAGCGGATGACGACTCAGGACGTCGAGGCGATCACGCCGCAGACCCTGATCAACATCCGGCCGGTCGTGGCCGCGATCAAGGAGTTCTTCGGCACCAGCCAGCTCTCGCAGTTCATGGACCAGACCAACCCGCTGGCCGGGCTGACGCACAAGCGGCGGCTCTCGGCCCTCGGGCCTGGCGGCCTGTCCCGCGAGCGCGCGGGCTTCGAAGTCCGCGACGTGCACACCAGCCACTACGGCCGGATGTGCCCGATCGAGACCCCGGAGGGCCCGAACATCGGCCTGATCGGCTCGTTGTCGACCTTCGCGCGGGTCAACCCGTTCGGCTTCATCCAGACGCCGTACCGCAAGGTCACCGAGGGCACGGTCACCGAGCAGATCGACTACCTGACCGCGGACGAGGAGGACCGGCACGTCATCGCGCAGGCCAACGCTCCGCTGAAGGACGACGGTCACTTCGCCGAGGACCGGGTGCTGGTGCGGCGCAAGGGTGGCGAGGTCGACTACATCCCGCCGACCGGCGTGGACTATATGGACGTCTCGCCGCGGCAGATGGTTTCGGTCGCGACGGCGATGATCCCGTTCCTCGAGCACGACGACGCGAACCGCGCCCTGATGGGTGCGAACATGCAGCGTCAGGCGGTTCCGCTGCTGCGCAGCGAGTCGCCGCTCGTGGGCACCGGCATGGAGCTGCGCGCCGCGGTGGACGCCGGCGACGTCGTGGTGGCCGAGAAGGCCGGTGTGGTCGAGGAGCTGTGCGCCGACTTCATCACCGTGATGGCCGACGACGCCAGCCGCCGCACCTACCGGCTGCACAAGTTCCGTCGCTCCAACCAGGGCACCTGCACCAACCAGAAGCCTGTCGTCGCCGAAGGCGACCGGGTGGAGGTCGGCCAGGTGATCGCCGACGGGCCGTGCACCGATGACGGTGAGATGGCGCTCGGCAAGAACCTGCTCGTGGCGATCATGCCGTGGGAGGGTCACAACTACGAGGACGCGATCATCCTGAGCCAGCGCCTGGTGCAGGACGACGTGCTCACCTCGATCCACATCGAGGAGCACGAGATCGACGCCCGCGACACCAAGCTCGGTGCCGAGGAGATCACCCGGGACATCCCGAACGTCTCCGAGGAGGTCCTCGCGGACCTCGACGAGCGCGGGATCATTCGGATCGGTGCCGAGGTGCAGCCCGGCGACATCCTGGTCGGCAAGGTCACGCCCAAGGGCGAGACCGAGCTGACGCCGGAGGAGCGGCTGCTGCGGGCGATCTTCGGTGAGAAGGCCCGCGAGGTCCGCGACACCAGCCTCAAGGTTCCGCACGGCGAGAACGGCAAGGTCATCGGCATCCGGGTGTTCAGCCGGGACGACGAGGACGAGCTGCCGCCGGGCGTCAACGAGCTGGTCCGGGTGTACGTGGCGCAGAAGCGCAAGATCTCCGACGGCGACAAGCTCGCCGGGCGGCACGGCAACAAGGGCGTGATCGGCAAGATCCTGCCCGTCGAGGACATGCCGTTCATGCCCGACGGCACGCCGGTGGACATCGTGCTGAACACCCACGGTGTGCCCCGCCGGATGAACATCGGCCAGATCCTGGAGACCCACCTCGGATGGATCGCCAGGAGCGGCTGGAAGGTCGAGGGCACTCCGGATTGGGCCGAGCGCTTCCCCGAGGACCTGATGGAGGCCCCGGCCGGTACCAACACGGCCACACCGGTCTTCGACGGTGCCAAGGAGGACGAGATCACCGGGCTGCTGGGGGTCACCCTGCCCAACCGCGACGGCGAGCGAATGGTCGGCGCCAACGGCAAGGCCCAGCTCCACGACGGCCGCTCCGGTGAGCCGTACCCGTACCCGGTGGCAGTGGGCTACATGTACATCCTCAAGCTGCTGCACCTGGTCGACGACAAGATCCACGCTCGCTCGACCGGGCCGTACTCGATGATCACGCAGCAGCCGCTGGGCGGTAAGGCGCAGTTCGGTGGCCAGCGCTTCGGCGAGATGGAGTGCTGGGCCATGCAGGCCTACGGCGCGGCATACACGTTGCAGGAGCTGCTGACGATCAAGTCCGACGACGTGCTTGGACGGGTCAAGGTGTACGAGGCGATCGTCAAGGGGGAGAACATCCCGGAGCCGGGAATCCCCGAATCGTTCAAGGTGTTGCTCAAGGAGCTGCAGTCTCTGTGCCTGAACGTCGAGGTTCTGTCCTCCGACGGAGCGGCGATCGAGATGCGCGACACCGACGACGAGGACCTTGAACGGGCTGCGGCCAACCTCGGTATCAACCTGTCCCGCGATGAGTCACCGTCGGTCGACGACGTAGTGAACTAGCTGAGTGAACTAGCTGCTACTGAAGAGGATTGAGGACACTACGTGCTCGACGTCAATTTCTTCGACGAGCTACGCATCGGGCTGGCCACTGCCGAGGACATTCGGCAGTGGTCGTTCGGTGAGGTCAAGAAGCCCGAGACGATCAACTACCGGACCCTGAAGCCGGAAAAGGACGGGCTGTTCTGCGAGAAGATCTTCGGTCCCACCCGGGACTGGGAGTGCTACTGCGGCAAGTACAAGCGGGTGCGCTTCAAGGGGATCATCTGCGAGCGCTGCGGCGTGGAGGTAACCCGCGCCAAGGTGCGTCGCGAGCGGATGGGTCACATCGAGCTGGCCGCTCCGGTCACGCACATCTGGTACTTCAAGGGTGTGCCCAGCCGGCTCGGGTACCTGCTCGACCTGGCTCCGAAGGATCTCGAAAAGATCATCTACTTCGCGGCATACGTCATCACCGCGGTCAACACCGAGCAGCGCCACAACGACCTGAGCACGCTTGAGAACGAGATCAACGTCGAGCGTAAGCGGGTCGAGCAGCGGCGTGACGCGGACATGGAGGAGCGGGCCCAGAAGCTGGAGGCCGACCTCGCCGAGCTCGAGGCCGAGGGTGCCAAGAGCGACGTCCGTCGCAAGGTCAAGGAGGGCGGCGAGCGCGAGATGCGCCAGCTGCGCGACCGTGCGCAGCGCGAGCTCGACCGTCTCGAGGAGATCTGGACGACCTTCGTCAAGCTGGACGTCCAGCAGCTCATCGCCGACGAGGGCCTCTACCGCGAGCTCTACGACCGCTACGGCGACTACTTCACCGGCGCGATGGGTGCCGAGGCGATCCAGAAGCTGCTCCAGGGCTTCGACATCGACGCCGAGGCCGACAACCTGCGCGAGACGATCCGCAGCGGCAAGGGTCAGAAGAAGCTGCGGGCGCTCAAGCGGCTCAAGGTGGTGGCCGCGTTCCAGGCCACCCGCAACAGCCCGCTGGGCATGGTGCTGGACTGCGTGCCGGTGATCCCGCCGGACCTGCGGCCGATGGTGCAGCTCGACGGTGGCCGCTTCGCGACCTCCGACCTCAACGACCTGTACCGCCGAGTGATCAACCGGAACAACCGGCTCAAGCGGCTCATCGACCTCGGCGCGCCCGAGATCATCGTCAACAACGAGAAGCGGATGCTGCAGGAGGCCGTCGACGCGCTGTTCGACAACGGCCGCCGTGGCCGTCCGGTCACCGGACCGGGCAACCGCCCGCTCAAGTCGCTGTCCGACCTGCTCAAGGGCAAGCAGGGCCGGTTCCGCCAGAACCTGCTCGGCAAGCGTGTCGACTACTCTGGCCGTTCGGTCATCGTGGTCGGCCCGCAGCTCAAGCTGCACCAGTGCGGCCTGCCCAAGCAGATGGCGCTGGAGCTGTTCAAGCCGTTCGTGATGAAGCGGCTGGTCGACCTCAACCACGCACAGAACATCAAGTCCGCCAAGCGGATGGTCGAGCGTGGCCGCCCGCAGGTGTGGGACGTGCTGGAAGAGGTCATCGCCGAGCACCCGGTGCTGCTCAACCGGGCGCCGACGCTGCACCGGCTGGGTATCCAGGCCTTCGAGCCGCAGCTGGTGGAGGGCAAGGCGATCCAGCTGCACCCGCTGGTGTGTGAGGCGTTCAACGCCGACTTCGACGGTGACCAGATGGCGGTGCACCTGCCGCTGTCGGCCGAGGCGCAGGCCGAGGCCCGCATCCTGATGCTGTCGAGCAACAACATCCTCTCGCCGGCGTCCGGGCGGCCGCTGGCCATGCCTCGACTGGACATGGTCACCGGGCTGTACCACCTGACCCGGCTGCGTGACGGCGCCAAGAAGGGCGAGGGCCAGGCATTCTCCTCGCCGGCCGAGGCGATCATGGCCTACGACCGTGGCGTGCTCGACCTGCAGGCTCCGGTGAAGATCCGGCTGACCGGCGTCGTGCCGCCCGCGGACGTCCAGGTCGAGCTCGCCGAGCGCGGCTGGCAGCCGGGCGAGCCGTGGCTGGCCGACACCACGTTGGGCCGGGTGCTGTTCAACGAGCTGCTGCCGGCGGACTACGCGTTCATCAACGACGCGCTGCCCAAGAAGCGTCAGGCCGGGATCATCAACGACCTGGCCGAGCGGTACTCGATGACCGAGGTCGCGCAGACGCTGGACCGGCTCAAGGACGCCGGCTTCTACTGGGCCACCCGCTCCGGGGTGACCCTGGCGATCGACGATGTCGTGGTCCCGCCCAACAAGCAGGAGATCCTCGACGGCTTCGAGGCCAAGGCCGAGCAGGTCAACAAGCGCTACCAGCGCGGCGCCCTGTCGCACAAAGAGCGCAACGACGAGATGGTCAAGATCTGGAACAAGGCCTCCGAAGAGGTGGCCAAGGCCATGGAGGAGAACTTCCCCGAGGACAACCCCATCCCGCTGATCGTCCGGTCGGGCGCGGCGGGCAACATGACCCAGGTCCGGCAGCTCGCCGGTATGCGTGGTCTGGTGGCCAACCCCAAGGGCGAGTACATCCCCCGTCCGATCAAGGCCAACTTCCGTGAGGGCCTGTCGGTGCTGGAGTACTTCATCTCCACGCACGGCACCCGCAAGGGTCTCGCCGACACCGCGCTGCGGACGGCGGACTCCGGGTACCTGACCCGGCGACTGGTGGACGTCTCGCAGGACGTGATCGTCCGCGAGGTCGACTGCGGCACCGAGCGCAGCGTCTCCATGCCGGTGACGGAGATCGGCTCGGACGATTCGGTGCTGACGCACCGCCACATCCGGACCAGCATCTACGCCCGCTGCTCTGCAGAGGACGTCAAGGGTCCGGACGGCACCCTGATCGTCGCCCGTGGCGACGACCTCGGTGACCCGGCGCTGATCGCCCTGGTCGAGGCCGGCATCGAGAGCATCAAGGTCCGCAGCCCGCTGACCTGCGCTTCGGGTACCGGCATCTGCGCGATGTGCTACGGCCGCTCGATGGCCACCGGCAAGCTGGTGGACGTCGGCGAGGCGGTCGGCATCGTGGCGGCGCAGTCGATCGGTGAGCCGGGTACCCAGCTCACGATGCGTACCTTCCACACCGGCGGGGTTGCCGGGGACGACATCACGACGGGCCTGCCGCGTGTGCAGGAGCTCTTCGAGGCACGCGTGCCCCGCGGCAAGGCGCCCATCGCCGACGTCGACGGCCGGATCCGCATCGAGGACAGCGAGAAGTTCTGGAAGATCACGCTGATCCCCGACGACGGGGCCGAGGAGATCGTCTACGAGAAGCTGTCCAAGCGGCAGTGGCTGGCGATGACCACCGTCGACGGCGAGGAGCGTCCGCTCGCCGACGGCGACCACGTGTACGTGGGTCAGCTGATGCTGGAAGGCACGGCCGACCCGCACGAGGTGCTGCGAGTCATGGGCCCGCGCGAGGTGCAGCTGCACCTGGTGCGTGAGGTGCAGAAGGTGTACCGCACGCAGAGCGTGGACATCCACGACAAGCACGTCGAGGTGATCGTCCGGCAGATGCTCCGCCGGGTGACCATCATCGACTCGGGCTCCACGGAGTTCCTGCCCGGTGGCCTGATCGACCGGGCCGACTTCGAGTCGGTGAACCGGCGGGTCGTCGCCGAGGGTGGCGAGCCGGCCTCGGGCCGTCCGGTGCTGATGGGGATCACCAAGGCCTCGCTGGCGACAGAGTCGTGGCTGTCCGCGGCGTCGTTCCAGGAGACCACGCGGATCCTCACCGATGCGGCGATCAACGGGAAGCGCGACCAGCTGGTCGGGCTGAAGGAGAACGTCATCATCGGCAAGCTGATCCCTGCCGGGACCGGGATCAACCGCTACCGCAACATCCAGGTGCAGCCCACCGAGGAGGCCCGCGCGGCCGCCTACGCCCTGCCGAGCTACGACGACGGGTACTACGCGCCCGACGTGTTCGGCGCAGGCACCGGTGCGGCCGTTCCGCTTGACGACTACGACTTCGGTCGCGAATTCCGCTGACTGCCGCTGAGCGGGCGGCTGGCTGCGTTCTCGGACGCTCGCGTGTGTCAACACGCGTCGCGTCCTGCGGCCTTGCCATCCATCCCGCTCAGCGGCAGTCGCCGCGCAGTGGGCGCCTGGCGGCTGCGGCCTTGCGATGCATCCAGCTCGGCGGCGGTTCCGCCGCGGCCGGTCGGCGGGAGAGGTGGCGTCGCGCGGTTGTTGAAGTAGTAGGTGCTTGCGGACGACGATGTTCTTCAGGCAGGCTGCCTGCAACGAAGACTGTCGACCGGGGACCCCGTTTTGACCCTCTCGAAGCGGGGCGGGTACCCTTTGGTCTTGGGCTCGACGCAGGTCGGGCCTGCTCCGCGTGCCTGACGGTCACCGGTACTAGCCGATAGTGCTGGCGAACGCCCCGACGCGGGCCTCCCTCGAACGATCTGGACGGGCTTCCCCGGCCCGCTCCGCGGAGCGTTCGGGGCGCGACACGCCCGACCGCGGGGGACGGAAGGCCGGATTGCCGGTCGGCCGGCACGAGAACACAAAGCAGACACAGCGAGCACGAGGAAGAAGCACCGGTTCATGCCCACGATCCAGCAGCTGGTCCGCAAGGGCCGTACGGACAAGGTCACCAAGACCAAGACCGCAGCGCTCAAGGGAAGCCCCCAGCGCCGCGGGGTCTGCACGCGCGTCTATACAACCACGCCGAAGAAGCCGAACTCGGCGTTGCGCAAGGTGGCTCGGGTCCGGCTGACCAGCGCGGTCGAGGTGACCGCGTACATCCCCGGCGAGGGCCACAACCTGCAGGAGCACTCCATCGTGCTCGTGCGCGGCGGCCGCGTGAAGGACCTCCCCGGCGTGCGCTACAAGATCGTGCGCGGATCACTGGACACCCAAGGCGTGAAGGGCCGTAAGCAGGCGCGCAGCCGCTACGGCGCGAAGAAGGAGAAGGGCTGATGCCACGCAAAGGTCCGGCCCCCAAGCGGCCGTTGGTCTCCGATCCCGTCTACAGCTCCCCGCTGGTCACCCAGCTGGTGAACAAGGTGCTGCAGGCCGGGAAGAAATCGCTGGCCGAACGCATTGTTTATGGTGCGATGGAAGGGTGCCGGGACAAGACCGGCACCGACCCTGTGGTGACGCTCAAGCGGGCTCTGGACAACGTCAAGCCCGCCATCGAGGTCAAGAGCCGCCGGGTCGGCGGCGCGACCTACCAGGTTCCGATCGAGGTCAAGCCCGGCCGCTCTACCACGCTGGGGCTGCGTTGGCTGGTGTCCTTCGCCAAGCAGCGCCGCGAGAAGACCATGGTCGAACGGCTCATGAACGAGCTGCTCGACGCGAGCAACGGACTGGGTGCCAGCGTCAAGCGGCGCGAGGACACCCACAAGATGGCGGAGTCCAACAAGGCCTTCGCCCACTACCGGTGGTGACGGGCCTACATCCCGCTCCACCAGCTGACCGAAGACCGCCCCACCCAAGAAGCGGAGTACGACTGTGGCACGCGACGTGCTGACAGACCTCGCCAAGGTCCGCAACATCGGGATCATGGCGCATATCGACGCGGGCAAGACCACCACGACCGAGCGGATCCTGTACTACACCGGGATCAACTACAAGATCGGCGAGGTGCACGACGGCGCGGCGACGATGGACTGGATGGAGGAGGAGCAGAAGCGCGGCATCACGATCACCTCGGCCGCCATCACCTGCTTCTGGAAAGACCACCAGATCAACATCATCGACACGCCGGGCCACGTCGACTTCACCGTCGAGGTGGAGCGGTCCCTGCGCGTGCTCGACGGCGCCGTTGCCGTCTTCGACGGCAAGGAGGGTGTGGAGCCGCAGTCCGAGCAGGTCTGGCGGCAGGCCACCAAGTACGACGTCCCGCGCATTTGTTTCGTCAACAAGATGGACAAGCTCGGTGCGGACTTCTTCTTCACCGTGCGGACCATCCAGGAGCGCCTCGGCGCGCTGCCGCTGCCGCTGCAGCTGCCGATCGGCTCGGAGAGCGAGTTCATCGGGGTCGTCGACCTCGTCAACATGCGCGCACTCACCTGGCGCGGCGAGGTCGCGATCGGCGAGGACTACACCATCGAGGAGATCCCGGCGGAGCTTGCCGAGCAGGCAGCCGAGTACCGGGAGAAGCTGCTCGAGGCCGTCGCCGAGACCGACGACGCTCTGATGGAGGCCTACCTCGGCGGCGAGGAGCTCACTGTCGAGCAGATCAAGCGCGGCATCCGCAAGATCGTGAACGACCGCAGCGCCTACCCGGTGCTGTGCGGCTCGGCGTACAAGAACAAGGGCGTGCAGCCCATGCTCGACGCCGTGATCGACTACCTGCCGTCGCCGCTGGACGTCCCGCCGGTCGAGGGCACGCTGCCCGACGGCGAGACGCCGGCCTTCCGCAGGCCGTCGACCGACGAGCCGTTCGCCGCGCTCGCGTTCAAGATCGCCGCGCACCCGTTCTTCGGCAAGCTGACCTACGTCCGGGTGTACTCGGGCCGGGTCGCCGCAGGCTCCGCGGTGATGAACTCGACCAAGGAGCGCAAGGAGCGCATCGGGAAGCTCTTCCAGATGCACGCCAACAAGGAGAACCCGGTCGACGAGGCCCTCGCCGGCCACATCTACGCGGTGATCGGTCTGAAGGACACGACGACGGGCGAGACGCTGAGCGACCCGCAGGCGCCGATCGTCCTGGAGTCGATGACCTTCCCGGACCCGGTGATCCAGGTTGCGGTCGAGCCGAAGACCAAGGCCGACCAGGAGAAGCTGAGCACGGCGATCCAGAAGCTGGCCGAAGAGGACCCGACGTTCCAGGTCAAGCTGGACGACGAGACCGGTCAGACGATCATCGCCGGCATGGGTGAGCTGCACCTCGAGGTGCTGGTCAACCGCATGCGCAGCGACTTCAAGGTCGAGGCCAACATCGGCAAGCCCGAGGTTGCCTACCGCGAGACGATCCGTCGCCCGGTGCTCAAGCACACCCACGTGCACAAGAAGCAGACCGGCGGTTCCGGCCAGTTCGCCAAGGTTGTCATCAACCTCGAGCCGCTGCAGTCCACCGACGGTGCGCTCTACGAGTTCGACAACAAGGTCACCGGTGGCCGGATCCCGCGGGAGTACATCCCGTCGGTCGACGCCGGCGCCCAGGACGCCATGCAGTACGGCGTGCTGGCCGGTTACCCACTTGTCGGGCTGAAGCTGACGCTCGTCGACGGCTCCTACCACGAGGTCGACTCTTCGGAGATGGCCTTCCGGGTGGCGGGGTCGATGGCGCTCAAGGAGGCCGCTCGGCAAGCCAGCCCGGCGCTGCTCGAGCCGATGATGGCCGTCGAGGTCACCACGCCCGAGGAGTACATGGGCGAGGTGATCGGCGACCTGAACTCCCGACGGGGCCAGATCCAGGCGATGAGTGAGCGCAGTGGCTCGCGCATCGTCCAGGCGCTGGTGCCGTTGTCGGAGATGTTCGGCTACGTCGGCGACCTGCGCTCCCGGACCCAGGGTCGGGCGAGCTACAGCATGCAGTTCGACCGCTACGCCGAGGTCCCGACGAACGTCGCCAAGGAGATCATCGCGAAGGCGACGGGCGAGTGAGCATCGAGCGTAGCGAGGCGCGGAGCGAGCCCGGAGTCGAGAAGTCGGATATCGCGAAGGCGACGGGCGAATGACCGAGAGCAAGGACGGCCAGGTGACAGGCACATTTCGTGTGCGAGTAGCGTCGCCGAGCCGAACCTGACAACAACCAGACCTGCCGTCAGCACGGCGGACATGACAGGAAACAAGTCCAGGAGGATCCACCAGTGGCGAAGGCGAAGTTCCAGCGGACCAAGCCGCACGTCAACATCGGCACTATTGGTCACATTGACCATGGCAAGACCACGCTGACGGCGGCCATCACCAAGGTTCTGCACGACAAGTACCCCGACCTCAACGAGGCATCGGCGTTCGACCAGATCGACAAGGCGCCCGAGGAGAAGGCACGCGGTATCACCATCTCGATCGCGCACGTCGAGTACCAGACCGAGAAGCGGCACTACGCGCACGTGGACTGCCCCGGTCACGCCGACTACATCAAGAACATGATCACCGGCGCAGCCCAGATGGACGGGGCGATCCTGGTGGTCGCGGCGACCGACGGTCCGATGCCGCAGACGCGCGAGCACGTGTTGCTCGCGCGCCAGGTCGGCGTGCCCTACATCGTCGTCGCTCTGAACAAGGCTGACATGGTCGACGACGAGGAGATCATGGAGCTGGTCGAGCTGGAGGTTCGTGAGCTGCTCAGCAGCCAGGAGTTCCCCGGCGACGACCTGCCGATCGTGCGTGTCTCGGCGCTCAAGGCGCTAGAGGGCGACGCCGAGTGGGGCGCCAAGGTGCTCGAGCTCATGGACGCCGTGGACGACAACGTCCCGGAGCCCGTGCGCGAGATCGACAAGCCGTTCCTGATGCCGGTGGAGGACGTGTTCACCATCACCGGTCGCGGCACGGTCGTGACCGGCCGGGTCGAGCGCGGCATCGTCAAGGTCAACGAGACGATGGAGATCGTCGGCATCCGGGAGAAGTCGTTCTCGACGACCATCACCGGCGTCGAGATGTTCCGCAAGCTGCTCGACGAGGGCCGCGCTGGCGACAACGTGGGCCTGCTGCTTCGTGGCACCAAGCGCGAGGATGTCGAGCGCGGCATGGTCGTCGTGAAGCCGAGCTCGGTCACTCCACACACCGAGTTCGAGGCGAACGTCTACATCCTGTCCAAGGACGAGGGTGGCCGGCACACGCCGTTCTTCAACAACTACCGGCCGCAGTTCTACTTCCGGACCACCGACGTGACCGGCGTGGTGACACTGCCCGGCGGCACCGAGATGGTCATGCCCGGCGACAACACCGAGATGTCGGTCGCACTTATCCAGCCGATCGCGATGGAGGAAGGTCTCCGCTTCGCGATTCGGGAGGGTGGCCGCACCGTCGGCGCCGGCCGGGTAACCAAGATCAATAAGTAAGACCCCCGGTTTGGGATGCCGCACCCCGGTGTGGCAAACTTGACTGGTTGCTCGCCGAGGGGCGATTGGCTGCGAAGCCGGTCGCCCCCCGGCACGAGCGGCCTGGTGTGACCGGCCCCTTCGGCCGGGCGCTCTGGGTCTGGCAGCCCCTCCGGACGGATGCGCTCCGGGGACCGGTCTGCGACGGGCTAGCGACACGCCCGACCTCGTGGACCGGACCGACCTTGACCGACGACAACGACAACGCCGGGACAGACGGCTCGGCGCCGTCGACGAGCACGCTCGTCGGCAGGGCGGCATTACCAGGACGCAGCGGTACAGCAGGGCTAGAAGAAGAGGACGACATGGCGGGACAGAAGATCCGCATCAGGCTCAAGGCCTACGACCACGAGGCGATCGACGCGTCCGCGCGCAAGATCGTCGAGACCGTCACGCGCACCGGTGCACGGGTGGTCGGGCCGGTGCCGCTGCCGACCGAGAAGAACGTGTACTGCGTCATCCGCTCGCCGCACAAGTACAAGGACTCGCGCGAGCATTTCGAGATGCGCACCCATAAGCGGCTCATCGACATCCTCGACCCGACGCCGAAGACGGTGGACGCGCTGATGCGCATCGACCTACCGGCCAGCGTCGACGTCAACATCCAGTGAGGCCGGCAAGCATGTCTGTTGATACCGAGAAGCAGATCAAGGGCATCCTGGGCACCAAGCTCGGGATGACCCAGGTCTTCGACGAGAACAACCGGATCGTGCCGGTGACCGTCGTGGCGGCCGGCCCGTGCGTGGTCACGCAGATCCGCACGCCGGAGAACGACGGCTACTCCGCGGTGCAGATCGCCTACGGGGCTATCGACCCGCGCAAGGTGAACAAGCCCAAGACCGGCCACTTCACCAAGGCCGGGATCACCCCGCGGCGCCACCTCGTGGAGCTGCGCACCGCCGACGCCGGCGAGTACGAGGTCGGCCAGGAGATCACAGCGGAGCTGTTCGCCAGCGGCGCGTTGGTCGACGTGGTCGGTACGAGCAAGGGCAAGGGCACCGCGGGCGTGATGAAGCGGCACGGGTTCAAGGGCCTATCCGCCAGCCACGGCACTCAGCGCAAGCACCGCTCGCCCGGCTCGATCGGTGCCTGCGCTACCCCCGGCCGGGTGTTCAAGGGCATCAAGATGCCCGGCCGGATGGGCAACGAGCGGGTGACCGTGCAGAGCCTGACGGTGCACCGGGTCGATGCCGAGGCGGGACTGCTGCTGATCAAGGGCGCGGTACCGGGCCGCAAGGGTGGCCTCGTCCTGGTCAAGACGGCGGCGAAGGGCGGTGTGCCGGCATGAGCACGAAGATCAAGGTCCGCACGCCTGGCGGTGGCACCGACGGCAGCGTCGAGCTCCCCGCCGAGGTGTTCGACGTCGCGGCCAACATGCCGCTGATGCACCAGGTCGTGATCGGCCAGCTGGCCGCCGCACGGCAGGGCA
>Ga0136616_10000669_pt1 | contig 16712 bp, 15 predicted proteins | sample AntDrymUQ2992106_2_FD_106648 | JGI IMG/M metagenome (GOLD analysis project Ga0136616, IMG submission 106648) | Polar desert sand microbial communities from Dry Valleys, Antarctica - metaG UQ299 (21.06) | ecosystem: Environmental > Terrestrial > Soil > Desert | place: Antarctica: Dry Valley...
CGGATACGCCCAGCTCGTCGTCGGCGCCCCCGGCTCGGACGCGGGGCTGGCCGGTCCGCGGGCACTGACGGCGCCCGAGCCGAGCGCCGGACCGCACCGGCCGTACGCCGTCCAGTGGTTTCTGTTCGGGGTGATCGCGATCGGCGGCTGGGGCGTCCTGCTGCGCGCGGGGCTCCGGGAGGAGCCGGGTGCCCGGCCGCACGCCGTGCGCGAACGGCCACCCGTGGCGGTGGGGCCGCGATGAGCTGCCGGATCGAGGACTACGGGCTGATCGGCGACATGCAGTCGGCTGCGCTGGTCGGGCGCGACGGGTCGATCGACTGGCTGTGCCTGCCCCGCTTCGACTCCGGCGCGTGCTTCGCCGGGATCCTCGGCGACGACGAGAACGGCCATTGGCGACTGGCTCCGCAGCGCGGCGGGATGGCCACCCGACGCCAGTACCGCGGCGACACCCTGGTGCTCGAGACCGAGTGGGAGACCCCCGGCGGCATGGTGCGGGTGATCGACTTCATGCCGCCGCGCCACCAGGCGCCGGACGTCGTACGGATCGTCGAGGGGGTCTGGGGGCGGGTCTGGATGTCGTCGGTGCTGCGACTCCGGCTGGACTACGGGCGGTCCAAGCCGTGGGTCCGGCGCATCGACGGGCAGTACGTCGGGGTGGCCGGGCCGGACGCGTTGTGGCTCCGCTCGGACGTCCCGCAGCACGGCCGCGACTTCGCCACCGTCGCGGACTTCTCGGTCGCGGCCGGTGAGCGGGTCGGCTTCGTGCTGACCTGGCACCCCTCGCACCTGCCCGCTCCGGATCCCGTGGACGCGGACGACGCGCTCGCCGAGACCGAGCGCTTCTGGACCGAGTGGGTCTCGAGGTCGACGTACCGCGGGGAGTGGCGCGATGCCGTCGTACGGTCGCTGGTCGTCCTCAAGGCGCTGACGTACGAACCGACCGGCGGCATCGTGGCGGCCCCGACGACGTCGCTGCCGGAGGACATCGGCGGCGTTCGCAACTGGGACTACCGCTTCTGCTGGCTGCGCGACGCGACGATGACGCTGGTCGCTCTGCTCTCGGCCGGCTACGTCGAGGAGGCTTCGGCCTGGCGCGAGTGGTTGCTCCGCGCGATCGCCGGCTCGCCGTCTGACCTGCAGATCATGTACGGCGTCGGCGGCGAGCGGCGCCTGGTCGAGTCCGAGCTCGACTGGCTGGCCGGCTATGAAGGGTCAAGGCCGGTCCGGATCGGCAACGCTGCCGCCGAGCAGTTCCAGCTCGATGTCTACGGCGAGGTGATCAGCTGTCTGGCCACCGCTCGTGAGGCCGGCATGGCCCCGCAGGTGCACGCGTGGCGGATGCAGACGACGCTCCTAGACTTCCTGGAGGGCGCCTGGCGACGACCCGACGAAGGACTCTGGGAGGTCCGTGGGCCGCAGCAGCACTTCACCCACTCGAAGGTCATGGCGTGGGTGGCGTTCGACCGGATGGCGCGCTCGGCGGGCGACGGGTGGTTCGGCGGACCGGTCGACCGATGGATTGCAATCCGCGACGAGATCCACCGGGAGGTCTGCCAGCGCGGCTACGACCCGGATCGCAACACGTTCACGCAGGCGTACGAGTCGCCGCACCTCGACGCGGCGACCTTGATGATCCCGCAGCTGGGCTTCCTCCCGGCGACCGACAAGCGGGTGGTCGGGACGATCGAGGCGGTCCAGCGTGAGCTCTGCGTCGACGGGTTCGTGCTCCGGTACCGCCCCGACCGCACCGAGGACGGCCTGCCTGGTGACGAGGGCGCCTTCCTCGCGTGCAGCTTCTGGCTGGCCACCGACCTCGCGATGATCGGCCGCGTGGGCGAGGCGCGCGCGCTCTTCGAACGGCTCCTCGACCTGCGGAACGACCTGGGTCTCCTGGCCGAGGAGTACGACCCGCGCCTGGGTCGCCAGGTCGGCAACATGCCGCAGGCGTTCAGCCATGTGCCGCTGGTCAACACCGCCGTCGGGCTCTCGGCGGCCGCCGGTCCGACGCCGGTCGGTCAGGCCGTCAGACCCCGGCCACCCGGCCGACGAGCTTCGGCAGGACCTCGCTGATCGATGCGCGGAGGACGGCGTCGGCGAGCTCGTCGTACGGCGTCGGTTGAGCGTTGATGATCACGAGACGCGCGCCGTGCCGGGAGGCGATCTCGCACAGACCCGCTGCCGGCTGGACCTGGAGGGAGCTCCCGATCGCGAGAAACAGGTCGCACGACCCGGCCGCCTCCATCGCGGCGGCGAGCACGTCCGGGAGCAGCGACTGGCCGAACGAGATGGTCGCGGACTTGAGGATGCCGCCGCATGCGGTGCACGCGGGATCCGGCTCGCCCGCGGACACCCGGTCGAGTGCCTCGCGCATCGGGATCCGTCGGCCACAGCCGAGGCAGTCGGCGCCGAAGACCGTTCCGTGGATCTCGATCACCCGGTCCCCGGACTGCCCGGCGCGCTGGTGGAGCTCGTCGATGTTCTGGGTGATCACCGCGCGCAGCCGACCGTCGTGCTCCAGGTCGACCAGCGCGCGGTGTCCGTCGTTCGGGACCGCGGCCCAGGCCGGGTGATCGAGGCGGTTCTGCCAGGCCAAGCGGCGCAGCTCCGGGTCCTCGACGTAGTGCTGGAGCGTGAACATCCGCTCTGCGGCCGGATCGCGCGTCCACACGCCGTTGGGCCCGCGGAAGTCGGGGATGCCCGAGTCGGTGGAGATGCCGGCGCCGACGAGCGCGGTGATGCTCGCCGGACCCGCCGCCGCGATCCAGCCACGGATCATCCCGAACGTGGTGGACCCGGCACCGGATGGAACCGGCGAAGGAGAGCTCACCGGTGGCACGATACGGCGATGGACCTCGGACTCAGCGAGCGCGCGTACGTCGTCACCGGTGGGACGCGCGGGTTGGGTCGGGCGACTGCGCGCGTGCTCGTCGAGGAGGGTGCCCGCGTCCTGCTCACCGGCCGCGACCAGACCAGGGCGGCGGCCGCGGCCAGCGAGCTCGGCCGTGGCGTCGCCGCCGGGCTCGCCGCCGACAACGGGGACCGGGGAGCCGCCGAGCGGGTCGTGGCGACGGCGAAGGCTCGCTTCGGCCGGCTGGACGGTGCACTGATCAGCGTCGGCGGGCCGCCGTCCGGTCGCATCCTCGACGTGGACGACGGCGACTGGATGCGCTCCTTCGACACCATCATGGTCGGCGGTCTGCGCATGGCCAAGGCGGTGGCGGCCGCGGTCGAGCCCGGGGGTGCGATCGCGTTCGTGCTGTCGACATCGGTCCGCTCGCCGATCCCCAACCTGGCGATCTCCAACGGCATCCGGGCTGGTCTCGCGATGGCGGCCAAGACGCTCGCCGACGAGCTCGGACCCCGCGGCATCCGGGTCGTGGGTCTGCTCCCCGGGCGGATCGCCACCGACCGGCTGGTCGAGCTCGACACCGCCGCTGGCGATGCGGCCGCGACCCGGCGCTCGAACGAGAAGGCGATCCCGCTCGGGCGCTACGGCGAGCCGGAGGAGTTTGGTCGGGCGGCCGCGTTCGTGCTGTCTCCCGCCGCGTCCTACATCACCGGGTCGATGATCACCGTCGACGGCGGCGCGCTCCGTACGTTCTGACCGCCGGCACCGACGACCCGGCGCGCTTCGCGGCTCAGGCCGCCTGGTGGGCGAACTGCGTCCGGTAGAGGTCGGCGTAGAGGCCGCTGGCGGCCAGGAGCTCGGCGTGCTTGCCGTGCTCGACCACCCGGCCGTCGGAGATCACCAGGATCCGGTCGGCCTCGCGAACGGTCGAGAGCCGGTGCGCGATCACGATGGACGTCCGTCCCACGAGAGCGGCGGCCAAGGCGCGCTGGACAGCGGCCTCGGACTCGGAGTCCAGGTGCGCGGTCGCCTCGTCGAGGACCACGACGCCCGGGGACTTGAGCAGGAGACGCGCGATCGCGAGGCGCTGCTTCTCGCCACCGGACAGGCGGTAGCCGCGGTCCCCGACGATGGTGTCCAGACCCTCCGGAAGGCTGTCGATGAGATCCCAGATCGCCGCGGCGCGCAGCGCGTGCTCCATGTCCTCCGACGTGGCCGCGGGCTTGGCGAGGAGGAGGTTCTGCCGGATCGAGTCGTGGAACATGTGGGCGTCCTGGGTGACCACGCCGACAGCGTCGTGCAGCGACTCGAGGGTGAGGTCGCGGACGTCGACGCCGCCGATGCGGACCGCGCCGGAACCGACGTCGTACATCCGCGACACCAGGTGCGTGATCGTCGTCTTGCCGGCACCCGAGGGGCCGACGAGCGCGATCATCTCCCCCGGTGCCGCGGTGAACGTCACGTCGTGCAGCACGTCCTCGGGCACCGTCTCCGGGCGGGCGTGGTCAGCCACGGACTCCAACGACGCGAGGGAGACCTCGCTCGCGGTGGGGTAGCGGAACGCGACGTGGTCGAACGCCACGGCCGGCCGGGCGTTCCTGAGCACTGTCGCACCCGGCCGCTCGGCGATCGTGGGCTCCAGGTCGAGCACCTCGAACACCCGCTCGAAGCTCACCAGGGCACTCATCACGTCCACGCGGATGTTCGAGAGGGCCGTGATCGGGCCGTACAGGCGCCCGAGCAGAGCGGTCAGTGCGAGCAGCGACCCGACCGTGAGCTGCTGGGAGATCGCGAGCTGTCCGCCCAGCCCGTAGACCAGCGCAGTCGCGAGCGAGGCGGTGAGCGCCATCGCGGTGAAGAAGAACCGGCCGACCATGGCGATGCGGACGCTGAGGTCGCGGACCACCGACGCCCGGGTGGCGAACAGCCGCGACTCGTCGTCCGGCCGGCCGTACAGCTTCACCAGCAGCGCACCAGCCACGTTGAACCGCTCGGTCATCGTGGAACCGAGCTCGGCGTTGCCCTGCATCTGCTGGCGCACGAGACCCTGCATGCGCCGGCCGACGTACTTGGCCGGCATGAGGAAGAGCGGCACGAGGACCAGCGCCGTGAGCGTCAGCTGCCACGACAGCAGTGCCATGGCTCCGCCGACCATGATCAGGCTGAAGACGTTCGACACCGCACCCGAGAGCGTCGAGGTGAACGCCTGCTGCGCACCGATGACGTCGTTGTTGAGCCGCGAGACGAGCGAACCGGTCTCGGTCCGGGTGAAGAACGCGACCGGCTGGCGCTGCACGTGGTCGTACACCTTGGTGCGGAGGTCGTAGATCAACCCCTCACCGATCCGCGACGAGTACCAGCGTTGGAACAACGACAGCACCGCTTCGAGGACCGCGACCGCGGCCACCAGCAGCGCGAGCCGGGTGACGACTCCGCGGTCGCCGGGAAGGACGCCGTCGTCGATGAGGCTCTTCAGCAGCAGGGGGGAGACCACGACCAGCACCGACGTGGTGATCACGACGCCCAGGAAGATCAGGATTTGTCGGCGGAACGGAGCAGCGAAGCCGAGGATCCGGCGGATCGTCCCCGGCGCGAGCTTGTGGTCGCGCACGGAGTCGTCCCGGCTGTACGAGCGAAAACTCGCTCGATGCGCGGTTGCGCGATCCACTCTGCCCCCGGGTGCCGTTGTCGTATATCGCAGCACACAACACTCGGAGACACCCGACTGTTCCGCCGGCTGGGCCGGCTGCCGTCAGCGGCTGGCCGCCGACTTCTTGGTCGCCGACCTCCTGGTCGCCGTCTTCTTCGTCCCGGCTTGCTTCGTGGCCCGCTTCGCGGCCGGCGCCTTCGCGGCGGCGGACTTCTTGCCGGTCGCCTTCTTGCCGGTCGACTTCTTGGTCGCCGTCTTCGTCGGGGTCGAGGCCTTGGCGGCCGAGCTGGATTTCCTTGCCGACCTCTTCGCCGGGCTGGACTTGGACGCGGCGGCCTTCCTGGTCGCCGTCCCCTTGACGGTGGTGGACTTGGCCGCCCCGGTCTTGGCCGCTGCCGACCGCTTCGCTGCACCGGAGGCCGACGACTTCTTGGCGGCCTTCTTGACGGTCGTGCTCTTGGCGGTCCGCGCGGCCGACGTCGTCTTGGTCGCCGCCGTGACGGACTTCTTCGCCGTGGTCCGCTTTGCCGTGGCGGCCGGGCGGCCCCGGGTCGCGCCACCGCGCCCGCGGAGCGCGGCGCCGTTCTCGCTCAAGATCCGGTGCACGAACCCGTACGACCGGCCGGTCGAATCGGCGATGTCACGGATGCTGTCACCACCCTCGTAACGCTTCTTCAAGTCTGTCGCGAGCTTGTCGCGAGTCGCCCCCACGATGCGGGCGCCCTTCTTGATCTCGGCCATTGCAGCCTCCCAGCACGAAGATGGTCGAGCCCATGATCACGCAAACCACGGCGGGTGTCACCCGTATGCGCCGCTTGGAACAGGTTTTCTCCAGCGACCCTGGCGGCCGTGATGATCAAGCGAGCGAGACGAGATCCGTGTAGTCGTCGTTCCACAGGTCCTCGACACCGTCCGGCAGGAGCAGCACACGCTCCGGCGCGAGAGCGTGCACCGCGCCCTCGTCGTGCGTGACGAGGACCACGGCGCCCTCGAACGAGTGCAGCGCGCCCAGGATCTCCGCCCGGCTGGCGGGATCGAGGTTGTTCGTCGGTTCGTCCAGCAGCAGGACGTTCGCGCTCGACACCACCAAGGTGGCCAGTGCCAGCCGCGTCTTCTCGCCGCCGGAGAGCACGCGTGCCGGCTTGGCGGCGGCGTCGCCGGAGAACAGGAACGAGCCGAGGACGCGTCTCGCCTCGACCTCGGGGAGCTCGGGCGCGGCCCTCTGGACGTTCTGCAGGACGGTCTGGTCGGGGTCGAGCGTCTCGTGCTCCTGGGCGTAGTAGCCGACGCGCAAGCCATGGCCGGACGCGACGACGCCGGTGTCGGGTGGGTCGACTCCGGCCAGGATCCGCAGCAGCGTCGTCTTGCCTGCGCCGTTGAGGCCGAGCACGACGACCCGGCTCCCACGGTCGACAGCGAGGTCGACGTCGGTGAAGATCTCCAACGAGCCGTACGACTTCGACAGCCCTTGCGCCGTCAGCGGGGTCTTGCCGCACGGCGCCGGTGCCGGGAAGCGCAGCTTCGCCACCTGGTCGCTGCGCCGCTCGTCAGCGAGACCGGCGAGCAGACGCTCAGCGCGGCGCTGCATCCCTTGGGCCGCCTTGGCCTTGGTCGCCTTGGCTCGCATCTTGTTCGCCTGCGTCTGCAGGGTGGTGGCCTGGCGCTCGGCGTTGGTCCGCTCACGGCGGCGGCGCCGCTCGTCGGTCTCGCGCTGCTCGAGGTAGGCCTTCCACCCGATGTTGTAGACGTCGAGCTGCTGGCGGTTCGCATCGAGGTGGAACACCCGGTTGACACTCGCCTGGAGGAGCGCCACGTCGTGGCTGATCACCACGAGCCCACCCTTGTGTGACCGCAAGAAGTCCCGGAGCCACCCGATCGAGTCGGCGTCCAGGTGGTTCGTCGGCTCGTCGAGGAGCAACGTCTCGGCCCCGGAGAACAAGATCCGGGCGAGCTCGATCCGTCGACGCTGCCCGCCGGAGAGCGTCTCGAGCCGCTGGTTCATGACGCGGTCGGGAAGCCCCAGGCTGGATGCGATCGAGGCCGCCTCCGCCTCCGCGGCATACCCGCCCTTCGTGAGGAAGTCGGTCTCCAGCCGGCTGTACCTGCGCATTGCGTCCTCGTGCACGTCCGGGTCGGCGCTCGCCATTCGCTCCTGCTCGCGACGCATCCCTCGGGTCACCATGTCGAGCTCTCGCGCGGACAGGATGCGGTCGCGCGCGAGCACGTCGAGGTCGCCGGTGCGCGGGTCCTGCGGGAGGTAGCCGACCCGACCGCCGCGCTGCACCAGGCCGGCGGCAGGCACCAGCTCGCCGGCCAGCACCTTCGTCAGCGTCGTCTTGCCGGCACCGTTGCGACCGACGAGACCCACCCGATCGCCGGCGGCGACGCGGAACGTCGCGCCCGCGAGCAGGAGCTCGGCGCCAGCGCGCAGCTCGACGTCGGTGGCGGAGATCATGGCGAGGTCCTCGAGGTCGTTCGGCGGTGGCGGGCCCAAATCAGGACGCGCTGCGGTGGGACACCGGGGCGACGCCGTGGATCAGGTCGCCACCGCGCTCACCGGGCAAGTGTCCCACGCTTCCCGCCGACCGGCTTCTCCCGACGGTCGGCCCGCGTTCGACCGGTACGGTCGTACTGGCGCCGGGTTCCCGGCCGATCGAGGAGGGGCGCTCATGCGGTTCGACGACAGCCGGGTCGACACGTCGCGGGTGTCCGACCGTCGAGGTGCCGGGCTCGGTGGTCGCGGTCGCAGCTTCGGTCCGGGCATGGCGGTCGGTGGTGGCGGCGGGATCATCGGGCTGATCGTCCTGGCGATCGTCCTCTTCACCGGGGGCGACCCGGCCTCCGTCGGGTCTGGGAGCGGGTTCGCGTTCCCGGAGTCCGGCGAGACCGAGACCGACATCGACACCCGCTGCAACGCCTCACCGGAAGCGATCGACCAGTACGACGACTGCTTCACGATCAAGGTCACGAACGAGATCGACGAGGTGTGGGCGGCCGAGTTCGGCGAGCGCGGGAGCGAGTACACGCGCCCTCAGCTGGTGCTGTTCGAGCAGAGCGTGTCGACCAGCTGCGGCCAGGCCAGCGCGAACGTCGGGCCGTTCTACTGCCCACCGGACCAGGGCGTCTTCATCGACCTCGGTTTCATGGCCCAGCTCCAACAGCAGCTCGGCGCGGAGGGACGGTACGCGAAGGCGTACATCCTCGCCCACGAGGTGGGCCACCACATCCAGACCCTCGACGGCACCGAGTCCCAGGTCAGGCGCGCGCAGCAGCAGGACCCGAGCCAGACGAACGCGCTCTCGGTGAAGCTCGAGCTCCAGGCGGACTGCTACGCGGGAGTCTGGAGCACGCTCGCGAACCAGGCGGGCAACCTGGCGATCACAGAGGTCGAGCTCGACCAGGCACTCAGCGCTGCCGAAGCGGTCGGCGACGACGCGATCCAGAGCCAGGGCGGCGGCCAGGTCAACCCGGAATCGTTCACCCACGGCACGTCCGAGGAGCGCCGCTCGTGGTTCCTCACCGGCTACCAGTCCGGCGACATGGATTCATGCAACACCTTCGCCTGACGAGCGGGGCCGGACCCGCCGGGCCGGCGGCACGGCTACAGCGTGAAACCCAGGGCGCGGAGCTGCTCGCGGCCGTCCTCGGTGATCTTGTCCGGACCCCATGGCGGGAGCCAGACCCAGTTGATCCGGACGCCTTCGACGAGCCCCTCCAGCGCGGTGTTCGTCTGGTCCTCGATGACGTCGGTGAGCGGGCAGGCAGCCGACGTCAGCGTCATGTCGATGATCGCGACGTTGTCGGTGCCGACGGTGACGCCGTAGACCAGGCCGAGGTCGACGACGTTGATACCGAGCTCCGGGTCCACCACGTCGTACATGGCCTCCCTGACCTCCTCCTCGTTCGCGGTGGCTGAGGTGACGGGAGCAGCAGCGTTCTCGGTCATGATCGTCCTTCGGTCGTCGAGGTGTGGTCGGCCCGCAGGAGCGCGTCCCGGTAGGCCGCCCACGGGAGCAGCGCGCACTTGACCCGGGCCGCGTACCGGCTGACGCCGGCGAACGCGACGCCGTCACCGAGGACTGACTCGTCGCCTGCGTCGGCGCCCTTCGACTGCAGCATCGCGAGGTATGCCTTGTACACGGCGTGGGTGTCGGCCAGAGGCCGGCCGACCACGAGCTCGGTGAGCACCGACGCGGCGGCCTGGCTGATCGAGCAGCCGAGCGCGTCGTAGGACACGTCCTCGACCGCGCCGCCGACGAGGCGGACGCGCAGCGTGATCTCGTCGCCGCAGGTCGGGTTCACCTGATGGCTCTCCGCGTCGTACGGCTGGCGCAGGCCGGCGCCGCGCGCGTTCTTGGCATGGTCGAGGATCACCTGCTGGTAGAGCTGCTCCATCCCGACGGTCGAGGTCATGCGAAGAACCGCCGGACGTGCTCGATGCCGTCCACCAGGGCGTCGATCTCGCCCCGGGTCGTGTAGAGATAGCTCGACGCGCGGGTCACCGCGGCCACGCCGAAGCGGTCGCACACTGGCTTCGCGCAGTGGTGCCCGACCCGGACGGCGATCCCGCGGGCGTCGAGCAGCTGCCCGACGTCGTGCGGGTGGATCCCGTCCAGCGTGAACGAGACGGCCCCGCCGCGCGAGCTCGAGGTGGTCGGTCCGATCACCCGGACCCCGGCCACCTCGGCAAGGCGATCCAACGTGTACGAGGTGAGATCGCGCTCGTGCTCGCGGATCGCGTCCATGCCGATACCGGAGAGGTAGTCGCACGCCGCGGCCAGCCCGACCGCCTGCGCGATCGGCGGCGTGCCGGCCTCGAACTTGTGCGGCAGCGGCGCGTACGTCGAGCCCGCCATCGACACCGTCGTGATCATCTCACCGCCGCCCTGGACCGGGGGCAGCGCCTCCAGCACCTCGCGGCGACCCCAGAGCGCCCCGACACCGGTCGGACCGCACATCTTGTGCCCGGTCAGCACGGCGAGGTCGACGCCGAGGGCCTGCACGTCGATGCCGCGGTGCGGGACCGACTGCGAGGCGTCGAGCAGCGTGAGCGCGCCGACTGTGCGGGCCCGCTCGACCAGCGGGCTCACGGAGTTCACGGTGCCGAGGATGTTCGACTGGTGCACAAAGGCGAGAAGCCTCGTCCGCTCGTTCACCAGCGTCTCGAGGTCGGTCAGGTCGAGACGGCCGGCGTCGGTGATCGGCAACCACCGCAGCGTCGCGCCGGTGCGCTCGCAGAGCAGCTGCCACGGGACGATGTTGGAGTGGTGCTCCATCTCGGTGATGCAGATCTCGTCGCCCGGGCCAACCGAGTACTCCGCGTACGGCGAGCCGGGCCGTGCCGCCGCAGCGTTGGAAAGGGCGTACGCGACCAGGTTGATCGCCTCGGTCGAACCCTTCGTGAAGACGACCTCGGCAGGGTCGGCGACGTTGAGGAACGCGGCGAGCGTGCGCCGAGCCGACTCGTACGCCTCGGTGGCCTCCTCGGCCAGCACGTGCACACCGCGGTGCACGTTCGCGTTGTGCAACCGGTAGAACGCGTCCAGCCGGTCGAGGACCGGCGTCGGCTTCTGCGACGTCGCGGCGCTGTCGAGGTACACCAGCGGCGATCCGTTCACCTCTCGGGTGAGGATCGGGAAGTCCGCCCGCACCCGCTCCACGTCGAGCCGGGGCGCGCGCTCGACGTCGGCGGGCACGGTCACGGTCATGGTCAGCCGACCTTCACGAACCGCTCGTAGCCCTCGGACTCCAGGCGATCGGCGAGCTCGGGCCCGCCCTCCTCGGCGATCCGGCCGTCGACGAACACGTGCACGAAGTCCGGGGTGATGTAGCGCAGGATCCGCGTGTAGTGCGTGATCAGCAGGACGCCGCGGTCACCCTTGGCGCGAAAGCGGTTGACGCCCTCGGAGACGACCCGGAGCGCGTCGATGTCGAGCCCGGAGTCGGTCTCGTCGAGGATGGCGAACCGCGGGTCGAGAAGCTCGAGCTGGAGGATCTCGTGCCGCTTCTTCTCACCGCCGGAGAACCCCTCGTTCAGGCTGCGCTCGGCGAACGTGGCGTCGATCGACAGCGCGGTCATCGCGTCCCGGACGTCGCCGACCCACGTGCGCAGCTTCGGCGGGGTGCCGTCGATGGCGGTCTTCGCCGTACGGAGGAAGTTCGACACGGACACCCCGGGCACCTCGACCGGGTACTGCATGGCCAGGAACAGTCCCGCCCGGGCTCGCTCGTCGACGGTCATGCTGAGCACGTCGACCCCGTCGAGGGACACCGTGCCCTGGGTGACCGCGTACTTCGGGTGGCCGGCGATCGAGTACGCAAGCGTCGACTTCCCGGAACCGTTCGGTCCCATGATCGCGTGGGTCTCGCCGTCCCGGACGGTCAGGTCGACCCCGCGGAGGATCTCCTTCGGGCCGTCCTCGGCCTCGACGGAGACGTGGAGGTCACGGATCTCAAGCGTTGCCATGTGTTTCAGTGCTCTTCTCTGCGGGAGGTGACGATGTCGTCGGAGCTCGGCTGGTCGACGTCGACGAGCACGTCGTCGCCGTCGATGGTGCAGGGATAGACCGGGACGGGCTCGGTGGCCGGGAGGCCGGTGGGCCGGCCAGTACGAAGGTCGAAGCGCGAGCCGTGGAGCCAGCACTCGAGCGTCGTGCCGTCCACCTCGCCCTCGGACAGCGCGATCCTCGCGTGCGAGCACTCGTCCCGGATCGCGAAGACGTCCGCGCCGACCCGGACCAGCGCGACGTCCACCCCGCCGACGGCGACGGCGACCGGCTTGTCGTCCTCGAGGTCGAGGAGCGCGCACGCACGTCGCAGCGCCATCAGGGCTCGACTCCGACCGCCGGGAGCCCGATGTTCTTGGCCAGCTCGGCCTCGACGGCGTCGAGCAGGCGTCGCTCGATGCTGTCGACACCGATGCGCCGGATCAGGTCGGCGAAGAACCCGTGCACGACGAGCCGCTTGGCCTCGACCGGCGTGATGCCACGGCTCTGCAGGTAGAACAGCTGCTCGTCATCGAACCGGCCGGTCGCCGAGGCGTGCCCGGCGCCCTCGATCTCGCCGGTCTCGATCTCGAGGTTGGGCACGGAGTCGGCCTGGCACCCCTCGGTGAGCACGAGGTTGCGGTTGCTCTCGTAGGTCTGGATCCCCTCCGCCTGCTTGCGGATGAGGACGTCGCCGACCCACACCGAGTGCGCGCCCTTGCCCTGCAGCGCGCCGCGGTAGTCGGCGTTGCTGCGAGTGCGTGGCTGGTTGTGGTCGATGAAGAGACGGTGCTCGATGTGCTGCCCGGCGTCGACGAAGTAGAGGCCGTACATCTCCAGCCTGCCGCCGGGTCCGGCGTAGTCCGCGGTCTCGACCATCCGTACGACCGAACCACCGAGACTGGCCTGGAACGTCCGGACCTCGGCGTCGCGACCGACGCGGACCGCGACGTGCCCGAGGTGGACCGCGTCGTCGTCCCAGAGCTGCAGCGACGCGAGCTCGAGCCGGGCGGAGTCCCCGACGAGGACGGTGACCTCGGCCACGTACTGCGCGCTCCCGGTGTGCTCGAGCACCACGATGGCCCGGCTGTGCCGTCCGATCCGCACCAGGACGTGGCCGTGCACGACCTGCTCGGCGGACACGCCGGCGAGCCGGACCACGACGGGCTGGTCGAGCTCGGTGTCAGCGGGGATGTCGATGAGCATGGCCCCCCCGCTGTGCTTCACCGCCAGCGCCGACGAGCGGTCCACCGGTGCCGGCCCACCGAGCGCCCGGGCCGCCTCGACGGTCAGCTCGCTCACCTCGACGGCGGCCGGTGCGTCGAGCTTCCACTCCAGGTGGTCATCGGAAGGGGTGTCCTCGAGGAGGCCCCGAAGCCGCTTGATCGGGGTGAACCGCCAGACCTCCTCGCGCCCGGTCGGGACGTCGTAGTCCGCGAGGTCGTACGACGGGGTCGGGTGGAGGTGGCTGGCGACGGTCTCGATCGCGCGCGCGACCACCGGGACGTCGGCCTCGGACGGGCGGACCTGTTGGGTCTGGGTCAACCCACGGCCCCTTCCATCTGCAGCTCGATCAAACGGTTGAGCTCGAGCGCGTACTCCATCGGGAGCTCGCGGGCGATCGGCTCGATGAAGCCGCGGACGATCATCGCCATCGCCGCCTCCTCGGTCAGCCCTCGACTCATCAGGTAGAAGAGCTGCGTCTCGCTCACCTTGCTCACGGTCGCCTCGTGCCCCATCGACACGTCGTCCTCACGGATGTCGACGTACGGGTAGGTGTCCGACCGGCTCACCTGGTCGACCAGGAGCGCGTCGCAGCGCACCGTCGAGGCAGAGTGGTGGGCACCCTCGAGCACCTGGACCAGACCGCGGTACGAGGTGCGGCCGCCGCCGCGCGCCACCGACTTCGACACGATGCTCGACGACGTGTGCGGTGCGACGTGCACCATCTTCGCCCCGGCGTCCTGGTGCTGGCCCTCGCCGGAGAACGCGACGGAGAGCGTCTCGCCCTTGGCGTGCTCACCCATGAGCCAGATGGCCGGATACTTCATGGTGACCTTGGACCCGATGTTGCCGTCGACCCACTCCATGGTGGCGCCCTCGGCGGCGGTGGCTCGCTTGGTCACCAGGTTGTAGACGTTGTTCGACCAGTTCTGAATGGTCGTGTAGCGGCAGCGGGCGCCCTTCTTCACCACGATCTCGACGACCGCCGAGTGCAGGGAGTCCGACGAGTAGACGGGCGCGGTGCAGCCCTCGACGTAGTGCACGTACGCGCCCTCGTCGACGATGATCAACGTCCGCTCGAACTGGCCCATGTTCTCGGTGTTGATCCGGAAGTACGCCTGCAGCGGAATGTCGATCTGGACGCCCTTGGGCACGTAGATGAAGCTGCCGCCGGACCAGACCGCCGTGTTGAGCGAGGCGAACTTGTTGTCGCCGACCGGGATCACCGTGCCGAAGTACTCCCGGAACAGGTCCTCGTGCTCGCGCAACGCGGTGTCGGTGTCGAGGAACAGGACGCCCTGTTCTTCCAAGTCCTCACGAATTGCGTGATAGACAACCTCGGATTCGTACTGCGCAGCTACGCCGGCGACGAGCCGCTGCTTCTCGGCCTCCGGGATGCCGAGCCGGTCGTAGGTGTTCTTGATGTCCTCGGGCAGGTCGTCCCAGGAGGTCGCCTGCTTCTCGGTCGAGCGGACGAAATACTTGATGTTGTCGAAATCGATGCCGGAGAGATCTGCCCCCCAGCTTGGCATCGGCTTGCGCCGGAAGAGGCGCAGGCCCTTGAGCCGCAGGTCGAGCATCCACTCGGGCTCGCCCTTCAGCCCGGAGATCGCGCGTACGACGTCCTCGTCCACCCCGCGGCGGGCGGTCGCGCCGGCCGCGTCGGTGTCGGACCAGCCGAAGCGGTACTTGCCGAGACCTTCGAGCTCGGGGTGTGCGGTGGTGCTCATGCGGTAGCCCTCCCGGACATGGGGATCGGGTCTGGTGCGGTTCGGTGCCGCGGTTGCCGTGCTGGGCCGTCGGGGTCGACGCCCGTCGGGACGTACGTCGTGCAGACCACGTCGCCGTGCGCGATCGTGGCCAGGCGCTGGACGTGCGTGCCGAGCAGGCGCTGGAACGCCGCGGTCTCGGCCTCGCACAGCTGGGGGAACTCCTCGGCGACGTGCGCAACGGGGCAGTGGTGCTGGCACAGCTGGACGCCGCCGACGGCCGGGGTCGCGTGGACCGAGGCCGCGTAGCCGTCCTCGCTGAGCACAGCAGCCAGAGCGCTCGGCTTGTTCCGGGCGCCGTCGACGACAGACCGGTAACGCGCCTCGAGCTCGCCCACCCGGCTCTGTGCGAACGCCTCCACTGCCTTCGGCCCGCCGGTCTCGGCCAGGAAGCGCAGCACGCCCACCGCGAGATCGTCGTACGCGTTCTCGAACGTGTCCCGGCCGGCGTCGGTGAGGGCGAACACCCGGGCCGGGCGCCCGCGACCGCGGGGCGTTCGCGAGGTGGCGATCCGCGCCATCACGGCGCCCTCGGCCAGCAGCCCGTCGAGGTGCTTGCGGACCGCGGACGGCGTCAGCGCGAGCCGCTCGGCGATCGCGGCAACGGTCGACGGACCGAGCTCGAGCATGGCGCGGCACACGCGTGCGCGGCTCCCCACCGGGTGGATGGTGGGAGTCGACTGGTGGGTGGGGGGGGAGCGAAGCCCCCCACCCAGGTTCTGCTCTCGGGGGGTGGTTGGGGGGCGGAGCTCCCCAACGGTGGTTTTCACTCCGTCATTGTCGCGTTATTCGACTACAGACTCAACCCCATACCCCGTTGTCGTGGCGTGGCGCCGGTCACGTCCGGCGCCTTGGCCGCATCGTCGGCTGCCCCGCGCGGTGGTGCAATGCCTACGCTGGCGCCGTGCCGACGAAGACCGACCTTCCTCAGCGCCTGGCCGACCGGGTCGTCGACATCGTCCTGGCGGTCGCGCGAGTGGTCGGCGACGGGCTCGACCGGCCGCTACGCCGACCGCTCGGGCTCGCCTGGCTCGCGGCGACCCGTGTCCTGCGTCTCCGTGCCGACGTGCTCACCCGGCCATCCGCGGACGGCATGCGGCGGCTGGCGGTCGCCGGGCTCGTCGCCAACGGCTTCATCGTGGTGAGCGGTGGGCTGGTCCGCCTGACCAAGTCCGGGCTGGGCTGCCCGAGCTGGCCGCGCTGCACTCCCGGATCGCTGCTGCCGGTGTCGGACCCCGAGATCCCTCCGGCCCAGATGGCGATCGAGTTCGGGAACCGGCTGCTGACGTTCGTGCTGCTCGCGGTGGGCGTCCTCGTGCTCGTCGCGGCCGTCCACCTGCGTGACCGGCGCCCGGACCTGGCCCGGCTCGCCGTCGTCCAACCACTGGGCATCCTGGCCCAGGGCGCCCTCGGTGGCCTGACCGTGCTTTCCGGGCTGCACCCGGCCGCGGTCGGCGCGCACTACCTGCTCTCGACCCTGGTCCTGGTCGCCTGCGTCGCGCTGGTGGTCCGGACGGGCGAGGGCGACCGACCGCCGGTGCGGGTCACCGGCCGGCTGACCACGCGCGTGGTGACGCTGCTGCCGTACGCGGGATTCCTCCTGCTCGCTGCCGGCACCGTGGTCACCGGCGCCGGCCCGCACGCAGGGGACGAGGACGCGCAGCGCTACGGGTTCCTCGGCACCAGGACGGTCGAGGTGGCCGCGCGGCTGCACTCGGTGGCGATGTGGGCGA
>Ga0136616_10000671_pt1 | contig 16688 bp, 12 predicted proteins | sample AntDrymUQ2992106_2_FD_106648 | JGI IMG/M metagenome (GOLD analysis project Ga0136616, IMG submission 106648) | Polar desert sand microbial communities from Dry Valleys, Antarctica - metaG UQ299 (21.06) | ecosystem: Environmental > Terrestrial > Soil > Desert | place: Antarctica: Dry Valley...
CCCGCAGCGCCGCGATCAACGCGGGATCGTCGAAGTCAGGACGGTCGCACAGCTTCGCGTACTGTCGCGTCAAGTCAACGCGGAGGGGGGAGGAGCGCAGCGCGATCGTTGATCGCGGGAGCACCGCACCGGAGCCTGGGGAAGAGCGCAGCGCGATCGTTGATCGCGCGAGCACCGCACCTATGAACTACCACGCCCCGCGGGAGCGGATCACGGCCGGGAGCGTCCTCATCAGGATCGCCAGGTCGAGGAACACCGACCACCGCTCCAGGTACAGGAAGTCCAGGCGCACCAGCTCGTCGAAGTCGAGCTCCGAGCGACCGGACACCTGCCACAGGCCCGTCATCCCCGGCAGCACGAGATAGCGCTTGAGGTGCCAGTCGTGGAGGCGGTCGTAGTCGCGCTGGGGCAGTGGCCGCGGTCCCACCAGCGACATCTCCCCGCGAACTACGTTGAGCAGCTGCGGAAGCTCATCGAGCGACCAGCGCCTGAGCCAGTTGCCGACCTGGGTCACGCGCGGGTCGTCGCGGATCTTGAAGAGGGCGCCGCCCTGCTCGTTGTGCTCCTCGAGGCGCTCCTGCAGGCCTTCCGCGCCCTCCTGCATGGTGCGGAACTTCAAGCAGGCGAACGGCCGGCCGCCGATGCCCGGCCGCATCGAGCGGAACAGGATCGGTCCGCGCGAGTTCAACCGGATCGCCAGCGCGGCGACGGCCATCACCGGTGAAAGCAGCGCAATCAAGAGTACCGAGCCGAGGATGTCAAATCCTCGCTTGATCACGAAGTCGATGCCCTCGAAGACCGGCGGCTTGAGCTCGAAGAGCGGGAGCGACTGTCCGGGCACGAACTCCACGCGGTCCATCAGGATCTCCATCGTCGAGGGCGCCACGCGCACGCGAATCCCCTGCTGGTGGCAGCGGTCAACCAGCTCTACCGCCTCCTCCTGCGGAAAGTCCGGGTCCGCTATCAGCACCTCGTCGAAGGTGTCGAAGTGGCGCTCGAGGGCCTCGAGCGATCCGAAGTCACGCAGGCCGTCGCTGCGGCGCGGTGTGAGCGACACAAAGCCGAAGGGCTCGATCTCAGAGCTGTCCTGCAGGGCTTGAGCGACGGCATCGATGTGGCTCCCCGAGCCCACGAGCACGGCCCGGCGGCGATAGCCGGCGGCACGCAGCAGAGCGCCGCTGGCGCGCTCGAAGACCCAACGCAGCGACGAGACGTAGAGCAGCGCGAAGAACAGCGAGCCGTAGAAGATGTAGTACGACGAGAAGGTCGCCCCCTCGATCACCGCGTACACGAGGATCACCAGGGTCACCTGGAACAGCGACGAGATCACCGTCGCGACCCCGGGACGCTGGGGACGGTCCCGGTAGAGACCGGAGCGCGCGAAGAGCAGCAGCATCACCAGGCAGGCGAGCGGCGCAACGTCGGCCGCCTGGCCGAAGGTCAGGTGCAGCCGGTCGGGTTCGCGCACCAGCGCCTTGATCGCCGACGCCGTCCAGATCGCGAGGAACAGGCTGGCCACGTCGAGCGACGCCAGCGCGAGGACCCTGAGGCCGCGCCTGATCGTCTCGAACCGCAGCAACCCGCCGAGGAAGGGCGACGTGCGGGCCCGTACGTCGCGGCTGGGGAGAGCCGCCGGCTCAGCTGGCTTGACTTCCTCGAGTTCTCTGGCCAGGCCGTTGCCCATCGTGTGACCCATAGGGGGGACTACGCATCCCTAACCCTCGCGACCGGTGAATGTATCGCTCGGCAACGACACAGCCTGTGCGGGAGGGGGGCGAAATGTGGCTCGCCGGCACTTCTCCAGGCACACCGGTGCCCGCCGGGGACAAAAAAGGCGCACTTTGCGACCGGGCCCCGGACGCCGAGAACGCATCGAAGGCAGGATCAGATCGGACGGGGTGCGAGACGTGGAAGCCCACTCACAGCTCACGAGGCATTGCAACGGTCGGACTCCCGACAAGGTCGCCCTGCTTAAGCGCTTCCGCGCGCAGATGCTCGCGACCGCGCGCCGGTACTCCACCAACGATCACGACGCCGACGACGCCTACCAGCGCGCGGCAGAGATCCTGCTCACCCACTCGCCCACCGGCACCGACGACGAGCTGTGCCGGTGGCTGCGCACCACCGTCAAGCACGAGGCGCTGGCGATCCGCCGCCAGGTCGACCGCGTGGCTCCGGCCGGCGAGCCACAGGGCCTGCCCGAGCCGCGCTCCGCGCGCCGCGAGACCGCGCACGACGAGGCCGAGCGAAGCGAGCGGCTGAGCCTCGGCGCCCAGGCGCTCGGGCGGCTGAAGCCCCAGGAGGTTCGCTGCCTGCTGCTGAAGGCCGAGGGATACAGCTACCAGGAGATCTGCGAGCAGACCGGGTACTCCTACACAAAGGTCAACCGGTGCCTGACCGAGGGCCGGCGGTCTTTCCTGGCACGGGTGGCCGCGATCGAATCGGGCGCCGAGTGCGATCTGATCGCTTCTCATCTGTCGGCGCTGGCCGATGGGGAGGGCACCGCCGTCGACCTCGCCGCCGCGCGCCCCCATCTCAAGAGCTGCCTGGCCTGCCGGGCCCGCCTGCGCGACTTCCGGTCGGTGCCCGCCCGGGTGGCAGCCCTCGCGCCGGCGGGGATGATCGCCGGCGGCGGGGGCGACGCGGGGCCCGCACGCAGCTTCTTCGAGTCGCTGGTGGGCTTCTCCCAGCACAAGGCCTCGGCCCTGGGCGACCGCGCCCACCAAGTGCTGGAGATCGCCGGCGGCCAGAAGGCGGTCGCTGTCGCCGCCTCGGCGGCAGCGGTCGCAGGCGGTGGCGCGGTGACCGCCGAGCGTTTCTCCGAGCGCTCAGGCGACCACGCCTCGCCGGCGGCGGAAGTGCGGCCCGCGACCCAGGAGCTGCCGGCCGGCGGCAGGAAAGCCGAGGCAGAGCCCGCGCCTGCGCCGGTCGAGGCTGCGCCCCCTTCACCGACGGCGGGGCCCACGCCGCCGCCCCCCGCACCCGGCCCTCAGCGCCAGCCTCCCCGGCCTGTCCCAGCACCGCCGCCACGACCCTCGAACGAGTTCGCGCCCCAGGCGGCGGCAGCCGCGACACCGCCCGTGCCCCAGCCCGCTCCCGCGCCCGCCCTCACGCCGAGCGGTGGCGGGTCGGGTGCGGGAGCGGGCGGCTCAGGCTCTGGCGGGGGCGGTCCGCCGAGCAACGGGGAGTTCTCGCCCTAGCGCCGGGCCGGGCCACTCACGCCGACCTTGGCTCAGCGAATCCCCTCCGGCGCCTCGCGCATGTCGGGCAGCGGTCCGGGCCGCATCCGCTGCCAGACGAAGGCCGCCGCCAGCAGCAGCAGTCCCAGCGCGATGAACGAGACCACGCGGTACACCGATGTGAGCGTGGCGAGGTCGAATAGAAAGACCTTCGCCACCGTGACCAGCAGCAGAGTGAGCGCCGCCAGCCTCAGCGGCTCGATGTCGCGCCGCAGGCCCACCACGAGGGCCGCGAAGCCCACCAGGCTCCAGAGTCCGCTGAGCAGCACCTGGCCCTGCTGGCGTGCCTCGAGGTCGAGCAGCGCCGCGCCCTCACCCGCGCCGCCGGGCTGGAACGGGGTGACCACCAGGACGGAGGCCAGGTAGAGGAGCACGAGGCCGCTCTGAGCCGCGAGGGCCTGGCGCGGGCCCGCCTTCCAAAGCGGACAGCGCGAGGCCACGCCGGCGGCGAGCGCGACCGCAGCCAGCACCGCGGCCGCGGCCCCCGGCGCGGCCAGGCCCTCCACCAGCGCCGCGGGCGCCGCCTGGAAGACCAGCGCGTAACCGAGGGCAAGCCCCAGATAGGCCAGCCCGCTGCGGGCCGCCGCCACCGACCGCGACTCGCGTGCGACCACGGTCAGCACCACCGACCCCGCGGCCCACGCGATCGGCAGCGCCGGACCGTCGAGCAGCACAACAGCGAGGTAGGCCATGCAGGCCGCCGCCAGACCGTCGAGGCACCCAGCATCCTCGCGCGGGCCGGTTCGGGCCAGTACCAGGGCGGCCGCCGACACCGCGCCGAGGCTCACAGCCGCGCCCAGGAGATCGATCGACTCGACGCCCAGGGGCCAGGGTCCGGCGACGTTGATCAAAGCCTGGCCGAGGGCGAGGGCGAGGTGCGCGTAGGCGCCCCGGACGGCCACCGAATCCTCAGCCCTGCGTCCGATCTGGGCGAGCACCACCGCCTCGAGCGCAAAGGCCAGCACCAGCTGCGTGCCGTCGAGGCTGAGCACCGTGAGGTAGGCGACCACGGCCAGGCCAACCGAATCGAGCACGACTCGCAGGTCCTTGCGCCGGCCCTCGGCGAGGCGGGCCGACACGAAGCAACCCGCCGCGACGGCGACGAGGCTGGCAGCCGCACCGAAGCCCGGCGAGCCCCCCTGCTCGACGAGCCCGAGTGGGGCGTCGCTGACCAGCGCCTGAAGCAGCCCGAGGGCCACGTGCACGCCGAGGCCCAGGCTGGTGAGGGAGGCGTCCCCGGACGGGAGCCCGCCGCGGTGCACCAGCGCCGCGAACAGCACGCCGGCGGCGGCGAAGCCGACCGCGCGACCCGGACCGTCGACCGCCAAGGCGAAGGCCACGTCGGCCACGACCACGCCGATCGTCATCGCGAGCAGGCCGAAGTCGCGCGAGCCGCGGCCGGAGCGGATGGTGACCATGCCGATGGCCAGATGGACCACGGCCAGGGCCCCAAGCCACAGGCGCGCGATGGTCTCCTGATCAAGCGCGCCGAGGGCGAACCAGCCGGCCACCGCCAAGACGATGCCGTTCAGCGCGAGCAGGAAGGCCGACGACGTGTGCAGCCTCTGCACACCACCGCCCGGCTCGGGGGCGGGGGAGCGGGCACCGCGCGCGAGCACCTCATGGCCCACCGCGGCCGCCGCTCCCACGGCTCCGAAGGCGATCAACACCGCCAGCGCCTCGATCGTGGTCGGCGCGGTGAACAAGAAGCCGACCCACTGCGGCACGGCGATCAGAAAGACGCCGAAGGACAGAAACTCCCACTGCTGACGCAGGAGAACCGCGACGGCGCATCCCGCGGCCACGAACAGGATCGCCATGGTGCCCAGGTTCGGGGGCGCACCAGCGAGCACGGGCGACAGAAGGGCGCCGAGGATTCCGAGCGCGGCAATGCCGCGCGCCTCCCAGCGCACCGCGAGGCCCGTGGCGAGCGACCCGATCCCCAGCGCGAGGACGAGTCCGATCACGGCGGGGAGCAGCTCGTAGACCTGAGCCGCCACGGTCACCGTCACGAACAGCGCCGAGACGCCTGTGGCAACGGCCGCCAAGGCGGCGTCGGTGCGGCCGCGGTGCTCGTGCAGCCAGATGCCCAGCCCAAGCAGCACCCCGGACCCGGCACCGGCGAAGAGCGTCCTCATGCCCTCGCCGATCCAGCCCTGCGAGACGGCGACGGCGAAGAGGAAGGCCACTCCGATCAGCACGGCGAGGCCGCCGACCCAGGCGAGCACGCGGCCGCCGAGGAGGTCCTCGAGACTGCGCCCGCCCAGAGCGTCGCGCATGCGATCGCCGGGAGAGGGGCGGGCCGCAGGCGCGGGGAGCGGGCCGGCCCCGGCCCGAGCCGGCGCAGCCCAGGGCGAGGGGAGCGAACGCGGCGTCGCCGCGGGACGCGGGGCCTCCTGGACCCGGCCGCGAGGCGGCGGCGTCCCCGCAGGGCGCGGGGCATCCTGGGGCCACCGGCGAGGCGTCGCCTCCACCGCGGGCTCCCCAGCCGTCTCAAGCCGCTGGAGACGGCGGGACAGGCCCTCCACCCGCGTCTCCAGCGCTTCAATGCGTTCGTCGACCACAGCTCCTCCTCACAGGCTTGTTGACCACCGGTTGATAGCAACCGTAGCGTAGTGTTGACCAGCGGTCAACAGCGGATGTACAGTTGCCGGGTGAGCAGCGAGCCCGCCTACACCCGTCTCAGCGTCGAGGCCCGGCGCCGCCAGCTGCTCAAGCTGGGCGCTGACCTCTTCGCCCGCCACTCGCTCGACGAGCTCTCCATGGCCGTGATCGCCCGTGAGGCCGGTATCTCGAAGGCGCTGCTCTACCACTACTTTCCGAGCAAGGCGGATTTCTTCGAGGCCACCCTGCGCGCCGCGGCCGAAGAGCTGGGCGTGCGCACCGAACCCGACCCCGACCTCCCCCCTGCCGAAGCGCTGGCCGCCAGCCTCGACGCCTTCCTCGGCTGGATCGAGGAGAACCGGGTGGCCTACAGCAAGCTGATGCAGAGCGCGACGAGCATCGGAGAGGCGCACACCCTGATCTCGCAGGTCCGCGAGGGCACCGCCCAGCGCCTGCTTGCGGGCCTGGCGCCTGACCCCACGCCGAGGGTGCGCGCCGCGGTGCACGGCTGGCTTGGGCTGATGGATGGGGTGTGCGTCGACTGGGTCGAGCACCGCGACATGGAGCGCACGGAGGTGCATGAGCTCCTGCTGGGCTGCTTACTGGGTGCCCTGACCGCCGCCGGTTGGGAGCCGCCGGACAACTTCTAGCGCGGCTCGGGCGCCGTACCCTCGACCCAGCTCTCCTCGCTGCCCTCGACCTCCTTCTTCCAGATCGGAGCGCTGGCCTTGACGCGGTCGATTATCTCCCGGGCGCCCGCGAAGGCCTCGCCGCGGTGCGCAGCCGAGACGGCCACCGTCACACTCGGCTGCGAGAGAGCCACGGCCCCCACCCGGTGCTCCACGGCAGCGGCGCAGAGTCCGTGGCGCTCGATGGCCGCGGAGGCGATCTCGCGCAGCTTCGACTCAGCCATCTCCGCGTAGGCCTCGTATTCCAGGCGCTCGACCTCCCGGGTCACGCCCTGGAAGGTGACCACGGCACCGGCACGGGGATCGCGCACGCGCGCCGCCAGCCGGTCGAGGGAAAGGGGCTGCTCGGTCACGCGCACGTAGGGCGGGGCAGGGCCGGTGGCCTCCCCTCCGCTCACCGGCGGGATAAGAGCCAGCTCATCGCCGGGAACGAGCACGTGGTGCTCGGGCGCGTACTCACGATTCACCGCCATCACCATCGGCAGTCCCTCGGCCAGATCGCCGAGGCGGTCGAGCGCATCGCCTACGCTCGCGCCGTCGGGCAGTTCGAGCACCACCTCACCCGCTCCCGCGCGCTCGCGGAGCATGGCGAAGAGCCTGACGGTGACCTCCACCCAGCTCATGCTAGGGCGAGAGCCGCGCTCAGCGCACCTGGCTGCTGCCGGCCTGCTCGGTGCACTCGGCCTCCGCGGAGGCCAGCAGGTGCTCGAGTGCCGGCTGGAGCCCTAGGAACAGGTCCACTAGCTCGGGATCGAACTGGCGCCCGGCCTGGGAGGAAATCTCGTTCGCGGCGCTCTGGTGGTCCCACGCGTCCTTGTAGGGGCGCTCGGAGATCAGCGCGTCGAACACGTCGGCTATCGCAGAGATGCGCCCGACCAGGGGGGTGGCGTCTCCCGCGAGCCCGTGCGGGTACCCGGAGCCGTCCCAGCGCTCGTGGTGGGTGAGCGCGATCACCTCGCCGAGCTGCACCACCGGCGAATGGCTGCCCGCCAAGAGCTCGGCGCCGATCGTGGTGTGGCGCTTCATCTCCTCCCACTCGTCGGGGTCGAGCGGTCCAGGCTTGAGGAGGATGGCGTCTGGAATCCCGATCTTGCCGATGTCGTGCATCGGAGCGGCGTGCAGGAGCAGCTCACACTCGTCGGGATCCATGCGCGCCGCACGCGCGATCAGATGCGCGATGCGGCTCATGCGCGTGATGTGCATCCCGGTTCCGTAGTCACGGGACTCCGCGGCTCGGCCCAGGCGGCGTACGACCTCGAGCTGGCTCTCGTACAGGTCGGCCGTGCGCCTGCGCACCTCGTGCTCGAGGCGGTTGTTGTGGCGCGCCAGCTCCTCCTTGGCCAGGGTGAGCGAGCGGGCCAGGGAGCCGAGCATGAGTCGCACAGCCAGCGGGTTGGCTTCGAGGACCTCATCAAGGTCGGCCTTGGCGATCTCGACGACCTGGGAGGGCTCGACCGAGATCACCGAGGCGAGCCGGGGGGTCTCGTTGAGCACCGCGACCTCGCCGAACGCGCGACCAGGACCCAATCTGTCGAGCACGAGGCTCTGGCCCAGCGCGGGACGCACGACCTTCAGCATGCCTTCGCGGACCACGAACAGCGACTCGCCGAGATCCCCCTCCTCGAACACGACCTCACCGGCATCCAGGCGCCGGAGCACCGCGCGCTCGGATAGCGCTGCGATCGCGTCGTCGGGGAGTGAGCGAAACATCTCGACCGCCGCCAGGTCGTCCGGATGTGGCGGCTCGGGCGACCGCTCCACGGGCGCAGCGGATCCGGGACGCATGGAGGATTCGACGGCGGCCATCAGCGGCGCGCCCCCCCACGCGACTTTCGCGGCCCGGCGAGGTAGCTCTTCCCGGCGGGCACGAGCACCCGGCGCCCGCGGGCGAAGTCTGCCAGAAGGGCGGACCTGCGTGGCGTGAGGTTCGGTCGGGTCATATCGCGAATCGGCCGGGGACCGTGCCCACTCCCGGAGCGCCGGCGCCTCTCTGCGGTCTCTATCGGCCGATGCCCGCGCTACATGAGCCAGGCCGCGCGGACCGTTCGTCAGCCTGCCTGGCGAGACGGTGCGAGGTAGCTGCCCCCGGCGGGTACCAGCACCTGGCGCTTGCGCGTGAAGTCGTTGACGGAGACGACCCCCCGCTTCACGCGGACCAGCGTGCCGTCGCAGCGGTCCTGGGTGAACCAGATCGTTCCGCGCACGGTGGCTGCGCCGTGACGTCCGCGGGTGCGAAAGCGCCCGTGACCGCGGCCCCACAGACCGCGCCGCGCGCCTCTGCGTGAGGCGTTTACCACGGCGCTGTGCCGGGTTGAGGTGCGCCGCTTGGGAGCGGAGGTTCGCCGCTTGCAGGAGCTGAAGTCGCCGCCCTTGAGGACCAGGTCGGTGACCGGCTGGCGCTGGCGCTTCTGAAGTACGGCGAAGACCCCGCGCGAGAAGATCGCCGTCTGCTTGGCGCCCTTCAGGTCGGCAGCGCTCGTGAGACGCACGGCGCCGCCCTCGGCGTCGATGAGCGAGCCGACCGGGACGGATGCCGCTCCGTCCAGCTCGACGTAGCGGTCGGCACCCGGCACCTTGACGAAGACCTCGCCGCGCTCGGCGGTCACGTTCAGCTGCTTACCCGCCACCGGAGGCGCGGGCGGAGGCAGGGTTGGCTCGCGCATCACCCTCGCGGACGGCTCCCCCGGCTGGGAGACCAGGCGCAGGCGGTGGTTCGAGCTGTCGGCGACCAGGATCGAGCCGTTGCCGAAGGCGAGTACTCCCCACGGCCTGTTGAGCTGGGTCTCGGCGGGCGCGAGGGCCTCGCCGTTGTAGCCGGGCTCCCCCGTGCCGGCCGCTGTCCAGATGATCCCGCTGGAGGAGACCACGCGGACACGGTTGTCGTCGGGATCGGCGATCAGGTAGCCGCCTTCGGGAATCAGAGTCAGCCTCACGGGCGAGCGCAGCTGGGCGTCGGCCGCCGGGCCTCCATCGCCCGCAAAACCATCGGCTCCGTTGCCGGCCACCGTTGAGATGCGCCCATCTGGGTCCACCCGGCGCACGCGATGATTTCCGGTGTCGGCGATCAGCATCCCGCCGTCGGGGGTCGCGACCACCCCTCGAGGATCGTCCAGCTGGGCCTCGAGGGCCGAGCCGCCGTCGCCGTTGAAGCCGCTCACACCCGTTCCGGCAAGCCTGCGCACATCTCCCTCGCTGTCGACCGAGAGGATCTCGTCCTGTTGCGAGTCCGCCACGAGGAAGCCTCCGTCGGCGGTAAGCGCGACATCCTGCGGGTACTGAATGTCCGGGCCGTGGTCTTCGTCATCGGCACCGTCGTCGTTCCCGACGTCCGGGCTCTCCTCATCGGCACCGTCGTCGTTCCCGACGTCCGGGCTCTCGTCATCGGCACCGTCGTCGTTCCCGATGCCTGGCTTCGGCTTCGGCTTCGGCTTCGGACCGTCGTGCCCGACGCCTGGCTTAGAAGCGTTGTCATGGCCCTCCTGTCCGACGTCGGAGTCGCGGCCGGCCACGGTCGTAATCACGCCGTCGGTGCCTACACGGCGGATGAGACCGTTGCCACGATCCGCGATCAGCAAGCCCCCGTCAGGGGTGGACGTCACGGCCGCGGGCTCGTTGAGCTGGGCGAGGGTAGCGGCCGCACCGTCTCCCAGCCTGCCCGGCACGCCGGTGCCTGCCACGGTGACCATCGTCCCATCCCAGCGGATCTCGCGCACTCGGTGATTGTCGGTATCGGCCACCAGGACCCCGGTTGGCGAGAACGCCATTCCGCGAGGATTGTTGAGGGTGGAGCTCGATGCCGACAGACTGTCGCCCGTGAACTCGGGCGTGCCGTTGCCGGCAATTGTGTAGGTGAGCGGCCCCGCGGCGGTGGCCGTGGCGGCGATCAGCCCGGCGCCCAGCAGGCCGGCGGCGAAGGCGCGGACACGGCGATGTCTGTGAGCAGGCATGGCTCCACCATCGGCAGGTGGACCAGCGTGCTCTAGAGGGGTACGGACACATGTACGACCGGCCAGGCACCGGCGGGGCCGCCGCTTTATCCTTACGCGCGTGGCCACCACGCCCGAGCACAAACCCACGATCGCCCCGATCGTCGGCCCCGACGACGAGCGGCGCTTCACCGACTCCGGTATCGAGGTCAAGCCGCTCTACGACGAGGGCGACCTCCCCGATGACCTCCCCGCGAAGCTCGGCGAGCCGGGCGCGTACCCGTTCACCCGCGGCATCCATCCAGAGATGTACCGGTCCCGGCGGTGGACGATGCGCCAGTACGCCGGATACGCGAGCGCCAAGGAGACCAACGAGCGCTTCCTCTATCTGATCAAGCACGGCTCGACCGGGCTGTCGATGGCCTTCGACCTGCCAACCCAGCTGGGCCGTGACTCCGACGACCCGCTGTGCGAGGGCGAGGTGGGCCGCACCGGGGTGGCCATCGACACGATCGACGACATGCGGCGCGTGTTCGAGGGCATCCCGCTGGACGAGGTCTCGACCTCGATGACGATCAACGCCCCCGCCGCCTGCCTGCTGCTGCTGTACGAGCTGCTCGGCGAAGAGCAGGGGGTCGATTCGAAGGAGCTGCAGGGCACGACGCAAAACGACATCCTCAAGGAGTACATCGCCCGCGGGAACTTCATCTACCCGCCCGAGGCTGCCATGAGGCTGACCACCGACCTGTTCGCCTACTGCCACGAGCGCGTGCCCAAGTGGAACACGATCTCGATCTCGGGCTACCACATGCGCGAGAAGGGCTGCTCGGCGGTGCAGGAGGTGGGCTTCACCCTCGCCAACGCGATCGCCTACGTTCAGGCCGCGATCGACGCGGGGCTCGAGGTCGACGAGTTCGGACCCCGGCTGGCCTTCTTCTTCAACGGCCACAACAACGTGTTCCAGGAGGTGGCCAAGTTCCGCGCCGCCCGGCGCATGTGGGCGCGGATCATGCGCGAGCGCTTCGGCTCGGAGGACCCGAAGTCACAGACCATGCGCTTCCACACCCAGACCGGCGGCGTGACCCTGGCCGCCCAGCAGCCGGAGAACAACATCGTGCGCGTGGCGCTGCAGGGCTTCGCCGCGGTGTGCGGCGGCACGCAGTCGCTGCACACCAACGGGTTCGACGAGGCGCTGGCGCTGCCCAGCGAGCGCGCGGCGCGGACCGCCCTGCGCACGCAGCAGATCCTCGCCCACGAGTCTGGGGCCACCGACGCGGTCGACCCCTTCGCCGGCTCCTACCTGGTGGAGAGCCTGACCGACCAGATCGAGCAGGGGGCCCAGGGCCTGATCGACAAGGTCGACGAGCTGGGTGGCTCGGTTCAGTGCATCCCCTTCATCCGCGCGGAGGTGGAGGAGTCCGCCTGGGGCTACGAGGAGCGCTACCGGATCAAGCAGGACATCGTGGTCGGGGTCAACGAGTACGTGAGCGAGGAGATCGACGACGTGGAGATCCTCACTGTGGACCCCGAGTCCGAGCGCGAGCAGGTGGAGCGCCTGAAGGCGTTCAAGTCCGATCGCGACGCCGAGGCCGTGAAGGCGCGGCTGGATGAGCTGCGGTCGGCCTGCGGCGGTGATGGCAACCTGTTCGAGCCCGTCCGCGCGGCGCTCAAGGATCGCTGCTCGATCGGCGAGGTGTGCGGCGTGATGCGCGAGGAGTTCGGGGAGTACTCGGAGGCCTGAGGCGCAGCGGACCCGCTGGCGGCGTGGGGTAGCCTCGCGCCATCGCCGACCCGACCACGCGCCGGCAGTTCATCCAGACGGGGGGCGCTTCTGCCGCCGCCATGTCGCTTCAGGGCGTGGACGCCGCGTCCCCGCGGCGCCGCGACCGGCTCAACGTGGTGGTGATCGTGGTGGACACGTTGCGCGCCGACCACGTCTACGGCGACCGCGCGCGCACACCGAACATGGACGCTCTGGCCCGCGACGGGCTGCGCTTCACCCGCATGTTCCCCGAGGCCATGCCCACCGTGCCGGCGCGCAACTCGATTCTGCTCGGACGGCGGATCTTTCCCTTCCGCGGCTGGCGCGGGCACCGGGGGATGGCCAAGGAGCCTGGCTGGTCACCTCTCGGCGACGCCGGGGACACGTTTACGAGCGTTCTGCGCCGCAACGGCTACTGGACCTCCTACGTGACCGACAACCCCTTCCTGGGCTACGCGCCCGGGTATGCCCGCCTGCGCCGCAGCTTCGACCGCTTCGACCGCACCGGCGGTCAGGCCGGCGGCGAGGGTCGCGGGGTCTCCGACCGTGAGCTGCGCCACTGGCTGCATCCCGCGATCGAGGACGGCGAAAGTCGCGAGCGGCTGCGCAAGTTCCTCGGCAACGCCGACCGCTACCACCACGACGAGCGGCGTTCGTTCGCCGCGCGCGTGTTCCGCGACGCCACCGCGCTACTGGACGTGGCCCGGCGCAAACGCCCATTTGCGATGGTGGTGGACACCTTCGAGCCCCACGAGCCGTGGACCCCGCCGCGTAAGTACATCGACCTCTACGGGGACCCCGACTACCGCGGGCGTGAGCCCTCCAAGCCCTACTACGCGCCCGTCTCGCGCTATCTGAGCGACGGCCAGCGCGGCCCGCTGCTGCGCCGGATGCGCGCCCTCTACGCCGCCGAGGTGACGATGACCGACCGCTGGCTGGGGGTGTTCCTCGACCGCCTGCACCAGCTGCGACTCGACCGCGACACGATCATCGTGCTCACCGCCGACCACGGCTTCCTCCTGGGCGACTACGGCTGGACGGGCAAGTCGCCGACCCAGCTCCATCCGGCGCTCACCCGCGTGCCGCTCACGATCGTCCGCCCCGACGCCAAACGCCAGGGCGCCACCACGCGCTTCTTCGCCCAGACCCACGACATAGCGCCCACGATCCTGTCGATGGTCGGCGTGAGGGCGCCCAGGCAAATGAACGGCACGGACCTGTCCCCGCTGTTCAGAGGCCGCCGGCCGAGCGGGCGCTCCTACGCCTATGGGGGCTATACCAACAGCTTCTACATCCGCACCGACCGCTGGAGCGTGTTCGGCGACAACCGCGGCCGGGAGCTGCGCCTGTACGACCTCAGACAAGACCGCCGCGAGCGCAGGAACATGGCCTCGACCGATCCGGCCAAGGCGCGCCAGCTCTACCGCGTTGTGCGAAGGCGGGCGGGCGGGCGGCTCCCTTACTACCCCCGGGCCGGGTGAGCGGGAAACCGTCGGCGACACCGTGCTGCGATCGCTAGCATCTGCTAGCAATGTCCGCCGGTGGCCGCACCGTTCAGTTCGCCGCACGCCTTCGGGCTCCGATCGTCGAGCGTCTCCGCGCCCAAGCCCAGCGGACCTCCCAATCCCAGGTCCGCCTCGCGGAGCGCTACCTCGACGAAGGCATGCGGATGGACGAGCACCCGGGCATCGTCTTCCGCGACGGTCCACTCGGCCGTAGGGCCGGCCTCGCGGCGGGTCCGGATGTATGGGAAGTGGTTTCGGCGCTGCAGCAGCTGCCGGGACGCGGCCAGGCGGCCGTCGGGGAGCTGGCGGAGCTGATCGATCTGAGCGAGGCGCAGATCCATGTCGCCCTTGGGTACTACGGAGACCTCACAGAAGAGGTCGATGACTTGATCCTCCGAAACAGGCAAGCAGCCGAGCGTGCAGAGGCTGCCTGGCGCCGTCAGCAGACGGCGCTTGCGTGAAGCTTCGCCTCGACGAAATGATCCCCACCGCGATCGCACGCGAGTTGAGAGGCGCCGGGCACGATGTCGATGCAGTCGCCGAGCATCCTGCCTTGAGGGGGCTCCGGGACTCGCGACAGCTCGAGCGGGCGTCAGACGAGGACAGGATATTCGTGACCTACGACGTGGGAGACTACGTACAACTCGCTCGAGAGCGAGGCGCCTCCGGCGAGCCCCATGGAGGCATCGTGTTCCTCAGCTCGAGCCGGTTCCCACCCGGAACGATCGGCCCGGTCGTGAAGAGCCTCGAGGCCCTACTCGACGAGCCCGCTCCACCCCCAGCCGGGTTCGCCCACTGGCTGCAGTAGCACCAATCCGGCCCGTGATCTCACGGATCGACCTCGCGCAGGGAACCCTGCTGCGGGGCCTCGCGCGTCTACCCGCCCCGGTGCAGCGATCCCTGTCCGGCGGCGCCCGAGTCCGACTGGACGGGCTCGAGCTCCACCACGAGTCGCAGCTGGTGATCGCTCTCGCTGCACGGGCGGGCCGGCCCCCGATCGAGTCGCTTTGCCCGCCGCGGGCACGGGAGGAGACCGTGCGCCGCGCGCTGGCCGTGCGTGGGCGCCAGCCGGCCCTGGCGCGGATCGAGGGAGTGGAGATTCCCGGTCCCGGGGGGCCGCTGCAGGCCCGCCTCTATGCGCCCGACGCCGAGCCGGGCGGCACGGGCCTGCTCGTCTACTACCACGGTGGCGGGTGGGTGATCGGCAACCTCGATACATGCGAGAGCGTGTGCCGCTTCCTCGCGCGCGAGTCGGGAGCGGCCGTGCTGGCGGTGGACTACCGGCTGGCCCCCGAGCACCCCTTCCCGGCCGCGGTCGAAGACGCCGTGGCCGCACTCGCCTACGCCGCGGAGCATGCCGAATCTCTGGGCGCCAACCCGGCGAGGATCGCGGTGGGAGGCGACAGCGCCGGGGGGAACCTGGCCACGGTGGCGGCCCAGGCGGCCAGATCGGGAGCGGCTCCGCAGCCGGCCTTCCAGCTCTTGATCTACCCGGTCTGCGACCTGTCGGAGAAGCGGCCCTCATACCATCGCTTCAGCGAGGGCTTCCTGCTCACCGAGGCCGAGATGGACTGGTTTCGCGCCCACTACCTGCCCGACTCCCGTACGGAGCGCGACCCGCGCGTGTCACCGCTGCTGGCCCAAGACCTCTCGGGGCTCCCGCCGGCCTACATCGCCACCGCCGGCTTCGATCCCCTGCGCGACGAGGGCGAGGAGTACGCGCGCCGGCTCGCCGAGGCGGGCGTCGCGGTGGCGCTGCGCCGCCACGACGGGCTGCTCCACAGCTACGCGAACATGACCGCCGTAGGGCGCGGCGCCCGCGAGGCGATGCTGGAAGCCGCCGCAGCGCTACGGATGGGGCTGGCGTGGAAGCGGGCCTAACCGGCCTCCGGCCGGCGGGCCAGGAAAGAGAACTGGCCGCAGAAAAGCAGCTTGGCCGTGTTGCGGCCGGCCACGTCGAGGCCGGCCACGCGCCCGAAGCCGTCGATCAGGCGGTTGAGCGGCGACTCCCTCGCCCACCAGCGGTCGAACACTCGCGGGCGGCCCAGCCCTCGCCGTAGGATCAGCGACAGGGCGTCGATGCTTGGCCTCACCTCGACCATCTCGATGCCCGCATCCTCGAGCAGCACGCTCAGGCCGTAGGGCGTATAGCCGAAGGTGCTCCGAGAATGGAACGGCTCCAGCTGGGAGGTCGAGCCGATCAACCGTCCGCCGGGACGCAGCACCCGGGCGACTTCAGCCAGCAGCGGCTCGGGCCGGCGTACGTGCTCGAGCACCTGGGTCGAGTAGACGAGGTCGAAGCGGCCGTCCTCGAAGGGGATGTGCTCGCCGTCGAAGGTGTGAAACTCGGCGTCGGAGCGGATACGGGTGCGCACCTCCGCCGAGTCCTGCACGTCGAGGCCGATCCAGTTCGTGCCCGGGTCGAGCCGGCGAAAGAGATCGACGGCGTCCCCCTCGCCGCAGCCCAAGTCCAGCACCGCCGGGGCCCGCATCGACGCCATCGCCTGACTGGCGATCTCCTGGGCGAGGGTCTGGCGGGCGTGATCTCGGGGCACCCACGGGCCCAGCGCCTCACGGAGGTCGTCACCGATCACCGCGGCGATCCTACGCGGCGACCGCGTTGCCGGAGTCGAGAGGAGCGCAGTGGGAGCGCGCTGCCGGGGAGGAGGCTCTCCGGCGAGCATCGCACCATCCATTTCCTCTGAAGGAGTCCGCCCGGCGCGGGCGAACCGTCTTCTCGATGCCAGATCTGAGAGCCAGAAGGACATTGGTCAAGTCCCCGCCCGAGCTGTGGGCCGAGCTGAGCGAGGTCGAAGGCCTCGAGCGCCACCTCGGCGAGTTCGGGGAGATCAGGATCACCCGGGCCGAGCCCGAGACCGCGGTCGTCTGGGAGGGCGAGAACGCCAGCGGCACCGTGGAGCTCGAGCCGACCGGGTGGGGCACGAAGGTGACGATTACCGCCG
>Ga0136616_10000676_pt1 | contig 16653 bp, 16 predicted proteins | sample AntDrymUQ2992106_2_FD_106648 | JGI IMG/M metagenome (GOLD analysis project Ga0136616, IMG submission 106648) | Polar desert sand microbial communities from Dry Valleys, Antarctica - metaG UQ299 (21.06) | ecosystem: Environmental > Terrestrial > Soil > Desert | place: Antarctica: Dry Valley...
CGCCACACACCGTTCTCATACCGCCATGCGGCCGAAGCGGCCTTCGAAGGTCTCTTCGACCGCTTCCGGAGGAGCATCATCGTACTCTCGTACTCGTCCAACGGCTACCCGGAGCTCGAGCGGCTGCTGGCGCTGCTGCGGCGCTACAAGAGCGACGTCGTCGTTCACGAGGCCGAGCATCGCTACCACTTCGGCACACACGGGAGGGTCGCCGCGAAGCGGGCGCTCGTCACGGAGTACCTGATCGTCGGTACATGATCCGTTGAGCTCGAGGAATGCCGCGACGGCAGGCGCGCGCATACTAGACCCTGATGACGCCGGCGTCCGAGGGAGAGATCCGCGGCTCGACGACGATCGTCGAGCTCCTGCGGCGCTACCCCGGCGGGGAGGCGGCTCGCCTGATGGCGCGCCTCGCCTGGCCGTGCGCGCACTGCGGTGGCGCGTTCCACGAGCCCCTGACCCTCGCCGCCAAACGGCACCGAAACGACCCGCGGAGGGTACTCGAGCTCTTCCGGGCGCTCGAGGACGGCCTCCCGAGCGACGAACTCGTCGAACGCGCCGCGCAGAAAGTGGCCTGAGCGAGCGCCGGCCGACGGTCGTCGCCGTGGGCGACGTGATGGTGGACGTGAACGTTGGAGGCGGCGCCGGGCACGGGGCGGAGGTCGTCGTCGCGGAGGGTGGCTCCGCCGCGAACGCGGCCGTCTGGGCGGCGTCACTCGGAGCATGGGCGACCGTCGTGGGACGCGTCGGCGCGGACGCCGGGGCCCGGATGCTCCGGACCGGGCTCGACGAACGGGGCGTGCGGACGCTGCTCGCGACCGATCCCGCGCTGCCGACGGGAGCGGTTGTCACACTCGACGGCTCGCCGCGCGTCGACCGCGGTGCGAACCGGGCCTTCACGCCCGGGGATGTGCCGGGGCGTCTCGCTTTCGACGCCGTGCTCGTCTCGGGCTACGCCCTCCTGCAGGTCGACTCGGGGCCTGCGGCCGAAGCCGCGCTCGCCCGGGCCGTCACCGGCTGGCTGGCGGTCGACGCAGGGTCGGCGGGACTGCTCGAGCAGTACGGCGCGGAGCGCTTCCTCGAGGCGACCCAGGCGGCGGACGTCCTTTTCGCGAACGAGGAGGAGGCGCGGATCCTGACCGGCGAGGAGCCCGAGGCGGCAGCAGCGACGCTCGGCCGTCACTTCCGCCTCGCCTGCGTCAAGCGCGGGGCGGCTGGTGCGGTGGCCGTGCTCGACGGGACGTCCATGTCTGCTCCCGCGCCTCCGGTGCTCGACCCGCGTCCGAACGGCGCCGGAGACGCCTTCGCCCCCGGGCTCCTCTGCGCTCTGGCGCGGGGCGCCTCGCTCGGGGACGCGTTGGTCGAGGCCTGCCGGTGTGGCTCGCTCGCAGCGTCCCGCGACGAGGCCTGGCCTCCGTAGACTCGGCTCGGTGGGCGTCGCGACCGAGCGCAAGACGTGGGTCGGGCAGGCTCTCCCACGGCTCGAGGACGCAGCGCTCCTGCGCGGCGAGGGGCGCTTCCTGGACGACCTCGATCCGGTCAAGAACGCCGGCCACGCGGCGATCCTGCGCTCGCAGCTCGCGCACGCGCGCATCACCCGCCTCGATCCGTCGGCGGCGCTCGAGCACCCCGGCGTCATCGGTGTGCTGACCGGCGAGGACGTGGCCGCGATGTCCCGCCCCTTCCCGGTCGGCGTGGAGGCGGCGCCTCCCTATCGCGCAGCCGCGCACGAGGTCGCGCGCTACGCAGGCGAGCCCCTCGCCGTCGTCGTCGCGAAGGACCGCTACGTCGCCGAGGACGCGCTCGAGCTGATCGAGGTCGAGTACGGGCCGCTCGATCCCGTCATGGACGCCGACGCCGGCGCCGTCGTCTCCGACCGCTCTTTTCGCTACGGAGATCCCGAGGCGGCTCTTGCCCGGGCCGATCTCGTCGTGCGCGAGCGCTTCCGGTCCCCGCGCTGGTCGTGCACCCCCGTCGAGTGCTACGCGGTCGTCGCCGACTGGAACGCTGCGGCGGGCTCGCTCACCGCGTGGGCAAACTTCCAGGGCCCGTTCACCCTGCACTCGGTCGCCGCGGGCGCTCTCGGCCTCACGGGATCGAAGCTGCGCCTGATCACGCCGCCCGACTCAGGCGGGAGCTTCGGGATCAAGGCGACGGTGTACGTCTACGTCGTCCTCATGGGCCTTGCCTCCCGGAAGCTCGGCGTGCCCGTCCGCTGGATCGAGGATCGGCTGGAGCATCTGCTCGGAAGCTCGGCGGCGACGGAGCGGCTGACGGAGGTCGAGGCGGGCTTCTCGGCCGACGGGGAGCTGCTCGCGCTTCGCTACGACGTCGTCGAGGACGTGGGCGCCTATATCCGCGCGCCCGAGCCCGCGACGCTCTACCGGATGCACGGCTCGCTCTCTGGGGCCTACCGGGTGCGGAACGTCGCGACGCGCAACCGCGTCGTCCTCACCAACCGCTGCCCGACCGGCCTCAACCGCGGTTTCGGCGGGCCGCAGCTCTACTTCGCGCTCGAGCGGACGCTGGCGATCGCCGCCGGGCGGCTCGGGGTCGATCCGGCCGAGCTCGCGCGGCGCAACCTGGTGCGCGCCCGGGACTTCCCCTACCGCACCCCCTCGGGCGGCCTGTACGACTCGGGCGATTACGAGGCCTGTCTCGACCGCGCGCTCGAGCTCGCCCGTTACGAGGAGCGCCGCCGGGAGCAGGCCGATGCGCGCGCCGAGGGCCGCCTCGTCGGCATCGGCCTCGCGTGCATCGTCGAGCCCTCCATCTCGAACATGGGCTACATCACGCTCGCGCAGACCTCGGCAGAGCGGATGCAGGCACTCCCGAAGTCGGGGAACGCGGAGGCGGCGACGGTGGCGATCAACGCGCTCGGTGGGATCACCGTCCAGGTGGGGACGACGCCGCAGGGACAGGGACATGCGACCGTGGCGGCGCAGGTCGCGGCCGACGCGCTCGGCGTCGACCCGGGAGTCATCGAGGTGGTGACCGCGCTGGACACGTCGACGAGCGCCTGGACGGTCGCGTCCGGCAACTACTCCTCCCGTTTCTCCGGCGTGGGCGCGGGCGCGGTGCACAAGGCCGCGACGCGCCTCGCCGCCAAGCTGCGGGCCATCGCGGCGGCCGAGCTCGGCTGCACCGCGGACGAGGTCGATCTCCATGACGGGAAGGCGCACGCGAATGGCGGCAACGTCTCGCTGCGACGCCTGGCCGGCGTCGCGCACTGGAACCCCGACGCGCTTCCGCCGGGTATCGAGCCGGGGCTCCACGAGACGGCCTTCGACGCCGCCCCCAACCTCGCGCCGCCCGACGAGGACGATCGTGTCGCCTCCTCCGCGGCCCACGGCTTCATCGTCGACGTCGCCGTCGTGGAGGTCGACAGGGAGACCGGGCAGGTCGCGGTGCTCGACTACGTCACCGTCCACGACGCCGGCACGCTCCTCAACCCGCTCATCGTCGACGGCCAGGTGCGCGGGGGCTTCGCGCACGGCGCGGCGGCGGCGCTGTTCGAGCGGATCGTCTACGACCAGGACGGGAACCTCCTCACCGGCTCGTTCGTGGACTACCTCTGCCCCACGGCGCCCGACCTGCCGGCCGTCACGATCGGGCACCTCTCGACGCCCTCGCCGTTCACCACGCTGGGCGCGAAGGGGCTCGGCGAGGGGAACACGATGAGTGCTCCGGCCGTGCTGGCGAACGCCGTGGCAGATGCGCTCGGGATCGAGGGGGTCGAGATCCCGCTCACGCCCGCCCGCGTGTGGGAGCTCCTGGCCAACGGGGGAACCCATGGTTCCCCCGTTGGCCCCCTGCTTCCGGAGGACAAGGCGCCGTGAAGCCGGCCCCCTTCGCCTACGAGCGGCCCGAGACGATCGAAGAGGCGCTCGCGGTGCTGGCCGTGCACGGCGACGAGGCAAAGGTGCTCGCGGGCGGTCAGAGCCTCGTGCCCATGCTGAACATGCGGCTGCTGCGGCCCTCGGTGGTCGTCGACGTGAACCGCGTTCCGGGTCTGGACGGGCTGAGGGCGGACAACGGGGAGATCCGCGTCGGCGCGCTCGTGCGGCAAGCCGCCTTCGGTGGCTCGCGGCTCGTGCGCGAGCGCCTGCCGCTCGCCGCCTCCTGCGTCCCCTACGTCGGGCACTTCGTCACGCGCAACCGGGGCACCGTGGGCGGCTCGATCGCCCACGCGGATGTGAGCGCGGAGCTGCCCCTCGCGCTGCTCGTGCAGGGCGGCTCGGCTGTTGTCGCCTCGACGCGCGGGCGGCGCGAGATCCCGGCCGAGGAGCTCTTCCTCACCCACTTCACGACGGCGCTCGCGCCGGACGAGCTGCTCGTCGAGACGGTGTGGCCGGCGTCGGAGCCGGAGACCCGCACGGCCTGGGTCGAGCTCGCGCAGCGCAGGGGCGACTACGCGCTCGCCATGGTCGCGTGCACGCTCCGGGTTGAGGGTGGACTCGTCGCGGAGGCGCGGATCGGGCTCGGCTCCGTCGTCGACCGGCCCTCGCTCGTACCCGAGGCGGCGGAGGCGCTCGTCCGGCGAGGGGTCGACGCCGCCCCGGAGGCAGCCGTGCTCGCTGCTCGCTCGGTCGAGCCCTACGACAACCTGCACGCCTCGGCGCGCTACCAGCGCCACCTGGTGCGCGTGCTCGTGGAGCGCGCCGTGAGGCAAGCATGGGCTTGAGGGAGATCGAGCTGAGGGTGAACGATCGACGGGTCCGAGAGACGGTCGAGCCCCGCCTCCTCCTCTCTGACTTCCTGCGGCACACGCTGGGGCTGACGGGCACGCACGTCGGCTGCGAGCACGGCGTCTGCGGCGCCTGCACCGTTCGCCTCGACGGCGACTCCGTGCGGTCGTGCCTGCTGCTCGCGGTGCAGGCGGACGGCTCGGCGGTCGAGACGGTCGAGGGTCTCGCGCGAGGCAGAGAGCTCCACCCGCTGCAGCGCGCCTTCCACGAGGAACACGCCCTTCAGTGCGGTTTCTGCACACCGGGGATTCTGATGGCGGCGGCCGACCTGCTCGAGCGCGACGGGACGCCGAGCCGCGAGACGATCGTCGACATGCTCTCGGGCCACCTCTGCCGCTGCACGGGCTACGAGCCGATCGTGGAGGCGATCGCCAAGGTGGCGAACCGATGACTGGGTCGATGCAAGGTCACTTCGAGCGCGTTGCCCCTTCCTACGACGAGCTACGTGCCCCGGTGGAGCTCCACGCGCTCGACGCCCTGATAGCAGCGGGTGATCTCGCCGGCCGACGCGTGCTCGACATCGGCTGCGGTACCGGTCGGGCGCTAACTGCGCTCGCGGCGCAACACGGCATCGAGGGCTGGGGCGTCGACCGCTCCAACGCGATGATCGAGACCGCGCGTGGACGGGTTCCGCAATCGGTCCGTCTCCAGGTGGGCGCCGCCGAGGATTTGCCCTTCCCCGACTGCTTCTTCCCACGCGCGTTCATGACGCTCGTCGTGCAGCACCTCGACCGGCCGCGCGCTTTCCGCGAGATCCGGCGGATCCTGGAGCCCGGCGGGCGACTCACGATCCAGACGCTCGACCCGGACACGATCGCGTCGGGCTGGATGGCCCCGCTATTTCCCTCGTACGTGGAGGTCGAGCAGCGTCGCTTTCCCGGCGCCGGCGTTCTGCAGGCCGAGCTCGAGGAGGCCGGATTCGCGCGGACGTGGTGCTTTACCCACCATCTACGGCGGTCCCTCAGCAAGAGAGACGCGCTCGAGACGCTGCGAGGCCGCGCCTACTCCACCTTCGCGCTGCTCGACGCAGACGAGATCGCCGAGGGGATCGAGCGCGCCGAGCGGATGCTCACCGACCCGGTCGAGTACACGCTCGAGCTCCTGCTGATCACGGGCATTCGATGAACCTCGCGCTCAGCCTCCTCTATGCCGCCGAGCGCACGCCGGAGCGCGAGGCCGTGGTGGAGGACGAGCTGCGGCTCACCTACGCCGAGCTGCTCGAGCGCGTCCGGCGCGTGGCCGGCGGCCTCGCCGAGGTCGGGCTCGCCCGGGGCGACCGCGTCGCGACAGTGGCACGCAACCGCTCCGAGACGGTCATCCTCTACTGCGCCGCTCAGTGGCTCGGCGCGGTGTTCGTCCCGCTCTCGCACCGGATCTCGGGCGCCGAGCTCGAATACTGCCGTGACGACTGCGGCGCGAGGCTCTTCTTCGGTCCGAACGCGGACCTGCCGGAAGGCGCGCCGACCGATCTCCCCACCAACCTGGACGAGAGCGAGCCGAGCCTCATGCTCTACACGTCCGGCACGACCGGGAGGTCGAAGGGCGTCCCCCGCTCCCACCGCGCCGACCGGGCGGGCGGGATCTCGCAGGTGGTGCAGCACGGACTCGAGCACGGCGACCGCACCCTCGGTGTCATGCCGCTCTACCACACGATGGGCATGCACTCCCTGATCGCGGTCTCGTTGATCGGCGGCTGCTACGTCGTTCAGCGCGAGTGGGACGCCGAGGCGGCGCTCGGGCTGATCGAGCGCGAGCGGATCACGTCGCTCTACCTCGCGCCCACGCTCTTCCACGACCTCGTCCGGCACCCGCGGCGCGGCGACTACGACCTCTCCTCGGTGCGCTCCCTCGCCTACGCGGGCGCCGCAATGACCGGAGCGCTCGTCGGGCGCTGCATCGAGGCCTTCCGCCCCGCGATCTTCGTGAACCACTACGGCTCGACGGAGGTCTACACCTTCTCCGTGCACCGCGATCAGGCGGCGAAGCCCGGTTGCGCGGGACGCCCGAGCATGAACGCCGCGCTGCGGCTGAGCGCGGAGGGCGAGGTGCTCTGTCACCTCGGCTCGGACGAGGCGTTCTCCGGCTACTGGAACTGCCCGGACGCCGACGCGAAGGCGCTGCGGGAGGGCTGGTACGCCACCGGCGATCTGGGCCGGCTGGACGAGGACGGCGACCTCTGGATCGTCGGGCGCGTGGACGACATGGTCATCTCGGGGGGCGAGAACATCCACCCGCTCGAGGTCGAGGAGGTGCTCGCGCGACATCCCGCTGTGCGCGAGGTGGCCGTGGTCGGCGCAGCCGACGACCGCTGGGGACAGCGCGTCGTCGCCGTCGTCGTCAGCGAGGGCGAGGTGACGGAGGAGGAGCTCGACCGCTTCTGCCTCGCCGCCGAGACCCTCGCCCGCTTCAAGCGTCCGCGCGAGTACCGCTTCGTCGACACGCTGCCGAAGAGCCCGTCTGGCAAGATCCTGCGCCGGTTGCTACGCGAGGAAGGGGTGAAGTCGTGAATGAGCTCGAGGGGCTTCGGCTCGAACGGGACGAGGCACGGCCCGTGGCGACGATCGTGCTCGACGTCCCCGGCAAGCTCAACCGCGTCTCGATGGCCGCGCGCGGCCAGCTAGCCGGGCTCTTCGAGGAGCTCGGGCGGGACGAGAGCGTGCGGGCGATCGTCCTCCGCGGGGCCGGCGACGCCTTCACCGCGGGCGGCGACATCGCGGGCTTCCTGGCCGCCGAGCCCGAGACCGTCTCGCGGCTCGCCTGGAACGTCGCGGCGGCTGAGCGCTGCCCGAAGCCGGTGATCGCGGCGCTGCACGGCTACGCCTTCGGCGTCGGACTCGAGCTCGCGCTCGCCTGCGACTTCCGCATCGCGGCAGAGGGGACGCAGCTCGCCCTGCCGGAGGTGCGACTGGGGATGATTCCTGGCAGTGGGGGCACCCAGCGCCTGGCCCGACTGGTCGGACTCGGTCGCGCCAAGGACATGATCATGCGCGGGCGCCGAATCGAGGCGCAGGAGGCGCTCGCGCTCGGCCTCGTGACGGAGGTCGTGCCGCCCGAGGAGCTCGACGCCGCCGTCGACCGGCTCCTGGACGAGCTGTCGGCGCTCTCGCCGCTCGCCCTGGGCATGGCCAAGCGGATCCTGAACCACGCCTACGACGGGCCGCTCGCGCTCGGACTGGAGGTCGAGGGGCTCGCCTACGGGCTGCTGCGCTCGAGCAGGGACTTCCGCGAGGGGGTCGAGGCGTTCGGCGAAAAGCGGCCCCCGACGTTCGAAGGGCGCTAGCCGCGGTCATATCTGTCTGGTTTACCTGCGATTCGACTCGAATGACTTGTGGTCTGCGACGACCTCAAACCTGTTCGCGCCCGCGAAAGTAAGCGTGAGCGCCGTGTCGCCATGTCGGAAGTTGACCGCGGGACTGATGACGTCCCACTTTGCGCGTAGATGTCGGAGATAGAACCGCCTGACGTCCGCAAACTCAATGTGCCGCGCGACGAGAAACTTCCACGTCGTGACATATCCAGCGACGGGAGCTCTGGCGTTGTCCGCATCGAAATACGGTGTCGACCTCGTACCGATCCGGGTTGCGTGCGGAAACTGAGCTACGGTGCGAAGAACCTCCTCGTTGCGCTCGATATACGGCTCCCGACTTACCCCTCCGCATGATGCTAGAGCGGTGATCGCCAAGGCGATCGCCACTAACTTCCATCATCAGCCGGGCAGTTTATCGACGAACCTAGGCCTGCGCGGGCGCGGCGCTGAGCACCTCCTCGAGGAAAGCGACCGCTCGCGGATACGCGTCCAGCCGATTCGCGAGCTTCGCCAGGCCGTGGCCCTCGTCCTCGTAGACGAGCAACTCGCACCGGATCCCGCGCTCCCCGAGTGCCGCCGAGATCTGCCGCGCCTCGCCGACGGGCACGCGCGGGTCGTTCGCGCCGTGGATGATGAAGAGCGGCGCTGCGATCCGGTCGACGTGGGTCAGCGGCGAGACCTCGGCGAGGAACTCGCGGTCGTGCTCGAGCGAGCCGTACTCCCGCTCGCGGAACGCGCGTCGCCACGCAGCCGTGTTCTCCAGGAAGCTGACGAGGCTCGAGATCCCGACGACGTCCACCCCAGCGGCCCAGCGCTCGGGGTGGAAGGCGAGACCGGCAAGCACCATGTAGCCGCCGTAGGAGCCGCCGTAGAGGACGACCCGCGCCGGGTCGCAGCCGTTCGCGCCGAGCCACTCGTGAAGGCTGACGAGGTCTCGCACCGAGTCGAGCCGCAGATGACGGTCGTCGAGGTGCTCGTAGCGCTTCCCGTAGCCGGTCGAGCCGCGGACGTTCGGCATCGCGACCGCGAACCCGTGCTCGACCAGGTACTGCGCGAGACCCGCGAAGATCGGCCGGCGCTGAGCCTCGGGGCCGCCGTGGATGTCGACCACCACCGGCGCGGGCGCATCCCCACTCGGGCGGTGGAGAAGGACGGGAACCGACTCGCCGTCGAAGGACGCGAACCGGTGCAGCTCCGGCTCGACGAGCGTCCCGGGCTCGACCTCGAACGGACTCTCGGTCAGCCGCGTCAGCCTGCGCTCGCCAAGGTCGTAGAGCCAGACGTCGCCCGGCACCACCGGTGAGGTGTAGCCCAGCACGAGGCGACTGCCGTCGAGCGAGAAGTACGTCGCAGTCACGACGCCCCTTCCGGGCAGCGGCACCTCGTCCGTGACCGCGAGAGTGCGAGGGTTCCGCAGCTCGAGCCGGCTGTAGCCGTCCTCGTTCGCGTGCACGAGCAGGTGCGTTCCGGTCGGATCGACCGTCGGCTCGAGATCCCACTCCCCTTCGAGCACGTACCGCCAGCGGCGGGTCGCGAGCTCGTAGCACGCGACGCCGACCGTGTCCCTGCCCTCGCTCGTCCCGTACAGGAAGGCGTCCTCGCCCGGGAGCCAGGCCGGCGGGCCGAGGAACGCCTCGTCCTCGTGCGGCGAGGCGACGAAGAACTCGTCGCGCTCGAGATCGACGAGGAGGAGATCGTTGTCGCCGCTTCGCTCGGTCAGCCGCACCGCGGCGAGCCAGCGTCCATCCGGCGAGAACCCGACGGCATCGCACCAGCCGCCGGGCGCCAGGACGCAGCGCTCCTCCCCGCTCTCCAGGTTCCTCACCCAGACGTCGAAGTCGGTGCCGTTGCGGCGGTTGCAGGCGTAGGCGAGGAGACGCCCGTCGCGGCTCACGCCGCCCGGGCGGTGGATGAACTCGGGGTCGTGGACGAGCGGCTCCGCCGCGAACGGCCGCTCCGGATCGAGCAGCGAGAGCTGGACGCGCTCGTTCCCGCCCTCGTCCATGGCGAGCAGGATGCGGTTGCCGGTCGGCAGGTACTCGCCCGTCACCGGCTCGGCGAAGGCGGTGAGGGCGCCGAGCTCACCCCCTCCGCGAGGCACCGTGTAGAGCTGCATCGTCCCCGGAAGGTTCGAGGAGACGAGCACGGTCTCGCCGTCGGGGGAGAAGCCGAGCGGCAGCGCGGCGCGCGCCTCGAGATAGGCCCTCAGGTCAGCAGCCATTCGCCTCCGCGCAGGAGCGGAACCGTCCGACCCGCCGGCTCGATGCCGTCGACCTCGACTTCCGGCCCGCCGATCATGAAGTCGGTGTGGACGGCCGACTCGTTGACCCCGAGCTCCCGACGGGCCTCCGGCGACAGGTCGTCTCCGCCCTCGACCGCCTCGAGGTAGGCACTTCCCCAGGCGATGTGGCTCGTCGCGTTCTCGTCGAAGAGACCGTTGTAGAAGAGCGTCCCCATCCGGCCCACGCGCGAGCCGGCGTCGACGAGCGCGACCTCGCCGAGCATGCACGCGCCCTCGTCGGTCGCGAGCTCGGCGCGCATGGTCTCCTCGCCGGCCGTTGCCCGCACCTCGACCGCGCGTCCGCCCTCGAAGCGCAGCTCGAGACCCTCCACGGTCGAGCCCTGCACGGGCAGCTCGAACGGATGGGTCGCCCGCACGACTCCCTCCGTCCTGCGGCGATCGGGGGTGGTGAAGACCTCCTCCGTCGGCAGGTTGGTGCAGTGCGTCTGACCCCACGCGGTCTCCGAGTCGCCTCCCTTCCAGAGCGAGGAGGGCAAGAGGCCGACGGTGAGATCCGTTCCGGGGCCGCGGAAGTGAAGCGCGTCGAACCGGCGCTCCGTCAGCGCCGCGGCGCGTTCGCGGAGACGGCCGAGGTGCTCCTTCCACGCGGCCCCGGGGTCGGGCTCGTTGAGGCGGACCGCGTCGGCGACGAGCCCCCAGAGGCGCTCGAGATCGGGCTCCCCGAAGGCCTTGCGCGCCCAGCCCTCGGTCGGACAGGCGACCACCGTCCAGGCAACCCTGCGCTCGTTCACGATCCGGGAGCTGAGCTCGTTCGCCGCGACGGGGCGGGCGAGACCCACCCGCCGCCCGTCGAGGTCCGAGAGCAGGTCGGGCTCGGGGTCGCCGATCACGCTCACGTGCGCCGACTGCTGCCGCGCCTCGTTCTCGAGCGCGGCGAGCAGCCAGGGAGGGCTCCACGAGAGCGCCTCCTCGGGTGCCGCTGCGATCTTCGCCCGCAGCACGTGGCGGTCGGAGTAGAAGCAGTCGACGTGCCGGGCGCCCGCCGCGTACGCCTCGCCCGCGATGGCGCGGACGAGCGGAGCATGCTCGACGAGCGCGTTGACGCTCAGATCCTGGCCGGGTGCGAGGTTCGTCCCTACGCGGATGATCAGCTTCGCGTACGCCTGGAGGCGCGCCGCGTCCGTCATGTCGGGAGGACCGCGACCGCCTCGACCTCGACCCTGGCGCCGGGGATCGCGAGGCGGCTGACCTCGACGAGTGTGCTCGCGGGCCGCGTCTCGCCAAAGAATCGCTGCCGAACCGGGTTGATCAGCGGCCGGTCCTCAACGTCGGTGAGGAAGAGTGTGACCTTGACGACGTCCGCGGGCCCCGCCCCGGCTGCGGCGAGCACGTCGCGAATGCGCTCGAAGACCGACTCGGCCTGGGCGACGACATCGTCGCCGCCGACGAGCTCGCCCTCCTCGTCCACGGCGATCACACCCGAGACGAAGAGGAGGTCACCCGCCCGGACGGCATCCGTGTAGTGGCTGATGGGCACGGACTGCCCCTCGACGCGAAACTCCTGCCGCAGCCCCACGGTGCAACCCTACTTCTCCGGCGGGACGGCGATCGCCTCCGACCCGTGGGCCTCCTCGAGCGCGAGCCCCGCGGCGAGCACTGTCGCATCGTCGCGGCCGACGAGCTGGAGGTCGCCGAGCGCGAGACCCGCCCAGCCGAGGACGTTGAAAGGGCGCGCCCAGACGGAGAGGGGGAGCCGGTACTCGAGCTCGTCCACGTCGACGGGAGGAACCGGGATCCCGAGCGTCGGGCAGAGGAAGAGGTCGACGGCCGGCTCGGTCGCGGTGTCCCGGCGCCAGCGTGCGACGGCGCGCCGGGCCAGTTCGGCGGCGGCGGGGTCGGCTCTCTGGGCGAGCTCGAGCTTTCCCCGGACGTTGTCGCCGTAGTCGTGGCGCCGAGCCGGGAAGGTGGCGCGGTGCGAGGCCGCTGCCTCGGTGAGGAAAAGCGGCCAGGTATCGACCTCGGGGGCAGGGATGCGCGCCTCGACGACTCTTGCTCCAAGGGCCTCGACTCGGCAGACCGCAATTGTGAAGGGGTCAGACCCCTTCACACTTCGTCCCCAGGCGTGGGGGTCTGACCCCTTCACAATTGGCGACACGGGCTCGACCGGCGGCGGCTCGAGGAGGAGACCGAGCGTCAGCCCCCCGAGCCGCGGCTTCGGGACGGGTGCCCCGGTGAGGACGGAGAACGCGAGCGCCACGTCGGCGACCGTTCGCGCCATCGGGCCGGCGGTGTCGAAGCTCGGGCAGAGCGGGTAGCAGCCCTCCATCGGTACCGCACCCCAGGTCGGCTTGAAGCCGACGGTGCCGCAACACGCCGATGGGAGGCGCACCGAGCACCCCGTGTCGGTGCCGAGCCCGAGCGCGCACAGTCCCGCAGCGAGGGCGGCCGCGTTCCCGCCGCTCGAGCCGCCGGTCGTGCGCCCCGGGAAGCGTGGGTTCTGCACCGTCCCGTAGTGCGGATTCTGGCTCGTTACGCCCCACGCGAACTCGTGCAGGTTGGCCTTGCCGACGACGATCGCGCCCGCTTCCTCGAGGCGTCGCACCGCCGTGGCCGTCCTCGTCGGGACGTGGTCGGCGTAGATCGTCGAGCCGTACGTGGTGCGAACGCCGGCGGTGTCGAAGAGATCCTTGACGAGCAGCGGGACCCCGGCGAGAGGGCCAGAGGGCCGCGTGCGTGCGCGAGCCAGTGCCTGCTCGGGGCAGAGGCTGATGACCGCGTTCAGCTCGGCTCGCTCCTCGAGGGCGCGCAGGCTCTCCTCGACCGCGGCGGCAGGATCGAGCTCACCCGCCCCGACGGCCGCGGCGATCTCGGCGGCCGTCATCGACCGCGCCGGGCGAAGTAGCCCCGGCCGGTCATCCGGAGCACGACCTCGCCTCCGTCGTCGCGCAGCTCGCCGCGGAAGTGGATCGTGCCGCGGTCGGGACGGTGCTTCGAGGGAGACGTGTCGAGAACGGTCAGGGAGGCCGAGAGGGTGTCGCCCGGCCGCACCGGCTTCAGCCACCGCAGCTCGTCGAGCCCGGGCGAGCCCATGCTCGCAGCCCGTCCCAGGAGGGCGTCCACGTAGAGCCGCATCCAGATCGCACTCGTGTGCCACCCGCTCGCGATGAGGCCACCGAACGCTGAGTCTTCGGCTGCCGCCTCGTCGACATGGAACGGCTGGGGGTCGTACTGGTGCGCGAAGGCGACGATCTCCTCGGCGGTGAAGGTGTGTGTTCCGAGCTCGAACGTCTCCCCCGCCTCGAAATCCTCGAAGTGCAGGGTGTTCACCCCCGCGCCGCCGCTCGGATCTGGGACAGCGTCGCCCGCGGCGTGATCGCCTCCGGGTCGACCCGCAGCTCGAGCAGCGCCGGGCGGCCTGCGCCGACAGCACGCTCCCAGGCGGCCTCGAAGTCCTCCGTGCGTTCGACGACCTCCCCGTGGGCGCCGAAGGCCTCGGCGAGCGCGGCGAAGTCGGGATTCGCGAGATCGGTGCCGATCACGCGGCCGGGATACTCCCGTTCCTGATGCATCCGGATCGTCCCGTACATGCCGTTGTTCACCACGAGCACGACGATCGCGACCCCGTACTGCACCGCCGTCGCCAGCTCCCCCGCGCTCATGAGGAAGTCGCCGTCCCCCGCCAGGCAGACGGCCGGCCGGCCGGGATGGACGAGCTTCGCCGCGACGGCCGCCGGCACGCCGTAGCCCATGGCGCCGCTTTGCGGCGCAAGCTGCGTCCCGTAACGGGTGAACCCGTAGAAGCGGTGCCACCAGATGGCGAAGTTGCCGGCGCCGGAGGTCAGGATCGCCTCCGGGGGAAGCCGGCGGCGCAGGAAGCTCACGACCTCGCCGAGGTCAAGCCTCCCCGGTCCCGGCGAGGGCTCGAGCGTCGCCTCGTACTCGGCCCGCGCAGCCCTTGTCCAGTCGCGCCAGCGAGGAGCGAGAGGGGTCTGACCCCGCAAAGATTCTGTGAAGTGCTGGAGACCTGAACTGATTCCGAGCTCCGGCTGGTAGACGCGGCCGAGCTCCTCCGGGTCCGGGTGGACGTGGACGAGGCGCTGCCTCGGGCGGGGGACGGCAAGGAGCGTGTAGCCGCCCGTCGTCGCCTCGCTCAGCCTCCCCCCGATCGCGAGCACGAGGTCGGCGTCGCGCACCCGCGCCGCGAGCTTCGGGTCGACGCCGATGCCGACGTGGCCGACGTAGCTCGGCGAGCGGTTGTCGACGTAGTCCTGGCAGCGCCACGAGGCCGCGACCGGGAGCTCGCTCGCCTCGGCGAAGGCGAGGACGTCCATGCCCGCCCGCGCGCTCCAGCCGCCCTCGCCAACGAGGAGGAGCGGCCGCTCGCTCTCCCCCAGCAGCTCGCCGAGGCGCTCGAGCTCGGCGGTGCCGGGATGGCCGGCGACGGGTGCGTAGCGGGCGGCATCCTCCGCCTCGGCCGTGTCGGTGAGCATGTCCTCCGGCAGCCCGAGCACGACCGGGCCCGGACGGCCGGAGGTGGCGACGGCGAAGGCGCGGGCGACGAGCTCGGGAATCCGCTCGGCGTCGTCGATCTGCGCCGTCCATTTCGAGAGCCCGCGGAACACCTCGCGCAGGTCGAGCTCCTGGAACGCCTCCCGCTCGAGCATCGACCGCCCGACCTGGCCGACGAGAAGGAGGAGCGGCGTCGAGCCCTGAACGGCGGTGTGCAGCCCCACGCTCGCGTGCGTCGCCCCCGGCCCCCGCGTGGCCAGGCAGATACCCGGCCGCCCGGTCAGCTTCCCGTACGCCTCGGCCATGTTCGCCGCACCCGCCTCGTGGCGGCAGACGATGAGGCGGATCGGGCTGTCGTAGAGCGCGTCGAGCACGGCGAGGTAGCTCTCGCCGGGGACGCAGAAGGCGATGTCGACGCCGTGGACGTGCAGCTGATCCACGAGCAGCCGCCCGCCGGTGCGGCTCACGCGCGCGCCCTCGCATCGACCCGGTCGATCCAGGCGCGCAGGCGCGGGTAGCCGTCGCCGAGCCCCTGCCAGTCCCGCAGGATCTCGTGGAAGCGCTCGTCGTCGCCCTCGTCCCACCTCGTCGCGTACTTCAGGAACGGGAAGGCGGCGATGTCGGCCGCGGAGAAGTCGTCTCCCCACAGGTGGCTGCGCCCGTCGAGCAGATCCTCGAAGAGGTCGAGCGCCGCTTCGATCTTGGCCCCGAGCGTCTCGATCAGAGCCCGGTTCGGGCGGCGCTTCCGCAGCTCGCCCTCGATCCCGTTGGGCGCTCGCTTCCAGACACGGTTGAACCAGTCGATGAAGATCCCGAGCTCCGCGCGCGCGGCCGGGTCGCCGGGGTAGAGCGGGCGCGCGGGATGCCGCTCCTCCAGGTCGCGCACGATCTCCATCGAGTCGACGACGACGCGGTCGCCGTCGACGAGCACCGGCACGAGCTCCTGCCCGCTGACCCGCACCACCTCGCTTCGGTCGCGCGGATCGACCTCGACCCACTCAACCTCGATCCCCTTGTGCCCGAGAGCGAGGGCCACACGCTCGACGTTCGTCGAGAACGGGATGCGGTAGACCTTCACCACAGCTCGATCGGCTCGTCGAGGAAGACTGTCGCGCGCTGCATCTTCGGCTTTGCCTCGTCCTCCGGATCGACGTAGCGGATCGTCCTGCGCCCGGCCCACTCGCGCGGCAGCAACAGCACGCGGACGAACGCCGTCTCCTCCTCGCCGGAGGCGGCGGCGAACACGGGCTCCGGCCCACTCTCGAACCAGGGCTCCATGGGGCCGTACGAGGTCGATCGCCCCTCGCTCTCGATGCGGATCGTCCCGGTCAGAAGACAGCGGATGCCGGGGCCTGGATGGGTGTGGAGGTGGGCGACGCCTCCGAGCGGGAAGTCGACGCGGTCGCAGCGGAGCAGCCAGGGCCGGGCGGGGTCCGGCGTGACCTCAGCGCACAGCCTGGCGCCGGCGTCCTCCTTCTCGCCGAGCTCCCAGCGCAGGGCGTGCCCGTCGACCGACGCGGCGCCGAGGAACGCCTCGTTGCGCTCGACGCTGTAGACGACCCGGCGGCCCGCGGGCACCTCCACCCCGTCGGGGTGCTCGTAGAGCGCGAGTCTCAATGGAAGGTCTGGCCGCCGTCGATCACGATCGTCTGCCCGGTGACGAAGGCCGCTCCCGGGCCGGCGAGAAAGACCACCGCGCCGACGACGTCCTCGGGCTCCTGGTCTCGCTGCAGCGTCCGCGCCGCGATCGAGACGTCCCGCAGCTTCTCGACCACCTCGGAGTGCTGCAGCACCCCCTCGCTCAGCGTGAATCCCGGTGCGACGCAGTTGACGAGCACGTCGTCCTC